>Ga0214468_1000216_pt1 | contig 18267 bp, 15 predicted proteins | sample RVTome_9_FD_187334 | JGI IMG/M metagenome (GOLD analysis project Ga0214468, IMG submission 187334) | Soil microbial communities from uranium-contaminated site in the Upper Colorado River Basin, Wyoming, United States - RVT155D38 HiSeq ...
GCATCCTCGACACGCTCCGCGACGAGCGCCAATTCCTCTCCCCGCACGGGATCCGCAGCACCTCGGCCGACAGCGTCCTGTACCGGCCGGGGTACGCCGACCAGCGTGGCGCCAACTCGTCGTGGCGTGGACCGATCTGGCTGCCACTCAACTACCTGCTCGTCGGGGCCATCGGTGAGCGGGATGCCGCCTTTGCCGCTGACCTGCGGACGCGCCTGGTGGAGCTGGTCGAGACCGATTGGGAGCGGACCGGCCGCTTCCACGAGTACTTCGACGCGGAGACGGGCGAGGGCCTGGGCGCCGATGCCCAGGCCGGCTGGACCGCCCTGGTCGCGAACCTCGTCGTCGAGGGCTGGCCGGCCGACTGATCGGCGCCGTGGCCTACCATCGAATGCGATGGAGTGGCTGGCCGAGCTGTTCGAGACGAATCGGATCATCGTCCTGTCGATCTACGGGCAGGTCTTCTTCGTCATGGGCCTGGCCGTCGCCCTCCAGAGCCGACGCCGCTCCCAGCTCGTGCTGGCGCGACCGCTCGCATGGCTGGCCGCCTTCGGGATCGTGCACGGGCTCATGGAGTGGGGCTATCTGTTCATCCCCATCCAGGCCGGCTTCCTGCCGCTGCCGATCGTGGAGGGCCTGCTCGTCCTCCAGCTCCTGCTGAAGCCGCTGAGCTTCGCGCTCCTGCTCCAGTTCGGCGTCGAGCTGATCGTCAGCGCGCGCGAGCCGCACGAGCTGCCGCGCGTCGGCGGGCAGCCGTGGCTGCGCGCCGTGCCGGCGGCGGCGAGCGTGTTGTGGGTCGTCGCCACCCTGGCCCTGTCGAGCACGGTGGCCACCGGGTTCACTCCCGACCCCGGTCCGTGGTTGCGCGCCCAGGACATCGGCCCCGCGCTGGCCGGCGTCGGTGCCCCGTTGGCGGTCGGCGACGTGACCGCTCGCGCCATGCTCGGGCTGCCGGCCTCGCTGCTGGCCGCCATCGGCCTGCGACGGGCGATGCGCCTGGTCGGTCCGATCGCCGGCGACGGGGTGGCCACCGCTCTCAGCGCGGCCTCGATCGCCTTCGTCGTCTATGCCGTGCTGACCGGGCTTGTGCCGCTGCCCGCCCCCTTCCCGCCGGCATCCGTCCTCAACGGGCAGACGGTCCTCGACACGTTCGGGATCCCGATCGAGGTCTTCCGCTCGCTCGCCGGTCTGGCGATCGCGGTGGCGGTCATCCGCAGCCTCGAGCTCTTCGAGCGCGAGACCGATCGCGCCCTCGCCGACGCGCGCCGCCGAGAGCTCCTGCTCCGCGAGCGCGAGCGAATCGGTCGTGACCTGCACGACGGCATCATCCAGTCGATCTATGCCGCCGGGCTCCACCTCGAGCAGGCGGCCACCGAGGCCGACCGCGCTCCCGCCCAGACCCGCGAGCGGATCGGCACCGTCATGGGCGAGCTGAACCGCATCACCGGTGACATCCGCAGCACGATCTTCGACCTGCGTTCGGGAGAGCTCGAGTCCCGCGACGCGGAGGCCATCGTGCTGGCCGTCGCCGACGAGCTGCAGGCCCACACGCTCGTGTCGCTCGAGATCGGGTCGGAGGGGATCTTCCGTCCGCGACTGAGCCCGGAACAGGCCGAGCAGCTGCGCCACGTCGTCACCGAGGCGTTCAGCAACATTCTGCGCCACGCCCACGCCGGCCACGTGTCGGTCCGCATGGCCTGCACCCAGCGCCGCTTCACGCTCGAGATCGTCGACGACGGCGCCGGCTTCGACCCGGTCGCCAGCCCCTCACGCGGCCGCCGCGGACGAGGAGCGCAGGGCCTCGAGAACATTCGGCGCCGCGCCGAGCTGCTCGACGCGGACCTCGACATCGAGAGCGCCCCCGGACGCGGGACGAGGCTGTCCCTTACGATGCCGGTGGCGACCAGTCGCCGACACTCATGACAGAACCCCAACCGCAGGCCGCGCCCGACGCGGCGATCCGAGTCCTCATCGCCGATGACCACGAGGTGGTCCGCATCGGCCTGGCCGCGTTGCTCGACGGGCAGCCCGGCCTGAGCGTGGTCGCCCAGGCACGCTCCGGCGACGAGGCGGTGCGCCTCGCCCGCCAGCACCATCCCGACGTGGTGGTGATGGACATCCGCATGCCGCACGGCTCCGGCATCGACGCCTGCCGCACGATCACCGCGGAGCAGGCCGACACGCCGGTCATCATGCTCACCAGCCACGCAGACTCCGAGGCGCTGTTCGACGCCATCGACGCCGGGGCGTCGGGGTACGTGCTGAAGCGCGTGGGGAGCGGCGAGCTGGTGAACGCCGTGCGCGCCGTGGCCGAGGGCGGATCGCTGCTCGACCCGGCGGTCACCCGCCGCGTGCTGGATCGGCTGCGCAACACGAGCAGGCTCGAGGAAGCCGGAGCGTTCGCCGACCTCACCGAGCAGGAGCGGCGTGTCCTGGCCCACATCGCCGACGGCGCATCGAACCGCGAGATCGCCGAGCGGATGCGCCTGGCGGAGAAGACCGTTCGAAACTACGTGTCGAGCGTGCTCGCCAAGCTGGCGCTCACCAGCCGTGCCCAGGCCGCCGGCTACGCCATCCGCAACCGGCTCCCCGAGCTGGAGGGAAGCGACGAATGAGGCGCATAACGGCGGTGGCTGCGATCCTGGCGCTGGCGCTCTCCGCCTGCATCGCCGGGCCGACGCCCAGCCCAACGGCCTCGCTGCCGACGCCGACGCCGACCCAGCCGCCGACGCCGTCGCCGCAGCCGAGCGAGCTCCCGTCGGTCCCCAGCTCCCCGTCGCCGACCCCGGAGCCGTCGCTGTCGCTCGACCTGCCGGAGCAGCAGGACGCACGGGTGGTTGCCGTGGAGATCGTTCCCGCCGTCGCCGCGGACGGGAACGGGGAGATCCTGGTGACCGTCACCAGCACTGCCGACACCCGCATCGACGAGCTCGTCCTGCGCTGGCCGGCCGAGCTCGACGATGCCCTCATCCTCGCGCCCTTCACGCCGTCCGACGATCGGACCCGCGAGGGCGGGGACCCCCTCGTCCAGCCCTGGACGAAATGGGTCGTCGGGCCTGGCGAGCGGGGTGAGCCCGCCGGAACGATCTCGCTCGGCTGGGGGCCGCTGCTTCCCACGGCGACGTTGGAGATCCCGATCGTGGTGACCAGGCAGGCACCGGGGCCGGTGGCGTTCGACCTCCAGGTGCTGGCCGGCAACGATGTGCTGAGCGGTGAGGGCGGTGCGCCGGCCGTCTTCCGCGTCGAGGTGCCCTGATGCATCCGATCCTTCCGGCCTGGACGGAGGCGGATGCCCGGCTCCACGAACGCCTCGGCGCCGCGTTCGACCCCGATCGCAAGGTCCTCGGCGCGCTCGAGCGCATCGTCGAGCTGAGCGGCAAGCGCATCGCCGACGTGGGGACCGGCATCGGCCACTACCCGATGCTCCTGGCGAGGCGGATGGGCCGCACGTACGGCATCGAGTCCAATCCCGAGCTGCTCGCCGAGGCGCGACGGCGGGCGTCGGCATCGCATCAGCCGAACATCCGCATCGTCGAGGGCGAGATCACCGCCCTCCCGCTCCGCGACGCGGCGGTGGACATCGTGCTCACCAGCCGGATCGAGCCCGACGACGCATCGGCGCCGGCCATCGCCGAGGCGCTGCGTGTGCTGCGTCCGGGTGGGCGGCTGGTGGCGATCGGCTACTACGGCCGCGACGACGTCGCCGCGCTGCTCGAGCCGGAGGTGGTGGCCCATGCCCGTGAGGCGACCCAACGTCGAAGCGGATGGTGGCTGCGCAACGGCTTCAAGATCAAGGTCGTCCACGCTCGAATCGACATCGCCGATCCGACGATCGCGCACGAGCTCCTCCCCCGGCTGTACGGCGACCGCGGGCGCATCTACCTGATGCGCCCGCATCGACCGTCGCTGCGCCTCAACCTTGGCCTCTTTCACCGCGAGAAACCGCTCGCCGGCTGATCGGGCAGTCCTATCGGTGAGAACATCGCGACTTTCGTCCGAATTCGGTGCGCAAATGCGGTTGCGGACGCGAATCGCGGCGGATATCATCCACGGGTCCGAAGGCCAGGCTCTTCTCCCCCCGGAGCCTGGCCTTCGGCGTGCCCGACGCGGGCCGGTGCGATAATGGCGGCGCTCCCATCGACCGATCACGGCGGGCATCGAGCCGCCCGCGGACTCACCGACAAGCAGGAGGCGTTCGTCGCACCGATGGCCACCACGCCGCGCATGAAGATCACCTACGCCACCCTCTCCGCCGACAACGAGGAGCTGCAGGCCGCCTTCGACGCCGCGCTCGAGCGCGCGCGGGCGAGCCTCGGCGCCACCTATCCGATGATCATCGGCTCCGAGGAGCGCGGCGGCGCCGAGACGTTCGAGGACCGCTCGCCGATCGACCGCGACCTGGTCGTCGCGCGCTTCCCGGTCGGGACGCGGCAGGACGTGCGCGACGCCGTGGCCGCCGCCCGCGCCGCCTGGCCGGCGTGGCGCGACACGCCGTGGCGAGACCGCCTCGCCATCCTGCGGCGCGCGGGGGACCTCATCAGCGAGCGGCAGTTCGACTACGCGGCGCTCATGGCGCTCGAGGTCGGCAAGAACCGACTCGAGGCGCTCGGCGACGTCGAGGAGACCGCCGACCTGCTGCGCTACTACGCCGACGAGTTCGAGAAGGCCGATGGCTTCGTGAAGCCGATGGGCTCGCTGTCGGCGGCGGAGAAGACCCGCTCCGTGCTTCGTCCGTACGGGGTGTTCGCGGTCATCAGCCCGTTCAACTTCCCGATGGCCCTGGCCGGCGGTCCATCGGCCGGCGCGATGATCGCCGGCAACACCGTGGTGCTCAAGCCATCGTCGGACGCCCCGCTGATGGGCTGGAAGTTCGGCGAGGCGCTCCGTGACGCCGGCCTGCCGCCGGGGGTCTTCAACCTCGTCACCGGCCCGGGCGAAACGGTCGGCGCGGAGCTCGAGGCCAGCTCCGACATCGACGGCATGGTCTTCACCGGCAGCTACGAGGTCGGCATGAAGCTGTACCGCGGCTTCACGAAGGACTACCCCCGCCCGATCATCACCGAGATGGGCGGCAAGAACCCCGCCATCGTGACCCGCAGCGCGGACCTCGACCAGGCGGCGGAGGGCGTGATGCGCTCCGCCTTCGGCTACGACGGGCAGAAGTGCAGCGCCAACTCCCGGGTCTACGTCGAGAAGCCGGTGGCCCGCGAGTTCCTCGATCGGCTCGTCGAGAAGACGCGCGCCATCACCGTCGGCGACCCGACGAGCCGCGAGAACTGGATGGGCCCGGTCATCAACCAGCGGGCGATCGACACCTTCACCCGGGCGGTCGAGCAGGCGCGAGCCGGCGGCGGCACCGTCGAGATCGGCGGCGAGACGAACACGGAGCGCGGCTTCTTCCCGACGCCCACGGTCGTCTCCGGCCTGCCGCTCGAGCATCCCCTCTACCGGGAGGAGCTGTTCGTGCCGTTCCTGGTGGTCGGCGAGGTCGACTCGCTCGACCAGGCGCTCCACGAGGCCAACGACACACCGTACGGCCTGACCGCGGGCATATTCAGCGGCGACCCGGCGGAGGTGAAGCGCTTCCTCGACACGATCCAGGCCGGCGTCGTGTACGTGAACCGCCGCGCCGGCGCCACCACTGGGGCCTGGCCGGGCATCCAGAGCTTCGGCGGCTGGAAGGGATCCGGGTCATCCGGCAAGAGCGGGCTCGGCCCGTACTACGTCCAGCAGTTCCTGCGCGAGCAGTCCCAGACCGTCATCGGCGACGAGGCATGACGGCACGCCTGTTCGACACCGATGCGGACGCGACCGCGGTCGAGCCCTCCGGCTGGTTCGCCGTCCAGCTGCGGTACGCGTACCTGAGCGGCGACCCCTCGGAGGCGACGCTCGTCGAGGACCGCGTGATCCTGGTCGACGGCTCCGACGAGGAGGCCGCGCTGGGACGGGCGGTCGAGCTGGCGCCCGAGTACGAGGACGACTACGAGACCGAGGACGGCGAGCGGGGCGCCATCCGCTTCGAGGGCATCGTCGCCATCAAGGAGCTGGACGACCCCCCGTCGGCCGGGACCGAGGTCTGGCACGAGTACATGTCGCCCGATCCGGCGCGGCCGTCGATCGACGACGACGGCGAGCTTCTCCCGCCGGTCTACCCGGAGGAGATGGCCTTCCCCCGCGCGCACGACGACTGACCACGCGGTGAGCGCCTGGCGCCGCGCCGCCTACCGCATCGTTCGGCCGCTCCTCTTCGCCGCCGACCCCGAGCTCATCCACGGCCTGGCCCTGCGGATCCTGTCGTCGGGCTTCGGTCGTGGCCTGGCGCCGCTTGCCGCCGGCCGCGGCGGCGCCGAACTGGTGGCCCCTGTCGACGTCTTGGGACTCACATTCCGCAACCGGGTCGGGCTCGGCGCCGGCTTCGACAAGGATGGCATCGCCATCCGTGGCTGGGCCGCGCTCGGCTTCGGGTTCGTCGAGCTCGGCACCGTCACCCCGCGCCCGCAGCCCGGCAACCCACGGCCCCGGCTGTTCCGGCTGCCCGCGGACGCGGCCCTCATCAACCGCATGGGATTCAACAACGCCGGTGCCGATGCCCTGGCCCGGCGCATCGCCGACGCCCGTCCGCACCTGCCGCTCGGCTTCGTCATCGGCGTCAACATCGGCCGCAATCGCGACGGCGACATGGGCGACTATGCCATCGCCGCAGGCGCTGTCGCCGATGTCGCGGACTACCTGGCCATCAACATCAGCTCGCCGAACACGCCCGGCCTGCGCGACCTCCAGGATCCGGCCACCCTGCGGGACCTGCTCGGCGCCGTCGTCGACGCCGCCCCGGGCCGGCCCGTTCTCGTCAAGCTGTCCGCCGACCTCGCCGATGCGGACCGCGCCGTGCTGCTGGATGCGCTCGCGTCGGACGGCGCCGGGGTCATCCTGTCGAACACGACCACCGAACGCGACGGCCTGCGGTCCGCCGGGGCATCGGAGAGCGGTGGCCTGTCGGGCGCCCCGATCCGCGCGCGAACGGCTGCGGCGGTTGCCCGGGCACGAGCCATCGGCGGCGATCGGCTCACGATCATCGCCTCGGGCGGCATCGGCACCGGTGCGGAGGCGCGATCGCTCCTCGATGCCGGCGCCGACCTCGTGGAGCTGTGGACCGGGATGATCTATGCCGGCCCCGGCCTCATCGGGGAGGCGATCCGCGCCACGCGGTGACGCGCGCCTCCGCCAACTCGGCCGGTTCCGGTGTCAGCGCGCCCGATCGATCGGTCGAAACGGTGCGTGCCGAGGGCCTCTACATCTCCCGGCGGTGCACCTGGAGTGACGGATTCTCACCGGAGGGCCGAGTTGGGTGGCATTCCTCACCTGTACGTGCACCTGCTCCGCACGAGCTGCACGGCTGGGTGCGGTTCCCGCGTGGTGGATGCACCCACAGGTGCCGAACCGCACCCAACCACCGACTGCGGTGAAGTGCCGCACATTGAGTGACACGCGGCGTTGATGGATCGGGCAGGACGCGTCCTCGAATGCCGGATCGACCGATATATCGGCCCCTGGGACACGGGAAACGCGCATCCGGCCCGATTCCGGTGTCAGCGTGCCTGGTATATCGGTCGAAACGGCACGCGCCACGGGCTCCAGCGTCACCGTGCCCGATCTATCGGCCTCACGGGCATCGGAGGCGGGCTGCGTGGCACTCCAACTCCCTGGAGCGACGCGCCGAACGCGGCGGCCGGAGCGACATGGAACGAGGGCCCGAGGTGCTTCACGACGATGCAATCGGAGGCCTGAGGTGCCGCGCCGCGCCCGGCAGTTCGCCTGTTAGGATGCATCGGTATCTAGCCAAGGGTGCGGGCAGGACGCGCCGCTCCGATCCGGAGTGCTACCCCCATGACGACCGTGGAGGCAACCACCTCACTCGCGGCTGCCCAGAACCTGGCGGCGCCGCACATCATCACCGAGCTGCCGGGGCCGAAGGCCCGAGCCATCATCGCCCGCGACGAGGCCGTCGCCAGCCCATCCCTGACGCGAGCCTACCCGCTGGTGGCGGCGTCGGGCTCCGGCGTCGTCGTGACCGACGTCGATGGCAACCGATTCCTCGATTTCGCCGCCGGCATCGCCGTCTGCTCGACCGGCCACGCACACCCGAGCGTCGTGCGAGCCATCCAGGAGCAGGCCGCGCAGCTCATCCACATCGCGGCCACCGACTTCTACGAGCCGCGCTACCTCGAGTTCATGGAACGCCTGGCCGCGCTGGCCCCGTTCAGGGAGAAGGCGCGGGTCTTCGTCACCAACTCCGGGACGGAGGCCGTCGAGGGTGCCATCAAGCTGGCGCGCTACCACACGCATCGGTCCGGGATCATCGCCTTCGAGGGCGGATTCCATGGCCGGACGATGGGCTCCCTCAGCCTGACGAACTCGAAGATCAAGCAGCGCGCCGGCTTCGGTCCGCTGCTGCCGATGGTCCATCACGCCCCGTTCCCACGCGTCCGCGCCTGGCGGGAGGGTTCCGGCGGCGACGGCTCGGCCGAGCTGGAGATCCTGAAGCGGGCCATCCTCGGACGCATCATCGCGCCGGCGGATGTCGCGGCCATCGTGGTCGAGCCGATCCAGGGCGAGGGCGGCTACTTCCCGGCGCCCCGCGCGTTCATGGAGGGACTGCGCGCGATCTGCGACGAGCACGGCATCCTGCTCATCGCCGATGAGATCCAGTCGGGTATGGGCCGCACCGGCCGCTGGTGGGCCATCGAGCACACGGGCGTCGAGCCGGACATCCTGACCACGGCCAAGGGCATCGCCTCCGGGATGCCGATCGGTGCGTTCATCGCCCGCGACTCCGTGTGGACGTGGCCGCCCGGTGCCCACGGCTCCACCTTCGCCGGCAATCCGGTCTGCGCGGCCGCGGGCCTGGCAACGCTCGACATCATCGAGTCGGAGGGGATGGCCAACGCCGCTGCCATGGGCGCCCGCCTGCGAGCCGGCATCGAGCGGGTGGTCGGCAGCCGGGGCGTCGTCCGCGACGTGCGAGGCGAGGGCCTCATGCTCGGGGTGGAGTTCGACTCGCACGAGGTCGCCGAGGCCGTCCAGAACGCCGCATTCCGGCTCGGGCTGCTGACGCTCGAGTGCGGCGAGTCGTCGCTTCGCTTCAGCCCGCCGCTCGTGGTGAGCCCGGCCGAGGTCGACGTCGCCGTGCGCATCTTCGGCGAGGCGCTCCACGCCGCCGGCCATCCCGAGACGGGAATGCGGGAGACGGGCGGCTGAGAAACTGATGTGCTCGCCGTGGAGCGCAGCGAGGGCCCTCGGGCGCTAGTTCAACAGGTCGGAGAGGCTGGTGAGCGTGAAGCCACGGTCCCGCAGCCCGGGCACGATGAGCCGCAGTGAGTCGAGCGTCTCGTACCCGCCCAGGTGGAAGAGCACGTTCGATCCGTTGACCGCGTTGCCGACCACCTTGGCAGCGATCTGTTCGGCCGTCGGGCCGCCATCGCTGATCGGCTTCCAGTCGATGGTGTCGATGTCCCACATGAAGGTCTTCGTGTAGCCCACCGATGCGACCGCGTTGAGCACGGCGTCGTTGAACGATCCATACGGCGGCCGCCAGTAGGGCTGCGGATCCTGGCCCGTGCCGGCCCGAAGGATCGCCTCGGCCTGGGTCAGCTCCTGGCGGATGCGATCGGCGCTGAACGCCCCACCGGCGCACGGCTGGGTCGACGGTGATCCGCCGCCGCCGCGCACGAGATCGCAGTGGTACATCGTGTGGTTCGCGATCTCGAACAGCTCCGGGTGCGCCTTGATGATCGCCATCACCTGCTGTCCCTGCGCGGTCTCGCTCATGATTCCGGTGGCGAAGATCGTCGCGCACACCCGGTTGGCGATGAGGAAGTTCATGATGTCGACGGCCGGCTCCATCCGACCGCCCATGTCGAAGGTCAGCGCCACGCCGGGTCCGGCGTTCGGGATCGTGCGGAAGACCTGGACCGATCCGGCGGCGACGCGGTTGCCGGCGGTGCATCCGCCCCCGCCGGACGGAGGCTGGGTCGGACGCGACGTGGCGGGCGGGCTGATCGGACCCGGCCGCGGCGTCACGTTCGGATCCCCGCTCACCAGGAGGATCCAGCCCGGCTCGATGACGTTCGGATCGGTGGCAAGCGACGGGTAGCGATCGGCGTTCCAGGCCTGGAGCTGCGTTGTCGTGGTGCCGTAGGCTCGCGCGATTGCGGCCAGGCTGTCCCCCGCACGGACGGTGTACTCGGTCCCAGCGATCGGGGTCGGGGTTGATCCCACCGATGGAACGGCGGACGGGGCTTCACTGGCCGATGCGCTGGCCGACGGCCCCGCCGTCTCGGTCGGCGCTGCGACGGATGGCGACGGCGACGCCGATGGCGTGCTCCCGGGAGTCGTGCACGCACCGAGCAGGAGGAGCACGGCGAGGACGGCCGGGATGGCCGTGGGTCGCTGCATCGGGCTAGTTGAGGTGGTAGCCGAGGTCGACGGCGGGCACCGGCGGCAGGGCGCCGTCATCGAGGAGCCGCATCTCGCGGCGGAGCAGGCCGAGCTCCGCCCGCAGCCGGGCCGCCGCGTCCGGCAGCTCGAGCAGAGCCTGCTTGCGGACGAGCTCCACCTGGAGCACGCCGCCCACCGCATAGCTGGCCGCCACCGGATCGTCCGGCAGCTGAATCGGCTTGAGGACCTCGTCGAGGGATGCGGTCACGCTCCGGGACTCCTTCACGTCGTCACCACCAGACGCCGTGCGGGCCACGAAACGTTTCACCGTGGTCAGATACGCATCCAGCGCGCGCTGCACCGTCGGAAGCAACGCCTGTGCCCCGTCACCGACCGGCTCCGGGATCTCGTCGAGCTCGACGAGCGCGTATGGCCCTGACCGATCGACCCGCCCGAGATGGGCCCGGGCGACGCCGACCACGAGCAGCACCCAGCGTCCATCGGGAAACTGCTCGGCGCTTCGTACCTCGCAGATCGTGCCGATCGACCGTGCCACGGCGTCACCGCCGACCTCGAGCCCTTCGGTGATCATGCTGACCACGAAGCGTCCGGCGTACGGCGACCCTTCGCGCATGAGGTCGGCCGCCATCGCCCGGTAGCGCTCCTCGAAGACGTGGAGCGGGAGCGGCAGGTGCGGGAAGAGCACCGTGTGGAGCGGGAAGTGAGGGAGCTGCATCGAGCGCATGCTGGCACCGTGGGGCGGAGGCGGCAAGCGGAGAGCGGATCGTACCGACCGGGGCCGACGAGTCAGCCGGCCTGGATCGACGCGACCCAGGCGGCGATCTCGGTCCGGCGCTCGGCGCCCAGCCTGTCGAGGATGTGCTCGACATGGGAGGCAACGGTCTTGGGCGTGATCGTCAGCTCTGTCGCGATCTCGCGGTTCGTCCGCCCGGCGGCGATGAGGGATGCGACCTCGAACTCGCGAGCGGTCAACGGCGCCCACGGCTCCTGCACCACGCCACGGCGCCGGAGCCGCGATTCCACCTCGAGCACCGCCTCGAGGAGTGCGTGGGCACCCATGTGCTCGGCGGCGCTACGCGCCTTCGTGACGAGCGCGGCCGCCTCTCCAGGACGGTTGGCGCGCAGCGCACAGCGCGCCAGGTCGATGGTCGAGCCGCAGCCCTCCCAGGAGCGTCGCCGCTCCAGCCAACCGGCCCGTGCCGCGGTCAGCGACGCGCGTGCCCGGCCGGTGGCGCCGCGGGCCAGCTCGAGGAGGCCCTCGGCGTGGTGGATGGCCGGCATCGTCCCCGGGATCGAGCGCTCGCGCAGCGCGGCGGAGACGTCGGCGACCCAGCGACCGGCAGCGGGCAGGTCGCCCAGTGCGAGCCGGGCCCGGGTGCCGGTGACGAGGAACGGGTACAGGTAGACGGCGTCGCGAACGGCACCGGAGGCGCGATGACCCGCATCGGTGTACTCGATGGCCTCGGCGTGCCGGCCCTGGAGCAGCGCGGCCTCGGCCAGTCCCCACAGCGCCGGCGAGAAGCGCTGGAGCTCTCGCATCTCCTCGCCGATCGCGCGCGCCTCGCCGAGGATCGCCTCGGCCGTTGCCCAGTCGGAGCGCCCGAGCGCGAGGTAGCCGAGGACATGGAGGGCGGTGATGCGCGTCGTGACGCCGCCTCGTCCGTCGGCGAACGCGTGCTGGGTGACTTCTTCAGCGTCGGCCCACTCGCCAATCGCCCACAGTACATGGCCGAGATGCGAGGCCATGTAGTGGCGGTGGTTCCACTGCTCGGTACGCTCCGCATACTCGATCCCCTCCCGGAGCCAGCGCTCGCCGCGCTCGTACTCGACGACGACCGATGCGCATGATCCGATCATCCGATACGCGCGGGCCGCTTCGGCCTCCAGGCGCAACGAGCGCGCGCGGCGCACGGCCTCCTCCAGCCGCGCCCAGCCCTCGCCGTGCTTCCCCGCGAGCATCAGGACCGACCCGAGCGTGACCAGGGCATTGAGCTCGGTGATCTCGTCGCCCGCCTCCGCGGCAAGCGCGATGGCCTGGCTTCCGTGATCGACAGACTCGTCGAGCCGCCGGTCGAGCATGTAGGCGGCGGACAGGCCGGCGACCAGCCGCGCGCGGACGGAGGCGTCCGCGTCCTCGTCGCCGTCGAGCTCGGCGAGGCCGCCGGTGAGCGCCGCCACCCGGTCCTCGAGGGGATCCCCCAGGAGATGGCGCGCGGCGACGAGTGGAGGCAGCAGGGCGGCGGCTTGCCCCGGCCGGCCGGCATCCAGAAACAGCCGGCGTGCCTCGTCGTAGGTGGCAGCGGCCGACTCGTTGTCGTCGGTGGACGCTTCCTCCGCGGCGCGGGCGGCATGGAGGGCCGCGCGCTCGTCCACGGCAAGGTCATCGGGGGCGCATCGGATCGCGCGCCGGTAGAGATCGAGCGCCTCGCGATGAGCGGACAGGGCGGCCGCACTCGTTGCGGCGGCCCGCGCGTGGTGGTAGGCCTCGTCCCGCAGTCCCGCAGCCTCGAAGTGCGCGGAGAGATAGCCGTCGTCTCCCAGCGTCGGCCGGCCCGCGACGTGGCGGGCGACGCGTTGGTGCAGGGTGCGGCGTCGCGCCAGCGTCATCCCGGCCTCGAGCGCGTCGCGAATGAGCGCGTGGCGCACGTCGAACCAGCCACGCGCGCCGACGGGGACGATGAAATAGCGCGACTCGAGCTCGGCGATCGAGGCGGCGACGATGTCGACCGGGCGATCGGCCACCGCGGCGAGCAGGTCGAGGTCGAAGCTGCGGTCGATGATCGCCGCGGCATCGGCGGCCAGGCCCGCGTCCTCGCTCAGCGCGGCGCGCCGGGCCAGAATCGCGTCGGTCAGGGTGTCTGGGACCGGCATGCCCGGCTCGGCCGAGGACGGATCGAACCGCATGGCGCCCAGGATCTCCTCGACGTGGAGCGGGATGCCGTCGCTCCGATGCTGGAGGGTCTCGACGACGTGGCTCGGGGGTGGCAGGGATCCGTGGAGGAGGTGCCCGGCCATGGCGGCGGTCTGCTCGAGCGTCAGTCGTCCGAGCCGTGCCTCCTCGGCGAGCCGCTGGGTGATCAGCCGGGCGCGCCATTCGCGCATCGGCACCTGCGGATAGAGCTCGTCGCTGCGGTACGTGCCCACGACCAGCATCCGCAGCGACTCGACGCGGCGGGCGAGCTGGCCGAGGGTCTCCATGGTCAGGTCATCGGCCCAGTGGAGGTCCTCCAGCGCCAGCATCACGGCGCCGTCGGACGCCAGATCCGCGATGCGATCGGCCACCTCCACGACCAGGATGCGGCGCCTCCGGTGAGGGTCCCCGCGACCCCTGTCGGCCGCGGCCGTCAGGCGCGCGAGGATCGCCGCGCCCGCCTCGCGCTCGGCATCCGTGCCGCCGATCGCAAGGGAGTGGGCAAGATCGAGGAGGAGCGCACCGGGCAGGTCGAGATCGCTTGAGAACGCTCCGGCGGCGACCACGCGCATACCCTGGCGCGACGCCTCACGGCCGATCGAGCCGAGCAGGCGCGTCTTGCCGATCCCGGCCTCGCCGGCGAGGAAGAGCAGGTGGCCGCGCCCACCCCGCGCGCCCTCGGCGCGCCGCCTGCCGAGGTCGAGCAGGTCGTCGCGGCCGATGAGCACGGGCGTCGAGAGCGGACGATGGACGATTGCGATGGCACCTCCCTTCCCGTTCGAGTTTAGGCACGCATCGCCACCCTCCATCGGGAGAACGACCGATGGAGGATGGTGCGTGGCGCCCCAGGCTGTTCGGGATGTCGCCGAACGGCGACGAAGCAAACCGCAGCAGAGAGAAGGGAGCCAGCATGGCGAAGTTCATGGACGTCCACTCCGGATTCGTGGGCGTCACGAGCGGCCAGCTCGAGGAGGCGCACGGTCGCGACCTGGCCATCGAAGCCGAGGAGGGCGTGCACTTCGAGCGCGCGTGGCTCGATCCGGAGATCGGCAAGGTCTTTTGCCTCTCGACCGCGCCCAGCCGCGAGGCGGTCATGCGCATCCACGAGCGCGCCGGCCATCCCGTCGGCGAGGTCTACGAGCTCTCCGTGGAGGTGGCCTGATGCGAAGGACGATCCTCGCCGTCGGCGCGGCAGCTCTCGTGGCAGCCGCACTCGTGCCGGCCGTCCTCGCCGCCGACGATCCGATCCAGCAGATCCGCCAGGCGACCGCACGCTTCAACAGCCCAGTCCGTGCGACGCAGGCCGGCTACGGCCCGTTCCCCGCCGGCGTCCCGCTCCACGAGTGCATCATGGCGTTCGACGACAGCGGCGGGATGGGGATCCACTGGGTGAACGGCGGGCTCCTCGACGCGGAGCTCGATCCGAGCGAGCCGGAGGTGCTCGTCTACGCCCCGAAGTCGAATGGCGGGCTCGAGCTCGTGGCGCTCGAGTACGTGATCTTCGACAGCGCCGTGCCGGCGGGCACCACGCCCACCGTTGTCGGACAGGAGCTCACCTTCGTGCCCGAGGGCAACCGGTACGACGTTCCGGCATTCTGGCAGCGCCACGTCTGGTTGTACGAGGACAATGAGGCGGGGCTCTTCGCCGACTTCAACCCGTCCGTCACCTGCTGACGGCATGTCGGGTCGGGCGCATCGCCCGGCCCGACATCGGTCTCCCCCTCGGGATCGATCGGTCGGTCAGGACTCGTCGACGAAGGCCGTGTCGATCTGCGCACGCTGCAGCTTGCCGGAATAGTCGATGTACACGCTCTTCCACTCGCTGAAGAAGTCGAGCGCCGCCTGGCCGACCTCGCGGTGGCCGTTGCCGGTGGCCTTGACACCCCCGAACGGCAGGTGCGCCTCGGCACCGATCGTGCCGTGGTTCACGTATCCGAGGCCGGACTCGAAGTCGCGGATGGATCGGAAGGCCAGGTTGATGTCCTGGGTGAACAGCGACGTCGACAGGCCGTATTTCACCCCGTTCACGATCCGCACCGTCTCGTCCCAGTCGTCGACCGGGATGACCGACGCCACCGGACCGAAGATCTCCTCCTGTGCGATGCGCGCATCCGGCCGGACCTCGGTGAAGACCGTAGGCTGGAAGAAGGAGCCCTTCGCGAGCTTGCCGTCACGCGCCGGCTCACCGCCGATGACGAGATCGGCCTCGTTGCGGCCGATGGCGGCGTACGACGCGATCCGCTCGACCGCCTGATCGTTGATCACCGGGCCGACGTCGGTCATCTCGTCGAGACCGTCGCCGAGGACGAGCTTCGCCACGCGCTGCTGGAGCCGATGCACGAAATCGTCGTGGATCGCGCGGTGGACGATGAGCCGCGAGGCGGCGGTGCAGCGCTGGCCAGACGTGCCGAACGATGACCAGATGACACTGTCGAGCGCGAGATCGAGATCCGCGTCCTCCCAGATGACGATCGGGTTCTTGCCGCCGAGCTCGAGGCTGACGCGCTTGAGGGTCTTCGCGGCCCGGGTGCTGATCTCGACGCCGGTATCGGTGTGTCCCGTGAAGCTGATGACCCGCACGTCGGGATGGTCGACGATGGCGTTGCCGACGTCTGCCCCCGAGCCGGTGACGACGTTGACGACTCCGTCCGGAAGGCCACCATCCACGAGCAGCTCGATGAAACGCAGCATGCATGCCGGCGTGTCGGAAGCCGGTTTCAGCACCGCCGTGTTTCCGCAGATCAGCGCGGGAAACAGCTTCCAGGCCGGGATCGCCACCGGGAAGTTCCAGGGCGTGATGATGCCGACCACGCCGATCGGTCGGCGAATGGCCATGGCGAACTTGTCGGGCATCTCGGACGGCACGGTCTGCCCGAACAGGCGCCGTCCCTCGCCGGCCATGTAGTAGGCGACGTCGATCGCCTCCTGCACGTCGCCACGGGCTTCTGGCAGCACCTTGCCCATCTCGCGTGTCATCAGGCGGCTCAATTCTTCCTTGTGCTCGGCGAGCAGCCGAGCGATCCGGAACAGGATCTCGCCGCGCTTCGGTGCCGGCATGGCGCTCCAGGCAGGGTAGGCCCGAGCCGCCGCCGCCACCGCGGCCTCCACGTCTGGCGGGCCCGACGAGGGGAACTCGCCGATGACGTCGTCGTGATCGGCCGGACTGACGCTCGTGAACGTGGCGCCCGATGCGGCCGCCTTCCAGTCGCCGCCGATCAGGTTTCGGTACGTGGTTGTCACGGGAACTCTCACTCCTTGGGCACACCGGGGGGTCGACGCCGCTGGCAGCGTCATCGGCGATTCTATCCTCGTTGTCGCTGCCGGCGGCTTTTCCCGGCCGAGCCGGGACATTCGCCCCTACGGTCCGGATCACGACCATGGGCATCATGGGCGAACAACTGAAGAACCATCGTGGTGGGTTCCTGTATCCAACGATAACGGGGCTGAAGTAGTGGCAACCCCACCATGATGGCTCCGGCGAGCGCCGGTCCGGCAACGGACCGGCGTTTGCCATGCCGCGTCCGATAAGCCGCTGGTAAGTGGCTGTGAAGACAATCGCGTCATCATGGTGCGCACGCCATCCGACCTCGTGATCGCCGGCTCGCCTCCGAACGCTAGGAGGCTGCCCACATGCTCAACCGACGGAATCTCGCGGCGCTGATGACCGCGTTCGTCCTCTCCGTCCTCACCGCCGCCCCTGTCGGGGCGGCCAAGCCCGTGAAGCCACCGGCACCGATGCCGGGCGGCGAACGGCCGCTGACACCCGACGAGCTGGCCGCGTCGGATCGCAAGATCGCCGGCGCAGAGGCCTACATCGCGTCAGTCGATGCCTCGGGACAGGACCTCGTGGCGCTCAGCTGTGTCACGCCCACGGGGAGCACCACGTCCGCGACCACCCAGGCCTGCTACGTGCCCCAGGCCTACCTGCCGGTCGAGGCGCGCGACCAGACATTCGGCCATTACTGCGGGCCGGCCGTCGGCCAGGTGATCGCCAACTACTCGTGGGCGATGAAGTCCGGCGTGAACAAGTACACCCAGGGAAGGATCGCCGGATGGATGAAGACGGACGCCAACGGCCTGACGAACGCGCCGGAGCTGGAGGATGGCCTCGAGTCGGGCACCATCGGCTCGCCGCGACGCCCCGCCGGTTGGGACTGGGTGGTGTCCGGCCTGAGCGACCTCGACCGCGATGGCACCACCGCCGACGAGCTCCAGAACTACGTCCGCTCGAACGTCAGCGGCTCGAAGATGCCGCTCGCCATCCCGGTCAAGCCCCACTCCCCGTGGTCCTCGTACCACTTGTCGAGCTGGCCGAAGGCGGTCAACTCGCCCGGCCACTGGATCGCCGCGTACGGCTGGTACAGCTACTGGACCGGCACGACGTTCGCGCGCATCTACTACACGGACTCGTCCCGCGACGAGGGCGGCTCGACCGGCAAGTTCTGGAACCCGACGCGTGACATCGCGGCACTCGTCATGCAGCACACCAAGCGGTTCGTCTGGTGAGACGCCGACACTCGGGCAGGGCGGCACTGGCCGCCCTGCTCGTCGCCTGCACCGGGTGTGCCTCGCCTGCGCCGACCGAGCCGTCACCGACGCCGCCGGCCGTGCGGATCGCCTCCACGCAGCCGTCTCCCACGGTCGAGTCACCGGACCCGACGCCGACGGCCACGTCACCCGGCGGCCTGGCCGACGAGCTCGACATCGGCGTCCTCCGATCGGAGGTGACGGGGGACCTGCTGGAGTTCGCGAGCACCGGGACGAGCATCGTCTACTCGTCGGGCGGCCGGGGAGCGGGGACCGGGGCCCCGGATCTGTGGCGTCTCACGCCCGGCCCTGATGCCGTCCCGGAGCTGGCCTGGCACAACCCGACGCGCGATCACTCGATCGTGAAGCTCGAC
>Ga0214468_1000217_pt1 | contig 18228 bp, 17 predicted proteins | sample RVTome_9_FD_187334 | JGI IMG/M metagenome (GOLD analysis project Ga0214468, IMG submission 187334) | Soil microbial communities from uranium-contaminated site in the Upper Colorado River Basin, Wyoming, United States - RVT155D38 HiSeq ...
CCGTCGGACACGTCCTCGTCCGCCCCGAGGAATCGGAGGAGGTCGTGTCGACCGGGATCTGGCACCTGGACGACCCCGGGGCGATGGAGGCGTTCCGCGCCGAGAGCGAGCGGCGCGCGTTCCCGCCCGGCACCGGCCTCCCCGGCCGCGTGCTGGCGTCGGGCCGCGCCGAGTGGGTGGCCGACTTCGCCGACGAGAGCCTCTTCCCGCGTGCGCCGCACGCCGCGGAGCTCGGTCTGCACGCCGCCTTCGCCTTCCCCGTCCTCGTCGGCAGCGAGGTGGTCGGCGTGCTCGAGTTCTTCGCGCCGACCCCGGAAGGACGCGACGAGAACCTCCTGAGGATCATGGCCCACATCGGCACCGTTCTCGGCCGCGTCGTCGAGCGCACCCGCGCCGAGCGCGCCCTCGCGGCGCAGAACGACGCGCTTCGGCAACTCGACAGCCTGAAGGACGAGTTCGTCTCGCTCGTCTCGCACGAGCTCCGAACCCCGCTCACGTCGATCCGCGGCTACCTCGAGCTCGTCCTCGACGACGAGGAGACGCCCCTGCCGGAGGAGCACCGCACGTTCCTCGGCGTCGTCCAGCGAAACGCCGACCGGCTGCTCCGCCTCGTCGGCGACCTGCTCTTCGTCGCCCAGGTGGACGCCGGGCGGCTGGCGCTCGAGCGAGAGGAGCTCGATCTCGCGGCGGTGGCCGCCGAGTGTGTACAGGCCGCCGAGCCTGTCGCGACCCGGCGCCAGGTCCGCGTCGCACTCGAAGCGGCGCCGACCGCGCTCGTGGGCGATCGCGCCCGCCTCTCCCAGCTCGTGGACAACCTCCTCTCGAATGCGATCAAGTTCAGCCCGGAGGGCGGCGCGGTGACGCTCCGCGTCGGGGCCGCCGGCGAGCGGGCGTCCCTCGAGGTCGCCGACGGCGGCATCGGGATTCCGGCCGACGAGCAGGAGCAGCTCTTCGAGCGGTTCTTCCGCTCCTCGAACGCCCGGCGCGCCGCCGTCCAGGGCACGGGGCTCGGGCTCGTGATCGTCCGCGCGATCGCGGAGGCCCACGGGGGATCGGTCACCGTCACGAGCCTCGAGGGCGAGGGGACGACGTTCCGCGTCGAGCTCCCCCTCACCGCGCCGAGACAGGACGTCTCCGCCGACGAATCCGCGCCGGCGGAGCGAATCGCGCTTCAGGAGGCCCTATGACCACGCCGCAGTCCGTGAGGCCCCTCGTCCTCGTCGCCGACGACGACGAGGACATCCTCGCCCTCGTCACGTTCGCGCTCCGCCGGGACGGCTACGAGGTCGTCCAGGCGCGCGACGGCGCCGAGGCGCTCGAGCTCGCGCGCGAGCGGCGCCCGGCCGCACTCGTCCTCGACGTGATGATGCCGAAGGCCAGCGGCTTCGACGTGACCCGCGCGCTCCGCGCGGAGGGGAACGACGTGCCGATCCTGCTGCTCACCGCGAGCGTCCAGGAGCGCCACCGCACGTGCGGCCTGGCGGCCGGCGCAAGCGACTTCGTGCGCAAGCCGTTCAGCCCCCGGGAGCTGCTCGAGCGCGTGGCTCGGCTCGTCGGGACGCGCGAGGATGCGGCGCTCGCATGACGTCGACGCTGGGCTGTTCGTAGGCCGGCTCGCCGGCTAGCGGCGGACCTGCCAGCGGCAGATCGCCGGCGTGCGGTCCCAGCCCTGCGCGTCGCCGACCTTCACGCGGAAGGTGTGCCAGCCCGGCTTCAGCTTCCGGACGGTCTTGCCGTTGACGGCGCTGCACTTCGTCCACCGGCGCTTGTCGACCTTGCAGCGCGACTTGAACGCGTGCTGCGGGAGGTCGACGCCGCCGCGCCGCGCGCCCCAGTGGAAGAACGCGGACTTCTGCCTCGTGCGGCGCGCCGGCTTCACGTGGAACACAGCGTTCGGCGCGACCTTCGGGCACGTGCTCGTCTTCGCGTTCACGACGTTGCTCGGCGTCGAGGACGCCGAGTCGTAGGCCTCGACGTGGAACGTGTAGTCCGTGCTGCAGAGAAGGTTCGCCACGGTGAACGTCGTCGCGCCGGGGCCGACCCGGGTGCGGAGGACTCGCGGATCGGTCTGGGGGGCGACGAAGATCTCGTAGCCGCCGAGCCACGTCTCGTCCGTCGAGACGGTCGTGATCGCGAACGTGACCGAGTTCTTGTTCGTCCCCGTGCGCGCGATCGTCGGCGCGCTCGGCGGTGTCGCGTCCGGGCTCTCCCCGAAGTCGGCGGTCACGGTCCTGTCCTTGTCGTCCATCGTCTGCACGCACGTGAGCTTCGAGCGCGAGAGCGCCGCCGGCGGGCGGCAGGCCACGTCCACCGCCGTCCAACTCAGGAAGAACGAGCCCGCCTCGGCCGTCGCCGTGACCCACGCCGTGGCGGGTTGCGGCCGTCCGCCGGGAGTCACGAAATAGTGCCGGTGCTCGCAATGGAACGTGCACCAGTGCTTCACGTCCCAGACGTCCTCGCCAGACCGCTTTGTCGCGCACTCCCGGACTTTGTTCTCCGGCGAGTTGTAGGAGGCGCCCGTGTACGGGTTCTCGGCCGTGACGGCGAATGTCCCGTCGCCCGAGCCCGTCTTGGCGAGCGTGAGCGCCCAGAGCGGGATGTCCTCATCTGCCGCTTCGTCGATGCCGGACACGCAGAGCGGGCGGCACCCGGGCGCGGCGCAGAGACTCGTCTGCGCCGCGGCCTGCGACGGCCACATGAGCGCGGCGAGCGCGAAGAACGTCATGCCGAGCGCGACCAGGACGACGCGCCTGGCCAGGTCGTTCGCCGTTGTCTCCCGTCCTCCCGTCAACGCCTGGGTTTCCCTGCCAGACAGTAGCACCGTGGGGGCGCCGGGACGCCGCGCGCTTGCGATTTCGTTACCGCGCCGCCCGGGCAGTACGCTGCGCGGCCGTGGTCGACAGCCCCGTCCAGCCCGCCCCGCCCGAGGAGCCCCGCGACGAGCGGCCGCTCGTCGGGTACGCGCTCGTCTGGTCGGCGGTCGCGCTCTGGTCGCTGAACGCGACCGTCTCGAAGGTGATCCTCGAGTCGGCCGGCCTTTCGGCGCTCCGGCTCTCGCAGGTCCGGACGACCGGTGCGGCGATCCTCCTCCTCGCCGCGGTCGCCCTGTGGCGCCCGGCGGCCCTCCGGATCCGGTCGCTGCGCGAGCTCGCCTTCCTCGCCGTGTTCGGGATCGCCGGGCTCGCGTTCGTCCAGCTCTTCTACTTCGTCGCGATCGAGCGGCTCGAGATCGGGATCGCGCTCGTGATCCAGTACCTCACCCCGGTGTTCGTCGCGCTCTGGGCACGCTTCGTCGAGCGCGAGCCGGTACGGAGGCGGCTCTGGGGCGCGATCGCGATCGCGCTCGCGGGGCTCACGCTCGTCGTCGACCTCTGGGGCGGGATGACGCTCGACGGGCTCGGCGTGGCGGCCTGCCTCGCGGCCGCCGTGGCCTACGCCGCGTACGTCCTGATGGCGGAGCGGGCGCTGGCCGCCGGGCGTGACACGTACTCGCTCCTCGCGTGGGGCTTTGCGTTCGCGGCGCTCTTCTGGGCGGTCGTCCAGCCCTGGTGGACGTTCCCGGTCGCGTCGGTGGAGGGCTCGGCGCCGCTTCTAGGCCGGCTCGACGACCACGAGACGGCCGTCGCGCTGCTGCTCGGGTACGTCGTCGTGCTCGGGACGGTCGTGCCGTTCGTCCTGCTCGTGACCGCGCTCCACTCGATCCGCGCGACGCGCGTGACGGTGCTCGCCATGCTCGAGCCTGTGCTCGCGGCGCTCGTCGCGTTCGCGTGGCTCGCCGAGGAGCTGACGACCGTCCAGGCGCTCGGCTGCCTCCTTGTGCTCGTCGGCGTCGGGATCGCGCAGACCGCCCGGCCGCGGCCTGGGGCCTAGTCGAGAGTCCGTCCTGGACGACGCCTCGCCGAGCGGGTGCGCTGGACGATGGCAGGCAAGGACGCAGCGTCGCCGACGTAGCAGCGCTACGGCGGCGACCGAGGACGCCGCCTGGCGCCGTCCAGCGCGGCCGGGCGGCTCAGGCTTCGGCCGGGGCGGGCTCTCGGCTAGGCCGATTCGTAGAGCGCCCGGAGCTCGGCGATCCGCTCGGACCTGAGCGTCTCGCGCTCGCCCGACTCGACCGCGGCAACGACGCTCCGCACGAGCGAGGCGAGCTCGATCGGGTTGAACGGCTTCGTGATGTAGTCGAGGCCGCCGACGTCGAGCCCGCGCGCTCGGTCGCGCAGATCCGCGCGCGCCGTGAGGAACACGATCGGGATCGCGCTCGTCCGCTCGTCGCCGAGCAGCTCCTCCGCGACCGCCCAGCCGTCGAGCCCGGGCATCATCACGTCGAGGAGGACGGCGTCCGGTGTCTCCGAGCGCGCCACGTCGAGGCCTTTCGTGCCGTCGGGCGCCTCGAGGACCGTCATCCCCTCTGCCTCGAGGTTCACGCGACAGAGGAGGCGAATCGGCGCCTCGTCGTCGATCACGAGAACGGTCGTCCGCTCCGCCATCGTCAGTCCCTACCCGCTCCCGCAGCCTTCGAGACGGGCAGCTCGAAGACGAAGCTCGCGCCGGTGCCCTGCTCCGACTCGACCCACATCCGGCCGCCCATCGCGGCCACGAGCCCGCGCGAGAGGAAGAGCCCGAGCCCGGTGCCGTGCTCGTCGCCCGGCTCCCCGCCGTGGGCACGGAAGAACTTCGTGAAGATCCGCTGGCGGTCTGCCGGGGCGAAGCCCTCGCCCTCGTCCGTCACGCGGAGCTCGACCGCGTCGGTCTTGCGGCGCGCCGCGACGCGCACGGTCCCGCTCTCGGGTGAGGCGCGCACGGCGTTGTCGAGCAGGTGGCGAACGACCTCCGCGAGCCGCGCCGGGTCCGCCTCCGCGTGCAGCGGCGCGTCCGGGAGGTCGGCCTGGAGCACGACACGCCCGTCCGCCTCCTCCCGGGCCCACTCGACACTCGCCCTGACCACCTCGGCAACGTCCGTAGAGGACAGGGTCAGGCCGAGCATCCCCGCCTCGAGCCGGGCGACGTTCAGGAGGTCGTCCACGATCCGGATCAGCCGCTCGGACTCGGACGCGATGTACCCGAGGAACGTGCCGCGCTCGTTCTCGTCGAACGCGACGTCGGCGCGCATGAGCGTCTCCGCGAAGCCGTAGATCGAGGTGAGCGGCGTGCGGAGCTCGTGCGAGACGGTGGCGACGAAGTCCGACTTCATCTGCTCGACCGCGCGCTCGCTCGAGACGTCGCGGAAGGCGAAGATGCGGCCGGCGACCGCGCCCTCCCGGTCGCGCATGACCGCCTCGGTGAGCGAGAGCCAGACCTCCTTGCCGCCCCGGACGATCGCGACTGCGCGCTCGCCCTTCGGCTCCTCCTCCCCGCTCGCGAGCTCGCGCTGGAGGGTCTCCGCGACCCGCCGGCCGAGCGCCTCGGCCGCCGGCACGCCGGTGATCCGCTCCGCCATCGAGTTCCAGAGGACGATCCGGCCCTCGCGGTCGACGGCCACGATCCCGTCCGCGATGTTCCCGAGGATCGCCTCGCTCCGCTCCTTCTCCTCGGCGACGCTGCGGTAGAGCTTGGCGTTCGCGAGGCTCGACGAGGCCATCGCCGCGAGCGCCACGAGCGCCTGGACCTCGTCCCCGCGCCACGCGCGCGGCTCGCGGACGTACACGCTGAGGGCGCCGTGGAGCCCGCCGCCCGGCGCAGCCATCGGCACGGCGATGCACGCAGGCGCCTCCTCGAGGAGCGGGTCGCCCCGCCCCTGGCGGGGCGTCTCGCGCACGTCCTCGACCGCGACGGCACGGCGCGACTGCATGACGTCGCCGAGGACGCCCTGGCCCGAGCTCGACCGCGAGCCGACGAGGCTCTCGGGCGCCGTGCCGGCGACCGAGCGGGCCACGAGGTCCTCTCCCTCGAGCACGCGCAGAACCGCCGCGTCCGCGTCGAGGAGCACGATCGCCTCGGAGGCCACCTCCTCGAGCACACGCTCCGGGGCGAGGCTCGTGACGAGCCGCGCGCCGACGCTCGCGAGGCGCTCGGACAGGCCGCGCGCCCGCCGCTCGGCCTCGAAGAGCTCGCTGCGCTCGAGCGCGCCACGCGCGGCGGCCCCGAGCTGCCGGGCGAGCACGAGGTCGTCGTCGGTGAACGTCCGCTCCGCGCCGAAGAGCACGAGGACGACGACGTTCTCCCCGCTCGAGCGCTGCACGGGCGCCGCGAGGAGCGCTCCGTAGCCGTGCTCGGCGAGCACGGAGCGCGCCTCGTCGTCGAACCGGTCGTCGCCGCGCAGGGTGCCGGACGTGATGATCTTCCCCTCGCCGGCCGCCGCGGCCGCGAGGGGCGTCGACGCGCCGGGCAGGCCGTCGCGGAGCCGCTCCGCGAGCCGCGCCGGAAGCCGGTAGGAGCCGTCGAGCCGTGGGCGCCCTCCGCGGAGGGAGAGCACCGCGGCCGTCTCGCCGCCGAGCGCCTCCGCCGCCGCGCGCCCGAGGGCGTCGAGCGTCTTCGCGAGCGAGAGCGGCGATCCGAGCACCTCGGCGATCCGGTAGAAGCCCTGCTGGATCTGCGCCTGGCGTGCCCGCTCCCCGTAGCTCTCCGCGTTGTGCGACGCGAGCGAGGCGAAACGCGCGAACGCCTCGAGGATCTCGAGTTCGGAGGAGTCGAACCGCCCTGGCTCGCGGGAGCACACGCCGAGAACGCCGCGCACCTCGCCGAGCCAGATCATCGGCGCGATCATGATCTCTTCGAAGCCTGCGTAGTTCTCGCTCGGCGGGGGGACCTCAGTGCGCGCGAAGTCGAGCGCGAGCACGGGGGCGGCGGCCTCGATCGCGCGGGCGTGCCAGCCCCCGACCGGGATCGTCCGTCCGATCTCGTCCTCCTCGGGCAGGCCGTAAACGGCCCGCGAGCGGAGGACGCCGGTGCCCGGGTCGAACATCCAGCAGTCCGCGGCGTCGGCGCCGAAGAGGATCGCGACCTCGTCGACGAGGCGGCGGAGGACGGACTCGAAGCGGAGGTCGCTCGTGACCACCTGCGCCGCCTTGAGCAGCGCTCCCTGAAGGCCGAGCCGCCGCTCGTCCTCCTCGAGCAGCCTGGCGGCGTGCACGGCAATCCCGATCTCGCCGGCGATCGCCTCGGCGACGCCGACCTCGCTCGCCGACCAGGCGCCCGTCTCGGTGCGGTGCAGGCCGAAGACGCCGATCGTGCGGTCGAAGACCACGATCGGGGTGTCGAGCGCGGCGCGGCTGCCGAGCTCGTGGAGCACGGCGAGCCCGCCGAGCACGGGATCCTCGAGCTCGCGGGCGGACCCGATGTCGCCGATCGCGATCGTTCGCTTCTCCCGCAGGGCGAGGTTCGCGACGGGAAGGTGCTCGGGCCGCGTGATCGGCGCCAGCCCGGGGCGCCGCCACTCGGCGCGGACCGGCATATCCCCGCCCTCGTCGCCGAAGCGGATGAAGCAGCGGGCGACGTCGAGGGCGCGGCCGGTCTCCGTCACGGCGACCTGGAGGACGTCGTCCAGGTCGAGCTCGGAGCGGACCTTGCGGGCGATCTCCGCCACGAGCTTCTCGCGTTCGAGGGCACGCCGAAGGGCGCTCGCGCTGCTCAGGCGCGCGAGAACCGGAGCGGCCTCGTCGGCGAGCCGCTGCGCGGCCTCGAGCTCGGCGGAGGAGAAGAAGCGCGGCTCGGAGGTGGTCGCGAGGACGAGCACGGCCACGGCGGCGTCCTCCGCCACGAGGGGAACGAAGGCGGCGCTTCGCGCTCCGACGGCGTCGGCGAGGGCGCGGCTCACGGTCGGCGACGACGCGACGTCGTAGACGGCGAACGCGGCCCGCTCGCGCACGGTCGTCGCGAGCGCGCCGGCCTCCCGCTCGAGGTCGACCGAGACACCGCGCCAGCGCTCCTCGTCCGTCCCGCGCGCGGCGAACCCGGCCGCCCGCGTGCCCGCCTCGTCCACGAGCGCGACGGCCACGACCTCGCTGCCGGGGAGGCGCTCGACGGCGTCGAAGAGGATGCCGACCGCCTCCTGCGCCGTCTCCGCCCGCGCAAGCCGCTCGCCCAGGGGCGCCGGCGATGCGGTGCGGGCGAGATCGACCTCCTCGACGCCCTCGCTCCGGCGCTTCAGGCGGCCGAGCACGGTCTGGGCGGGAGCGAGCGGAAGCAGCGCGAGCGCGCCCGCGGCCCATGCAAGCGTGCTCGCCAACGGCATGCGTTCAGGCAGCTTCATGGCTCTCCGTCGTCTCCACCCACGCCTGATGATAGGAGCGGCGGAACCGCAACGCCGAGTACCGCGAAAAAACCGGAAAGAGACTGGCAGAAGTTGGCTGAAAGCGATACGGTCTCACGCACTGGGCGATGCGATCCGCGGCAGGTCTCCTGGCCGAGTTACGCCGCGGTGAGCGATGCGGAGGGCCCGCCGCTATACCCCCCAGCGGTGGGCCTTCCGCTTCTTTCACAAGAGGATGCGCGGGCCCGGGATACCATGGGGTCATGGTCAAGCGAATCCTCCTCGCCTCGCCCAGAGGCTATTGCGCCGGCGTCGAGCGTGCCGTGGACACGGTCGAGCAGGCGCTCGACCTCTGGGGCCCTCCCGTCTACGTGCGCAAGCAGATCGTCCACAACATCCACGTCGTGCGGGATCTCGAGGAGCGCGGCGCCATCTTCGTCGAGAGCGAGACGGAGATCCCGCCAGGCGCGACCGTCGTCTTCTCGGCCCACGGCGTCGCGCCCGCGGTGCACGAGAACGCGCGGCGGCTCGCGCTGAAGACGATCGACGCCACCTGTCCTCTCGTGACGAAGGTGCACTCGGAGGCGCGGCATTACGCGAAGGACGGGTACACGATGGTACTCGTCGGCCACGCCGGGCACGAGGAGGTCGAGGGGACGATGGGCGAGGCGCCCGACTCGATCGTCCTAGTCCAGTCGCCGGAGGAGGCGGAGACCGTCGAGCTGCCGGAGGGGCCGCTCTCGTACATCACGCAGACGACCCTCTCGGTGGACGAGACGAACGAGGTGATCGAGGTCCTGCGGCGCCGGTTCCCCCGGATCGAGGCGCCGAAGAAAGAGGACATCTGTTACGCGACCACGAACCGTCAGCGCGCGGTGAAGGCCATGCTCGGCTCGATCGATCTCCTCCTCGTGATCGGGTCGCGAAACAGCTCGAACTCGAACCGGCTCGTCGAGGTGGCGCGCGCCGCCGGGGTGGAGTCGTACCTGATCGACGACGAGGCCGAGATCGACGAGGAGTGGCTCGACGGGGCGGAGACGGTCGGCGTGACGTCCGGGGCATCGGCCCCCGAGCGGCTCGTCGAGCGCGTGCTCGCGTGGTTCGCCGAGCGCGGCGTCACCGACGTCTCAGCGTTCGCCGAGGAGCGCGAGGACATCTTCTTCAAGCTGCCCGTGCAGGTTCGCCCGGAAGCTCCGGCGCGCACGCCGGGCTGAGCTCGGCCGGGGCCGGGCTCTCGACGAAGTCCCTGAGCCGTCGGCGGGCCGTCGCGCGGTCGGGGCCGAAGAGGCCGAGCGCGGCGTCGACGGCGAGAAAGCGCGGCGGACGGGCTCCCGGGAGGCCTAGGAGGCGCGGATAGCTGCTCCAGGGCCAGTCCTTCGGGTCGTCGCAGAGGCCGGCGTTCACCGGGTTCCACGCGAGGTAGCGAAAGAGCCAGCGCAGGTGCGCGTCATGTTCGACGAGCACCGACGCGTAGCGGCTCTCGAGGACGTGACCCCGCCCGCCGTGGCGGCGATTGAAGCCCTGAGCGTAGTGACCGTTCAACCGCTGCATTCCCCGTGCCAGATCCGGCTCGGGCGTGCGAAGGAGTAGGTGGTAGTGGGTGCCGAGGACGACGTACCCGAAGCAGATCCATTCACGGCGGAGGATCGTCTCCTCGGCGACCGCGAGGAAGACGTCGCGGTCGTCGTCGGTGCGGAAGAGCGGGAGTCCCGCGACGCCACGGGACATCACGTGGTGGATCCCGCCGGGCGGCTGGCGACGAAGTGGGCGTGGCACGCCGTCCACGGTTGCGCGCGGCCGGCAGCCGCGCAAGGGCGCGTGCGCCTTTCGACACGCTTCCGTGCGCCTTTCGACACGGGGTCTGACCCCGTAAAGGCCCGCCGACGGCTCCCGAACGGTCGCCCGCGGCCCGCGAAACGTCGCTCCGTGCAGGGACGTTACGGAGCCGGCACGGTCTTGCGCGGCTTCCGGGACGGGGTCTGACCCTGTAAGCGGCCCGCCGTGCGTCTTTCGTCACAGTCCCAGAGGCCGCAAATTGCCGCAGCGACCAGCGGCGTTACGAAGTCGGCACACTTCCGCGCGCCTTTTGGCCCGGGGTCTGACCCCCCTTAAGGGCTACCGGTCTGCTAGGCGCGATCGATCGCGAGCGCGTCGCCCGACTCGACGCGGACGGCAAGGGTCTCGCGCGCGATCCAGTCCTCGTGCGCCCCCAGCGCCTCGTGATCGGCGGCGGGAAGGGTGAGCGCGATGCGGTCGGTCAGCTCGAGGCCGGCCTCCTTCCGCATCCCGTTCACTGCGTGGATCAGGTCGTGGACGCGGCCCTCCAGCCGCAACTCGTCGTCGAGCGCGGTATCGAGCGAGACCGTGATCCCGTCGTCCGCCGCGACCGCGAAGCCCTCGCGACCGACCCGCTCGACGAGCACCTCGTCCGGCCCGAGCTCGTGCGCTCCGACCCGGAAGCGACCATCGCCGAGCTGCTCGAACTTGCCCGCCGCGAGCGCCGACCGGACCGCCCCGAGCTCAGGCCCGAGCCGCGGGCCGAGCACCGGCAGGTTCGGCTTCACGCGCAGCTCGACCGCGTCCACGTGGCCGAACTCGAGCTCCTTGACCCGGAGCTCGTCGCGGATCGTCTCCGCGTGCGCCGCGGCGGCCGGCGCGCCGTCGACCACGAGTCGCCGGAGCGGCTGGCGAAGCTTCACGCCGGCGAGATCGCGCGCGCGCCGCCCGAGCTCCGCCACCCGCCGAGCCTCCTCCATCTCCGCGAGCAGACCGGCGTCCTCGAGCGACTCCACGACGCCCGGCCACCCGGCGAGGAAGACCGACTCCGGCGCCTCGTCCCCGCACGGCTCGGCCACGAGCCGCCGCCAGAGATCCTCAGAGAAGAACGGGAGCACGGGCGCGACGACGCGCACCGCCTGCACGAGCGCGACCCAGAGCACGCGAAACGCCGCCTCGTCCCCGCCCTCGCCCCAGAACCGCGCACGCGACCGGCGGATGTACCAGTTCGAGAGATCGTCCAGGAACCGCTCGAACGCCTCGATCAGCCGGTGCGTGAGCTGCGCCTCGAGCGCGTCGGTCGCCTCGGCGACGAGCGCCTGCACACGGGCGAGCAGCCACCGGTCGATCGGCTCGAGCTCCACGCCCTCGGGCACGGAGCCGAGATCCGCATACCGCGGGCGGAACGACTCGATCGACGCGTAGCCGACGAAGAACGAGACGGAGTTCCAGAGCCGGAGGAGCTTCCGCTTGATCTCTCCGGCCGGGCCATAGCCGAACAGGAGGTTCCGGTCGGGCGGCTGCGCGCAGTACTGCCAGCGCATCACGTCGGCGCCCATCCGCTCGAACGCCTCCTCCGCCGGGATCAGGTTCCCCCAGGAGCCGTGCATCTCGCGCCCGTGCTCGTCCAGCATCTTCTCGTAGCCGAGCACCTCCCTGAACGGCGCGCGGTCGACGAGCGCGACCGACATGAAGAGCTGCGAGTAGAACCAGAGCCGGATCTGCTCGCGCATCTCCGAGACCCACGAGGCCGGGAACCACTGCTCCCAGTACGCGTGGTCCGGCAGGTCGGCCGTGGTGAGGCCGCGCGCGGCGCCCGTCCCGAACCCGCCCGGCACGCGCTCGGCGTTCTCCCAGCCGAGCGTCGAGAAGGGGACGATGCCCGCGTCGAGCCAGACGTCGCCGACCTCCTCGATCCGCCTGACCTCCTCGCCGCACTCCTCGCAGCGCACCGGCACGTCGTCGATCCACGGGCGACGCAGCTCCTCGAGGCCCTCGAGCCCGCTCAAAGCCCGCTCCTCGAGCTCGGCGCGCGACCCGATCACGTTCAGGTGGCCGCACGGGCACGGATAGAACGGGAGCGGCAGGCCGTAGTAGCGCCGCCGGGAGATGTTCCAGTCGCCCATGTTGCGGAGCCAGTCGTCCATCCGCTTGCCCATGTACTCCGGCGTCCACTGGACGGTCGCGTTCGCCGCGAGCAGGCGCGGGCGGAGCTCCTCGACCGCGATGAACCAGTCGTCCGAGATGCGGAAGATGAGCGGCGTGTGGCAGCGCCAGCAGAACGGGTAGCGGTGCTCGACCGTCCCGGCGTCGATCAGCCGGCCGCGCTCGGCGAGGTCGGCGACGATCTGCTCTGCGGACTCGGCCGTCGAGACCCCGTGCAGCCACCCGTAGTCGGGATAGAACCGCCCGGCCTCGTCCACCGGCGGCAGCACCGGCAGGTCGTGGACGCGGGAGAGCTCGAAGTCCTCGGCGCCGCAGCCCGGGGCGATGTGGACGATCCCGGTGCCTTCCTCCATCGAGACCTCGTCCCACGGGATCACGCGGTGCTCGACGCCCGCCCCGGGGGAGAAATGGTCGTACGGCCCCTCGTAGCGCCAGCCGACGAGCTCCGAGCCGCGCCGGCGCTCGGCGAACTCGTGGTCGGGATCGCGGCGCACTGCGATCCACTCGCCGTCCTCGTGGCGGCCGTACTCCTCGTCTGGGTGCACGGCGGCCGCGACGTTCGCGGGGAGCGTCCACGGCGTCGTCGTCCAGACGGCGAGCGACTCCCCCGGCCGGTCGAGCAAGGGGAAGCGGACGAAGAGCGACGGGTCGGTGCGGTCCTCGTACGACCCGACGAGCTCGTGCGCCGAGATGGAGGTCCCGCAGCGCGGGCACCACTCGGTCGAGCGGTGGCCGAGGTAGAGCCAGCCCTCATCGTGGATCCGCCGCAGGAAGCGCCAGATGTACTCGATGTTCGTGTCGGAGAACGTGTAGTAGTCGGCGCCCCAGTCCATCCACTGCCCGAGCCGCTTCGAGCCGCGGATGATCTCCTCGGCCGACCAGACGACCTTTTCCCGGCAGCGGCGGGCGAACTCGGCGAGGCCGAACTCCTCGATCTCGCGCTTCGAGTTCAGCCCGAGCTCACGCTCGACCCCGACCTCGATCCAGAGGCCCTGGCAGTCGAACCCGTTCTGGTAGCGCTGGTCGAACCCCTGCAGCGCCTTGTAGCGCTGGAACACGTCCTTGAGCGTCCTGCCCCACGCCGTGTGGACGCCCAGCGTCTTGTTCGCGGTGACGGGCCCGTCGACGAAGCTCCAGATCGGGCCGCCGCGGTTCAGCTCGCGGAGCTGCTCGAAGATCGCGCGCTCGTCCCACCACGCGAGGATCTCGCCCTCGAGAGCGGGATGGTCGGGGTGGGATGGAACCGGGCGGAACATGGGAATGCCAGTCTAGGAACTGTTCGGCCGGTCACGGTCGTTCGAATAGACGAACCGCCAACCAAAGGAGACCGAGTGACGACCGACGTGACGAACGCGACCGAGGCGAGCTTCGACGAGGAAGTGCTCGCAAGCGACAAGCCGGTGATCGTGGACTTCTGGGCCGAGTGGTGCGGCCCGTGCCACATGGTCTCGCCGGCGCTGCACGAGATCGCCGACGAGCGCGCGGACGAGCTTCGGCTCGTCAAGGTGAATATCGACGAGCAGCCGGGGCTCGCGCAGCGCTACGGCGTGATGAGCATTCCCGCGATCGTCCTCTTCAAGGACGGCGAGCCGGCCGCCGCGACGCTCGGGGCGCAGCCCAAGAGCTCGATCGAGCGCGCGCTCGGGCTCGCGGCCGCGTAGGCCACCGGGTGTGCCGCAGCCGGGAAGGTCAGTCCAGGCCGTCGAGGAACGCCTCGAACGCCGCGTGCTTGGCGAGGTAGTCCTCGACCTCACGCACGACTTCGCCGACCCAGGCGTCGAACGCCTGGTCGGAAAGGCACTCGTCGATCCGATGCAGGGGGGTGCGATCCATTCGCTTGAGTGATCGCCCATTCGGCGAGGCGGCGCAATGGGCCGACCGGCCCAAATCGTCGCCGCGGGGTAGGCCGGTCGGCCCATTCGCGTGTCTAGGATGGGAGTCATGACCGAGCAACCACCACCCACTCCGGAGGAGGAGGACGCTTCGCTCGAGCGCCGCCGGGAAGAGGAAGCGCAGCGCGGTCCGGGACACGAGGATCCCGAAGAGGTGATCGAGCCCGATCCGGAGGCGCCATGAGGCCGCAGTCCGCAACCGTGCACGAGCTCTCGCGCGTCGAGCTCCTCGCCGGGCTGCCCGGCGAGGTGCTCGCCCGGCTCGGCGAACGGATGGAGCGACGTGCCCTCACCCCTGGCGAGCGGATCGTCGCGCAGGGCGACAACGGCGACCGGTTCTACGTCGTGCTCGCCGGGATGCTCCAGGCGTCGCAGGACGAGCGCGGCCCGCGCGGCCTGCTGCGGCCCGGATCGTTCTTCGGCGAGGTCTCGCTCCTCATGGACACGCCGCGCACCGCGAACGTCCAGGCCGTGACGCCTGCGACCGTGGCGAGCTGCGACCGTGAGACGTTCGACGAGCTCGTGCGCCCGCTCTTCACGGACTGAGCCGCCCGGGTGCGGTTTCCGGACGACACGCCCGGTGCCAGGCACCGGGCACGCCCTGTGAAGGCACCTCCGCGGCGGACGCGTCCGCGACGCCAACGCCGCCGTCGGTGCTGCGCGGGACGCGCGTTCGCCCTGTGGACAAGTCGTCACGTTCGTGCCACGGTCCCGTGACAGACACGTTCGCAGGTCCTCGATAGCGTTCGTGCTGGGATGCTCGCGCCCCCGTTGGGGGGGAACGCCCGCAGCGCGGGCGTCGAGCGCGCGAGCCTGCCCGGCTGCGGCCTTCAGCCCGAGGTGAACTCCTCGAGCACCGCGTCCGAGAGCGCCGGCCAGGCCTCGATCGCCCAGTCCCCGAACTGCCGGTCGGTGAGGCACGCGCAGGCGAGGCCGGCGTCGGGATCGACCCAGAGAAACGTCCCTGCCCGGCCAAAATGACCGAACGTCCGCGGCGAGTTCCGCGTGCCCGTCCAGTGCGGCGACTTCCCGTCCCGAAGCTCGAAGCCGAGCCCCCAGTCGTTCGGATCCTGCCGCCCGTAACCGGGAAGGACGCCGACGAGCCCCGGGAAGGCGACCTCCACGGCCTCGGCGAGCGTCTCCAGGGCGACGAACCGCGGCGCGAGCAGCTCGCGTCCGAGCCCGAGCAGATCCTCGAGCGGCCCGGACGCGCCCCACGCCGGCGACCCCTCGAGCCCTGTCGCGCGGAGCCCCACGGGCTCGAGCACCGCGCCCGCCAGGTACTCCGCGAACGGCATCTCCGCCCGCTCGGCCACGAGCGCGGCGAGCGCCTCGAACCCCGGATTCGAGTAGATCCGCCGATCGCCCGGCCGGGCGATCGGCGGGCCGTCCTCGAGCGGGAGCCCCGACGCGTGCGCGAGCAGGTGCCGGACGGTCGCGTCCGGCGGCCCGGCCGGCTCGTCGAGCTCGACGATGCCCTCCTCCACGGCCACGAGCACCGCTCCGGCGGTCAGGAGCTTCGTGACCGAGGCCCACGGAAGCACGCGGTCGGCGGGCCCGCGGCGCGCGAGCACGCCGTCGGCGGCGACCACGCCGACGGCGGCGGTCTCGACAGGCCAGGAGTCGACGAGCGCGAGCGCGGACACGGCCCGCGATACTAGTCACCCGATGGAGCGCCGCCGGATCAGCTCGGGCTCGCCGTGGGAGCCGGTGGTCGGCTTCTCCCGCGCCGTGCGCGTGGGCGACCGCGTCGTCGTCGCAGGCACGATCGCGAACATGCCCGATGGAGCCGACCCGCCGCCCGACACGTACGGCCAGGCGCGCCGGTGCCTCGAGATCATCGGCGAGGCGCTCGCCGAGGCCGGCGCGAGGTTCGACGACGTCGTCCGAACGCGCATGTACCTCACCCCGGGGGCGAGCTTCGACGAGGTCGCGAGAGCGCACGGCGAGGTCTTCGCGGACATCCGTCCCGCCTCCACCGCCCTGTACGTGACGGCGTTCGTCGACCCCCGGTTCATCGTCGAGATCGAGGCCGAGGCAGTGATCGCGGTCAACCCTCGCTAAGGTCCCGCGCGTGAAGCAGATCTATCCCGCCTCGATCACGGGCGAGGGGTTCGCCGAAGGGGGCAGCGTCCTCGAGCACCGCTTCGGCGAGGGCGACCCGTTCACGCTCGGCGTGGAGGAGGAGTACATGCTCCTCGACCCCGAGACGTTCGACCTCGTCCAGCACATCGACACCGTCCTCTCGCGCGTCCACGAGGAGGAGTTCGTCGCGCGGATCTCGCCCGAGCTCATGCAATCCGTGCTCGAGATCTCGACGCCCGTCTGCCATACGGCAGGGGACATCGAGGGCGAGCTCCGCCGCCTGCGCTCGTACGTTCGCGACCTCGCGGGGAAGGAGAGCCTGCGGGTGGGCTCGGCGGGCACGCACCCGTTCAGCCTCTTCGAGCGCCAGCGGATAACCGCGCGCGACCGCTACCGGGCGCTCGTCGACCAGCTCCAGTACGTCGCGCGCCGGGAGCTGATCTTCGGCATGCACGTCCACGTCGCCGTCGACGGGCCCGAGAAGGCGATCGTCGTGCTGAACGGGATGCTCGCGCACCTCGGCGACCTGCTCGCGCTGTCCGCCTCGTCGCCCTTCTGGCGCGGCGAGCTGACCGGGCTCGAGTCGACGCGCCAGATGGTCTTCGCCGCCTTCCCCCGCTCCGGCGTGCCGCCCCGCTTCGCGGACTACGGCGAGTACGCGGCCGTCGTCGGCCAGCTCGAGAAGACCGGCTGCATCGCCGACTACTCGCACATCTGGTGGGACATCCGCCCTCATCCGAAGTGGGGCACGATCGAGATCCGCGTGATGGACGCCGTCTCGCGCGTCGAGGACGCCGTCGCGCTCTCCGCGTACATCCAGGCGCTCGTCAAGTACTACTCCGAGCGGCACGACGCGAAGCAGGAGGTGCCCTCGTACCACCGGATGCTCGTGACCGAGAACAAGTGGCTCGCCGGGCGCTACGGGCTGGAGGCACCGCTCATGGACCTGGCCACCGGCCGGCGGAACCGCGTGCCGGTCGCGCAGCTCATCCGGCGGACGCTGCGCGAGATCGAGCCGCACGCACGCGAGCTCGGCTCGGACGCTGAGCTCGGCGGGATCAACGAGATCCTCGCGCGCGGGAACGGGGCCGACCGGCAGCGACGCGTCTTCAACGCGAACCGCGACGTGGTCGAGGTGGTGCGCGAGATCGCAGATGCCACCGAGCGGGTCGACCCGGAGTCGGTCGCGGCGTGATCGCGGTCGGCTCGCGGGCGCCCGACGTGGACCTCTGGCTCGCCCCCCGCGAGCACGCCCGCCTGCACAGCCTCGTGGCGCCGGGCGAGGCGATCCTCCTGCTCTTCTACCTCTTCGACTGGTCGGCCACGTGCACGAACGAGCTGCTGCTGCTCCGGGAGCAGCGCGCGGAGCTCGAGGAGGCAGGCGTGACGCCCTTCGGCGTCTCGCGCGACAGCCCGTGGTCGCACGTCGCCTGGCGCGAGGCGCTCGACCTCGACCTGCCGCTCCTCTCCGACTGGAACGGCGACGCGACGCGCGCGTTCGAGATCGAGCACACGTATCGCGGCCTCGAAGGCGTGTCCGAGCGGTCGGCGTTCATCCTCGACGGGGACAGGATCGTCCGCTGGTCGCGGCGCTACGAGCCGGGCGAGGTTCCCGATCTCGACGAGCTCGTCGAGGCGGCGCGCGCGCTCACGACGTGAGAGCCGCGGTCGTGGCCCTCGCGGCGCTCGCCCTCGCCGGCTGCGGGGCGGCCGAGGAGGGCGACGGCGGCGACGCGCCCCAGCCCGAGCCCGCGCCGTCGGCGACCGCGCTCGAGGTGACCGTCTGGCCGGAGGGCGAAGGCGCCGGCCCGGAGGAGTCCTGGACGCTCGAGTGCGACCCGCCCGGCGGCACCCATCCGGCGCCCGACGCGGGCTGCTCGCTCCTCGCGGGCGACGAGGACCTGCTCGAGCCGCTTCCGGAGGACGTCATGTGCACGCAGCAGTTCGGCGGGCCGGCGCAGGCGTGGCTTCGCGGGACGTTCCAGGGCCGCTCGGTCGATCTCCGCTACGGCCGGGCGAACGGCTGCGAGATCGCGCGCTGGGACCGGCTCGCCCCGCTGCTCGAAACCGCCTCGGGCTAGCCGGTGCGCGTCCAGCTCGGGGAGGCAGCCTGCCCGGCCTCGA
>Ga0214468_1000218_pt1 | contig 18228 bp, 37 predicted proteins | sample RVTome_9_FD_187334 | JGI IMG/M metagenome (GOLD analysis project Ga0214468, IMG submission 187334) | Soil microbial communities from uranium-contaminated site in the Upper Colorado River Basin, Wyoming, United States - RVT155D38 HiSeq ...
GAAACGGCCCGACCCGCCACGCGCCCCCACTGCTGGTACCTGACCCGACGCATCCGACTCCTCAACACCACCGGGAGCTACCTATGACCGACCTCAGCCCCCGCGCTCTCTGGTTCCTGGAGAACTTCGACGAGCTCACCCTCGCCGGCATGTGCGCCGACCACGAAGCCGCAGCCCAGGCCGCCGCCGACCGCGTCCGTCACGTCGCCGACCTCATCGAAGGCGGCGCCCCCTGGACCGCCAACCACGCAGACACCGCACGTCGAGTCCGCGAAGCCCTCAACCCCGAGGAGCAGCCGTGACCGAGCTCCGCGGCCCGCACCTCGCGCACGAGCCCCTGTATCGCGCCGTCCTCGACCCGCAGGAGGCGCAGTGATCGCCCGCCTGACCGGCGCCCTCGCCGTCGCGTTGACCCGGCTCGCCCGCCGCCTCGGCCACCACGCCTACCTGTCCACCAGCTGCCTCCACCACGACCACCACTACTGCCAGAAGCACACCGGCAAGTCAGGCGCCAAGACGCCAGCCCGCTGCAAGTTCTGCACCACCGCCTGCGTCTGCCCCTGCCACACCGCCCTCAACCAGCAGGAGCAGCCATGATCACGCCCATCCGACTCGTCTGCGGCTGCGGCTGGGACGCCGTCCACAACTGCGCTGTCAACTGGTACACCGACAGCGCGCTCGAACGCGGCTCCATCTGGCGCGAGAACGCCACACAGGCCGAGCACCGGGTCCACGAAGTCGCCGCTGACTGGGTCATCTACGACGCGGTGAACAACCGGGTCGTGCCCACAAAGGTCGCGGCGATGAGGCGCATGGACTTCCTCGCCCGCTTCACCTGCGCCCAGCCCGCCTCCGCCTGACCCGCACGCTGTCCCGCCGCACGAAGGAGCCCGCCGTGACCGACCAGCCGCCCGAGGACACGCCGCCGACGCGGGAGGAGCGCATCGCCGAGCTCGCCGACAAGCTGTGCCGCTCGTACACGTACGGCTTCGGACTCGAGGAGACCGCCCAGGACGACCCGGAGACCGCCGAGACGCACCGGGACGCGGCCGAGCACCTGCTCGACTGGATCGCGGAGGCACCACGCGAGGACCGGCGCGCAGCATTCGGGCGGGGATGGGAACGCGGCCGCGAAGCCGAACGGAAAGCCCACGCCCGGGAGAAGGCCCGGCTTGAGGCCGAGGTGGCTGAACTACGGCAGGAGCGTGACCCTGACGGGCTCCGTGCCCGCATCCAGGACCTCGAGCACGCCCTCCACGGATGGGACACGCTGCTCATGGGACGGGACCGGCGCAACGCCGACGCCGTGCCGGACTGGAAGGCCACCGCGGCCGACTACCTGGCCAAGCTCGTCGAAGCGCAGCGGGATCTCGCCGAACTGAAAGGCCACCAGCCGGCCAACGCCACCCGACGGGACGCCTGACCGTGCGCATCCTGGTCAGCGTGGTGGCGTACTGGTCGTGGGCCGTGCCGGGGCTGCGCCGGTACTGCCACCTGTGCGACCTCGTCATGTGGGGCTGGCAGGAGTGCGAGCACCCGCCCAGCAGCTACCTCCTCGGCGCGCCGCGTGCACGTCACAGGCAGTAGAACGGGTGATCCCGGTACGGCTCCCCCATCGCCTTCACCACCGGGCACGGCACCTGCACACTGCACGTCGGGCATTCCCCGTTCTCGTACCTGGTCGCCAGCACGATCGCCTGCGCCGGCCACAGCCCGCAACCCGACCACCTGCTCCAGTATCCCGAGTATCTGGGCGTGTGGTCCTCGAGGACTCGTAGCTGATGCTCCAGTTGTTCGTATGCGGCAATCTTCGCCTTCGCGCGCGGCTTCCTCGGGGTCCTCAACGCCAGCCGGTGTTCTTTCAGCCGCTGATGCAGCCAGTCGACTCGGTAGGTCGCCTTGTACGAGGCCCAGTTCTTGATCACGTTGTGCAGCGGGTTCCCGGCGACGATTGCGTGAATCTCCGCCTCCTCGGCTTCGCGCCTCGTGGAGAACCACACCAGCTGCTTACGAGCGACCTGCGGCCACCACGCCTTGTGCCGGCGATGGTGCCGCCACCGTGCTGGCACGTCATAGGTGATGCCGGCGTACAGCAGCACGCCGTCCTCGTCGTACAGCCGGTACAGCGCGGTCGGCTGCTGCTCGCGCCACGCGTACCGCTCTTCCGGCGTCATCTTCGCCTGGGGGTCTGCCACGGTCGGGATCGTGCCGCACGCCACTGACAACGCCCCGCCGACCGGGGCTACGCGGCGGTCTGCACGTCCCCGCGTGCGATGACCGGCTCGTCGTCGATCAATCGCTCCGGCGACAGGGCCCACTCGAACGCCAACTGCCCCTGCGACCGGGCCCCGAACAGAGACCGCAGCTTCGCGAACTCCCGGACCACCGCCCGATGGGACCAGCCCAAACGTTTCGCTGTCGACTCCTGGCTGATCCCGTCACACAGATCGCGCAGCAGCTCCCGCTGCCGGCGTGTGGTCCGGGGCCCCGACCCCACACCGATCCCCAGGCCTGCCGTACGGGCCTGCCCCGTCCACGGCGCGGCACGGCGCCACGTCTCATGGAACGTCGCGGCGATGAAACCGACCAGGGCCCGGTCCCGCACATGCCACGCCGCGTGCGCAGGGGCGTCAGGATCGGTGTAGTCCTCGATGAACGCCTCCCGCCCGTCGATGACGATGCACCGCTGGAACGGCGACCCCAGCGTGCGGAACTGGTAGCCCTTCCCGGTCATGACCGTCGCCCACTCCCGGGTCACGTCATCGTCCCGGACCGTGTCCAGATACAGGGTCCGCATCGTCACCCCACGCTCCAGGGCCAGACTGTCGCGCTCCACAGCCATGTCCAGGAGATCCCGCGTCCTGGGCCCGCCGGGCTGCGCCGCGCAAATCTCGGACTCCGCACGGGCAACCGCGACCTGAATCCGGGCGTTCACCGTCGCCGGATCCGACAGGAACTCGCACGCCGCCCCCGCCGCGCCTTTCGCCCGTTCCCAGTGCAAGGCCAGCTCGTCGGCCATGTCCGGGATCCCCGCCATCCGCGTCGCACGCAACGCCAGATACCGTGCCTCCGCCATCAACTGCCGCTGCGCGATGTCCCGAGGGTCCAACGCGACCGGGACTCCCGGATGGTCCGGGTCCTCGGCCACCAGTCGCCACTCCCGCAACTCGGCCAACGCGACACTGTCCGACGGGCGGGCCGGCTCCCCGCGTGTGATCCGCCCATACAAGGCCCGCGCCTCAAGGGAAAGATCCTTCGGCCCCACAGGAGTGCCCCTGTCTGTCACAGATTCCTCCCGGATGAGAAGTGGCGTGTTTACGCCTGGCGAGTTCACGCAGACAGCAACTCTTGCTCACCGTGCGCCACATCAGCCAGCGTACCTACGGGGATTCTCCCGGACACCAGTTCACGTCCCCACCCCCGAAAAAGGGGGTGGTCGCAGCGGACACCGACAGGCCCGGCCCGGGAGAACCACCCCCCGTTTCTTGCTCTCCACCGTGCCCCCGGGAGACTCAGCTATGAACACCCGACTGCGGCGCCTGGCCGCCCTGTTCGCGATCGTCACCGCCTGCTTCGCCGCCGCCCCCGGCACCTCGAGCGTCCAGCCGTCCACCGACACGGCGTGGGGCGCGGCCGCCAACGAAGACGACACCGCCTGGGGCACCCCACCGTCGGACGACCCGGAACCGGAAGCCGACGCAGAGCCGGCCGCCCCGGCCCGCACCGCTGACACCGCCTGGGGCTGACACCCCCACCCTCGTACGCTGCGCCCCGGACCACCCCCAGTGGCCGGGGCGCAGCCACGCCCAGACCCAGGGGAACGAACCGGCCACCCGACGCCAGCATGGGGACATGGCCCCTTCCCCCGACCCCACGGTCAACGACCTCCGCCGCGAACTCGAGAAAGCTCTGGACGCCCTCCAGGAATGCCTCCGCCACCTCTCCCGGCACGCCGAGATGAACGCCGCTCTCCACTGCTCCGAGCGAGTCATGTACTCCCCGCTCCACGCGAAGACCGAAGCCGCCGTCACCGGCATCAAGCACGCCCTCACCCGCACCGAGCAGCACCCGGCGACATCGCCGGAACACTCGGACGCGAACTGCCCGTGGTTCTACCTTCTCGCCGACTTCGACCGGTGCGAGCACGGACGTCACCAGGAAGACCCGTGCGGCGGCAGCTGCGGAACCCGCTCCCAGGGAAACCCGCACATGCGCACCGGACACGTCATCGGCTACAACCTCCGCCGCGAACACATCGTCATGCCCCACCGCGACGACAAGACCGACCCGAAGGCCTGGCGCCAGACGAAGGCGGAGGATGCCTGATGGCCAAGCTCCCTTCCTGCCTCCCCTACGTCCGCCTCCGGCAGATCCCTGGCGACCGGCGCCTCCACGTCATCGAAGCCGGCGCCACGATCAGCGGCCGTCTCTACGACGTCAGCTACCGGATGAGCAGCAACGACTTCCCCCACGTCATCCTGAACATCCGAACCGAAGACCCCGACTTGCTCGGCCACGGCGAGGAGGGCGCCATCCGGACCCTCGAGATCAGTGCTCACCGGATCGTGGCCGCAGACGTCGACGCCCTCGACTACGAGCTGCTCGGCCTCCCCCACCTTGAGCAGACCCTGGACAGCATGCGGCAGTCGTTCGTCACCGAGCAGCCGCCGTGCGAGCACGAGTCCGTCATCGAGGTCACCACGCTCGGCGACGTCCTGGCGCAGGGCATGTGCGTGTGGTGCGGTCAGCACATGGTCGCGGAGCAGCGCCTCGAGGTCACCTACGGCCCGTGGCGGGAGGCCACCGGATGACCGCACAGCAGATGGACGCCACGGCGCTCCGGAAGGTCGCCGATGCCCTCGACGCGCTCGCCCAGACCACCACGACCACCGGTGTCGCCTTCTGCGCCTACGGCCGCGAAACGATCGACGTCGACGGCGTGACGCTGAACCTGGCCCGCGACGACGACGGGGACACGGTCCGGTACGTCGTCGACCTCACCCCGGGATGACTGTCAGCGCCTCGTGCCACACTGGGTGGAGTCGCTGTCGCGCTGACGACTTGGGCGGTGGATCTCGTCGAGGGTCGGCCCAACGAGGTGCCCAGTGGTGGTGGCCTTCGGGCGCGACCTCCGAACCCGTCCCGCCTCTGCCCCCGTGGAGGCGGGACGACTGCGTTCCGGCGGGGGTCTTCCCCAGCGGCTGGTTCGGGTGCATGCTGTGCGGACCTCGCCCGCGGCTGTTACGTCCGGGCGGGAAAGCGCCCCTCCCGGCTCCCCACGGGAGGGCATGCGCATGCGGTCCGGTCAGTCCGTGCGCAGCCCTGTGTCCGGTCGGCAGATCTCGCACGGCCGAATGTCCGGCTCCAACGTGGCGATCAATGCCTCCTCGCGGTTCAGGAACGCCCCGAACCCCTTGTACAGCGCGCAGCCCCCGCGGTGCAGTACCGCAAACGCGTCATCGGCGTGCGCCCGTTTCGGCTCGAGCTTCCACGACGACTGCTCCCGCGCCGTACGCTCCGCCCGCAGCCGGCGTTCCTCCGCGGCTTCCTCGTCCCGGATGGCCTGCCGGGTCTGCTCAAGTTGGTACGCCTGGTACTCGGCGACGACGCGGAGCTTGTCGAGGCGGGACAGGTCGGGGCGGTGGTCGGTCATGACGGTGCTCGCAGGGGTGTGGCTATGCGGCCTGGACGACGTCGACCGCGGGGACGGCGGCGGGCTGGGTGATGGCCTTGAGACGCTGCCGCTCGGCGACGACCTTCTCCCGGTCGACGGTGCCCCAGTGCTCGTGTGTGGTCACCGCGATCGACAGCTGCACGCACTCGTGCCGTAGCCGGGCCTCGTCCTGCTTCTGCTCCTCGGTCCAGCCGGGCGAATCGGCACGCCCGCCGGTGACGACACCCGTGTGCGGATGCTCCTCCCCCGCCCAGCCGGCCATCGGCTCCACCGACCACGGCAGGGTCCGGCACAGCGCGGCATGCTCGGCGAACACCTGGTGAAGGCGGGTCTGCGCAGTCACGAGGTCGTCGGGGAAGGTGTCATCGGCCATACCCGCACCATACGACTGTTCGAATACCGGATGCGAGTGAGCCACGCTTGCACATCCTGCACACACCCTTGACGACCGCCTCGGGACGCCGAGGAGCATGTATGCTCGCTGACAGCAACGCCCACACCCTGATGCTTCACCACTGGATAATCTCCTAACGGAAGTGGTAAAAGCCGCAGGGCGCTTGACCTCGTGACAGGGGACGCAGGCGCCAGTGCGAAGGGGGTGGGCGTTCGCACGTTCCAGCCTGACTGTCAGCGTTTCCCGAGCCAGGCCCGGACGCTCATCCGGTTGATGCGCGCCTGCCGTGCGGAGCATGCAGAATGCCCCGCTGACAGCCCCCGAACGCACGAAAACGGCCCCCGCCATCCCGAAGGACAACGAGGGCCGCTTCCTCTCCCCAGGCCGTACAGACACCGTACTCCTCACGTCGGACAGTGGACCCGCAGCAACCGGACTGGGCGCACCGCCCTGGTCCCGTCGGCCCGCTCCACGAGCACGTTCCGCGGCGCCGCCGCCGATGTGTGCACCTCCGGGAACACCGGCTCCGCCAGGCCCGCCGTGTCCCCGTACCGGACCCGCACGGTGACCGGACGCCAGTCCCTCGGACCGTGGTGCTCCCAGTAGGTGCGCGGCCCTGGCTCCTCCCCAACCGGGGCGGCGGGGATGTCCAGCTCGAGCTGGCCCATCACTGGCCCCCGTCCACGTACGGCACCATCACCCTGTCTACCCTCCGCCCCTTCCGTCCGCGTCCGAAGTGCTTTGCGGTCGTCGCCCTCCGGCCGGTACCCGGGTGCCAGGTACCGCTCGTAGTCCGCCCGACGCTCCTCGCACTGCTGGCACGTGACCGTAGTGCCCTCTGGGAGCGGCCCCTGAGCGGTCGAGTATCCACAGATGGCCGGGCCGGTGGCCCACGCCTCGAAGCCGGGCAGCCACTGGTACACGGACCAGTGCGTGTCGTCGGGCTGGGTGGGGAGTTGGAGTCGGGCGACGGGCACGAGGTAACGGCGGCCCGGGTCCAGGGTGGTGGGGGCGGTCATTGGCTCGCCTTCCTGTTCGTGATCGGCCTGTGGGTGTACGTCTCCTGGCAGTGGTGCGGGTTCTCGGGAGTCCACGTCCGGCCCCACAGCCCGCAACCGTCGCAGTGCTCCCACCCGCCCGCACGGATCTGGTGGTAGCCGTACGGCGTCCCGTCCGGGTTCGTCGGCTTGGGCCCTTCCACGTGGGAACGGGCGCGGCCAGCCTGCCGCTTGGCCACGGCGCGGCTGATCGACTCCGCGATGACGGCGATGACGATGCCGGTGAACAGGCAGGCGCCGACCGTCAACCACAGGGGGGCGTGGCGGGTGAAGCCGAAGACAGTCAGGGCCAGGCCGTACAGGATGGCGGCGAGGATGGACAGGGCCAGGAAGATGACCGTCTCGAGGTGTCTACGGAGCATGAGCCCTCCAAGGGCAGTGATGTGACGGTGGGTTACGGGCCTCGCGTACCGGCCCGGCGGGCGTGTCTAAGATGTCCGATTCGATTCCTGACAGTGGTCACGCAGAGTCGTCCACCTGCCATCCCGGACGGGTACGAAGCCCCGCCGGCATCAGCACGTCCTCGAGACTCAGCACCCCCACCAGCAGCGCAACCGCCACCGCCTGCGTACGGTCCTTGACCCGCAGCTTCGGATACACCGCCCGCAGCTGGGACTTCACCGTCTCCTCGCTGATTCCCAGGTGGCGGGCTATCGCGGCGTTCGTGTTGCCGTTCGCGGCGAGGCGCAGGATCTGGGCTTGGCGGCTGGTGACGGGGCTGCGGGGCTCGAGGGGGCGCTGTTCGTAGATCCGGGCCGGGTGCACCGGAGACGGGACGGGCCCGTCAACCGAAGTCGACGGGCCCGCTGGCAGGACCGCGGTCACGAGGCACTCCGCTCAGGCTCAGGCACCAGCACGACCGTCCGGCTGCCCGCGAACTTGTCGAACTCGACCTCAGGCATCCACCAGCATTCGCAGCCCCACACGGTGCCGCCGCCGTCCAAGTCGAGCCGAGGATTCAGGTCCATCCCGGTCAGTAGCTCGTGCACCTGCTCGTCCACCGACTTGGCGGCCTGTCGCGCTTCACGCTCGAGCCGCAGACGTCGGTACTCGGCCAGCTCACGGTCGGCTTCCGTCTGGGTGCGCTTCCCTGCCTCGACGGTCTCGGCGAGCTTCCGCACCATCCACGCGTCGTCAGCGGCACGCAGTGCTTCCTTGTCCTCACGGTTGCCGTCCTCGACGACACGGCGCGCCATGGCGATCGTCTTCTCGTCCCAGTTCCCGGATCCGGGTCGGGGGTGGTCGCCGGAGTACACGCCGCGGCCGTAGAGGTAGACGGTGGTGTCTGTGGCGTTCCGTACGGCGGCGATACGCGAGCCGACAGCATGGGCGCTCATGCTGCACCATCCAGGCGGGGCTCCACGCGGGTACGGCCACGGTTGTAGTGCGGCACCGGGTCCTGCTCCGGGATCAAGACCCGCTCCATCGGATCCAGCTCCACGCCGTTCCGGGAGTACGTGGGCTCCGCCTTCTCGTGCTCGGCCTTCCACTCGTTCAGGTCGGACGGCCCCAAGTCTTCCGGGATCGGCTCGTCGTACCAGTCCTCAACGATCCCGGCCTCCTCAAGGAGGTCGAAGCCCATCTCGCCAACGACGCACTCGGTGCCGGGGGTGACCTCGTACGCCTCTGCCTGCGGAACATGGGCGAACGCGTTGTCCATCTGCTCGAGCAGGCCGACGAACTGGTGCTGCCATTCGTCCGGCATGGACTGGAGCAGCGTCCGCGGGAGGACGAGGTAGTTGGCGTAGGACAGGCCGAAGTGGGTGTGGATGTCGCGCCTCGGCTCGTCACCGGCGCCGCAGTAGGCAGCGACGAGGCGTCCGATCGCGTCGACGTGCTCGTTCGCCTCGTCCGTGCGGTTCTGCTTCGTCAGCCTGAGTGCGTGATTGGCACTGTCAGCGACGCCGCGGAGGAGGTCGACGGGGCGGGCTGCGGTCGGGTCGGTCATGGTCAGTTCTCCTTGACGGTGGTGAGGGCGTTGCGGAGGCGTCCGAACGGCAGGCGCGCGGACGGGACTGCGGTGCGGGCGTGGTGGGCGGCGACCGTGGCCGGCGTAGGGCGTACCGGCGACGACTCGTCGGCGGGTTCGTCGTGCCACAGCTCCACCCACACGCCGCCCGTACGCCACGACAGGGCCGTACGACCCGGCTGCGGGTAGTCCAGTGACGGGACGGTGTCGCCGCTCCCGGGCTTTATGTAGTCGGCGAGGATCGGCGAACGCTGGGAGGCGAACGCCCGCAGCGCCTCGGCGTCGGCAGTGCCGGTGACCTGGGCGGTCAGGAGCAGCGTGCCGTCATCGCGGCGGCTGCTGGTCCAGTCGGTCAAAGACTTCAGGGCGCGTCCGGACTGCTGCCACGCGGTCTGCACGGCCTGCTGTGCGGTGAGCGTCAGGAGGGCGACGTCGGGGTCATAGGGGTGGTCGGTCATGGGCTGCTCCTGGTGGGTGCGGTGGACTGGATGGGGGGCGCCGGTTCACACGGGTGCGGCATGTCGTGCGTCATGGGGTGGGTGGGGCCGTATCGCACGGCCCGACCCACCGGTCGGGCAGGAACAGCGGCTCGTCAGGGGCGGGGGTTCTGGCGTGCCTTGTCCGGGTCGAACCAGATCCCGTTGTCGATGTCCTTGCAGCGGGTGCGGTGACCGACGTGGAGCTGGCAGACCAGGACGTAGGGCGCGCCGTACTTCGTCGTCCGCGCCGTCCTGCCGCACGGGTTCGCGGTGTACTGACCAGCAGCCGCACGGGCGGCGCTCTCGGCAGGTGTGTTCATCGGGTTCTCCTCGGTGTGGTGTGCTTGGGGCGGGGACGGCCGCGGGTCCAGCGCGGCCGTCCCGTCGCCGCTCACAGGGCCGGGGTCAGGCAGCCCTTCCGGCGTGCTTGGGGCAGAAGTCGTCGCCGAACTCGTCGTGCTCCCAGCCCTGGCTCTGCACGAGGTACTCGCGGGCAACTGCGAGGCGCTCGGTGGGGCTCATCTCGGCGCTGACCATGTACTCGCCGGTCGCCTCGGTGCCGCAGTGGTCGCAGAAGACGGTGATCTGCGTCGGGTAGCGGGGGTCGTCCATGTTGCGGACGATCGCGTTGACCTCGTCGGGGGTGAGGGTGTTGGGCTGGTCGCTCATCGGTTCTTCTCCTTCGGTGGGTGGGTGGCGGTCAGGCGGGGGGGGGCCGCCCGGCCGACTGCGACACCGTGGTGCGGTCGGGCGGCCCGTACGTGGGTGGGGGGTGGTGCCGCAGGCCCCGCGGAAGGGGGCGTCGGGGCCTGCGGCACGGGGTGGCCGCGCACAGCCGCATGGGGGGTGCGGGGGCGGCCGGTCTCCCCCGGGGGGTAGGGGAGACGACTCGGGGGTCTAGGCGGCCTGATGCCAGCCGACGAGGGCGTCGACCGCGGCCTGGTACAGGTCCTCGCCGCGGAGCTCCGGCTCACCGAGGAGACCGGCCAGCGGCACGCCGTACGCGGCCTCCCGGAACGCGGGGGTGTCGACACCGGACAGGTAGCGGGCCGCGTAGTGGGCGACCTGCTGCGCTACCTGGTCGGGGGTGATGTCGAGGGCGAGGACCGTGTAGTTGTCGGGCTGGTAGACGAGGTGCGCGTTCCGGGAGGCGGAGGCCGCGTTGCCGAGCATCACGGTGTTGTGGGCTTCCATGCGGCGCATGAGTTCGGCGTGTGCGTTGGCGGGGGTGTCGAGGAGCCAGGCGGTGTAGTGGTCGGCGTGTGCGTCGGTGGTGACGATGACCGGGCTGGTGGTGACGGTGTGCCCGTTCGGGTCGACGAGGCGGAGTTGCTTCATGGCCTGGCCCCTTTTGCTGCGGCGGGTGGGTCGTTGTCGGCCCTGCCAGTCTAGAGCTTTGCATGGTGCGTGCGCAACATGCAGGACGGTATCGAGACATGAAGGAGGGCCCGACCCCAACCAGGACCGGACCCTCACCCACCACACAGCAACATCAGAAAGGCGGCTCGGAGCCTTCCCACGCCCCGCCGGCCTGCGTGCCCGGCGTCGACGACTGCCACGGATCCCCCACCGACTCCCGCCCCTGCACCTGCCGCGCCGCCTGATACGCCTGCTGACCCGAACCGGACTGCGCCCGCGTCACCTTCGCCGTCGCCCGGCGCAGCGACACCGCCACCTCGTCGACACGAACCACGATCTTCGACCGCTTCGCCCCGGTCTGCTTGTCCTCCCACGACTCCTGCACAGCCCGGCCCACCGCCACGACGTCCATTCCCTTATCCAGGGATTCCGCACAGTTCTCTGCGACCTGCTTGAACGCCTTACAGTCCCAGTAAGTCGTATCCGCGTCCGACCACTCCCCGGTTGCCTGGTCCTTCACCCTGCGGGACGTGACGATCGTGAACGACGCCACCGCCATCCCGCCCTGCGCTGCGAACCGAAGCTCCGGCGCCGCGGTCAGCCGGCCCACCAACGTCATCGTGCTGCTCATGCCGCGATCTCCTTCGTCTCGTCCTCTGCATGGAATCCGGGCGTCGATGTGCCCCACACCGTGCGGGTCGCCACCCCCGGCTTGTTCTTCGTGCGCTTGGGCCGGATCGGCCCGCCCGCATGCCGGTACGACGTTCCGTTCAACAGGTTCGTGATCGTGTTCCGGGTCACCCCATACGCCAGGCCCAGCTCCATGTCCGTGACCCCGCCGGCCGCATACCGCTCCCGGATTTGCACCACCACCGCGTCCTCGAGGACCGGCGTCGCCGTATCCGGGCGCTCCAGAACAGGGAACGACTCCCCCCGCTGCTCGTAGGCCCGGCGAGTGCGGGAGATGAACGTCGACGTCGACCCCGCCGACAAGCCGTGCATCCGATCGAAGTCCGGGTACTTCATGCCCCGCTTCAAGCCCCGCACGATCGCCTCGAGCCGCTCCCGCGCAGACACCGCCACCGGCTTGCCGTCCACATACAGCTGGACCGCCACCGGATCCACATAGGCTTCCTCGTCCTCGAGGACCGGGTCCGGTGCCATGTCCCGCACCGTCCGCGCATCCCCCCACCCCGCGGGCACCGTCAGGTCGCCGTGCTCGTCGAAGTCCAGCCAGCCCAGCGCCTTACCCATCGGCTGCTCCGGGTCGACCAGGCCGGCCAGGACGACGATCAGCGCCGTCCGCTGCGCCTCGTCCAACGTGTCCAGTACGTCCTGCACATCCTGCGGGCCGCCGTCACCATGGACCAGCACAGCCAACTGCGCCGCAATCGGGAGCAGCTGCTCCGCCATGTCCCCACGCTCCCTCGCACTCGTGCTCATGCCGCGTCCACCGCCTCAGAGGCCGTGTCCAGCGCCGCGTCCTCGGACAGGTAGAAGGCGCGGGCCTTGCGGACCGTGTGGTGCCCGATCCGCAGCATCAGCCCGATCGCCCGGAAAGACGTCCCCGCCGCCGCCTGCTCCTCGATGAAGTCCCGCGCCGCCACGGCACGGTCGAACGCCGGACGCATCGTCGCGTTCTCACGCGGCCCGAACCCCGGCCGGCGCAGTTCCCACCGTTCGTCCTCGTCGAGGCCACCCAGCACGCCCAGGTACTGGCCCGAGTCGAGCGCCCACGACAAACACTCAGGGCGGACAGGGCAGGCCGCGCACACGGTCTTCGCCTGCTGCCGCTGGGCATCTGCCCGCTGGCTACGGCCCTCCGGGAAGAACAGTTCCGGATCGGCCTGGCGGCACGCGGCATCAGCCTGCCAGTCCTTGTTGACGGCGCGTCTCGTAGTACGGCGGGTGCAGGCCTTCGGGATGCTCTTCTGGCGGGTCGGGGTGGTCATGAGAGGGCTCCGGTGGGGTCCAGGACGGCGATGTGGTCGGGGGCCATTTGGTCGAGGTCGGTGATGATGAGCTCGAGTTGGCCGCCTTTGACGGGGGCTCCGAGTCGGGGGTCGGGGCCGAGGAGGTGGGTGTGGTTGTCGTCGGGGAGGAGGCCAGCGTCTACGAGGCCGTCAACGGCGGCTTTGGCGGAGGGTGACCAGTTCCCTGGGTCGCGGCGTCGGGTCGTGGTGTCGGGGTGGATGACGTAGACGATGTAGGCGCGCTGGAGCCTGGGAAGCTTGGCCTGCCGGGCTATGGCCCAGGCGGTGTGGCGGATGGCTTTGACCAGGCCGGCCTTCTTGTGGAAGTGCAGGTTGTCGTTGGCGTTGATGAGGGGTGTGCCGACGGGGAGCTCGATGCGCCATGTGGTGGTGTGGTGGGCGGCGCAGTTGTGCTTGCAGCCTTCGCAGTCGCAGGAGCAGAGGTTGGGGCTGGTTTCGTAGCCGGGGCAGGTTCCGGGGGCGGTGAGGGTCATGCGGCGTGCTCCTGGAGGCGGGCAAGGCGGTTCGCTCGGTTTCGCTCGGACTTGGCTTCCTTGCACGACTCGCATCGGCATCCGTAGTTGTCGTAAGTGGTTGCTTTGCCGTGTCCGGCCCTGTCGGCCCCTGTCGGGTCCGCTATACGTCGTGCCTTGGCTCGCCGCTGTGCGGCGTTGTGGGTGCTGCGGCACTTGTCGCAGCGGCAACCGCGGCGGTAGCCAGTGAGTCCGTGGGTTATGGGCTTGGGGCTGGCGTAGTGGCGAGTGCAGAGGGGGCGGAGGCCGTCGTAGGTGGAGGCGCTGGGTTTGTAGTCCTGGCGCGACTGCCAGTCCTGACAGGCGCGGCACCATTTGAGGCCGGCGGCGATGTTGGCCTGGTATTGAGCGGGGGTGATGCCGTGACGTGCGGCGGCGGACATGACTCCTGGCGGGAGGGATGTGGTCGTCACTGGGGCTCCGGGGTGGGTGAGTAGGTGTTGACGGTGCGGTAGCGGCCCCAGCCTTGGTTGTGCTGGAAGTCGACGTGGGCTCCGAGGGCGGCGTTGCGGCGGGCTATGGAGCGGGCTCGGGCGAGGTCGCTGGTGGAGAACTGGCGGGTGCGGGTGTCGCCGGGGTAGGTGATGACGAGGCGGTATTTCTCGGGGGTGGCGATGTTGAGGTGGTGGCCTGTCCGGCGCTTGGCTTTGCGGGGCTTCTGCTGGGGCATCAGGGGGTCCTCTCGCGGGCGGCTGGGGCGGGGAGTCCGAGGTGCTGGGCGAGGGCGGCACGGGCTGTGGGGTCGTGTGCGGGGTTGTGGATGAAGGCGGCGACGAGGGCCTTGAAGGCGCGGAGGCGGGCCAGTTCGTCTTCTGCGGTGCGCAGGTCGTCGGCGATCACGGGACTGGCCGCTTCTCGCCGTGGTCGCGTAGCGGGGTGAGTGCGGCCATGTCGTTGACGAGGCGGCTGGCTTCGTGGACGGCGGTTTGCCGGTCGGCGTAGTGGTAGATCTCGGATCGGGTGAGGACGGTGGTGGAGAGCCAGCGGGTGCCGATCCAGGCGTGGTCGAGGAGGTCGAGGACGGCCCACCCGTCGGCGTGTCCGTCGGGGCGAAGGCGGACGATGAGGTCGTCGCATCGGCTGGTCGGGCTGGGGATGCGGCATTCGGTGACGAGTTCGAGCTGGGCGACGAGGTCGCGGACGTAGGCGCGGTCGGTTGTCATCGCCGGGCCTCGCCGTGCTCGTAGCCGGGGACGGGGTGGCCGGCCTTCTGCAATGTCCAGGTGAGGTCTTCGAGGTCGCGGTCGTCCTGGTCGAGCCAGGTGGCGAGGGTCTGGAGGACGGTGGCGAGTCCGGCCTCGGCGCGCTGCCGGGCTTCGTGCGGCGTGAGGGTGCCGGGGCCGTGGCGCTGGACGACGAGGGTGTACATCTCGGGTGACTCGGCGACCTTGACGTCCATCGACACCTTGGTCTCGGTGTAGTTGGGGGCGTCTCCGAGCATGGTTCGGGCTGCGGCTACCCAGTGGGCGAGGAGTTCGCGGGCCGGGGCGAGTTCCATCTCGGCGCCGTTGCGGAAGTCCATGGCGCGGATGCCGGTCTCGTCGATCTGCTTCTGGATCCACTGCTGGGCGGCGGCCTGGTCAAGTACGGCGCGTACGGCCTTCTTCAGGCCTTCGGTCTCGTCGGCGAACTCGACTTCGGCGTAGGGGGTGATCGCGTACAGGGCGTCGTAGAGGGTGTCGGCGAGTTCGACGATCGGGTCGATGTCAGTCATGGGGGTGCTCCTGCGGGGCGTCGGCGCGGAGGTCGCGTACGTCGGTGGTCTGGGTGTCCTCGGCGGCGAGGGTGATCCGGTCGGCGAGGAGCCGTACTGGCGTGTCGCCGTGGGGGTCGGTGCAGCGGGCGGCCACCATCTGTGCGTCGAGGAGGTCGGCGCGGGTGGTGACGGGGTGGGGGTGGCGGACGCCTTGGGGGCAGGGGGTCCAGGCGGTGAGCGGGGTGTCGGCGTCGGGCGTGTAGGTGAGGCCGGCGCCGGACGGCATCGAGTAGCGGGCGGTGCCGTCGCCCAGCTCGTGCCAGCCGGTTATGCGGGTGTAGGTGACGCCGGCGAGGCTTGCGGCGAACGCGGCTTCGATCTGGATGGCGGTCATGAAGGGGCGGCGGTTGCGGACGTCGAGCGTGGGGAGCTTGGGGGCCTGCGTCTTGAGGCTGGTGGCCGTCTTGGTGGCCGACTTCTTCGAGGTCTTGCGCTGGCGGGTCCTGGTGCTCATGACGTCTCCGTCCGAGGGGGCTGTTACTGGGGTGGGGTGCGGTGCTGGTCGGTGAGGATCAGCACCGCGGTGGCGATGAGGAGTGCGAGCGCAATTCCGGCGGGCCAGGTCACTAGGCGGCGTCCTCGGCCGCCCACTTCGCCTCGGACTCGCGGAGCTGCAACGCGAGGGTGGAGGCGCCTTCGAAGTCGCGGTCCTGCTCCGCCTGCGAGATCAGCTCGGTGTAGGTGCTGCGGATCTTGTTGCGGCGAGCCTCGATAGCGGGGCGCTCCAACTCGGCGATACGCGCCTGCATCCGCTCGGTTCCGCGGCACAGTTCGCCGATCTGCATGCGGTGCAACTCGTTCTCCCTGCGCAGCCGGTCGATCTCGGCTGCCTGCTCGGCACGGACCTCATCGGCGAACTTGTCCGTGACAAGGTCGGCGATCTCGTCGGTCATCGCCCCGCCGTGCCGAAGAATCGCAATCAGTTGTTCGCGGCGGCTGAGTTCCCTGCGCTTGCTCATCGGGCGCTCCAGTAGGGGTCGTGGCCGGTGATGGCGGTGCGGAGGGTGCGCTGTTCGCGGTCGAGCTCGAGGAGCTTGGCGGCGTAGCCCTTGACGTAGGCGGTGTCGGGGTGGAGGTCGATCAGGTAGGCCAGGCGGACGATGAGGACGTTGAGGGGGGTGCCGGCCTGGTGGTCGTCGTAGGCGTCGGCGCGGCCGGCGTAGAAGGCGGGGTCGGGGGTGGTGGTGGCGGGGGCGAGGGTGGTGATGCTCATGGCGTGGGGCTCCTGGTCTGTGGGCGCGGCTGGTCAGGCGGCGCGCTGGTGGGGGAAGCGGGCGAGCGTGTCGGTGAGGGCGTCGGCGGTGCGCAGGAGGCGGCCGATGACGTCGGTGGTGGTGGGCGGCTCGGTCTCGCCGATGCCGGTGGTGCGGGCCCAGTTGGAGACGTGGTCGATGTACTGCGGAGTCCCGTTGATGTGCGGCGGCGAGAAGTCGAGGTGGGCGGAGATCGCCCGGATCAGCTCCATGGCCGGCTGTGAGGCTTCAATGAGTGCGATCGAGGCGCCCTCGTCGGTGAAGAACTCGGCGGGGGCCGGGCAGTCCTCCGCGACGATGTAGGCGATGGCGCACAGGTCGAGGCGGTCGATAACGCCGCGGGTGCCGAACTGGTCGCCGGTGTGCAGGCCGTCGTTGGTGATGACGGTGGCCATCTTGCGGAGGCTGCGGGCGGTGCTGGGCATGGGTGTCTCCCGGTGCGTGCGTGTGCGGGAAAGGTGATGGGGGTGGTCACCCGGCCCCGAGGAGGCGGTGCTCGTACTCGGGGCCGGGGAGCCAGGGGGGTGTTAGTCGCTGTAGCGGGGGTGGTCGTCCCAACAGCCGGGGCACTGGACGCGCTCGATCGTGCCGTCCATGTGGAGGTGGGCCTGTGCGGCGTCGAAGATCGTGTCGCAGGTCCAGCAGCAGGGGCTGGTGCAGCGGGCGAGTTCGCGGGATGCCGGGAGGGCGAGGCCGATGAGGTGGGCGGCCTGGGTGTGGAGGAGGGCGTAGGTGGTGAGGTCCTGGTGGGTGGCGGCGCTTTCGGCGGCCTCCCAGATCTGCTCGAAGATGTCCGCGGTGGGGGTGGGGAGCGTGTCGAGGCGGATCTCGGGTGGGAGGGCATGCGTCATCAGCACGGCAGGCTCCTGTGGTTCGGTCCAACAGCCGGTGTGGGCTGTTGCGTTGTCGGCATAACCACAGTAACCCCATGCATGGTGCGTGCGCAACATGTAGAGCGGGATGGCATGGGAAAGCCCCCGCCCCCCGGGAATTTCGGGGGCGAGGGCTGGCGGGTGGGGACGGTGGCCGACGGCGGGTCAGTCGCGGGCGGCGACTTCGTCGCGGTGGACCTGGAGGATCGCGGTGAACGACGCGCAGTCAGCCCGGCCCCGGCGAAGGGTGCGCAGGCCGTGCTTGACGATCCAGCGGCGCAGCGTGGAGACGGACGCGGGGTGTCCGGTCTCCTTGAGGAGGTCCGAGATCTCCTGAAGCGGCCTCATGTCGCTGGTGTGCGACCGGTACGGGCTTGTGGTGAAGAGGGTCTCGATGGCCACGGGCGGGGCTCCCACTACGGCGGCCGAGTTCGCAGCTCCTGCGGCCGAAACGGGTTGGACTGTTCAGGTCCGGTTGTGTTGTCGCGGTGAAGAGATGGTGCTGGTGACTAGTAGACACCCGTGTGGGGTGTCAGGTTGCACGCCTGTTCAACATCTTTTTCGCGGTGATGTGCTCGTGGGCGAGGCGCTTGAGTTCCCAGGCCTGGGTGAGGCCTTGGTCGTCGACGCAGTCGAGGTTCGTGCATATGGCCTTGCGGCGGGCGGTGTCCCACAGGAGCCCGAAGCAGCCGCATTCGGGGCAGGGGTGGGGGCGTACGACTTTGTCGTCGCCCATGGCGATGGCGTGCTCGAGGCCGTGCCGGTAAATGACCTGGTCCCGTACGGACTGCCGCTCCTCGTCTTCGACGGGCATGGACCGCCACCAGTCGTAGAGGGCGGCGGGGTCACCGGGGGCCGGCTCGACATCGGGGTGGGATTCCGGAACGTCGGCGCGGGCCTCGGTGACG
>Ga0214468_1000219_pt1 | contig 18215 bp, 15 predicted proteins | sample RVTome_9_FD_187334 | JGI IMG/M metagenome (GOLD analysis project Ga0214468, IMG submission 187334) | Soil microbial communities from uranium-contaminated site in the Upper Colorado River Basin, Wyoming, United States - RVT155D38 HiSeq ...
AACGAACTCGTAGCGGATCGTGATCCCGGGACCTCACCTGGCACGCCGATCTACCAGGACGGGCGCACGGTCCGCTTCACCAACGAGGAAAGCGCCCTCGAACGTCCGCATGCCGAGTGGGGCGACACCAGGGTGGTCTACCTGCAGCACGCTTCCGATCCCGTGGTGTTCTTCTCGCCATCACTGTTCTGGAGACAGCCCGATTGGCTGCTCGACGGACAGCGCGGTGTGGAAATCAGTGACGAGTTCCAATACACCCGGTTGATCACGGGTTGGCAGGTGATGATGGATCTGCCTGCAGCCGGTTCGATTCCGGAGGGCCACGGCCATCTGTACACCAAGCAGGCCAATGCCGAGGCCTGGATCGCCGTCACGCGACCAGAAGGCTGGTCCGACGACGACACGAAACGGCTCATCGATTTTCTCGTCGAGTTGGGCCCGTCGTACTAGTCCAGGAGATTCTCCTGGCCGTGAGAGTCGAAAGCAGCGTCGGCCCTGCGGGCCCGTCAAGCACCATCTGATGGGGACGTCCTCATCACATGCAAGGACTGCAAACCTTCAGTTCGCGGGATTGTCCCACGCAAGAAACCCGACCCGGCTGGATACCGGCTTGCCGGCTATCGCCCCTGTATGGGTCCAGTGAAACTGAGCTGTAGTCCCGCTCGAGGGTCCAGTTACCGCGAGAGCGGTATCGAGCGATCCCCGTGTGGCGCTCCCATCGTGAGGAGGTCTGATGAGGAATCGAGTTCAGGGCATGGATCCCAACAGTGGTTCATCGCGGGGCACTCCATTGTCATTGGGCCTGCTTTGCGTACTTTGCCTGACGATTTGGGCCGGTCCGCCGCTCGGTGCTGCCGCGACCTCGGATGTGGTTTCGAATCCGGTCGAACGCGCTGCGACGGCGATCGAGCACCAGTTCGACGAGATGGGTGTTGGCCAGGCCTCCTATGCCGTGATCAGTGATGCTGAGCAGACGGCCGCCGGATTTGGAGCCGCGTCTCCTGACACTCCCTTTGTCATTGGATCGGTGAGCAAGTCATTCACTGCGTTGGCCATCCTCCAACTCGTCGAGCGAGGGCTGATCGCGCTCGATTCGCCGGTCACTGAGTACATCGACTGGTTCACCACGGCAGACCCGACCGCCTCGATCACCGTTCGTCAGCTGCTCAACCAGACCTCCGGGCTCTCCACCCTGGACGGCAGCCGAAATGCCTTCACGCCCGAGACCCCTCTCGAGGATCGGGTCCGTCTGATGGAGACCTACGACTTGGTGAGCGAGCCCGGATCCGAGTTCAACTACAGCAATCTCAACTATGCCGTCCTGGGGTTGATCGTCGAAGAGGTGTCGGGTGTTGGCTACGGCGAGTTCGTCGAGCAGGAGATATTCGGGCCTCTGGGCATGGACAACAGCTTTTTCGAATTCACACTTGCTCAGGCCAACGGACTAGCCACAGGCACCATCACCGTGTTCGGGCTCCCCGTAGACTTGAGCCACACCGCGTTTCCGGGTTCGGTGCCCGATGGCTATCTGATCTCGACGGCAGCGGATATGGCCCAATACGCCCGTTTCCAGATGGGGGATGGGAGCTTCAACGGTAGGCGGCTGCTCTCCGCCGGGAACCTGGCCATGATGCACACACCAGCAATTGCGGCCGAGGGTGGTCAGCATCTCGATCACTATGCGATGGGCTGGCGCACGGGAAGCATCGATGGTCAGCCGCTGATCAGTCATGATGGGAACACGTTCGGTTTCCACGCCAGTGTCGCCTTGCTTCCCGACATCGGCGCAGCAGTCGTGGTCCTCATGGCGCGCAATGGCGGTTTGTCGATGGTCAGTGGCCCGGAGAACGCTGGCTTGGAGGCTCTCGCCAGTGAGACACCCGGCGTCAGCCGCTCGTACACCATTGCGTGGATCGTGGTCGATGCTGTTCTTGTTCTCGTGGTCGTGGGCTCGATCGTCTCCGTGATGCTCAGGCGCCGTCGCCGGCGGGAGATCCCGAGACGGGCCCCACAGCGTTGGCCAGCGACCCTTCAGGTCGTGGCCGGAGTACTGATCGGAATATCGGTGGTGCTGCTCGCAGCGTCGATATCTGGTGGTTGGGACGTGATTGCGTTCCGCATCCTCTGGGCACTGGCCCCAGATGTGACCATCCTGGCCGTGGCGATTCCACTGCTGCTGATTGCCGCGGGGATGGCCACTTTCCTGGAGCGCCGAACGACACGACAGTTGCTGACCCCGGTTTCCGGGCCAGAGAGAAATGTCGAGCATGTCTAGACGAGAGTCTCCCATCGAAGTAGCTCAAAGGGCCCAGGGACGTCGACTCGCGGCTCGGGATTGAACGCCCACGACATCCCGACGACATGACAACCGTAAGCAACCAGCGCCCACCGCACACGCCGATCCGGCCACGCCGGGCCAAACTTGTGACGTAGCCTCAACAACATGGGTGAGCTCCTCCGCAACCTCGTGATCTTGCTTGTGTTCGCCTGGTTGGCGCGATCCCTTTTGGGAGCCCAGGAGATGACCTGGCCCAGGACGATCGTCGCCACGCTCATCGGATTTCTCCTCGGAGCCATAGGCGCCGCTGCCGTCCTCGTGCGAGATCTCGAGAACTTCGATGCTTTCGAGACGATACGGACCCGATTCTTCGCTCTGGCACTCTTGCTCGCCGTCCTGGCAACGATGGCGGTGATGGTCTTTCTCGAGCTGATGTTTGCCTCGAGGCCGCACCCGCACACCCATCGGAGGTTCCGACCCTTCCGCACCTCGAGACGATGGTTCAGGATGTGGCTCAGAGGTTTCCAGGTCACCCGAATCGCGGCGCATCACGGCATCGCGCCGCTGCTCGGCCTGAGACGAGGTGAAGTCTCTGCGCGCACGCCGGCCGAAATCGCCCGACGCACCCGGCTGTCACTCGAGGAGGCCGGGGGCATGTTCGTGAAGCTGGGACAGCTTCTCGTGACGAGGCCCGATCTGCTCCCACCCGAAGCACTGGCGGAGTTGGGTCTGCTCCACGCCGACGTCCCACCCATCCCCGAGGAGCAAGTGAAAGCACTGGTTCTGGAAGAGACCGGGAGGCCTGTGGAGGAGGTCTTCGCCGAAATCACGTGGCAGCCGCTGGGCTCGGCATCCATCGGCCAGGCCCATGCCGCCCGGCTCCTCGACGGGCGTGAAGTCGTGGTCAAGGTGCGCCGACCAGGATTGGAAGAACAGGTGGAGACCGATCTGGCCATCGTGCGGTGGCTGTCCGGTGTGGCCGCGCGTCGCACCGGCTGGGGCAAGGCCTACAACGTGCGCGACCTGGCGTCGGAGTTCTCCAATGCGCTTCGAGCCGAGCTCCGCTTCGCAGTGGAGGCACGGCACGCGATCGACATGGCCAAAGCCTGCCTCAACGACCCGCTCATTCGAATCCCCGCCATCATCGAGCCGCTCACCACCGATCGGATGCTGGTCATGGAGCGTCTCTACGGAACTCCGCTCTCCAAACCGGGTTCCTCCGGAGGAACGCCGGAGGAGAGACGACAGCTCGCCGACGCGCTCTGCCGGTCGCAGGTCGCCGCGATGCTGCGGGGGCGGCGATTCCACGGAGATCCCCATCCGGGAAATGTCCTCTTGCTGGAGGACGGCTCGCTGGGTCTGGTCGACTTCGGGATCACTGGTCGGCTCGACACATACGAGAGAGCCTCCGTCTTCGAGACCCTCCTTTCGATGAGACTGGAGCAGCCGGCGCTCCTCTACGACGCGCTGATGACGGTTGGTGCAATCGAGGCCGAGCACGATCCCAACGAGGTGGAGCGGGAACTCGCCCAGTTCCTCACGTCATTGGCGGGATCGGGACTCCCCGGGCCGGAGGCACTGACCGACTTGCTCCGACTCACGACCAGGTTGGGCATGCGTCTTCCATCCTCGACCACGACGATGTTCCGTGCCCTCGCCACCCTTGCCGGCACGCTCGAGACGCTCTCACCTGGCTACCCGATCCTCGAGGTGACCGCTGAGATCGGCGGGGATGAGATGAAAGAGCGGATGATGCCGACCTCTATGGGCGAGTATGTCGTACAGGAGTGGGCGGAGCTCGGCCCTCTGGTGCGCCGGGCCCCGCGGCATCTCGATCACATTGCCCGCCTCGCCGAACATGGCCGCCTCACTGGGAGGGTGCGGCTCTTCGCCTTTCCCGAAGAGGTCAGAGTGCTGGAACGTTTGCTGAACCGGGTGGTGCTGACACTCCTCACCATTGGCCTCGGCGGAATTTCAGTTGCCCTTCTGACCTCGGAAGGCGGACCCGAGGTCGCCGGGATCCAGGTTCGCATCTTCGAGCTCCTGGGATGGGCGACGGCCGCGTTCGCCACATTGCTCCTCCTCCGGATCCTCTTGGGGGTCCTCCGCTCAGAGCGAAACCTCGAACGCAGCTGACGAACTCTCTTCGGCCAGGGAGGCATTCGAACTCCCGGACTGCTCATCGTCGGCAGCTGACGACCTGGCCATCATGATCTAGCAACCGGCTCGATCGCGAGTCATGCCGAAAAGCGAGGCGGCGGGGTCGCCAAATGCCAATCCTCCGACTCGCCGTCAATGGCGAATATCAGGTCTTGTTCCGGTGGTAGTAGCGGAGAGCCTTGTCCCGGCTTCCACAATCGCCCATGTCACACCAGCGTCGGCTGCGGTTCCGCGTGGTGTCGTGGAACAGCCAGTCACATGACGGGCAGCGACCGAGCCGATGCGGGTCCACGCTCGTCATCACTTCACCCGCGTTCCATACCACCGGGGCGAGGATCCCCTCGACGGTGGTTGGAGGGGCCCAACACCACCGCAAAGTCTCGGGGTCGATGAAGCGTTGGCGTGATGCTTGCTCTAGGAGCTGGTTGAGCCGGCGGATCGCTTTGGGCGACGGCACCTCACCCATAGCTAGCGGCATCATCGCGTCGCGCAGGATCGCCCTGACCGACTTCACGGATTCGACCTGTGCTCTGGCGTCCCCGTTGCTCTTCTCGAGGCTCTTGTCGATTCGGTCACGAGCGGCGTTGTCGATGAGCCCGACTGCCTGCCCCCACAATGTGAGGTTTGCCGGGGGGTCGAGCCAATCGTGCTCTCGTTCGGTTCCCGGCCATGAGATTGTGTTGATCAGGTCGAGACTCGGCTGTCCACCTACGAGTTTGTACGTTCCCTGATATCGGCCGGGGTCTAGGTCCAAGGGCTCCATCCGGCATACTTTACCATCTAAAGACATTTGACAGGTAAATTCAGGTACCCTATCTTTACCGATGTGCAGACATTAGGACGTAAAGTGCCGGCCGACGACGTCAAGCATTCGCTGACCGACCGGATCCCTCCCCACCTCTACTTCTTGGGATCAGCGATTTTCCATTACCTGGGTCCGGCCTTCGCCGTGTTGCTCTTTGCACGAGTCCCGGTGGCAGGGGTCGCCTGGTTGCGGATCGTCTCGGCCGGTCTCATATTCGCCCTCTGGCGTCGCCCGTGGAGAGCGTTCCTCTCGGCCGGCTCTCACCAACGGCTGGAGATCGCAGCTCTTGGTGCGATCTTCGCTCTGATGAACTACTCGTTCTACATGGCGATCGCCCGGCTCCCCCTCGGGACGGTGGCTGCGATCGAATTCGTCGGGCCGGTCGTTCTTGCTCTCCTCGGGGCCTGGTCAATGCGGAACATGGCTGCCCTAGCCCTGGCGGTCTCAGGTGTCTTTCTCCTCACCGACGTGAGGCTGGCCGGTGAGCCTGCCGGCTTTGCATGGGCGTTCCTCAATTGCGCCCTGTTCACGGGCTACATCGTGATCGCCCACCGAGTCTCCAGACACGAGCCCGCAAACGCAGCAGTCGATCGACTTGGGGCGGCGATGCTGATCGCCGCCGTGGTGATCACCCCGATCGGGATCGGTGGTGCCACCCCGGCCATGACCGATGGGGTCGCTCTTGCAGCCGGTGTGGGCGTAGGTGTGAGTTCCTCGGTGATCCCTTATATCTTCGATCAGCTGGCGATGACACGTCTGCCTCGATCCACCTACGCCTTGTTCGTGGCCCTGCTCCCGGCGACTGCGGTCGTCATAGGCGTGATCGTTCTCGGTCAGATACCGGTATGGGTCGAGATTGCCGCAGTTGGCCTGGTGATCGCTGGTGTGTTCACCCACCAGACGGCTACGGCAGTGGTGGTGTGATGAGATTCGGCGCCCTCATCCCGTCAGGGTGGGTGTTGGATCTGGTCGACATCCCCGTTGAAGAGCAATGGGAGACGATGCTCGACGTCACCCGGACCGTCGAAGCGACCGGCTTCGACTCGGCGTGGACGGTGGACCACTTCCACACCACTCCCCAACCGACACAGGAGTCGACCTACGAGGCCTGGTCGCTGACCGCAGCCATTGCAGCTGCCACGGAGACGATTCGACTGGGGCAGATGGCGACATGCAACTCGTATCGATCTCCCGCCTACCTTGCGCATTTGGCCGCATCGGTCGACGTGATCTCGGGCGGCAGACTGGAGGTTGGCATCGGGGCCGGGTGGTACGAGCACGAGTACCTGGCTCATGGCTATCTGTTCCCAAAGCCGTCGGTCCGCATCGGCCAGCTGGCTGAGAGCATCGAGATCTTGAGACGGATGTGGACCGACGACGAAGCCAGTTTCGAGGGCGAGCACTATCGGATCCAGGATGCCATCTGTAGACCTAAGCCATTGCAGAAACCACACATCCCGATCTGGGTCGCAGGCGGCGGCGAGAAGCTGACCCTGCGGGTCGCCGCCAGGTATGCGTCCCATACCAATTTCGGTGATTCACCCGAGGCGTTTGCTCACAAGTCGCAGATCCTTCGAGAGCACTGTTCGGAGATCGGACGAGATTTCGATGAGATCACTCGATCGACCAGCATCGTCCTCGTCTGCGCCCCGACCGAAGCCGAGGCTTTGGAGAGGTTTGACGAAACCGTGGAACGCAGACGTCGGCTGATAAAGGATCACCAAGTTCTCGACCGTTACGCCGCCAAGGCCCGGGAGCTATCCGGGCCTCCCGACAAGATCATCGATCGCCTTCGACCCTATGTCGCACAAGGGTTGGGCTACCTCTTGGTCCGGTTCCCTGATGCCGCGTACGACAAGACCGGCATCGAATTGTTCGCGAGAGAGGTCATAGGGAACACCCCGTAGACTGACCGGAACGGGGACGTAGCTCAGCCGGTCAGATCGCCTCCGCCGTAGATTCATGAGTGAGCGGATGGCTCGGGGAGGAGGTGCTCTCCTCTTCAGGAGACTACGAACAACGCGGCGACGACCCTCCCCTTTTCAGATCAAACAGTCATGTGCTCTTCAGCGATGTGTTGAGTGACCTCGGGTGTGGGTGTTGGCGGTTTCTCCAACTATCATAAGGGAATCCAGGGGACGTAGCTCAGTTGGAATAGCACCGGCTTTGCAAGCTGACTGAGCCAAGCGCTGTGCTTGAGAGCGTTTGCCCAGGTCACGTCAGACCAGAATCGAATTGTTGTCTACTCCTGGGGACGAGACGGATTCACTGGATCCGCGGGCCATCTGGGCTGATGCCCATGGACGGCTCGGAGGTCTGGCCCCGGAACCTCCTCTGATTGGCCCCCGTCATGCGGGGAGGGCACCGTCTTGGCAGGGGTGGGCTGGTCGGGTCTGGAAGGGTCCATCCAAAGTCGATGGCCATTTGTTCGGCTAAGAAGGGAGGACTTGTCGGCATGTCGGACCACGGTGGCGAGCTTCCGGAACTCGTTCTTGTGACGCGTCACCCGCGGATGCAGCGGGCACCGAATCCAGCCTCTTGCGCACCACCATGGCGACCGCTAGGAAGTTCGATCCCCACACCAGGTAAACCACCAACAGTGCCCACCAGCCCCGGCGCCCCGACGCGGCGATGACCAGGGTGTCACTTGGTCCCTCGCTGCTTGCCCGTCTCGTCGCCTTTCTCGGGCTTGGGAGGTCTGCCCGGGCGATAGGTGCCGATCAGCTTACGGATCGACTCGCCTTCGTTGTCTTTCATCAAGTTGATCAGCGGCTCGATCGTCTCCCCGGTGTCCGGCGCCATTCGCATCACCCGCTCGGCGAGCGCGACGGCCGTCGAAACCGTGGCCTCGTCGAGGGTCCGCGCCAACACACCCAACGAAGTAGCCTCGCTGGCCCACGGCTCGAGAAGATCCACTGCGAGCCCGTAGGCGGTGGGGTCGCTCGCCAGGACTCTGGCGATGTCGGGCACAGTCTCGGCTATCGCTGCGGCGATGGTCTTCCCGACGCTCGAATTCTCGAGGACTTTCGCTCGAAATCGACGCATCATCGACTCCGACCGCACCACCGCCTCGCGCGCGCTCATCGAATCTGAAGAGTCTACGGATCGTCGCCCGAAGATCGCATCGAGAATGCTGCGCACCACACAAGTGCACACTGTCTCCAGGTTCATCTGGGCCATTACGTTGCCGATGTCGAACGCGAGACCTGTGACTGTCCAGGCATTCGGGTTGGGCTGTGATGCCACCCAGGCGCCGTTGCCAGCGAAGTAAAGGCCGACGCAAGGGAATGTCGACGCGATCTGCCCAGCGTTGTTGGCGAAGACCAGGGACCCTGAGTCTCCTGGCATGCCAAATGCGTTACCGATGCCAGTACCAGGAGAGACGATCCTGAACATGCGTGGTTGTCCGGGGAGGCCAAACCACACCTGACCGCCTGCAGGACTGTTGACCGTTGCCGCAAGAAACGGCGTTCCTCCCGGCTGGGTTTGGACCGTGCCTGTTCGGAGCCGTGTTGTTCGGCCACGTTTTTGCACGGCGAGACCTGCTGTCACCGCGTCGATCTCGAACGGCGCCGGGGCTATCTGAAGAACCTGGAAGTCGGGATCGACCGCCGGGTCGAGGACGCCGATGGCGGCGTCGGTGACGCCATTGAGCGTCGTTCCCGTGGCGGGCAACGGTTGAGGCCAGCCGTTCACAGCAGTGGAATTCCCGATCACTCCGCCACCCTGAGGCTGCCTCATCCTGGCGTCGGCTGGAACTGCAGAGAAGGTCCATGGATCTGCCACATGCGCATTCGTGAGCCAAACGGTGTCCCATCCGCGTCCATCGGGATTCGGGGCGCAGAACCAACCGCCCAGAGTGCCCAGAAACGTCGAGCCCACAGGACCAATCTCGCATCCGCCGGGGACGGGACGGTAAGAGGCGCGGTCCTGGTCCGGCGAATACACGGACGATGGGTCCTCGACCACGTCGGTCCCCACGATCGTCCCATCCGGTAGGGGCAATTCCCGAGGGACGATGGCGGACGATGGGAGCTGACTGAGAGGCAGTTTGCGTCGAACTGTGACGACCACCGTTTGCTCCCTGGTCTCCTTGCCATCTCGGATGCGGCGACCGGTCGAAATCGCCACCACTCCTGGCAGCTGAGCCAGCTCATGTGCGTAGAGCTCCCACGCAGCCTGTGTGTCGTCGGACCAACTGACCATTAGATCCTCCCTCGATCACCCATATCCGTGAGAGGACGTTCTCTCTGATCGCCGGACCTGGGATCCAGTTCGGCGGAGTTGGGAAGCTCCCCGTCTCGTCGGTCCCGTTCGGGAAAGAGTGGCGGGGGGCCGCAACCGTGTCGCGCCATGTCCAGCTCCTAAATCGCCGGCCCGCTGTCCCGTCCCGGAACCTAACTGACGCCCTCAGGTCTGTGGGAAAGACGCGAAATTTCTCGTTGTAACGAAGCGATTTCCAGTCCCTCCCCAAGCACCTCGATCTCCTCGTCCGTTTCGACCTTTGAAAACGTCAGGTCTGCGTGACACGAGGACACGAAGGATCCCGTGAGACAATTGACTGGTTGGCGTAGCTTGTTGAAGGGGGGCGGTTCCCTGTCTGCCTAATTTGGCAGGTTATGGCAATGTCCACTATCGCTTTTGTGATACCTGCGGTCGCCGGAGCGTCCAGCCCACACCGCAGTGTTCAAGATGATCCAGAGTCGTCGCCCCCGACCGCCACGAGACTCGATTCGGAAACGGCGATGCCGAAGATGTCTTGCCAGTTCGATCCCCCCAGGGATCGGCTTTCGATCTTCGACCATGAAACACCGTCGTCGGAAAACCAGATTGCTGCGTCGACATCGGCAGCAGGATCGTCCAGTCTGACTCCTGCGGGGATGTCACGGCCCACAGCCACGAGTCCGTCGCGCCACTGTACGATGTCGGTCAGCTCTTGAAATCCGGGACCACCAAATGCCGGTGTGTCGATCCGCTGCCACAGGAGCCCATCCTCGGATATCCAGACGACGCCGTCCATGTCCTCTTCAGATCCCCTGCCGAGGAAGTTGATTCTTTCTCCTCCCGTGTCGAAGCCAACTGCGACCAATCCGAATTGGCTGTCGATGACATTCGCGATGCCTTGAGTACCCTCACCACCCAAAACACCCGGATTGTTGACTCTGGACCAGCTCTCGCCGTCTGTGGAGGTCCATATGGCGGCATCGTTGTCTGCCTCTCCAACAGCTATCACGCCTGGCCCTCCAATAGCCATCCCTTGGATGAGCGCCCGTCCGTTGGCGGAGCCTGTGAAATTGTTGGGGCCGGTCACCCGACTCCAGGTGACCCCGTCCGTGGAGGTCCACGCGGCAGCGGAGCCACCTACCGCACCTCCGGCGATCACCCGCTCGTCGAATTCAGTTACTGCCCACAACTCACGGGACCCCCTACCTGCCATGGTCCTGCTCGGCGGGGCGCGATCCCAATCCACTCCATCGCTTGACGTCCAGATGGCGGCATCGGTGTCGAAACTGTCCACCTCGATGCGTCCTTCGAACCCTACCGCTACCAGGCCGGGCCCACCGATCGTGACAGCCGCGATCCATTGATCATCCGATCCACCCAGATCAGGATCGTCGTATGCCTCCCACGTGACACCATCAGTCGACGCCCAGACCCGCCCGTCCGCTTCCTCGTCGACGCTGCTGTACCCGACCGCGATCAGCCGGTCATCAAGCTCGACTACATCCAACATCTGTTGGATGCCTTCGCCGCCCAGAGCTGGACTTTTGACCTGAGTCCAGACGACTCCGTCCTCGCTGACCCAGACACCGGCGTCGGGGCTGGAGGGTTCACTGCATCCCCCAAGAAAAAACACGGCCGCTGCCATTTGAAGTGTGATCAGGGGTCTTCTCACGGTGCAGGAGATGTGTGCTCGTCCTGAGTCAATTCACTGATGGCGGTCAAGCTGTCAATCGTGTGCTCGACCGTGTCGGCCGGGCGTTCGGATGGGAACTGAGGGTTCGGCAGTGCCAGCATCCCTGCCATCGAGGCGGTGGTGATAAGGATGATCAACACGGCGAGACACATCCTGGCTAGAGGGTTCCCGAACGTCTTGATCGTGTCCATGCTGACCTCCTGATGCGAATCTGTCCATCATCGGAGGGCCATCGAATGTCGGGCATCCACGCCACCCCGGAATCGTTTACAGGGTTAACCCGGCTCGTCATTGGCGGAGCCATCTCAAGACGGCGAGCACTCGGCGATTGGTGTCCGGATCACTGTGCAGATCGAGTTTCATGAAGATGTTCCGTACGTGGGACTCGACCGTCTTCTCGCTCATGAAAAGCGAATCTGAGATCGCCGCATTGGTCTTGCCTTCGGCCATGGCAGCGAGAACCCCCCTCTCACGTTCGGTGAGAAGACTCAGGGGGTCGTCGCGTCGGGGCCGGCCGAAGAGCTGCGACACGACATCAGGGTCGATTGCCGTTCCACCCTGAGCGACCACCTTGAGCTTTTCGATGAACTGAGACGGTGTCCCGATGCGCTCCTTCAACAGGTAGCCGACGCCATCCGCTCCTGTTTCGAGAAGCTCCAATGCGTAATGCGGCTCCACATACTGGGAGAGTATGAGAACTCTGAAGTCCGGCATCTCCGACCGCAATTGTGTCGCAGCAACGAGTCCGGCCACGTTGTGATCGGGCGGCATACGCACGTCCACGATGGACACGTCTGGAGGATCGGCTTTGACACGTGACTTAAACGCATCGGCGTTGTCGACCTGGGCAATGACCTCAATGCCTTCATCGGAGAGCAGTCGGGCCATTCCTTCCCGTAGGAGGACGGAATCCTCGGCTATCACCACTCTCATGTGACACCGCTGGCGGTGTCCGGTGGAACTGAGGCGCTGATATGAGTTCCCTTGCCGATCGGAGAGTCGACGGTGAACTTTCCTCCTAAAGCGGAAATTCGGTCTCTGAGGCCTCGAAGACCTGATCCCTGGGCATCAGCATCGCCAACGCCGTTGTCTTCGACGCTGATCGTTAGCTCGCCACCTCGGCGCTGAATGACGATGTCGATCTGAGTCGCCTCGGAGTGCTTGTTGGCGTTGGAGACGGCCTCCGCGATTACGAAATAGACCGTGACCTCGATCGCGTCGCTGTATCTCTCCGCTGAGACCTCGGAGGAGATCGGAATTCTGGAGAGATCGGCGAGTGTGGCGATCGCGGGACCAAGCCCTGCCTGGCTGAGGATCGCCGGATGGACGCCTCGGGCAAGGTTTCTAAGATCCTCCATGGCTAATTGGGCCTCGCCGGCCGCGTCGGCGAGGAGACTCCTCAAAACAGGGTTGTCAGTCGTCTCGTTTTCTTGAGCTTTGCTCAACGTTGCCGCCAAGGCGACGAGTCTCTGCTGGGCCCCATCATGGAGATCACGCTCGACCCGCCGGCGAGCGTCGTCGGTGGCCGTGACCAGTCGGAGACGCGACTCGCGCACTTCGATCAGCTGAGCTTTCAGCTCGGCTTGAAGCCGGGCGTTTGTAATAGCCAAACGCGCCGCGTTTCCGGCTGCGGACACCAGGTCCGCATCCACCGCGGGGTCATGCACAATTGACACTCGATCGCCGATCGGGGATACAGCCTTGTCGTTGAAAACGTTGGCTGACAGGGAGCGACCATCGACACCTACATAGTCGCCATCTTCCTCCCGCCTGAATACGAGTAGCGTTTCAGGGTCCCCCAGCGTCGTCCGAAGCCGCGAATCAAGCTCATCGGGGGTGCCCGAGTCGGAGAGATCTCGAACCAGGTCGGCGACCTTGGCCCGTGAGAGCCTGGTGCCCACGAGTTGCCAGAAAATGACCACAGGCACCAGAACCAGAGCGCCATTCTGGAGGTAGAGAGTTAGCCGATTAGCCGCAGGGTCGGGGAATGGGAAGCTGGCAAATCCGTCGACAAAGGCATTGATCCCCGGGATGAGAACCATCATCAGGAGCAAGGGGAGTAACACCAGGACGAGAGGTCCAACGTCCCGGCGTCCGACGGTGGTTGCTCGCCGCCATCTCGCCAGGAAGGAGACGACAATGGCTAGGAAGACCAACGCAGCGCCGACCGCCGAGTATGAGGCGAGCCGATTGCGAAGCTCCGGGTTGTCTTCGATCAAGAGGAGATGAGAAGGACAGCAAACCTGATTGTCGACGACCCATCCATAGAAATCTGTCAGTGCTACGTCGACGTACGAGAGGACCGCAACCACCATGAGATAGATGGGGATTGCCCATCGTTCCCATCCACTCAGCCGACCGCTCGGGAACGTATAGAGGATCACGAACAGCAATCCGTAGAAGGCGACCCCGAGGCCGATGCTCTCCCACTGGATCAGGGGTGGGGTGAAAACCAAACGTCCGATCCAGATCAGGCCCAGGGCGATCATCCACCTTCCAGTTGCGCTGTCGGGCCGCCGGGTATGAGACGCAAAGCCGGCCAACAAGAACGCCCAGCCAACGGCCAGTTGCACCCAGAGCCACTCAGGAATGGGGAGGTTCAAGTCGTAGCGATTCAACGCGTACTGCTGAGACCAGAACGCACCCAGACTCACGGCTACGGCAAGGGCGAAGACCCATCGTCTCCCGGACATCCTTGGGCCAATAGTGCCAGGACAGCTCAACCAGTGCATCGGGGAAAACCCTTCACATGGGCTCCAATCTCGGCTCCCCGTGAGCGTTGTCCATCCGCCCATCGTTCGGTAACGACCCGGCCTTGGAAAGCGCGCCGCTCGAACGGTGTCGCCGCACCCATTCAGGGCACGGGGGAATCCCAGAGTTCGGTGACCCGAGCCATGCACGTGAGTCAAATGCTCCAGGTTGATCAGCCTCATGGCCTACCGATGCCAAACGAATCGCCTCATGTTCGCAATGACCGACATGACGAACCGAGGATTCCTGGGGAACCGAATGGATCGGGGAGAGACAGCCCGAAATAGGGATTACCCCGAATCCGAATCAGCACTGTCCTGGATGTTCAACCCCACCGTGGTGAAGAACGATGCCAGGCATGGCAGTCCGCCTTCCTGGCCATGGCGTCACCAGCATCCGGCGCGTCGGGGGGATGTCGAATCCAAAGACCCTCCTCGCAGCAGCGGGTGTCATCCTGGCGATCCTGCTGCCCCGACCAGAGGTTGTGACACCAGGACAGTCAGGGTCTGCACTCGGACTGCTCAACTACCAGTTTTCCGTCTCGTTGACAGTCATTTGTCCGGGCTTAGTCGCAAGACCGGACCTTCGTCACATGGTCAAACGCAAGATCGCGTGGCTGATAGCGGCGATCTGGGTGGCCATCGCATTGATCCTATGGCTCTCCGTGCTGGGTCCATCGAATCTCCCCGTCATTCTCGCCGAACCTGTGAACGCCGAAATGGAACCCGATGCGTCGGACGGCCACACACAACAGCCAGCTCGTTTCACGGTGGATAATGCAACTGCCGAAGACCTCGGCAGGCTGGGCAAAGCCATCATGGCCTTTGCGAGTGCCGACCTCGAACTCCCCGGACTCGACATCTGGTTTCACACCGACAGGGGGCTCTGTGCGGAGCACCTCGGTCTGTTCAAGACTACATCGGAGTCGTGGCAGGTTCGGATCTGCTCCTCCGACATCCCGACCGTCTACGAGCACGAACTCGCCCACGCCTGGGTGGCGGCCAACGTCGATGACTCGCAGCGATCAGCGTTCATGAACCTACGCGATCTCGAGTATTGGGCCGGCTCGAATGTCCCATGGAATGAGCGCGGGACCGAATGGGCGGCCATCGTGATCCAACAGGGTCTCAGCGGTCTACCTCTCCCGCCCGCTCTCTCCAACGAGGCGAAGTCTCGCCTCGAGTCATACGAGTTGCTGACGGGGAGAGTCGCCCCAGTTCTGGTCAACTGGATCAGGGGGAGGGACGTGCCGTGTTCGGACCGTCCCACCGAGTTGAGTCGACCGATCACGGACCGGAACGGTCGTGCGTGCGAGTTGTCCCGCCCTGTGTCGGGGCCGGTACCCATCGTCGGTCTGGACCGAAATGGCCCGGCTCGAATCTCTCCAATCCCTTGATGAGTGCGGCTAATCCTGAAACCGGTTGATGTGGCATCGACTACGAAGAGGAAGGAGGGAGCAGATGATTCGGGTGGCATTAATTCCTCCGAAGGCTGCATCGTGGGACCTACCCTCCCTAGAGCCTGGAGGCGTCTGCGGAAACTCGTAATCCGCAGTCAAAAGCACCCCAATCCCGGTCAATCCTGTTGGGGTCTGACCCTCCCGGGTTTCATGCAGGCTCGATCGTCTGAGTCTCGACCTGGTGGTCTAACTTGGTTGAACGTAGTAGTGCTCTTCGAACTCGGCGGGTGGGATCCGGCCGAGTTCGTGGAAGAGGCGCCGGTGGTTGAACCAGTCGACCCACTCCAGGGTGGCCAACTCGAAGGTCATCGCAGCGGGCTAGGCGAAGGCCAAGCCATATCGCTCGGTCGCCGGCATCGGCACGGAGTGAACACACTGCCACCCCTTTCCTTAGGACTGTTGGGTGTGCAACAGATGTGACACGAACCCACCGTGGCAAGGCGAACGTCCAGCTAGGGAGGGTTCAGCGGTACATCGCGCGCATCTCTGATAATGATGACGTACACACTTCAAGCCCATGTGGGTGATGCAGGTGCATACATATCGACACTCTGGTCGGGACTACGAGTCCTGGCTTCGGTGTATTCGCCAGCAGGACGGGCCATGACCTAATGGAGAGGGCTCCGACATGTAATCGAGGGGCCTTCAGCCCCGGCATCATCATCAGATTGCGGCCCCAGTCACCGCGCAGTTTCGGTAAAGGGCGATGAGCCACTTCGCCGGGGGCTGTTGGAGCGCTGTGCTAAACAACACCGCCCTTGTTTCGGCGTGACCGGCAGCCGCCGGTCACGCGTGGACCGTGACGTCGACCCACTCCGACACGGCCGTTTCGGCGCCGATCACCCGAGCCCGCACCCGGTAGCGGCCGGCCGCGGTCCACGCCGGGAAGAAGCCGGGATAGGTCGCGTCGTAGGCGTCGCCGGGACCGATCGAGACCGGTTCAACCGTCGGGTCGGGAACCGGAGGTGGGGGGAGCGGCACGGGAGCGCCGGCTTCGTCCACGATCTCCAATGCTAGGGGTGGCGACTCGAGCTGCATCGCCATCACCGGCACCTCCTCATCGCCCTCGTTGACGAAGACGGCTCGGCCCGTCAGCTGCTCGGGACGACCTTCCGCCGGTGAGACCTCGAGCGTGAGGCGCAGCGCCATCCGGCTAGCAGCGGTCGGATAGCGGCCGCGTGCTGCACAACGTGCCGAAGGCCGACTCCACCGCCCGCTCCACGAGCTCGTAGTGACGGGCCAGCGGGCCTTCGTTCGGGTTGTTCATGATCCCGGCTCCGGCCTGGAACGGCATCCCCCAATTGGTGCCGTCGACGGTGTAGTACTCATCGAGCGCGCCGAGCATGTGACCGAATTCGTGACTCACCGCCGTGGTGTCGTTGCGGCCCCAATTGCCCATGTTGGTCGTGGTGTTTCCGACGTTCACGACCTGATCCTCACCGCTCGTCACGAACTCGATGTTGGCCACGATGGTGTAGCCGTCGCGGCAGCAACAACAGCGGCAGCACAGCTTGAAACGGTTGCTCCACGCCGCTTCGATCGCGTTCTCCCAGGCGGTGCGCTGTGCATCCGTGATGGTGCCCACCAATCGGACCCTGATGGTGACGGTGACGCGGCAGCGGGGCTGATCGATGACGACCCGGAAGCGGCCCCTCCACGAGTACGTGCCGTTCCAGGCCTCGAATCCCGCAGGGGCGTTCGACATGACCTCCGTGCGAGCCTCGTCCACGCTGCGGGTCAGCACCTGCTCGCACGTCGACCTCCCGAACAGCCGAAGCACCCAACACCAGATCCTGTGCCAGAAGTCGCGCAGCCAATGGACCAACCCGAGCAGGCCCTTCGGCTTGACGATGTCGATCCGGGCCGGCGGCAGTGGCTCGGCGATCTCGAACCGGTCGGCGGGCGCCACGACCTCGAACTCCAACCACGCACTGACGAGCGGATCGTCCGGGCTCCCGCCCAGCGGCTCGTATGCGCCTCGGTACCGGACTCGGTAGGTCCCGGGTTCCTGGCTGCGGTCGAGGAACCCGACGTATTCGATGGTTGTGCCGGCGCCCGGTTCGATAGGGTCCCCGCGTCCTCCCTGATCCTCCCGCGGGGCGTTCGGTGGACGCATGTGGACGACCTTGCCTTCGGCGTCCTGGATCTCGAGGACGAGGGCAGGGTGTATTGCCTGGGCCCGGTTTAGGTAGGCGACCTCGTTGCCGTCGTTTCTGAAATCGGCGACGACCCCGAATTCGCCGGGGACGATTCGTTCGCGTCGTTCGGCGATGAGCGTGACTTGGAGCTGCGGCATGAACCCCTCCTGAGAGAGTCTGCACAACGGCTGGGATCCTCGAGAACTGCCCTCACCCGAAGCATACGCGCTCTCCATCGCGTTGGGAGCGTGGTGGACCTGGGGTTGGTTGACGACTCGTAGCCATCACGCCGGACACTTCCCCGCTAGTAGAGCGAGCCGTCCGCTGTTGACAAGACTCGCAGCGGTGAGAATCGTAAGACCGGTCGCAACGACAACTGGGGCCAGGATGACTGTGCCCAGCGCGCCTCAACCTCGCTGGTGAGCAGGGAAACCTAAACTGGCGGCCAAGGCCGGTTCCTGTTCGAGCGCTGTGCTAAACACCACCGGCCTTTCCGAACAGCAATCATCAGCTAGTAGTTGACAAAACGCGGGGACGTAGCTCAGTTGGAAGAGCACCGGCTTTGCAAGCCGGGGGTCGTGGGTTCGAGTCCCATCGTCTCCACCAGTGCTAGTTCGCCTCGCTCATCGCCATTGCGGCGGCCGCCCTCTCCATGAGCAGGTTCCGCTCTCTCCGGGTCGGTGCCAGACCCGCCGCCGCCTCCAGGA
>Ga0214468_1000222_pt1 | contig 18140 bp, 18 predicted proteins | sample RVTome_9_FD_187334 | JGI IMG/M metagenome (GOLD analysis project Ga0214468, IMG submission 187334) | Soil microbial communities from uranium-contaminated site in the Upper Colorado River Basin, Wyoming, United States - RVT155D38 HiSeq ...
CGTCCGCGGCGACGGTGAAGCTCGCCTCGCGCGGCCTGCGGTTGACGGAGCGCGCCAGCCGGTCGAAGTAGCGGTCGGCCGCCTTCCCGCCGATCTCGAGCGCCGTCCGCCCGTCCGCGGGGAGCAAGAGGAAGTCGGCGAGCTGCCCCGGCTGGACGCCCCACGCCGCGCCCTTCCAGCTGAAGCGGACGGGCGCGGAGAGCACCGTCCGAACCTCCGCGAGGAGCGGCTCCAGCTCGGCCGCCTCGACCGAGGGGTGCGCGGTGGTCACGCCGAGCGGCACGGGCACGCGGTCGAAGCCGGCGAGCGCGTGGACGATCGTGTCGGCCGACTCCCTCCGGGCAAGCGTCGTGCCGACCCGGTCGGGGACGAGGGCCGGCTCCATTCCGCGCAGCACGATTGACGCGTCGCGGGCGGGGCGGTCGACCTCCTTCGCGACCCGGTCGAGCTCGAACGCGAGCCGCGCCTCGTAGACCTCCGCGACCGGCTCGACGTCGGCGCCGACGAGCCGCAGGGCGATGCGCTTGAGCCCGCGGAAGGGCAGCGGCCAGTCGCCCTCCGCGCGCGCCTCGGCGGCGACGGCGTTCCAGTCGACGCGCGCCTCGAGGTCGGCCGGGCGAAGCGGAAAGCGCTCGTCCCCGACGGTGAAGACGACGGGCACCTCGGCGAGCTCCGCCGCGCGCGCCTCGAGGAGTGCCGCCGCCTCGGCTGGCGTCTTCCCGCCGACGTTCAGGCCGGAGACCGTGACGCCGGCGGCGATCCGCCCGGCGGACCCTGCGAACAGGAGGCCGGCTCCCAGCATGCCGACGAGGAGCGCAAGCACGGCCCCCAGGCCGAGCCGCTTCCAAGGGACCGCGCGAAGGAACGCCTTCCGGCGCGCAGGACGGCGCTCGCGCACCGGCCGGACATCCACCTCCGCCCGCAAGGCGGCCAATCTAGCACTGCGCCTCGGCCCTTCGTCAGGGCGGCGGAAGGCCGGCGGCACGGCGAAGCTCGAGCACGCGCCGGACGGCCTCGTCGAGCGCTCCTTCTCGCGCCAGCGGTGTGAGCGCCCGGATCGCCCGCCGCGCGTGCTCGGCGCTCGTGTAGAGCACGAGGTCGCCGCCCGCGCGTAGCGCTCGCCGTGCCCACTCGACCGGCCACGGGCCGCTCGAGACGATGCTGAGCGAGTCGGTCACGACGACACCCTCGAAGCCCCAGTCGCGGAGCATCCGGTGGGCCTCGGGCGAGGCGAGCCCGCGCCGGTAGCCGAGCTCCTCGTAGACGGCGTGGCTCGTCATCACGCAGGGCACGTCCGCGCGGACCGCGGCGCGGAAGGCGGCGAGCTCCTCCGGCCGGAAGCGGGAGGGCACCCACGGGCGGTCGTCGGTCGAGTACGCGGCCGCGCCGAGGCCGGGGAAGTGCTTCACGCACGCCGCGACGCCGCCCTCGCCGAGCCCGCGCGCGAACGCAAGGCCGAGCTCCGGCCGCGCGTAGTGGCGGCTGCCGAGCGGGCCGCCCGCGAGGTCGAGCACGGGCGCGAGGTCGACGTGCACGCCCTGTGCGCGGAGCGCCTGGCCGGTCGCGCGCCCGGCGGCGCGCGCCTCCCCCTCGGTCGCGTAGTCGGACGGCCGCCGCACGGGCGGAGACGACGGGAACGGCCCGACGTTCACCCCCTCCTGGTCGACGAACACGAGCGTGTCCGCCGGCCGCGGCGCGTCCTTGTTCCACGCGCGGACGATCACACCGCCCACGCCGCGCGGCGCGGGCAGCCCGGAGACGACGACGAGCGCCGCCTTGTCGCGGGCCGAGAGCCCGGCCAGGGGGTCCTGCGCGGGCGGCGCACCTCCGCCCAGTCCGCCCGCCGCGAGCAGGGCCTGCGCGAACGCGGCGAGCGGAAAGGCCACGTCACTAGACTAGCGCCGTGGATTTCGACCTCACCCCGGAGCAGCGCGAGGTGCAGGCGACCGTCCGGCAGTTCGTGGACGAGCGCATCCTGCCGACCGCGATCGAGAACGACATCGCGCACCGCCTCGACATGGAGGCGATCGAGGGCATGGCCGAGCTCGGCTTGCTCGGGATCGTCATCCCGGAGGAGTACGGCGGCGCCGGGATGGATTTCGTCTCCGAAGCGCTCTCCTGCGAGGAGATCGAGCGCGGCGAGGCCGCCTTCCGCACGCTCATCTCCGTCCACGTCGGGCTGAACTCGCTCTCGCTCCTGCGCTACGGGACCGAGGAGCAGAAGCAGCGCTACCTCGCCCCGCAGGCACGCGGCGAGAAGCTCGCCTGCTTCGGCCTGACCGAGCCGGCGGCGGGCTCCGACGTGGCCGCGATGAAGACGACCGCGCGGCGCCACGGCGACTCGTACGTCCTGAACGGCCAGAAGAACTGGATCTCGTACGCGTCGGTCGCCGACCACGCGCTCGTCTTCGCGAAGACCGACCCGGAGGCGGGCCACAAGGGCATCTCCGCGTTCGCGATCGAGACGGCCTGGCCGGGCGTCTCGGCGCAGGACACCGAAAACAAGCTCGGGATCTGGGCCGGCTCGACGGGCGAGCTCTTCTTCGAGAACGTCGAGGTGCCGGCCGAGAACCTCGTCGGCGAGGAGGGCCAGGGCTTCGAGATCGCCATGTACGGGCTCGACCAGGGCCGCTTCACCGTCGCCGCCGGAGCGTGCGGCGTCGTGCGGGCCTGCCTCGAGCGCTCGGTCGAGTACGCGCGCGAGCGTGAGACGTTCGGCAAGCCGATCGGGAAGCACCAGTTCGTGCAGGACATGATCGCGAAGATGGTGCTCGGCTACGAGACGTCCAAGCTCCTCGTCATGCAGGCCGCCTGGCTGAAGGACAAGGGCGTCCGCAACACGCGCGAGACGAGCCTCGCAAAGTGGCACGCGACGGAGAGCGCCTTCGAGGCCGCGCATCTCGCGATCCAGGTGCACGGCGCGTACGGCTACTCCGCCGAGTACGGGATCGAGCGCTACTTCCGCAACGCGCGCGCCCCGATCATCTATGAGGGCACGACGCAGATCCACAAGATGATGCAGGCCGAGCACGCGCTCGGCTACCGGAACCTGAACGGCTCGGGCGGCGAGGTCTCGCCGATGGCCGCCTGGGGCCCGGCGCTCCTCGCGCGCTAGCGCCTACCCGCGGACGGAGCTCTCGACCGGGAAGAAGTGCTCGACCGGCGCGTCACGGCCGAGCGTCGGCACGTCGCCCGCGAAGGCGCCGACGAGCCCCTCCTCGGGCCGCTCGGTCACGTCCGGCGCCACCTTGGACGAGAGCAGCAGCACGCGCGCGGGCTCCTCCGAGTGGTTCTCGAGCGCGTGTAGACCGGCGCGCCCGCGCGGGAAGAAGGCGAGCTCACCCGGGCCGAGCCGGCGCTCGTCCGCCTCGCCGCGGACCGTGACCTCGCCGTCCAGGACGAGCGCGAGCTCCTCGTTCCCGTGATGCAGGTGGTAGGGGCCGCGGTGTCCGGGCTTGAGCTCGAGCACCACGCCTCCGATCAGCTCGCTCTCGAGCGCGTGCCCGATGAACCGGATCCGCAGGGTCTCCCGCTCGACGTCCCACTCGTTCGCGTTGACATTCACGCGCGATCACCTCCTGCCGCTTGCCCTATCCTCCTGAACGTGCGCGTGCTCGCGCCGCTTCCCGTCCTGCTTGCCGCCCTCGCGCTCGCGCCGGCCGCGTGGGCGCCGCCGCCCACGGAGGGGACGCTCGTCCCGGGCGTCTCGCTGGGCGGCGTCGAGCTCGGGATGACGCGCGCCGAGGTGCGCGCCGCCTGGGGCGACCGCTTCGGCGTGTGCCGCGGCTGCCGCCGACCGACCTGGTATTTCAACTTCATCCCGTTCGAGCCACAGGGCGCCGGCGTGGCCTTCCGGCGCGGGCAGGTCGTGCACGTCTTCACGGTCTGGAGCCCGCCCGGCTGGCAGGCGACGGACGGCCTCGCGCTCGGCGCGGACGAGGTGGACGTCGGCGCAGGCCTCGTCCTCGTGGACGACCGCGCGTGCCGCGGCTACACCGCGAAGCGGGCCTCGACCGGGTCGACCGAGACGGTCTTCTACATCCACGAGGAGAAGCTCTGGGGCTTCGGCCTCGTGCGGCCGGGCGCGAACCCGTGTCTCTAGCCGACGGGTAGCCCGAGCGCCGCCGGAAGCGCGCGCAGGTCGGCCAGCGCGTCCTCGCGCCCGGCGAAGCGCGCCTCGCGGTCGAGCAGGAACGCGCGGAGCCCGAGCGCCCGCGCCCCGTCCACGTCGTCGGTCGGCGAGTCGCCGACCATCGCGGCCCGTTCGGGAACGGTGCCGAGCAGCTCGAGCGCGGCGAGGAAGATGGACGGGCTCGGCTTCACCTTTCCGTGCCGCCCGGAGGAGATCCACGCGTCCACGTCGAGCCGGAAGTGCTCGATGAACGCCTCGAGGTCCCGGCTCGTGTTCGAGACGAGGCCGATTCTCAGGCCGTGCACGCGCAGCTCGGCGAGCGTCGGCAGCGCGTCCTCGTAGAGCTCGAAGTTCTCCGAGTTCTCCCAACCGCGCGTGATCTGGAGCGCGATCTCCCGGATGTCGGGCCCCTCGCCGCCCATGCCGCGGAGGATGTCCTCGGTGAAGCGCACCCAGACTTCCTCGTCGTGGTCGAGCTCGGGATGGTGCTCGAGGTCGACGATCGCGGCGGCGCGCGCCTCGAGGTAGCGGTCGGGGTCGAGGTCGAGCCCGAAGCGCGCCGCGGCCTCGCGGTAGCCGGGCCCGCCGAGCAGTGGGCCCGGCTTCGCGAGCGTGAAGTCGACGTCGAAGAGAACCGCCTCGAGCGGCTGCGAGTCAGACACGCGCCGCGTCCGGCCAGCGGTACGCGGCCGCCTGCCGGTTGGCGAGCGACGGCAGCTCGGCGCGAATCCGCTCGAGCCGCTGCCGGTCGATCTCGGCGACGATCACGCAGTCCTCGTCCGGCGCCTGCGCGAGCACGACGCCCCACGGGTCGACGATGAGCGAGCGGCCGTAGCTCGCCTTCCCGGGCGCGTACGTCCCCCACTGGTTCGGGGCCGCGACGTAGCACTGGTTCTCGACCGCCCGGGCGCGCAGGAGCAGCTCCCAGTGATCCTTGCCGGTGAAGGCGGTGAACGCGGCCGGGACGGTGACGAGCTCGGCGCCGTCGAGCGCGAGGATGCGGTAGAGCTCCGGGAAGCGGAGGTCGTAGCAGACGCTCAACCCGACGCGCCAGCCGCCGGCGGCGCAGACGACCGTCTCCTCCCCCGGCTCCTCCGCCTCGCTCTCGCGGTACGCGACGCCGCCGACGTCCACGTCGAACATGTGGATCTTCCGGTAGACCGCGACGAGCTCGCCGTCGGCGTCGAGCACCGGCGACGTGTTCGAGAGCCGCTCCCGGCCCTCCCGCTCCTCGGTGATCGACCCGCCCACGATCGTGATGCCGTGGCGGCGCGCCCACCCGGCCAGCGCGGCGACGGACTCGCCGCCCTCGAGCCGCTCGGCGTTCGCACGAAGGACGTCGGCCCCACCCCACGCGTTCCACTTCTCCGGCAGGACGACGAGCTCGGCGCCCGCCTGAGCCGCCTCGGCGACGAGCCGCTCGACTGTAGCGAGGTTGTCCGCCTTGACGGGTCCCGCGCATAACTGGACGCAGGCGACGCGAATCCGCTCGGACATGGTCGGAGGATAGCCTTGCCCGTGGTGCGCTCTCCCACCGAGATCCTCCGGGGCGCGAAGACGATCGCGCTCGTCGGCGCCTCGCCACGGCGCGAGCGGCCCTCCAACTCGGTCATGCGCTACCTCCTCGACGCCGGCTATCGCGTGATCCCGGTGCGTCCGCACGTCCGCGAGGTTCACGGCGTACCCTGCATCGCCTCGCTCGCGGAGATCGACGAGCCGATCGACCTCGTGGACGTCTTTCGCCGCGCCGACGCCTGTCCGGGCGTCGCGCGCGAGGCGGTCGAGGCGGGCGCGAAGGTGGTCTGGCTCCAGCTCGGGCTCGTCTCGCCCGAGGCGCGCCGGATCGCAGAGGACGCCGGGCTCGAGTACGTCGAGAACGAGTGCACGGCGATCGTGCACGCCGCCTCCGCGTAGACGGCGCGACGCCTTGCGTCGCGCACGACGCAGGAGGACAATCCGCGCCGGGAGGGGGAGCGAGCGAGGAGGGGAGCAGATGCGAAAGGTTCTGATCGCGACCGTCTCCGCGGCGGCCGCCCTGGCAATGGCGGCGGCCGCCCTGACGGCCGCCACAAACGGCGACGAGCTCCTGAAGGACGAGCGGCATTTCCTGGAGCAGTCGCAGAAGACGTTCACCGGCGGGAGCAAGACGGGATCCGCCCGCAACATGGCCGTCGTCGGCACGAACGACCTGGGTGGCCGCGGGTTCAACGCGGACGTCTGGGCGCACGAGGGGTACGCCTACGTCGGCCAGTGGGGGTTCAGCGACTGGACGAACGGCTCGAAGGCGAGGTTCTGCCCGAGCGGCGACAAGGCGGGCGTGGCGGTGCTCGACGCGCGCGACCCGGCGAGCCCGCGCGTCGTCTCGCGGCTGCTGAACCCCGCAGGGACGTCGGCGGAGGATGTCGTCGTGTTCACGGCGCTCTTCGGGCCGATGGCCGGCCGCGACATCGCGGCCGTCGGAATCCAGGTGTGCGGCGGCTCACGCTACGACGAGAGCTTCAAGCGCGGGATCCAGCTCTTCGACGTCACGAACCCGGCGGCGCCGGCCGAGGTCGGGTTCCTGAGCTCGGGCTGCTGCACGCGCGGCGTCCACGAGCTCGAGTTCGCGCACCGCACGGATCTCGGGAAGACCTTCGTGTACGCGTCCGTCCCGACGAGCGAGTACGACGACTCGGCGAGCCCGAGCGGGCGCCGTGACCAGCAGGGCCGCGGCGACTTCCGTCTCGTCGACATCACGAACCCCGCGGCGCCGGTCGAGACGTCGAACTGGGGCGTGCTCAGGAACCTGGGCGCCGCGCCGACGCCGGGCCAGGGCTGCGACGCGGACGGCGTCTACGGGCACAGCGCCATGCCGTCGCACGACGGGAAGATCGCGTTCCTCTCGTACTGGGACAGCGGGTTCATCGCCCTCAACGTGACGAACCCCGCGAACCCCGTCTTCAAGGGCCGCACGGTCTACGAGCCCGACGAGGACGGCGACGCGCACTCGTCGATGTACGACATGGAGCGGAAGCTCCTCTTCACCGCCGACGAGGACTTCTGCAAGACCTCGGGCCCGGGGATCGAGACGGGCTACGGCTACCTGCGGATCTACGACTACTCGAACCTGAAGGCGCCGCACCAGATCGGCGAGTTCCGCACGCAGAACTCGCTCGGGCTCGGCGCGCAGGGCTCGGGCGACTACACGATCCACAACGCGTTCGTCGTGGGGACGGACGTCTACATCTCGTGGTACTCGGACGGGATCCGGGTGGTCGACGCGTCCAACCCGCGAGCGCCTCGCGAGGTCGCGCACTTCGTCCCGCCGGCCGGCCAGAACACGGTCAAGCCGTCGCAACGCGGGACGCTCTCGAACACGACCCAGGTGTGGGGCGTGTACGTGGACGAGGTGACGGGGCTCGTCTACGCGAGCGACATGAACACCGGCCTCTGGATCCTGCGGAGGACGGACTAGGCAGGAAAACGCGGCGGGGCGGCGTCCCGAGGGACGTCGCCCCGCCTCGCATCGGGGTGCCCGGATTCGAACCGGGGACCTCGCCGACCCGAACGGCGCGCGCTACCAGGCTGCGCCACACCCCGAGGCGGCAATAGGGTATCGAAATGGCGCAGCGGGACGACATCGTCGCCTTCTGCGACGAGCTGCTCGACGTCGGCTCCTATCCGGACTACGGGCCCGTCGGGCTCCAGGTCGTCGGCACCGAGGACGTGCAGAGGATCGTGTGCGGCGTCTCGGCCTCCCGCGAGCTCTTCGAGCGGGCCGCCGAAGCGGAGGCGCAGCTCGTCATCGTCCACCATGGGCTCTTCTGGGAGAAGGACTCCCGCGTCGTCGGGCCGATCCTGCGCGGGCGCATGAAGGCGCTCTTCGACGGCGACCTGACGCTGCTCGGCTACCACCTCGCGCTCGACGCCCATCCGGAGATCGGGAACAACGCGAACCTCTGCCGGGAGCTCGGCGTCGAGCCGGAGCGGCGGTTCACCGAGTGGGGCTGGGGCGGCTCGCTCGCCACGCCCGTGCCGGCGTCCGAGTTCGCGAGCCGAGTCCAGGAGGTGGTCGGTCGCATGCCGCTCGTCTTTTCCTACGGGCCGGAGGAGATCAGGCGCGTGGCGATCTGCTCCGGCGGCGCCGGCCGCTACGTCGCGGACGCGATCGCCGAGGGCTACGACTGCTTCCTCACCGGCGAGGCGGACGAGCCCACGAAGCACCTCGCGAAGGAGGCCGGCATCCACTTCGTCGCCGCCGGCCACTACGCGACCGAGACGTCGGGCGTGCAGGCCCTCGCCGCGCGCGTCGCGGAGCGGTTCGGGGTCGAGTGGCAGTTCGTCGACCTCCCCAACCCGGTCTGACGTCGGCTGGCGATTGCCCCGTCCGCGGTCCGTGGGTATTCTGGGACCGTGCGATCGGAGGTAGCCGGCCTTTGAGCCAGGACCTGAAAATTCGAGGTTGCGAAGCAGCCCGCCTGCGCGAACGCGGCGGGTTTTTTTGCGCCCTCGTTCGGTAGCGAAAGGAGCGTTTCCGTGGCGAACCACTTCACGCCGGAAGAGCTGTCCGAGGAGCTCGGGATCAGTCGCGAGGAGATCATCCGGGTGTGCCTCCAGGAGTCGATCCCGATCTATCACGGCAAGATCGACAAGAGCCTGTTCCAGGCCCAGCTCGCGGCGTCGGGCGGTTCGACCGGGACAAGCGCCGCGGCCTAGACCGGCGGCGCCTCGCCGCAACGGCGCTGATCTTTTCGCGGCGGAAGGCTGGAGGACCTCGCGGTCAGGGACGGCGTGGACGTCTGAGCCCGCGGCCCCAAGCTCACGGAGTGCCCAGGGTTCGAAGCGGCCGAGAAGGTCGTAAGGGCGCGGAACGGCTGAGAGTTACGACCGCGACGCCGCGCGCTTGCGGCCGCCGGACGCGGCCTTCTTGCGCGAGGCGGGCTTCTTCGCGGGCTCGCGCTTGCCGGCCGCCTGCTCGACGCTCTGCTTGAGCGCCTCCATCAGATCGATCACGGGCGCGACCGGAGCGGGCTCCGGCGTCGTGATCTCCTCGCCGGCGAGCTTCGCCTCGAGCATCGCGCGGAGCGACTCGCGGTAGTCGTTCTGGTAGTCCGCCGGATCGTAGGCGCCCTGCATGCTCTCGACGAGCTGGACGGCCATGGCGAGCTCGGCGTCCACGACGGAGGTCTCCTCGACCGCCTCGTCGATCTCCGCGCGCGAGCGGATGTCCTCCGCGAAGTAGAGCGTCTCGAGCGCGAGCGAGTCGCCGAGCGGCCGGATGAGGCAGAGGTTCTCCTTGCCCCAGAGCACGAATTTGCCGATCGCGCCGAGGCCGGTCTGCTTCATCGCCTCGAGCAGGAGGACGTACGGCTTGCGCTGCGCGTCCGCGTCGGCCGGGGCGAGGTAATACGTACGGTCGAAGTAGATCGGGTCGACCTCGGCCACCGGGACGAAGCTGACGATGTCCACGGACTGCGAGCGCGTCAGCGCGACCGCCTCGAAGTCCGACTCCTCGACGATCACGAACTGGCCCTTCGTGAACTCCCAGCCCTTGACGAGCTCGTCCGCCTCGACGTCGCGCTCGTGCGTCGGGCACCAGCGCTTCTGCTTGATCGGCGTCCCGCACTCGCGGTGGAGCGTGCGGAAGGACACGTCCTTGCGCTGCTGGGCCACCGCGAGCCCGATCGGGATCGTGACGAGGCCGAAGCTGATGGAGCCGTTCCAGATCGTGCGCATGAGATCAGAGCGTACCGGGGGAGACAACGTTCGTCGCGCGGTTGCCCTTCCCTCCTGCGGGCGCTCCGCCTGTTGACGAACCGGCACGATATCGACACGAAGGGTCACAGAGGCGTGCGCCTTTCCTCGATACGCTGAACGTGAGGGGAGGGGGCGGGCCCCCGTTACCCGCGTGCGTGACTACATCCGGCGGGCGCCGACGTACGTGCTCGAGTACCAGCCCTCGTTCAGGTTCGAGATCTTCACCACGTCGCCGGTGTGCGGCGCGTGGACGAACTGGCCGCCGCCGATGTAGATCCCGTTGTGGCCGAGCCCGTTGAAGAAGACGACGTCGCCGGCCTGGAGCGCCGACCGCGAGACCGGCGAGCCGTACGCGTACTGCATCGCCGCGTTGTGCGGAAGCGACACGCCGACCTGCGCAAACGCGTACATGACGAGCCCGGAGCAGTCGAAGCCGCTGGGCGACGCGCCGCCCCAGACGTACGGGACGCCGAGGAACTGCATCGCGACACCGACGACGCCGCCGTACTGCGAAGGCGGCGGATTTCCGCCACCGCCGCCCCCGCTACCGGCAGTCGGCGCCGGGGTCGCCGGCTGATTCGCAAGGCGGGCCTCGGCATCGGCCTGGAGCTGGGCCTGCCGGCGCCGCTCCTCGGCCTCGATCCGCTCGATCTCCTCCCTGATCGACGCGAGCATCGACTCGCGCTCGGCGAGTCGGGCCTCGATGGCCGCCTTGCGCTGCTCGAGATCGGCGACGATCTCCGCCTGCCGCGCCTGCGCCGCCTCGAGCTCCGCCTCGCGCTTCTTGACCTCGGCGCGCACGGCGCGGATCTCGCTGACGATCCGCGCGTCCTGCTCCGACACCCGGCTCGTAGCGTCGACGCGCGCCAGGAAGTCCTCGATGCTCGTCGAGCCGAGCAGGATCTCGAGCGTCGAGGAGTCGCCGGAGGTGTACAGCAGGTGGATCCGCGCCGCGAGCGCATCCTGAGCCCGGGCGTAGCTCTTCCTGGCGATCCGAAGGTGCCGCTCGTTCGCCTCCTGCTGTTCGTGGATCCGCTCGAGCATGACGCGCGCGCCGTTGTACTCCTCGACGGCCGCGCCTACCTCCATGTCGAGCGCCTCGATCTGCGCGAGCACCTCCTCCGCCTCCGCCTGCTTCGAGGACACGGGATCGGCCCCGGCAGGAGTCGCGACGAGGAGGGTCGCCAGGGCTGCGACGAGAACCGTCGCCGCTCGCCCCGAACGGCGCAGAACGCTCGCTCGGGCCGTGGCCCCGTGGCGCGGGCAGGCAGATCTGCTCGCAGTCACAGGGGAGCGACTCTAGCAACGCGCCCCGACGGGCTGCAAACGCCACCCGCCGCAGGTGAAGCAGAACCGACCGGCCGCCCCTCGCGGGCGGCGCGAAGCTGGTAGGGTGCCCGACCGTGCGAGCGGCTGCACGCAGGCATGCGCGTCTCGCCCGTGTCGCCGCCGGCGTGCTCGCGGCGACGGCCACCCTCCTCGGGGCGGCGGGAGCGCATGCAGACCAGGCAGGCGAAGCTGCGCGGGACGCGCAGGCCTTCGGCGACGCCGGAGACCGGCTCGCAGCCGAGGCGCATGCCGTCACCCTCGAGCTCTACGCGCTCGAATCCGAGCTGGCGGCCGCCCGAGAGCGGCTCGCGTCGCTCCAGGCTCGCGCGGCGACGGTCGCAGCGCAGCGGGAATCCGCGCGCATACAGCTTGCGAACGTCCGCGCAACGCTCGAGACGGCCGAGGAGCGGCTGGCCGGGCGCCTGCGCGAGCTCTACGTGCAGGGCGAATCCGACCCGCTCGCCGTCCTTCTCGGAGCCAAGTCGCTCGACGAGGCGCTCTCGACCCTCGACTCGCTCGGCCGTTTCGCCGACCAGGATCGCGCTGTGCTCGAGCAGGTGCGCGAAGCCAGGAAGGCCGCGCGGAACGGCGTCGAGGAGCTCGCCGCCCGCCAGGCCGAGCTCGACGCGCTCGTCGCCGACGCCGCCGCGACGGAGACGGCGCTCGCCGCGTCGCAGGAGACCCGGCGCGCCTACCTAGCCGGCCTGCGTGAGGAGCAGCGCCTGAACGCCGCGCAGCTCGCGCGGGTGGAGGAGCAGGCGGCCGTGGCCCAGGAGAAGGCCGAGACGCTGCCCGGCACCCCGCCGACCCTCGGGCCCGTCGCCGGCGCGGGCACTCGGATGACGGTCGAGGTGACCGCGTACTCCCTTCCGGGGACGACGGCGACCGGCATTCCCGTCGGCTGGGGCGTCGTCGCGGTCGACCCGACCGTGATCCCGCTCGGGAGCCGCATGACGATCCCCGGCTACGGCGAGGGCATCGCCGCCGACACGGGCAGCGCCGTCAAGGGCAATGTCATCGACGTCTGGATGCCGACGCACGAGCAGGCGCTCGCGTGGGGGCGCCGGACGCTCACGATCACGATCCACTGAGCGCCGCGTAACCCTCCGCGGGACGCTGACTACAATCCGAAAGGTCCAGGCAACACGAACCCGGGGTCGGCGGTGCCGAATGACACGAGGACGGAGACGGTGAGCGAGCAGCCTCGTGTCCTGCTCGTGGACGACCACGACCTCTTCCGCACCGGCCTGGCGAAGCTCCTGACCGAGCAGGGCGTCCACGTGATCGGCGAGGCGCCGACGGGTAACGCCGCGCTGCGCCTCGTGGACGAGCTCTCCCCGGACGTCGTGATCATGGATCTGAACATGCCGGGCCTGAACGGCGTCGAGGCCACACGCGAGATCGCCGCCTCGGCGCCGCGCACGCGGGTCGTCGTCCTGACCATCTCGGAGGACGACGACGACATCGTCGACGCGATCATGGCCGGCGCGTGCGGCTACCTGCTCAAGAACTCGACCGTGCAGGAACTCGTCTCGGGCATCGCGGCCGCCGCGGACGGCGACTCGCTCATCTCGCCCAAGGTCGGGACGAAGGTTCTGCAGGAGCTCCGCGCCCAGACGACCGGGGTGCGGCGCGGGGGCGATCCGCCGCGCATCGCGCTCTCCGAGCGGGAGCTCGACGTCCTGCGCTTGATCGCGATCGGCAAGGACAACGCACAGATCGCCCAGGAGCTCTTCATCAGCCCGAAGACGGTCAAGAACCACATCTCGAACATCCTCATGAAGCTCCAGATCGAGAACCGCATCCAGGCCGCCGTCTACGCGGTGCGAAGCGGGATCGTCTAGCGACTCGGGGAGATCGCGCGTGCAGCGGACGCGCCCGCGACGAGCGGTGCTCCGCCGAGCCCTCCCTAGCCGCCGCGCAGGACGTTCTCGCGCCGCAGCCGCAGCCCGTCGAGGAGCTCGCGAAGGCGCTTCAGCTCACGCTCCTGCTCGGCGAGCCGCTCGGAGAGGGCGACGAGGCGCGCCGCGCCGTTCTCGCCGTCCGCGCCCGCGAGACCTGCCGCGATCTCCCGCTCCGTGCGCAGCCGCTCGCCCTCGATCGCGAGCGCCTCGGCATAGCCGTCGGTGAGCGTATGCTCCATCGCCTCGAGGAGGAGAGCCGAGGACCCCTCGGAAGGTTGCTCCACCAGCGCTTCGATCCGGTCGATGAGAGACGGAAGATTGCCCACCGTGCCATTATCCGAGCCGCACGTGAGGCAAGACCATGGGCCGACCGGCCTATCTTGCGGCGCCGGAGTCCTACTGTGACCCTCGCCGTGCGGCTGCTCGGCGTGCTCGCCGCTGCGGTCTCGGTCGCCGTCGCAGCGCCCGCCGCCGCAGCGTCGCAGACGCCGCTTGCCACGCGGCTCGACCGTGCGCTCAACACGTCGGGCGTCTCCCGGAGCGCGAGCGGCGCGATCGCGCTCAACCCGTCGAACGGACGCGTCGCCTACGCGCGCAATCCGGACAAGCCGTTCCAGCCGGCGTCCAACCAGAAGCTGCCCGTCACGCTCGCGGCGCTGCAGAAGCTCGGACCGGACTTCCGGATCCCGACAAGGGTGTACGGCGAGGGAAGCCAGGACGGGCACGTGTGGCGCGGACGGCTCGTCCTCAAGGGGTTCGGCGACCCGACGCTCTCGCGGGCCGACCTGAGGGCGCTCGCCCTCAAGGTGAGGAACCTCGGGATCACCCACGTGACCGGCGGCGTCCGCGGCGACGAGACGTACTTCGACGACCGGCGCACCGCGCCCGGCTGGAAGCCGAGCTTCTACAAGGTCTGGTGCCCCCCGCTCTCGGCGCTGATCGTGGACCGCGGGAAGGTGAACGGCAGCACCGTCGACCGGCCCGCGCTCGCGGCCGCGCACGCGTTCCGCGCCGCGCTCGTGAGGAACGGCGTCGCCGTCATGCGCTCGGCGCGCGTCGGCCCGCTCGGCGAAGGCGCGGTGGAGTTCGCGCGCGTGCGCTCGCCGCGCGTCGCCGCCCTCGTGCGCGCGATGAACCGCCCGAGCGACAACTTCTACGCGGAGATGCTCGTGAAGAAGCTCGGCGCGTACTTCCGCGACAAGGGATCGACGGGGGCCGGCGCGACGGTCGTCCGGCGCGTCCTCGCGGCGCGCGGTGTGCCGCTCGCGGGGATCCGGATCGCGGACGGCTCCGGCCTCTCGCTGCTCGACCGGCTGACGACCCGCGCGATCTCGCGGATGCTCGTTTCCGCCCGGAAAGATCCGGCGATCTCCGGCCCGTTCTACGACTCGCTGCCGATCGCGGGCGTGAACGGGACGCTCAAAGACCGGATGCGACGGGGCCCCGCCCGCGGCGTGGTCCGCGCGAAGACGGGCACGACGCTGAACGCGTCCGCGCTCTCCGGCTACGTCGGCTCACGCTGGGTGTTCTCGATCCTCCAGAACGGCTCGCCGGTGCCCTGGACATCGTCTCGGGCGAGCCAGGACCGCTTCGCCCAGATCCTCGCGGGCGGCTAGAGACCCGGCGTATCGTTCGTCACATGCGGCGGTCGTTGATAGCCGTGGGGTTCCTCATGCTGGCGCTCCCGCTCGCCTGCACCCTGGAGGGCGAGCGGACGACCTCGGTCGGCAATCCTGACGACGGGAGCCCCGAATCCGTCCAACCACCGGCAAGGGGAGATCTGATCTTCGTCCGCGTCCCGCCCGGCTCTCATCCGAGCGGCCGCGGGCGGCTTTTCGCGATCGGGCCGTCGGCCGGCGATCGCGTGCGCCAGCTCGCGGCGACGCCCTTTGCGAACCTCGGCACATTCGCCGCCTCGCCGAACGGCCGCCGGGTTGCGTTCACGCGCCGCGGCGAGCTCTGGGTGGCCCGCCTGGACGGATCGAAGGCGAAGCGGCTGAGCCGAACGGCGGGGATAAACGGATGGGCGCTATGGTCGCCCGACGGACGCCGACTCATCTACCACCGGATGGCCGGCGTCGGGGGTTCCGGCGATACCGCTCACCTCGTGAACGCGGACGGCACCGGCTACCGCGAGATCGGCCTCCACGAGGAGCGGTTGTTCACGCGCGCCTGGTGGGGCCCCGACGGAAACCGCATCTATGGGATGGACGGCGGGAAGCTCGGATTCCCCCCGTCGCTCCATGAGCTCGATCTCACGACCGGCCGGACGACCCTTCTCGTGGAGGAGCGCCGGGGAACCGACGGGTTCGCGGTGTCTGCGCTGGGCGACGTGCTCATCCTTCGCACGGTCGAGCAGCCCATACGGCGGCAGCTCTGGCTTCGGGAGGACGGCGGTGAGCGCCTCCTCGCCGAGACGCGCGGGGGCTTCTGGGCGACTGCATGGTCGCCGGACGGCTCCCAAATCGCCGCGGCCGTCCTCTTCGGCGACGACGATACGAGCCGGCTCATCATCCTCGATCCGCACGAAAGCGACGACAAGATGGAAATTACGCCGGCCACCGGAGCGGCCGGCCGTCATCCGCTCTGGTCTCCTGACGGCATGCAGCTCGCGTTCACGCGTGGTCGGTTCCCGCACGACGACGTCTGGATCGTCGATCGGAACGGCGTCGAACGCCGCGTCACGCGCTCGCGGGCCTTCGAAGAGCCGGTCGCCTGGCTTGCCCAGCCTGCCGGCTAGCGGATCAGCGCTTCGAACGCGGCCTCGTCGAGGGTCTCGACGCCGGCCCGCTGCGCCTTCGCGAGCTTCGAGCCGGGGGACTCGCCGACGACGACGCCCGCGGTCTTCTTCGACACCGAATCCGTGACCCGGGCGCCCTTCGCCTCGAGCGCGGCGGCCGCCTCCTCGCGTGTCCAGCGCTCGAGCGTGCCCGTGATGACGTACGACCTGCCTGTGAGCGGCCCCTCGACCGGCCGCTCCGCCTCGCCGGCCTCGAGCGTCAGGCCGAGCACGCGCAGCTCCTCGACGAGCGCGCGGTTCTCCCCCTCCGAGAACCACTCGGCGATCGCCTCGGCGCGGTCGGGGCCGATCCCCTCGACCTCCTGGATCTCCTCCTGGCTCGCGCCCGCGAGCCGGTCGACCGAGCCGAAGTGCCGCGCGAGGTTCATCGCCGTCACCCAGCCGACGTTCGGGATGTTCAGCCCGAAGAGGACGCGTGCGAACGGCTGCTCCTTCGAGCGCTCGATCGCCTCGACCGCCTTCTGCGCGGAGATCTCGCCGAAGCCCTCGTACTCCTGCAACTGCTCCCGCGTGATCCGGTAGAGGTCCGGCATCGAGCGGAGGAGCCCTTCGCCCCAGAAGCGGCGCACGAACTGCTCACCGACGCCCTCGATGTCCATCGCTGCCATGACCCAGTGGATGAGAGTCTCGAGCCCGCGCGAAGGGCACGCGCGGTTGGGGCAGCGGTGCATGACCTCGCCCTCGGGCTTCACGATCTCCGCGTCGCAGAGCGGGCAGCGCTTCGGCATCCGGAAGCGCCTGGAGCCTTTCGCGTGCGGCAGCACCGGCCCGACCACCTGCGGGATCACGTCGCCCGCGCGCTGGACGATCACCGCGTCGCGCTCGCGGATGTCCTTGCGGTTGATGTCCTCCTCGTTGTGCAGCGTCGCCTGGGAGATGGTCACGCCGCCGACCTCGACCGGCGCGAGCTGCGCCCAGGGGTTGAGGTTGCCGGTGCGCCCGACGCGGATGTGGATCTTCTCGAGCTTCGTCTGCGCAGTCATCGGCGCCCACTTGAAGGCGCGCGCCCAGCGCGGGCGGCCGTGCAGCGCGCCGAGGCGCCGCTGCTGCTCGAGCGAGTCGACCTTGATCACGATGCCGTCGATCTCGTAGTCGAGCTCCATCCGGCGCGTCTCCCACTCGCGGCAGACCTTCTCGACCGCGTCGAGCGACTCGTGGCGCTCGGCGAACGGGTTCGTGCGGAAGCCGCGCTCGCGCAGCCACGCGAGCACCTCCGACTGGCTCTCGAACCCGACGTCCGTACGGCCGACGCCGTAGACCCAGATGGAGAGGTCGCGCTCGGCCGTGATCCCCGGATTCTTCTGGCGGAGCGACCCGGCGGCCGCGTTGCGCGGGTTCGGCGCGGTCTTCTTCTCCTCGGCGGCGAGCCGCTCGTTCAGGCGGTTGAAGGCGGAGAGCGGAAAGTAGACCTCGCCGCGCACCTCGAGGAGCGGGGGCGGCGCCTCTCCGTCCGGCAGGCGCATGCGAAGCGGGATCGCCTTGATCGTGCGGAGATTCGGCGTCACGTCCTCGCCCTTCACCCCGTCGCCGCGGGTCGCGCCGCGGACGAGCACGCCGTTCTCGTACACGAGCGAGATCGCCGAGCCGTCGATCTTCGGCTCCGTGACGAAGGCGACCGGCTCGTCCGAGTCGAGCCGCTTGCGGACGTCGTCGCCCCACTTCACGAGCCCCGCGTCGTCGGTCACCTTCTCGAGCGAGCCCATCGGGGTCAGGTGCTCGACCTTCGGGAATGCGTCCGAGGGCGGCGCGCCGACCCGCTGCGTGGGCGAGTCGGGCGTCGCGAGCTCGGGGTGCGCCTCCTCGAGCTCCACGAGCTCGTCGTAGAGCCGGTCGTACTCGGCATCGGAGACCTCCGGATCGTCGAGGACGTAGTAGCGGTACGCGTAGCCCTCGAGCTGCCGGCGGAGCTCGGCGGCGCGCTCGGCCGCCCCCACGGCCTTAGAGGACACCGAGGAGCTCCTCGTGCGAGTGCACGACGACGTCGGCCCCGGCCGCGCGCAGCGCCTCCTCCGCGTGGAGCCCGCCCCACGAGACGCCGACGGTGAAGACGCCCGCCGCGCTTCCGGCGCCCATGTCGAACGGCGAGTCGCCGACGAACGCCGCCTCCGCGGGCCGCGCGCCGAGCAGCGCGAGCGCATGGAGCACCGGTGCAGGATCCGGCTTGTGCCGGTCCGTCGAGTCGGCGGTCACGACGGCGTCGAAGAAGCGCTCGAGGTCGAGGACGCGAAAGGCAAGCTCG
>Ga0214468_1000223_pt1 | contig 18138 bp, 15 predicted proteins | sample RVTome_9_FD_187334 | JGI IMG/M metagenome (GOLD analysis project Ga0214468, IMG submission 187334) | Soil microbial communities from uranium-contaminated site in the Upper Colorado River Basin, Wyoming, United States - RVT155D38 HiSeq ...
AGGCGGGTGCTGTCGCCCCGTTTGAGGACGCGGCGCAGGTGGGCGCCGAGGACGTCGAGGCGGGCCTCGGTGCCGCAGATCACAGCCGCCCTCGGGTCGAGCGCTCGAAGCGCGCGCTCGAAGCGCGTCTCCGCCAGCCCCGCGGACAGGAGCAGCACCCGCAGCCCCGCGCGCCGGAGGAACAGCTCGAGCGCCTGAGTCTCGACCACCTCGGGCCCGACCGCGGTGCCTGAATCGAGCAGCAGGACGCCTTCCGGCCGGCTCGCCGGAGGCGCCAGGCGCCGCGCGGAGTGAAGCCAGCCGCCCGCCCAGCGGCAGGCGTGCTCAAGCTCGGCTTCGGCGTTCGCCCGCTGTCTCGCCAGGTCAAGCGTCGGGAGCAGGACCTCCTCCACCGTGCGCTCGACCGAGCGCACCGCGAGGCTCTCCTCGAGCTCGCGGTCGGCTGCCGCCTGATCGAAGCCGTCGAGCGCTGCGAGGAGCCGCGCCGGGGAGGCGGGCCCGCGCCCGCGCCGTTGCGCGACGTCCACCGCGGAGGAGATGTTCCCCGTCTCGCGCAGCGCCTCGCGCAGCGCCTCGATCTCCTCGAGGTCGTACTGGCGATGGTTGCCCGGCGTGCGCTCAGGGCTGGGATAACCGAGCCGGCGCTCCCAGGTGCGAAGGGTCGATGGGCTCACGCCCAGCAGCTCGGCGGCGGCGGCGGTTCTGATCCCTGGCATGTCTGTTCAGGCTCTCTCGGCGTCGGGCGCAGCTTTTGCGCAGGTTCCGGAGCACCCTTTTTCCCACCTCGGCGGGCTTTTGGCAAGTGCTGCGAGCGAACTTGCAGCGGCTACCGGCCGCCGACGGCGACGCCGCGGCCCGCCGCTTTCGCCGCCCACGAGGCCTCCTCGGCCGCCTGGAGCAGCCCCTCGGCCTCGCCCCCGTGCTCGGGACAGGAGGCGAGCCCGGCGGAGATCGCGATCCGGGGACCGCTCTCGGACTGGGAGTAGTCCACGAGATCACACAGGCGCTCGGCCACGGGCAGTGTCTGCGCAGCGTCCTGATGAGGGCACAGCACGCAGAGCGCGCCCTCGGTGAGCCGGAAGGCCCGGTCGACGGGCCGGATCTGGCGCCGAACGACGGCGGCGACGGCCCGGAGCATGCGGTCGCCGGCCTCGCGCCCGTAGGCGTCATTGATGTGGGCGAGCCCGTCGACGTCCATGCGCAGCACCGAGAAGGGCTCTCCGTGGCGCCGCTCCTCGGCGAGCAGGATCCGGATCCACTCGTGGAGCTCGGCCTCGCCCGGAAGGCCCGTGAGCGGGTCCACGGCGGCGCCGCCGCTTCGCTCGCGCACGAGCCGCTCGGCGACCTCCGCCTGGATGTCGCCGAAGATCTCTGCCAGGCGGCCGACCGAGCCGGCGAAGGCGCCGAGGCGGCGCTCGGGAACCTCACGGCGCAACGCCTCGACGAGCAGCGACTGGAGCGCCGCGAGGTCGCGCGGGATCTCCAGCGCCGCCTCGCCCTGCCGCAGAGCGGCGAGCCGGCCCACCCGCTCGATTCCCTCGGCCGGCAGCTCCAATTCCCCCGCGGGCGCTCGGTCCGCCAGGCCGCGGACGATGTCGGCGACTAGCGCCGGGCCCTCCGCCGCGATCCAGGCGATCGGGACCCGCTCGATCTCTCGCAGTGGTGTGCGCTCGAGCACGTCGAGCAGCCAGGCCTTCGCCAGCTCCTCGCGGGCTCGCTGTGAGCGGGTGATGCCGGCGTCGCGCGGGCGGTCCACGTCGTCTGCAAGCTAGCCGATGCGCCAGTCGCGATCGCGCGCACGGTCGGGTGCAGACTGGACGCCATCAGCCCCTAGACTCGCCAGGGCGGCCACAATCGCCGCACGAGATGGCGGCCGAGGAGCGACCAGAGCTGAACAGCGACCCGGAGAGCGCCCCTGCGCCCGGAGATCCCGGAGATCCCGGCGAGGGCGGCGACGCGATCATCGGTGCGGCGCTGGAGGGCCTGCGACGCGCCGCCCACGAGGTCGAGGTCGAGCGCTCGGTCACCGCCACGCTCCAGCACAGCATCCTGCGCGAGCGGCTGCCTGAGATCCCGGGCATCGGTTTCGCTGCGCGGTACCAGCCCGGGAGCGCCGAGGCGCAGATCGGGGGCGACTGGTACGACGTGATTCCGCTGCGGGATGGCAAGGCCGGCCTCGCGATCGGCGACGTGGTCGGCCGCGGCATCGCCGCCGCCGCCCGCATGGCCCACCTTCAGAGCGCGGTCCGAGCCTACGCGCTCGAGGGCCTGCGGCCGTCCGTGGTGCTCGAGCGAACCGACGCCTTCGCCCAGGAGCTGGAGGATCGCGGGATGGCGACCCTCCTCTACGCCGTCCTCGACCCGGAGGCGGGGGCGCTGCGGTTCGCCAGCGCCGGCCACCCGCCGCCGCTGATCCTCACGCCCTCCGGCGAGGCGATCTTCGCCGAGGGCCGCCCCGGAAGCCCGCTTGGCACCGTCACCTTCCCCTCGTTCGAGGAGAGCGTGGTTGCGCTCGAGCCGGGGTCGCTGGTCCTGCTGTACACCGACGGGCTGGTGGAGAGCCCCACGGTGCCCCTCGCCGACGGGATGGCCGCGCTCGCCGAGGCGGCCGCCGGGACGGATGATCCCGAGGCGCTGTGCCGAACCCTGCCCGCGCAGGTGCTGAGCGGCCGCTCGGCCGACGACATCGCCGTGCTTGCGATCCGGCTCGAGCCGCTGCCGGCGGGGCGGATCTCGCTGACGCTCCCCGCGGAGTCGCGGTCACTGGCCACGCTGCGCCGGGTGCTCGGGCGCTGGCTGAAGGTCGCGGGGGCGGGGGAGACCGAGATCTACGAGACCCTGGTTGCGGTGGGCGAAGCCAGCGCAAACGCGATCGCCCACGCCTACCCTGCCGGGGACGCCTCGTTCGAGGTCGAGGCCGCGCGACTCGGCGCCGACCTCGAGGTCACCGTGCGCGACTTCGGCAGGTGGCGCCAGGCCCGGGGCGAGGAGCGCCGGCGGGGCCTGACGCTGATGGGACAGCTCATGGGCGAAGTGACGATCGACAAGGGCAAGGACGGGACGACCGTCGTCCTGCGCCGCTCCCTCGAGGACGGGGCGCCGTGAGGGATCGGCTCAGCAACGTCGAGTTCGACGATCGCGACGGCGTCCTCGTCGCACGCGTCAGCGGTGAGATCGATGGGTCCAACGCGGTCGAGCTGGGACGGTCGCTGGGCGAGCGTCTGCCGAGCGCGGCGCAGGGCCTGGTGCTCGACCTGAGCGCGGTCGCCTACCTGGACAGCACCGGAATCGAGCTCCTGTTCGGGCTCGCCCGGCGCCTCGGAGACCGGCGGCAGCGGCTCCAGCTAGGCGTTCCCGCGGACTCGCCCCTGCGCCGAGTGCTCGAGATCTGCGACATCGCAACGGTGGCACCGATGGCCGAGAGCGCCGAGGCGGCTGCCGCGGCGATTCGAGCCAGCGCCTGAAGCCAGCGGCCCCCTAGACGGGACGGGTCGCGGCCGTCCACGAGGAGCGGAAGCCGGCGAGCGCCTGCTCCGCATCGACGGTCAGCCGCGGCCCCCGGCTCGCCACCAGCTCGGCGATGCGGGCGGCCAGGGCCTGAAGCAGCAACAGCTCCTTGCGTCCCGTCGCGCGGCTGGGGCGGATCGCGATCCCCAGCACACCGATCAGGCGACCATCGTCGACCAGGGGGGCAGCGATCATGGCGCCCGACTCGGCGCCGGGGGTATGCAGGACCCGGGAGCGCCGCTCGAGGGCGACGGTGCCGAGAGCGCCGTCGCCAAGCGCGATCGAGGGGGGCAGGACGTCTCCGCTCTCGCCGACGCGCTGTACCACCTGCTTCAGGGTCAGCCCGTCGTCCTCGGCCAGGTATACCCAGCCGGCATCGACATCCCAAAGCCGCAGCAGCTCGTCGATCACGATCTCGAGAGCGCCCGTGATCTCGTGGGTCCCTGCGGTCTGCCGGGGCGCCGCCGGGGTCGTGGCCGCGGCGGCCCCGGCCTCGGCCTCGGGCGAGATCTCACGTTTGCGAAGGGCGATGACGAGCGCCTGCGAGCGGGTCGAGGCGCCCAGCTTCGCCATTCCGTTGCGGATGTGGGTGCGGACGGTGTCCGGGGAGAGCACCAGCCGCTCCGCGATGCGGGCGCCGCTGAGCCCTTCGGCGAGCAGTTCGAACACCTCGCGTTCCCGTTTCGAGAGGGGGCCGCTGCGTCCACGCCTGGAGCGCGGCTTGGTTCCGCCCGATTCTTGCGTGCGCGCACCGCGGTCGCTCAAGTTCCCTTACCTCGCTGCCGAGGCTACCAGTAACCCCTTTGAGGTATTCGATGCCCTGGAATCAGGTAATTCCTCATGCACGCCATTGACTTCTCCCCCGACAACGCGGAGAGTCCGTGGTCCGGCCGACCAGGCCACGGCCGGCCTCTGGAGAGATCGCTGATTCCTCGCACGCATAGATGCACCGTCCCCGCCTCCCGCGCGGATGCGCCGCCGCGCCGGCACCGGAGGTAGCGCGGAGATGACCGTCCGTCAGCTCCTCGCCCGGCGCCAGCGCATTCGCGAGCAGGCCCGCTCACGCCCGCTCGGGGCGCTGCGAGCGCAGGGGCTGATGGATCTCGTCGGCCTGCGTCTGGCGCCTGCGGTCACCGCCGGCGTCGTCGCCTTCCTGCACTCCGGGCGCCTCGGCGGCTCGCTGATCGTGTTCCTGGCGATGTTCGCGGGCATGCAGCTGATCGAGCGCTCGCGCTTCCCGCTGGCGCTGATGCCGGCCGCGCGGATCGGCATGGGTTTCGTCGCCCCGGTCGCGGCAGCTGCCACCATGCTCGGCGTCACCGCCCTCGCCGGCCACCCCGCGAGCGCCGGAGAGTACGTCGCCGCCGTCATCGGGGCGTGGCTCATGCTCGCGCTCGGCGCTTGGACGAAGGCGCGGATAGAGCGCTCGGTCAGCGCTCGGGTCGCGGTCCTCGGCTCGCCGCAGTTCGCCAGCGACCTGCGCGACGAGCTGCGGATCAGCGGCGTGCGCGCCTACGACGTCATCGGCTGGTTCGGCTCCCACGGGCCCTACGAGCCCCGGGGCGACGGGCCCGGCTGGCTCGGATCGCTCGACGAGGTGCGAGGCGCCGTTCTCGTCCACAACGTCGATCTGATCGTCTGCGCTCCCGACCGCGAGACGGGTCCCGGCGCCGACCCGGGCGGCGGGCCGTGGGAGCAGGTCGCCGGCGCCTGCCTCGATCTTCCGGTGCGCATGATCGGCGCCAACCAGTTCTACGAGGAGCTGTTGGGTCACATCCCGATCGGGACCATCGAACAGGCCTGGTATCGCTACGTGCTGCATCCGCGGTTCCAGTCGATCGCGCCGCCGTCCAAGCGCGCCCTCGACCTCGTTCTGGCCGCGGTGATCGGGGTCCTCACGGCGCCGGTGATGGCCGTGGCGGCGCTGGCCGTGAAGCTCGGCGACGGCGGGCCGGTGCTCTACCGCCAGCGGCGCCTCGGCGAGCATGGCGAGCCGTTCGAGATCCTGAAGCTGCGGACGATGACCGTGGAGGCCGAGGCCGGCGGCGCCCAGTGGTCCGGTGCCGAGGACGATCGCGTCACCAGCGTGGGGCGGGTCCTGCGGCGTACGCACCTCGATGAGCTGCCGCAACTGTGGAACATCGCCCGGGGTGACATGACGCTGGTGGGCCCGCGGCCGGAGCGTCCCGAGATGGTCGCCGAGCTGGAGCGCCAGCACTCGCACTACACCAGGCGCCACCTGTTCAAGCCGGGGATCGCCGGGTGGGCCCAGCTGCGCTGCGGCTACGCCGGGTCCGAGCTGGGCACCGGCTGGAAGCTCTGCCACGATCTCTTCTACATCAAGCACCGCTCGGTGCTTGTCGACCTGCTGATCGTCTTCGAGACGGCGTTCGAGACCTTCCGCGACGCGCATCGGGCGCTGCCGACGCCGGGCGAGCGCTTCATCCTCGAGGAGCGGGCCCGTGGCTGAGGTCGCAGCGGGCGTTGCCGAGCCCGTGGCCGTCAGCCCGGGGGTCATCGGCTCATCCCTCGCGCTGCTCGTCGTGGACGACGACTGCCAAGTGGCCGAGGCGAGCCTCGCCGCTTGCCGGCTGCTCGGGCTGGCGCGCGAAGAGGTGCTCGACAGCCCGCTGTCCGAGTTCCTGACGCCGGCAGCCGCCGAGCGCCTCGAGGGCGTCTGGGGCGCGTTCCACCGCACCGGCGGGCACGCAGGCCCGTTCGAGCTGGCCTGGCCCAACCAGTCCGCGCCGGTGGACATCAGCGTGACCGCCGGCGTCCTGCCGGGACGGCACCTGCTGATCCTCGCGCGCTCCGAGGGGTCCGCATCCAGCCCCGACGGGGACTCGGACACCCACGAGGATCGATCCGCGAAACGGCGCCCGACGGCGCGCGAGCGCCAGATCCTGGCCATGCTCGCCTTCGGCGACACCGACGTCCAGATCGCGGCCAAGCTCGAGCTTTCCCCGGCCACCGTGCAGACGCACGTGCGCAACGCCAAGGCGAAGCTCGGAGCACGCACCCGGGCGCAGGCCGTGGCGGTGGCGCTCCGCGGCGGCCTGATCGCCGTCTAGACGACGCCGCGCCACTTGACGCCCGAAGCCGGCGGAGGGCGGCGGCGGGCGCTCTCCAGCCACGGGTGCGACCGATGCTTGTAGGACGATTCGGGCAGTGGGCGAGGAACGAGGCCAGCCCCAAGACCCCGACGACCACTCGGGGGCCTCGGGCGAAAGCGTGCCAGACAGGCTGGCGGAAGCGCGCGCGTCGATCTCGGAAGGCCTGCGCGAGGTCGCCGAGCGCCTCGAGCGCGAGGTGGCCGAGGCCCGGAAGAGCGTGGAGCGCGCGAAGGAGGAGTTGCGCGAGGCCGCGGTTGGCGCGGGCTCGGAGGCGGAGGAAGGCCTGTCCAAGCGGTTCGAAGGACTGGAGGCGGGGCTTCGGAAGGGAAACGACGAGGTGCTCGCCGCCGGCATCGAGGGCGTGCGCGAGCGGCTCGCCGCGGACCTCGAGCAGCGAGCGGGCGAGCTGGACGCCCGGATGCGAACCGAGACCGAGACTGCCGCCACGGGGATCGCGGAGCATGTCGAGAAGGAGCTGGGCGGTCACCTCGACCTGCTGCGCAAGGAGGGGGACCAATGGGTGGCTGAGGCCGCCGATCGGGCCCGTCGGGCCGCCACCGATGCTTCCCGGGAGGCCTCGGAGGAGAGGCTGGGGCGGGCCGAGCGCAAGCTCCAGGAGGTGGTTGCGCGCAGCCTCGGCGATGCGAAGGCCTCGCTCGAGGCCCTGCTGACGGATGCCACCGCCCAGGCGCGCTCGACGCTGGCGGAGGAGATCGGGTTGCGATCCGCGGAGAGCGCCGAATCGCTCACGGCGAAGGTCGAGGACGCGCTGAGCAGCGCGAAGGCGGCGCTTGAGTTCAGGGTCGAACAGCAGGCGCAGGAGCTTCGAGCGGGTGCGCAGGAGCATCGCAAGCAGGACCAGCGCGCGCTCGAGGCTCACCGGGTGGCGCTGGCGGATCAGCTGGCGCAGGGCATCAAGGAGATCGAGCGCCATGGCACCGAGACGACCGAGGACGCCCTCCGGACGGCCACCGAGCGGCTTCGCGACGAGGCCGAGCGGGCTCAGGCGGAAGCGGGAGCCGAGCTTCGCGAGGCCCTGGGGGCTGACATCGACCGGCGGCTTGGCGCCGCCGAGGCAGCGATCGCAGACGGTCTGGCGACCGCGCGGGACGGCCTGGAGGAGGACATCGGGCGGGTGGCCGCCGAGGCGCGCACGGCGCTCGAGGCCCAGCTGACCGACGCCACCGCCGACGCCAGGGTGGAGCTGGCCGCCGAGATCGACGCGCGCCTTGCCGAGGGCGCCGGCTCGCTCGCCGAGGAGGTCGAGGCCCGGCTGCGCGAGGCGCAGGCGCGGCTCGAGGCCCGCCAGCGGGAGTTGGAGGGGCAGCTGCGCGCCCAGGCGCAAGCGGGGCTCCAGCGAGCCGAGGACTCCCTGGAGACGCACAGGGCGGCGCTTAGCGAACAGCTCTCCGAAGCCGCCGAGCGGATCGAGCGGCACGGCTCCGAGGCGGTCGAGAAGAAGCTTGCCGCCGCGACCGCCGAGCTTCGCGAGGAGGCCGCGCGGCAGAGGGCCAGCGCCGAGGCGGAGCTTGGCGAAGCGCTCGAGGCCAGGGTCGACGAGCGTCTCGTCGACGCCGAGGAGCGCCTGGAGGCGATGCTCTCACGGCGCGTCGGCGCCCTCGGCGGCGAGCTGCGCGCAGCGAATGCGCAGGCCGTGAGCGCCGGGATCGAGGCGGCCCGCGAGCGGCTCGGCTCCGAGCTCGGCACCCGCGCCGACTCCCTGCGATCGGAGCTGGGCTCACGAGTGGAGGCGGCCGGAACCGACCTGGCCGAGCGCTCGCGTGAGGAGCTGCGATCCCTCCTCGAGACCCTCACCGCCGAGGCCGAGCGCCGCGCCACGGCGGCAACCGAGGCGACCCGCGCCGCAGCGCGCGAGGTGGCGAAGGCTGCCGCCGACGAGCGGCTCGGGTTCGCGGAGGCGGAGCTGGCGAGTGGGCTCGAGGCGGCGACACGGCGGGTGGCGGAGGAGGGATCGAAGCGCCTCGAGGCCGAGACCGCCAGGGTCCGCGAGGAGGGCGGCAAGTCGCTGGTGGCGGTGCAGGCGGCCGAGGCCAGGCTGGCCGAGCGGGTCGAGAAAGCCGCGGAGAAGCTCTCGTTGCGCTCCCGGCGCCACGAGCTGAAGCTCGCCAGGCAGGAGTCGTCGAAGCGGATCCAGGCCGCGCTCGACCACCTCGAGGCCCGTACCGCCGCGGTCGGCGCCGAGCTGGAGCGACGGGCGCGCGGCCGGCGCTCCGGACTGGACGCTGCCGCCAAGGCTCACGGCGAGCGCCTCGACGCCACCGCGGCCCGGCGCCGCGAGAACCTCAACGTTCAAGCGGCCGTACATGCCGAACGGCTCGAGGCCGAGCTCTCGAAGGTCTCCGCCGCCGCGACCGGCCAGCTCGAGGGCCGCTCCGAGGAGCTGGGCAGGGCGCTCGATTCGCGCGCGAGCGAGCTGCGGGCGGAGATCTCGCGGATCGAGCGCCATCTCGCAGGCGGCCGCGAGGACCTGTCGGTGGCCCGGGACGAGTTCAAGGCGCACGCAGCCGCCGGCGACCAGCGGATCGCGACCGCCCTCGCACGGCTCGGAGAGGGCGTCGAGCGGGTCGAGGCGGCGCTGGGCCAGATCGGCGAGTCCGAGCGCCGCATGCTCGAGGTGCAGGGCCATGTCAGCGAGGTCGAGAAGCGGGTGCGCGAGGCTGCCGACTCGGCCCGAGAGGCCACCGACCTCGAGGCCAGGATCCACCGGGCGACGGCTGCCGAGGACGAGGCTGCGCGGCGCATCCGCGAGGCGGAGGAGCGCCTGCGCGATCGACTGAACGAGTAGCGCCCGACCGCGCCTACTCTCCGGCGATCGCGCGTAGCTCGGCGGGCCGAAGCAGTTCGACCAGGGTCGAGTCGTCGATCGCGGCCAGGCCGCCCTTCTTCAGCTTCACGCGAGCGCCCGTGGCGGCGGCGATCGCGCGCGAGAAGTCGGGCTCGTGGCCGACCAGCAGCACCTCGCCCCGACCCGCGGCCAGGTCGACGGGATCGAAGTCGCCGCCGCGCAGCGCCTCGTCTTCCTCCGCCTTCACGCCGAGCTCGTCGCAGGCGACGCTCGCGGTGTCCCTGGCCCGGAGCTTCGGGCTCGTGAGGCAGGCGTCGACCTCGACGCCCAGACGCTTGAGCGCGGCGCCCGCGGCCCGCGCCTGGCGGCGCCCCTTCTCGGTCAGCTCCCGCGACGCGTCGTCGGGGGCCTCGTCCTCGGCGTCGCCGTGGCGGAGGAGCCAGATCACGGCGCGAGGGTACCCGCAGATTGCGCAAACCGGCGGCTCGCCGGGCCGGTGGCATCTGCCACGGTTGCGAAGATGGATCGGTGAGCCAGGCCGCGGTCCACCTGCACGTCCACAGCGAGTACTCGCTGCTCGACGGAGCCAACAAGATCGACGCGATGGCGGCTCGGGCGGCAGAGCTGGAGATGCCCGCTCTGGGGCTCACGGACCACGGCGTCATGAACGGCGCGGTCGAGCACTACAAGGCGTGCAGGGCGCACGGCATCAAGCCCATCCTCGGCCTCGAGGCCTACCTCGTGGACGACCGCCACGCCGCCCAGGCGCCCGGCCAGCGCGTCGAGCGCAACCACCTGACCCTGCTGGCGGCAAGCGATACCGGATTCCGCAACCTGGTCAAGCTGACCTCGGCCGGGTACCTCGAGGGCTTCTCGCGCGGCAAGGCGAACGTGGACATGGAGCTGCTCGACCGCCACTCCGAGGGCGTGATCGCCCTCACCGGGTGCCTGCAGTCGCGCTTCTGCCGGCGGCTCGTCGAGGGCCGCCCGGCCGACGCCCGCGCCCATGTCGACGATCTCGCGGGAGTGTTCGGCTCGGACAACGTCTACTTCGAGCTGCAGGTCAACGGCATCCCCGAGCAGGATCGCGCCAACGAGGGCATCGCTCGCATCGCCGGCGAGGTCGGTCGTCCGCTGGTCGCCACGGGCGATGTCCACTACCTGCGCCGCTCCGACTACCAGAACCACGCAGCCCTCCTGTGCGTTCAGACCAAGTCCACGCTCGAGCGGCCGAAGCTGTCGTTCGACAGCAACGAGTTCTTCCTCAAGAGCGCGGAGGAGTTGCAGGAGGCGTTCTCGCCCTGGCCCGAGGCAGTGCCCACCACGCTCGAGGTGGCCGAGCGCTGCGAGGTGGAGCTGGAGCTGGGCAAGCTCCTGTTGCCGCGTTTCCCCACGCCCGAGGGCGAGGAGCCGGGCGAGATGCTGCTGCGACTCGCCTCAGAGGGGCTTCGCCGGCGCTACGGCGACCCGGCGCCGGCGGAGGCGGCGGAGCGGCTGGAGTTCGAGTTGGGGGTGATTCGCGAGATGGGCTTCGAGTCCTACTTCCTGATCGTCTGGGACTTCGTCCGCTTCGCCAAGGAGAACGGGATCGCCGTGGGGCCGGGGCGCGGCTCGGCTGCGGGCTCGATCGTCGCCTACGCGCTCAACATCACCGACCTGGACCCGCTCGCGAACGACCTTCTCTTCGAGCGGTTCCTGAACCCTGCGCGCAAGTCGATGCCGGACATCGACATCGACTTCTCGGTTCGCGGGCGCGACCGCGTGATCCGCTACGTGCAGGAGAAGTACGGTCGCGAGTCGGTGGCCCAGATCATCACCTTCGGGAAGATGGCGCCACGGGCGGCCACCCGCGACGCCGCCCGGGTGCTGGGCTATGACTACGCCACTGGCGACCGGGTCGCGAAGCAGATCCCCGAGCCGATCATGGGCCGGAGTCCCTCGTTCGAGGAGTGCCTGCGCGAGGGCCAGGAGCTGCGTCGCACATACGACACCGACGCGGATGCCCGTCGTATCGTCGACGTCGCCCGCGGCCTCGAGGGCATCGTCCGCAACAACTCGATCCACGCCGCCGCGGTCGTCATCGCCGACCGCCCGCTGGACGAGATCGTGCCCCTCCAACTCGCCGAGGACCGGGGCGGAGTGGCGGTGGCGAACGGCAACGGCGGCGTCCGCGGCGAGCGCGCGTACAAGGTCGTGACCCAGTACTCGATGGGCCCGATCGAGGAGATCGGCCTCCTGAAGATGGACTTCCTCGGTCTTCGCAACCTCGACGTGATCGAGGACGCGGTAGAGATCGTCCGGCGCTCGCGCGGGGTCGAGCTTGACATGGAGCGGATTCCGCTCGACGACGCCAGGACCTACGAGATGCTGTCGGCGGGCGACTCGGTGGGGGTGTTCCAGCTCGAGTCAGACGGCATGCGCGACGCGCTGCGCAAGGTGCGCCCGACCGAGTTCCGGGACATCGTCGCCCTCGTCTCGTTGTACCGCCCGGGCGCGATGCGGTACATCGACGATTACGCGCGGGGCAAGCAAAACCCCGGATCGGTCACCTACGCCGACGAGCGCCTGCGGGCGATCACCGAGTCCACGTACGGCTGCTGCATATACCAGGAGCAGCTGATGGAGATCGCCAAGCAGATGGCGGGCTTCTCCGGCGCCGAGGCGGATGATCTGCGCAAGGCAGTGGGAAAGAAGAAGCGCGACCTGATGGCGACCATGGAGGGCAAGTTCCTGGCCGGCCTCGAGGGGTCGGGTACGGACAAGCGGCTGGCCCGGGAGCTGTGGTCGCTGATGACGGCGGCCGCCGATTACTCGTTCAACCGCAGCCACGCCGCGTGCTACGCGCTGATCGCGTACCGCACGGCCTATCTGAAGGCGAACTTCACCGCCGAGTACATGGCCGCGCTGATCTCGTCGGTGATGTCCACCAAGGACAAGGTGCCCTTCTTCGTCAACCGCTGCGACGCCATGGGCATCGAGGTGCTGCCGCCCGACGTCAACTCCTCCGACCACAGCTTCGTCGTCTCCGGCAACCGCATCCGCTTCGGGCTCGATGCGGTCAAGAACGTCGGTCACCAGGCTGTCGAGGCGATCATCCGCTCGCGCGAGGCCGGCGGCCCGTTCGACTCGATCTGGGACTTCTGCGAGCGGGCGGACTCGCGCGCGGTAAACAAGCGGGCGATCGAGTGCCTGGTGAAGTGTGGCGCGCTCGACTCCAGCGGCGACACGCGCCGCGGCATGCTCGAGGTGCTGGCGCAGGCGCAGGCGTCGGGCCAGAAGGCCCAGGAGGACACGCGCCGCGGCCAGGGCTCGATCTTCGACCTCGGCGGCGGGGGCGAGGGGGAGGAGGCGCCCGGCGGCCTGGGGGCGGTCGGAACGCAGCGGATCCCCGTTCCCGCTGAGGAGTTCGACCAGCGCGACCTGCTGCGCCTCGAGAAGGAGACGCTGGGGACCTTCCTCTCAGCTCACCCGCTCGCCGAGGTCCGCGAGGCGCTGCGGGCGAGGGTCGATTGCCCGCTCACCGACGTTGCCGGCAAGCCCGACGGGACCTGGCTCACGGTCGGCGGCATCGTCGGCGAGGCGAGGAAGGTGCGCACCCGAAACGGCGGGCACGTGATGTTCGCCGGCCTCGACGACCTGGAGGGCCGGGTGGAGCTGTTCGTGCGCGATGCGACGGGCGAGGCCGCGCAGGCGATCCAGGCCGACCGCGTAGTGGTGATCCGCGGCCGGGTGGACCACAAGGGGGGCGGACAGACCAGCGTGGTCGTCCAGGACGCCGAGGTCTTCGAGCCGGACCAGGCAGAGGTGGCGGCGGCAGAGGCGAGGGCGGCGGCGAAGAGGGATCCCGCGCAGTTCACCCTCTCGATCGACGCCGGCGAGTTCGGCCCGGGCCTGATCGAGGAGCTGAAGGCGCTGTTCGAGGGGTTTCCGGGTGAGAGCGAGGTGCTGCTGGTCATGCGCACCGCCGAGGGGACGCGGCGCCTTCGCTTCGGGGACGGATATCGGATCAGCCCCTCGCCGCCGCTTCGGGCGCAGCTGGCCGAGGTCCTCGGTCCGAGGGCGATCGCGGCGTAGACTTTCCCCATGGCGCTGAAACAGCGTTGGGGAGAGCAGACCCGCCAGGGCGAGTGCCGGCGCTGCCGCACGTTCTGCGACAAGCTCGTGGAGCCGCGGGGCTGCGTCGAGATGCGCTGCCGCTACCTGTACAGCTACGCGGATCCCTTGTCCGGCAACCGCTTCATGGGTTGCATCCGCAAGGTGTTCGGCGCCGAGATCGACCTCGACCTGTTCGAGGCCGCCGAGGCGACCGGCGGCTACGGGGGGATCAAGATGACCGGCAAGCCGCTGCCGCAGTGCCAGTTCCGGGTCGAGCCCTGCTATGAGGGCGAGGGCCCTGCTTTCACCTGCGTCAACCCGAGCTTCTTCGACTGTACCGACGCGGGCGACGAGGGCATCCGCGCCTTCGACCTCCGCAACGCGCTGACGTAGAGCGGGTGGAACGGGGGGCTAGGTGAGGAAGCGGTAACCGACGCCGCGCACCGTCTCGAAGCGGTGGAAGCCCAGCTTCCGGCGAAGGTAGCCGACGTAGACATCGACGACGTTCGAGCCTGGGTCGTAGTCGTAGCCCCACACGTGGGAGAGAAGCTGCTCGCGGGTGAGCACCTGGTCGGGGTGCTCCAGGAACGTTCGCAGCAGCTCGAACTCGCGCGCGCTCAGCTCGATCGTCTCGCCGCCGGCGCTGACCCAGCGCGTGCGTAGATCGAGCGAGATGTCGCCGACGCGCAGCGCCCGGTCCGTGGTTGGGCTCTCGCTGCGGAGCCGCGCACGCACCCGCGCCAGCAGCTCCTCGAAGTGGAACGGCTTCGCCAGGTAGTCGTCGGCGCCCGCCTCGAGTCCCGCGACCTTGTCGGCCGGGTCGTCGCGGGCGGTGAGGATGATCACGGGTAGACGCTGACCGTCGCTGCGCAGCTCGCGCAGGACCTCGATCCCGTCCTTTCCCGGCAGCCCGAGATCGAGGATGAGCAGGTCGAACTCGTCGTCGCGAGCCATGATTGCCGCCTGGGGCCCGTCGGGGGCGACGGTCGTCGTGAACCCGCTCGAGCGAAGCCCCTTCTCCAGGAACGAGGCCAGGCGCACTTCGTCCTCCGCGATCAGGATCCTGGTCATCCCGCCGGCAGGACGATCGTGAACCGCGAGCCCTCGCCGAGGGCGGACTCCAACTCGACCCGCCCGCCGTGGGCGTTGACGATCGCCTTCACGATCGCGAGGCCCAGGCCGGCGCCACCGGTTCCCCGAACGCTGTGCGAGCGGGCGAAGCGCTCGAAGATCAGCCGCTGCTCCTCGGCGGGAATGCCCGGCCCCTCGTCGTGAACCCAGATCCGTGCCTCCCCCGAGTCGAGCGAGCTCCCGATCCAGATCGGCTCCCCGGGCCCGGTGTGGCCGGCCGCATTCGAGGCGAGGTTCGTCACCGCCTGCGTGATCCGCTGTGCGTCGGCGGTGATCAGGCCGATCCCGGTCCCGTCCAGAATCCAGGCACGCTCGCCGAGAAGCCGCGCCTTGGCGAAGATCTCATGCGTCAGCAGGTCGAGGTCGAGGGGCTCCGACCGCAGGAAGTCCGGGCGCGAGGCGCGCATCAGAAGCAGCAGGTCGTCGACGAAGCGGTTCATGCGGTCCAGCTCGTCCTGGATCACGACGACGGCTTCGCCGCGCTCGTTCGGGCTCTCGCCAAGCGTCTCGATGTGTCCACGAATGACGGTGATCGGGGTCCGCAACTCGTGGCTCACGTCGGCGAGGAACTCGCGCTGGTCGGCAAAGGCGGTCTCGAGCCGGTCGAGCATCGCGTTCAGGGTGCGGCCGAGCTGGGCGATCTCGTCGTTCCCCCGCACCGAAATCCGGCGGGACAGGTCGGTCTCGGAGATCTGCCGGGCGGTGCGGACGAGGGCCTGAAGCGGGGCGATCACGCGGCCAGCGGCAAGCCAGATGAAGAGTGAGGCCAGGAGCATGACCACGATCGAGACGCCCACCGCGATCCGCACGGCACTCTCCACCTCCTCTCGCCTGTCGGTCAAGAGCTGGGCGACGGTCAGCGATCCGGTGTCGTTGCCGAGCGCGACCGGCACCGCGATCAGCTGCGCTGCGCCGAGCGGCGTCTCGAGGCGGTCCCGGGTCGGCTCCGTGACCGGCCCCAGCTCCCGCAGCGAAGCCACGAGCGGCTCGAGGCCCGGGTCGGCGCTCTGAGCCACGTACGGTTCGTCGCCGACGAAAGCCACCGCAGCGGTGCTTGCGGCGGGCGAGTGGGTGGCGAGGAACGCGTCGAACAGGCGGGTTACCCGGCCGTTGATTGGTCTGCCGGTGGCGGGGTCGACGCCGTCCTTGGACAGCGCCTCGAGGTCGGCGATGTCGTCTGCCAGCGCCTCGGCCGCCTCGTCGTCGATGCGGGAGATCAACACCTCCCGCAGGACTAGGACCGACGCCGCGGTCGACACCATCAGCAGCACCAAGAAGGAGATCAGCACGCGCGTCCGGATGCCGGCGAGCGGGCGGCTGCGCGGGGTGTCGGTCTGCTGATCCTGGGGGACGGTGGATCCTTCCGGAGCCCCGGAGGGGCCACCGCCGAGGAGGGCGGTCACCGGGAGGAATCTACCCGTCCCGGCAGCGTCCTGTAGCGATTCTCAGTCCGGGATCGAGCGGCTCGCGCCGATCCTCTTGCGCAGGGCCTCGACCGCGTCGTCGTACTGGTCGTCGGGTGGGGATGGGGGAGCGACGGCGTCGGGACCCGGCCCATCGGCGCCGTCGGCAGCAGCTGCACCAACCGCGCCGGTCGGCGGGCTCACCACCGAACCGCTCCTGCGGCTGCGGTCGTCGGGCCCGCGCGAGGCGATCGTGCCGCCCCCTGCGCCGGGCTCGATCGTCGTCTGCCCACCGCCGGGACCCTCGATCCCGCCGGGGGTGTCGGGCCCGGTCGGCCGAAGCAGGGTCGCGTACACGACCAGCACAAGCACGGCCACCGCTGCGGCCTGCGATGCGATTACTCGCTTGCGTTTCGCACTCACTCGGCTCCCGATCAACTCTTGCCCACGGTCAACCTTCGCTCACCCAGATGAGAGCCGGATGAGAGCGCGATGAGATCGCGGGTCATGGAGGCCGTGGCCTCCGTGCCTGGCGAAGCTGGCGAAACCTGCGCTATCTGCATCTAGGCCGCGACCACTTGATGAGAGCAACTCTCATCCTCGGCTCACGCTGCTCTCACCCTCGGTGGCGACACTTCCTGGCGATGATTACCAACGCAACTCAGCAGCGCAGCGACAGGTCGCGAGGCCTTAGATTCCGCCTCGTGGCCCTTCTGCTCGTGGCCATGCTCGCCTTCCCGGCGTTCGCCGCGGCCCAGACGCCGACCGACGACCAGTACGACGACATCCCGCCCGCAGCCTCGGGCGGCGGTGGCGGCGATCCGGGCGATCCGGGCGATCCGGGCGATCCCGGCGGCTTGGGCGACAATGTCGGCCCGCTGCCGTTCACCGGCTTCGACGTGATCGCGATGCTCGCGGTTGCGCTGGCGGTGACCGGCGTCGGCCTGGCCCTGCAGCGGGCAGTCGCGCGCGAGTCAACCGAAGAGCTCTAGCCAGGGCCCTCAACCGGGGTGTTAGCGAGCGTGCCGCCTGCGGGCGGCGCGCTCGCGCAGGCGTCGGGCCAGCTCAATGTCGTCGCGCTCGACGGCGCCGCCCCCGGCGCCCGGGCCCTCGAGCACGGCCGGCAGCCTCTCGAATCGGGGCTCCGAGAGGAAGGCTGCGATCCCGCGCGCGCCCAGCGCGCCCTCGCCAAGGGAGGCGTGCCGGTCGAGGTTGCCTCCGAGGGGCACCTTCGAGTCGTTGACGTGTACGCACCGCAGACGCTCGAGGCCGACCTTGTCCTCGAACTCGTCGATAACCGAGGCGAGGCCGTCGGCGTGACGGATGTCGAAGCCCGCCGCCAGCAGGTGGCAGCAGTCCAGGCACGCGCCTAGGCGGGCGCCTGCGCCCGCGGTCTCGATCAGCTCGGCCAACTCGTCGAAATCACGTCCCAGCGGCCCGTTGGTCCCGGCGGTGTTCTCCAGCAGCAGCGGGCAGCGCTCGGTGCTCTCGAGGGCCTCGGCGATCGCCTTGCCGGCCCGGTTCATCGCGGGCCGGTGCGGCTCCCCCTTCCGTGCCCCGGCGTGCAAGACGACGCCCGCCGCACCGATGCCCTCGCCCACGCGCAACGCATGCTCCAGCGAGTCCAGGGACTTGCGGCGCACTTCCCGCTCCCCGCTGGCGCAGTTGATCAGGTAGATCGCGTGGATCACCACCGCGCCCAGCGGCGAGGCGTCGAATGCCTCCCGGAACTCCGCGTAGTCGTCGTCGCTGTAGGCGGTGGGCCGCCAGGCCCGTGGGCTCTGATGAAAGATCTGGATCGCCTCACAGCCGAGGTCCGCGCCGCGCTCGACAGCCTTGGCCAGTCCACCCGCTGTGGAAACATGCGCGCCGATCAGCATGTCCTCTGCACCCCTTCGCGTTCGCTTCGCCCCCTCGCCGACGGGCGTCCTGCACATCGGCGGCGCCCGTACCGCACTCTACAACTGGCTCATGGCGCGGGGTGGGGGAGGCACGTTCGTCCTTCGGATCGAGGACACCGACCGTGAACGCTCGACACCCGAGAACGTCGAGCGGATCATCGACGCGCTGAGGTGGCTCGAGC
>Ga0214468_1000224_pt1 | contig 18072 bp, 15 predicted proteins | sample RVTome_9_FD_187334 | JGI IMG/M metagenome (GOLD analysis project Ga0214468, IMG submission 187334) | Soil microbial communities from uranium-contaminated site in the Upper Colorado River Basin, Wyoming, United States - RVT155D38 HiSeq ...
CCGATCTCGTTCCGGGCGGCCTGATCCGCGACCTGGCGCTCGTCGTGGGCGCGGCGGCGCTCACCGGCGTCGCCGCCCAGGTCGCGATTCCGCTGCCGTTCACCCCGGTGCCGATCAGTCTCCAGACCTTCACGGTGCTCCTGTCGGCCGCGGCGCTCGGGCCATTGCGCGCCGGGGCCGCGATGCTCGTGTACCTCGGTGCCGGGATGGCGGGCGTTCCGTGGTTCAGCGATCAGACCGCCGGAATCGGCTTCCCGTCCTTCGGATACGTCCTCGGCTTCGTGGCCGCCGCCGTCCTCGTCGGGGCGCTCGCGCGCCGCGGGGCCGACCGATCGGTGGCCGGCACGGTCGCCAGCATGGTGGCGGGCAACCTTGTGATCTACGCGGTGGGCGTTCCGTACCTGGCGCTGGCGATCGGCGTCGACTTGGTGGAGGCGATCGCGCTCGGCGCCATCCCATTCCTCATCGGCGACGGGCTGAAGATCCTGCTCGCCGCGGGCCTCCTGCCCGCGTCCTGGCGGTTCGTCGGGCCGGGACGCTCCTAGGCCAGGCCGAGGGTCGGCGGCAGCTCGATCGGGTGGAGCAGCTCCGCGCCGTCGACCTGCACGCGGTTCACGGCCGGGCTGACCGGCCACATTTGCAGGACAGCGCTCGGGGCGGCGAGCAGCATCGGCGCCAGGTCGGCGGCCGCCGTTGACGGGTCCAGCCAGGCGTCCAGGAGATCCGGCTCCAGGATGACCGGCATGCGATCGTGGATGCGCGCCACGAGATCGTTCGGTGCGGTCGTCAGGATCGCGACGGTCGGCGGCGCGTGGCGCGTCGCGCTCCAGATACCCGCCATCGGCAGCAGGTCGCCGTCCGCGGCGGGACCGATCGCGTACGGCTGGCGCGGCGAGGTCGTGCGATCCCACTCGTAGAAGGCATCGGCAGGGATCACGCATCGGCTGCCGCGCAGAGCCGGCCCGAAGGCCGGCGAGTCCCAGGCGGTCTCGGCACGGGCATTGATCCAGCTGCGGCCGGCCTGCCCATCGGCCCAGAACGGCTGGAAGCCCCAGCGGGCGGCCGCCAGGCGCCGCTCGCCGTCGCGGTCCACGAGGATGCGGATCGTCTCGGTGGGCGGCACGTTCCACAGGCCGTCCGGCAGGTCGTCGTCGGGGTAGGCGCCGAAGTAGTCGCTGATCCGATGCGACGGCTCGCCCTGGCTGAATCGCCCGCACACGGTGCTACCGGCCGCGCTCGGGCGGGGAGCTCCAGTCGGGCCACTCGATGGTCCCTGCAGCCTCGCTCTCGACGTCGATGATCCCGTCGCGCACCTCGGAGTCCGGGTCCCCTCGATAGCCGGCGGCGACGACGGGCGCACGATCCTGCCCGAAGAGGGGTCCCGCCAGCAGCACGATGCCGACGATGGCCGGGACCGCCGACAGCGCGAAGCTGATGGCGAACCACATCATGTTCGGATCGGTGCCGAAGTCCCCCATGAACGAGAGCATGCTGGTGACGCCAAGGACGCTCGTGCCGATCTGCGCCACGCACACGCCGATGCCGAGGACGGCTCCCCAGGTCCTCCGCCGCAGGATCGCGACGACCGCCACGACGGACGCCGCCACGAACACGCACGCGGCGACGACGAATGCCTCGTAGGCGGACTCACCGGTCGGTCCCGCGATGCCCGCGAACGCGGAGAAGTACTGCAGCAACGTGCCCGGCAGGTTGGTCAGCGCCTGCCAGCCGATGACGGCGACCAGCGTCGCGCCGGCCACGTGCCGCAGCGCGAGGCCCGGCAGGATTCCGGGCCACAGCCGGCGAGCCACCGCGGCGGCGACCACCGCGGCCGCGACCACGGCGACCCACGCCCACAGGAGCCGGTCGTCGGTACTGATCACATCGCGGCGATTATTCCATGAGGCCGCCACACCGTCCCCTGATCGCTCCCGCCGGCCCTTCGGTCGGGTGTGAGCGCTGGGAGCGATCAGGCCGGACGCGAGCGGCCCTTTCAGTAGCGGCGGCCGCGCTGTCGGGCGAGGTCGAACTGGGCGGTGTCGGCGATGGCCATCACCGCCATCGTCCCGGCCTGTACCGGATCGGAGACGACGAGATCGGCCGCGTCGGTCACCGATCCGGCCATGTTCAGCGCGATGACCGGCACGCCGTGCTCACGCAGCTCCCGCACGGCGTTCGTGATCTCCCCGCCCATGATCGATCCTGCCAGCACGAGGCACCGCGCCCGTGGCAGGTCCGCCACGGCACGCACCGCGGCGGCCAGGTTGTCCTCCCCCACCAGCGCGATGGTGTCGACGCTGATCCGCTCGCCGCGCAGGTTGTGCCGGTCCGCCTCGCTCACCGCGCCGAGCGCCACCTGGGCGACCTGCGCTCCCCCGCCGACCACGATGACGCGCTTGCCGAACACCCGGTCGAGCGAGCGGGTGGCCTCCAGGTCGCTGACGACGTCGACGTCGCGAAGGACCGATGCGAGTGCCTCCTCGTCGAGGCCGGCCACCTCGAGCTCCGCCTCCGCGCGCCCATCGTGGACGCGGGGCGTCGACAGCGTGCGCAGCGTTCCGCCGGCGGCGGCGATCGCGGCCACGATCCGGGCGAGTGCATCGGGCGCATCGGCGAAGCGCAGGCGGATGGCGGTCGTCGGCTCGGACATCAGGCGGGCTGGAGCCTCGTGGCGCGGGCGAGTGACTCGACGAGCTCGCCCACCGCGCTGGGTCCGCCAGAGTCGAGGGCGGCGACGATCGCCGACCCGACGATGATGCCATCGACCGAGGGGGCGAGCTGGCGGACGTGCTCCGGACGCGAGACACCGAAGCCGACGGCCACGGGCAGCCGCCCGCCGACGGCGAGGCGAATGCGGTCGAGCAGCGGGCGGGTCGTGGCGGCCACGTCGTCCCGGACACCGGTGACGCCGTACAGCGGCACGACGTACAGGAACGCCGTCGAGGATTCGATGGCGCGCTCGAGCCGAGCCTCGGTCGTGTTCGGCGTCACGAGGAAGGCGATCCCGAGCCCGGCGTCGGCAGCCAGCCGTTGGACCTGCGCGTCCTCTCCGGCCGGCAGGTCGGGCACGATGAGCGCGTCGACGCCGGCATCGGCGAGCTCATGAAACGTCCCGGCCGCTCCGCGCGCGACGAACGGATTGAGATACCCCATGGCCAGGATCGGCTGGGTGCGGCCCGCCGTGCGCAGGGCGCGCACCGTGCGCACCACCGTCTCGATACCGGCGCCGGCAGCGACGGCGGCGTGGCCAGCAGCGGCAACCACCGGGCCGTCCGCCACGGGGTCGCTGAACGGCACGCCGATCTCGAGCAGGTCGGCGCCCGCGCCGAGGGCCGCACCGGCAGCATCCAGCGCCGTCGATTCGTCGGGATAGCCTGCCATGAGGTAGATGGCGAGTGCTCGCCGATCGTCGGCGGCGGCGCGTGCGAAGGCGTCCCGGACGTGGCGCGCGCCCGCCGGGAGGCTCACGAGCCGCCACCGAAGCCGGCCACGATGTCGAGGTCCTTGTCGCCACGGCCGGACAGGTTGACGACCACGACGCTCTCCGGCGCCAGCGAGGGCATGAGGCGGGCCAGCGCGGCCAGCGCATGGGAGGGCTCGAGCGCGGGCAGGATCCCCGCTCGCCGGGTCAGCCGGTGGAGGGCCTCGACCGCATCGGCGTCCGACGTGCGCGCCACCTCCAGGCGCCCGGTGGCTGCCAGCGCCGCCAGCTGCGGTCCGACCCCCGGATAGTCGAGCCCGGCCGATACCGAGTGCGGCTCGACGACCTGGCCGTCATCGGTCTGGGTCAGCATCGTGAAGGCGCCGTGCAGTATCCCGGGCGTCCCGAGTCCCAGTGAGGCCGCGTTGTCGCCGAGGCCATCGCCGCGTCCGCCGGCCTCGACGCCGATCAGCCGTGTGCGGGCGTCGAGGAACGGTCGGAACAGGCCGATGGCGTTGCTCCCTCCGCCGACCGAGGCGACCGCCACGTCCGGCAGGCGGCCGACCCGCTGCAGCAGCTGCGCCCGCGCCTCGGTACCGATGACCGACTGCAGCTCGGCCACCATGTCGGGATACGGGTGCGGGCCGGCGGCTGAGCCGAGGATGTAGGCCGTGGTCTCGACGTTGGCGACCCAGTCGCGGAGCGCCTCGTTGAGGGCGTCGCGCAGCGTGCCATGGCCGGTCGCCACCGGCCGCACCTCGGCGCCGAGCAGGTGCATGCGGCGCACGTTCGGCGCCTGCCGCTCGACGTCGGTGGTGCCCATGTACACCACGCACTCCATGCCGAGCAGCGCGCAGGCCGCCGCGGTCGCCACGCCGTGCTGGCCGGCACCGGTCTCGGCCACGATCCGCGTCTTGCCCATCCGCTTCGCGAGCAGGCCCTGGCCGACCGCGTTGTTGATCTTGTGGGCACCGGTGTGGGCAAGGTCCTCGCGCTTGAGGAAGACCCGCAGGCCGGGCGTCGGTTCGTCTCCCAGCGCCTCGGACGGCACCTCGAACAGCGGCGTCGGTCGCCCGATGAAGTCGCGCTGCAGCCGGGCGAGGTCGGCGAGGTAGGCACGGTCCCGTCGAGCCGTGCGCCAGGCTGCCTCCAGCTCGTCGAGCGGCGGGATCAGCGTCTCCGGGACGTAGCGACCGCCGAACGACCCGAACCGGCCGCGGGGATCGACGCGATCCGAGCCGGTCGGATCCCGTCGGGCGGCGCGCACGAATGCGCCGATGCGACGCTGGTCCGGCCGCCCGTCTCGCTCGAGGCCGGAGGCGGCGTCGACGAAGGCGGGCCGGGCGGCACGCCCGGCGGCGGCGACGTTCGTTGCTCCCAGGCCGCCCGCCAGCCCGACGGGCAGGATGCGGTTCAGCCGCCGCGCGACGTCGATCGGTGCCGGCGCGCCCGCCCCGCCGCCGGTGGTGGCGGGCGCACCCTCGAGGAGGACGTGGGTGGCGCCGGCGGTGAACCACGCCTCGGCGCCGCACAGCGCCCGGCGTGTCGTGGCCGCCTGGTGAATGACACCGATCACCATCGCCGTCCGGTCGAGCCACGCGGGCGGGGCGTCGAACCCCGACAGCTGGATGGCCGGGGGGACGCCGCGAATATCCGTGAACACGCCGACCGCACGGCGGACCTCATCGGCGTTCGGGGACCGGAAGACGAGCACCGGCTGGACCGTGGCGAGCCCTTCCGCCAGCCGCGCCGCCTCCGCCACATCCACCCGCCGCCGGCTGCCATCGGCCACGACGAAGCCGACGAGATCCGCGTCCGCCAGGACCGCGGCCCGCACGCCGGCCGCGTCCCGCTGGCCGCAGACCTTGACGAGGGGCCGTGGCGGATGGACAGGGATGGGAGGCGCGCCGCGAGGTGGAGCCGCCGCGGAGAGCGCTCGCAGGCGGGCGGCCGGATCGGCCGACTCCAGCAGTGCGGTGCCGATGAGCACGGCGTGCGCGCCGGCCTCGGCCGCATCCGTGAGATGGCCGGCCGTCGACAGCCCGCTCTCGGCGACCAGCGTCGCGCCGCTGTCACGCGCGGAGGCGAGCAGCCGCAATGCCCGATCGCGGTCGACCTCGAGCGTGTCGAGGTCGCGCGCGTTCACCCCGATGAGCGTCGCGTCGGAGGCGAGCGCCCGCTCCAGCTCCGCTGGGTCATGGACCTCGATGAGGGCATCGATTCCGGCCTCGGCCGCCGACGCGAGCAAGCGGCGCAGCTGGTCGTCGTCGATTGCGCGCGCGATGAGCAGGACGGCGCCGGCCCCGAGAGCGCGGGCCTGCCAGACCTGGTACGGGTCGACGATGAAGTCCTTGCGCAGTGCCGGTGGGCCGATGCGCGCCGCGCGCGCCAGGTCCTCGTCCGAGCCGCCGAAACGGGTCGGCTCGGTGAGGATCGAGAGGGCCGTGGCGCCGGCATCGGCATAGCCGCGGGCGATCTCCGCCACCGCAGCGGCGCCGGCGCCCACGGCGGCGAATGGGCCGGACGACGGCGAGGACCGCTTCGCCTCGGCGATCAGGGCCAAGCGGTCCGCGTAGCGGAGGGCCGCCTCGAATCGCGGGGCGGGGGGCATGGCGGCCACCTGGCGCCGGAGCGCGCGCAGCGGGGTGACCCGCGCGTCGTGCCGGACGCGGGCGCGAGCGGACGCCAGGAGCGGCTCCAGCACGGTCACGCGGTCACCCGTGCGGCGGCGGTCACGACGTCCGCGGCGCGCCCCGAGTCGATCGAGTCGGCGGCGAGACCGACGCCCTCGCCGACATCGGCCGCCCGACCGCTGACGAACAATGCCGCCCCGGCATTGAGGAGCACGACGTCGCGCGCCGGGCCCGGCTCGCCGCCGAGCACGGAGACGGTGATCGCTGCGTTCAGCTGGGCGTCGCCACCCGCCAGCGCGGCCAGCGGCGCACGCCCCAGGCCGAGCTCGGTGGCGTCGATGACGAGCTCACGCGTGCTCCCGCCCTCGACCAGGACGGCGTGGTTCGGACCAGCCAATGACAGCTCGTCGCTGCCATCCGCTCCGTGGACGACGATCGCGCGCTCGGTCTCGAGGCGGCTGAGCGCCCCGGCGATGAGCCCCACCAGCGACGGATCGGCGACGCCCAGCAGCTGCCGGCGCACGCGCGCCGGAGACGACAGCGGGCCGAGGAGGTTGAAGATCGTGCGCATCGGCAGCTCGCGGCGGATCGGCATGGCGTGCTTCATGGCCGGGTGATAGGCGGGCGCGAACATGAAGCCGAACCCGGTCTCGCGGATCGAGCGGGCGACCGCCTCCGGGCCGGGATCGAGGGGTATGCCGAGCGCCTCGATGAGGTCGGCGGAGCCCGAGCGGCTGGTGATCGCCCGGTTGCCGTGCTTTGCCACCGGCGTCCCGGCGCCGGCCACCACGAACGACGCCAGCGTCGAGATGTTGAAGGTGTGGAGGCCGTCAGCCCCGGTCCCGCACAGGTCGACCGCACCATCGGGCGCCTCGACCCGCACGGCGCGTGCGCGCATGACTCGGGCGAATGCGGCGACCTCCTCCGGCGTTTCGCCACGCACCCGCATCATCGCCAGCAGGGCCCCGACCTGCACGGGCGACGCGCCGCCGTCCATGAGCTCCTCCATGGCCGCCTCGGCCAGTGGCGCCGGCAGCGTTCCTCCGCCCGCGACGAGCTCGATCGCCGCGGCCACCGCCGGGCGCAGCTCCGCGTCGTTCATGCCGGCACCGGGATTCGCGACAGGAAGGCGGTCATGAGCGCCTCCCCGTCCTCGGTGAGGATCGACTCGGGATGGAACTGCACGCCCTCCACCGGATGCGACCGATGGCGCACGCCCATCACCAGCCCGTCCGCGGACCACGCGGTGAGCTCCAGCTCCGCCGGGAGGCTGTCGCGCTCGATGGCCAGCGAGTGGTAGCGGGCGGCGCTGATCGGCGTCGGCAGATCGGCGAATGCGCCCGCCCCGGCGTGGTGGATCGGCCATGCCTTGCCGTGCACCGGGGGAACGCGGACGACCGTCGCCCCATAGGCGACGCCGATCGCCTGGTGGCCCAGGCACACGCCCAGCATCGGCACCGTCGGGCCGAGCTCGCGAACGAGCTCGACGCTGACCCCGGCCCGCTCCGGCCGCGACGGGCCCGGCGAGATCACCACGGCATCGGGATGGAGGTCGCGCACCTCGGCGACGCTGACCTCGTCGTTGCGCGCCACGGTGACATCGGCGCCGATGCGCATCAGCAGCTGCACGAGGTTGTAGGTGAACGAGTCGTAGTTGTCGAGCAGGAAGACGCGGGGCGTCATGCCGGCACCTCCGCGCCGATGGCGGCCAGCATGCTGGCCGCCTTGGCCGCCACCTCGGCCGCCTCCCGCTCGGGGACCGAATCAGCCACCACGCCGGCACCGGCGTGCACGGTCGCCTGGCCGTCCCGGATCACGGCCGATCGGATGGTGATGGCGCACTCCACGTCCTGCGGGCTGAAGTAGCCGACCGCGCCGCCATAGGGACCGCGGCGCTCCCCCTCGAGGGCGGCGATCGCCTCCATGGCCCGCACCTTTGGCGCTCCCGACAGGGTGCCGGCCGGGAAGACGGCGCGGACCGCGTCGAAGGCGTCGAGGTCGTCGCGCAGCGTCCCGTGGACCTCGGACACGAGGTGCATGACGTGCCGGTAGCGCTCGACGCTGCGGAGAGTCGTGACCTCCACGCTGGCCGGCGCCGCAACCCGGCCGACGTCGTTGCGGGCGAGATCGACCAGCATCGCATGCTCGGCGAGCTCCTTCGGGTCGGCGCGCAGCTCAGCCTCCAGCGCGGCGTCCTCCGTGGGGTCCTCGGCCCGTGGCCGCGTGCCGGCGATCGGGCGGGTGATGACCTCGTCGCCGCGAACGCGCACGAGCAGCTCCGGCGACGCGCCGACCAGCGCCCCGCCGGGGACGACGCCCGCGAGATCGAGATAGAACAGGTACGGCGACGGATTGATGCGTCGCAGGGATCGGTAGATCTCGATCGCCGAGCGGCGGGTCGGAACGCTGAAGCGGCGGGCGAGCACGCACTGCAGCATCTCGCCGGCGTGGATCTCCTCGACGAGGGCGGCGACGCCGGCCTCGTACCGCTCACGAGCTGCAGCGTCCTCGTCCGCGGGGACGGTCCCTGCCCCGAAGCGGGCGGGGAGCTCCGCGGCGGCCGGGATTGTGAGGGCGCGGGCGACCGCATCGAGCCGCGCCTGGGCGCCGTCGCCGTCGAGCGTCGCGACGCGGGCCACCTGGGCGAGATGGTCGAACACGATCACCGACGACGGCAGGTGGAAGACGGCATCCGGCAGGCCGAGTGGGTCGACCTCGGGCACCGGCACGCGCTCCCAGCGCGCCACCGTCTCGTAGGCGAGGTAGCCGACGCCGCTGGCCAGCGGGAAGGCCGGATCGCTCGCGGCCGGGGCGACCTCGGGGAGGACGGCGCGCAGCGCGTCGAGCGGGTCGGCGGTGGTGAACTCCTCGACCGCGTCGTCAGCCACCAGGACCGCGGCGTTTCCGCGCACCTCGAGCGTGCGGCCATGGACGCCGACGATCGAGTAGCGCCCGTAGCGTGCTCCCTCCTCGACCGACTCGAGCAGGAAGGCGCAACGCGCGCCGAGCCGCAGGGCAGCGGCCACGGGCGTGAGCGTATCGGCCGCCAGCTCGATGCTGTGGATACGTGCGGGGCTGCTGGTCGCGGTCTGCATCGGTGAATCTCTCGGGTACGACAAAGCCTCCATCCTGGTAGGGACGGAGGCTTCTTCCGCGGTGCCACCCTGGTTCGGACCACTTCGATCCGCACTTCGCCCGCACGGGCCGCAGGGATGCCGCCGATGCGCTGGCCGGGGATAACGGGGGCCTCCCGTCGCCGCCTAATTGGCTGGCTCGGCCGCGGAGTATATACCGATATACTCGGCGCCCCGAGAACCGTTCGGAGCGAGGCTCACGGGTCCATTCGCCCTCGTCGTGCCACGCCGGCTTGCACCATCCCGGCTCGCTGCGGTGGCCGTCCGACGGGCTACTCGTCCCGGTCGACGCCGTCTGAAGTTGGAGCCGCATGCTAGGCGTGGCCGCACGACCCGTCAAGGCAGCGTGTCAATCGCAACCGGGTCGCAACACAGGCGTCACCGGCGCGGCGCTGACGCCCGGACAGCGCAGCCGTACCCTCGCCACCATGGATTCCCTCGAACCGATCACTGTCGAGCGCGACTTCGCGGCGTTCAGCGTCCGGGATGGCCGGCTGGCGCCGGTGACCTGCGTCGCCTGCGGATGCCGCCTCGAGCGCCGCGCGGACGGCAGCTGGTGGCACTTCTCGGGCCGCGGGGAGCGCGACGCGCGAGGCTGTATCGTGGCCTGCGCCGAGCAGCCGCACTACGCACCCGGAGGCATCGCCGCGGCCCTCGGCTGAGCCGGAGGACCCGTGCCCCGAACTCGCCCCGCTGAGACCGCGCGCCGTGCCGAGCCGAGGGGCATCGGCAGCTCCGGCGCCCGCGATCCGCTTGCCCGCGAGGTCAAGCTCGTCGGCGCGCTGCTGGGCCAGGTCATCGTCGAGCAGGAAGGCGAGGCACTCTTCGATCTCGTCGAGCACCTTCGCCGTACCGCCATCCGGGGCCGCCGGGCAGGCGGCACGGACGCCACCTCCGAGATCGGCCCGGCGCTCGACGGCCGTGCCATGCCCGAGCTCGTTGCCGTCGCTCGCGCGTTCACCGCCTACTTCCTGCTCATCAACCTGGCCGAGGAGAAGCACCGCGTGCGAATGCTTCGCCGCCGAGAACGGGCGGGCACGCTCCCGGAGAGCATCGGCGACGCCATCGGCCAGCTCGCTCGCTCCGAGCTTCGGACGGCGGACCTGCGCTCCCTCCTCGATCGGCTCCTCCTGCGCCCGGTCCTCACGGCTCACCCGACGGAGGCGCGGCGACGCACCGTGCTCGTCGCACAGCGACGGCTGTACCGGCTGCTCGATCGGTTCGACGACCCGCGCCTGACCCGCCGCCAGGACCGGGACCTGCGTCGCCGGCTGCGGGAGGAGATCAGCGTCCTGTGGCAGACGAGCCAGGGGCGGCGCCAGCGTCCGACCCCGCTCGACGAGGTGCGCGCCGCCATGGTCTTCTTCGACCAGACCCTGTTCCGGGTCACCCCGCAGCTGTACCGCGCCCTCGACGTGGCGCTCCTGGATCGCGGTCGTGGCGATGACCGCAGCGGCGCGCGGCACCCGGGCGCTCGCTCATTCCTGCGCTGGGGTTCCTGGATCGGCGGCGATCGCGACGGGCATCCTGGCGTGACCGCCGACGTCACCCGCGCCACCCTCCGAATCCAGGCCGATCACGTCCTCCACGGCTACCGCAATGTGGCCGATCGGCTCCAGCAGGTGATCGCCCTCGCGGATGACCGCGCACCGATGCCGGCTGACTATGCCCGTGCCGTGGCGGCCGCCATGCGCCCGTTTCCCGACCGGCGGGCCGACCTCGAGCGGCGCTACCCCGGGCAGCTCTACCGTCAGGCGTTCGGCGTCATCGGGGAGCGCCTCGACCGCACGCGGCGGCGGCTGGCCGGTGCCCGCGGTCCGCGACGCGGCGGGTACGACTCACCCGCGGAGCTGGTCGCGGAGCTGCGGGCCATGCAGGAGGCGCTCGTCGCCCACGGCGCCGGCCGCGTCGCGTGGGGCGAGGTCCAGGACCTCGTCTGGCAGGTGGAGACGTTCGGATTTCATCTCGCGGCGCTCGAGGTTCGCCAGCACGCGGACGTCCATCGCGCCGCGCTCGAACAGCTGGCGGCCGGTGAGGATTCGCCCGAGACGCGGGAGGTCCTCGCCACCCTCCGAGCCATTCGCGACGTGCAGTCGGCGTTCGGCGCGGAGGCGCTGCCGCGCTACGTGATCAGCTTCACACGCACCCCCACCGACGTGACCGCCATCCTCGAGCTCGACGAGCACGCCTCGCCGAGTGCCGGGCCGCTCGACCTCGACATCGTTCCCCTCCTCGAAAGCCGTGACGCGCTCGCGGAAGCCGGCGCATTACTCGCCTCGCTGGTCGCCGACCCGACGTATCGGCCGCATCTCGAGCGACGCGGTATGCGGCAGGAGGTCATGCTCGGGTACTCCGACTCGAACAAGGAGGTCGGCTACCTGTCCGCGGCCTGGAGCCTGTATCGGGCCCAGGAGCAGCTCGTCGCCGTCGCCCGCGAGTCGGGGATCGAGCTCACGCTGTTCCACGGTCGCGGCGGGACCATCGGCCGTGGAGGCGGTCCGGCGAACCGCGCGGTCCTGGCCCAGGCTGCCGGATCGGTGGCGGGCCGCCTGGCGCTGACCGAGCAGGGCGAGATGATCGCCGAGCGCTACCCGAGCCCGACGATCGCCCAGCGCCACCTCGAGCAGCTCACCAGCGCCGTGCTGCTCGCCAGCCGGCCCGGGCACGCCTGGATCACCGCCGAGCAGGCGGACCGCTGGCGACCGATGATCACCGAGCTGGCCTCCCTGGCAGAGGAGGCGTATCGGCGCCTGGTGTGGAGCGACCCCGACTTCGAGCGCTTCTTCCATCACGCCACGCCGATCGACGAGCTCGGCCGCATGGAGCTCGGCTCGCGCCCCGCCCGCCGGGGTGGCGACGGCCCGTCACTGGAGAACCTCCGCGCGATCCCGTGGGTCTTCGCCTGGGCCCAGAGCCGGACGAACGTGCCCGCCTGGTTCGGCGTCGGATCCGCCCTTGCGGCGTATGCCGAAGGCCATCCCGACGGGCGACGCCACCTCGCCGATGCCCACCGCGACTGGTCCTTCTTCCGCTCGGTCATCGACAACGTGGAGCTCGGCCTGGCGATCGCGGATCCGATGCTGGCCGCCCGCTACGCCGACCTCGCGGGCGACGATCCCGCCATGCGGCGCATCGCCGATGCCATCGAGGCGGAGCGCCGGCGGACAGTGGCCGAGCTCGCCACCCTTACCGGCGCCGAGCGGCTCCTCGAGACGAGCCCTCGACTGCGCCGCAGCATCGATCTGCGCACGCCGTACGTGGACGTCCTGTCCGAGCTCCAGGTCCATGCCCTCGAGCGCCTGCGTGGCGGCGGACTGAGCGTCGAGGAGCGCCGCGCAACCGAGGAGCTCCTCCAGCTCAGCGTGAGCGGCGTGGCCGCCGGCCTGCAACACACCGGCTGATTGCATGCGCATGCACTCGTCATGCATCCTAGGCCCGTGACCGAACCCATCAGCGCCGCGGTCGTCGGTGCCAGTGGCTACGCCGGTGCCGAACTCATTCGGCTCCTCGCCATGCATCCCGCGGTCGAGATCGATGCGCTCTACGCCCGCGGCCGCCAGAACACGCCCCTCGCCGACGAGTTCCCGCACCTGGGCCCGCTGGGCCTGCGCCTGATCGACGGCCAGCCGGAGCCCGGCGTCGACGTCGCGTTCCTGGCGCTCCCGCACGGCGCATCGGCCGAGCTGGCGGTGCGACTGGCCGCGGGCGGCACGACGGTCATCGACATCGGCTCCGACCTGCGCCTGGCGGATCCGGCCGCCTATCCGGCGTGGTACGGCTTCGAGCACCCCGCTCCCGAAGCGCTGGCCGATGCGGTCTACGGCCTCACCGAGTTCGCCCGCGATCGCCTCCCGAACGCCCGGCTCATCGCCAACCCCGGCTGCTATCCGACGGCCTCGCTGCTGGCGCTCACGCCGTTCGCGCGGGCCGGGATCCTGGCCGGGGACGTGGTCGTCGACGCGAAGTCCGGTGTGTCCGGCGCGGGCCGCAGCGCCGGAGCCGACTTCCTGTACACGGAGCTCGAGGGCAGCACGAAGGCGTACGGCATCCCTCGCCACCGGCACACGCCCGAGATCGCGCAGGGCCTGGCCGCCGCGGGCGCGACGGTCGGCCTGACGTTCGTGCCCCATCTCATCCCGCAGGTGCGCGGCATCATCGCCACCTGCTATCTCAGCCTGGCCGAGGATCTCGACGACGGGGCGCTGCGGGACATCCTGGACGCCGCCTATGCAGACGAGCCGTTCGTGCACCCGATGGCCGCACCGCCATCCTCCAAGCTGGCGGCCGGCTCGAACCATGCGTTCGTCTTCGCCGCCCGCACCGGTCCGCGGAAGGCCGTGGCCATCGGCGCCATCGACAACCTCGGCAAGGGCGCCGCGGGACAGGCCGTGCAGAACATGAACGTGGCGCTCGGCCTGCCCGAGACCGCCGGCCTCGGGTCCGTCGGCATCTACCCGTGAGCGTGCGCCCGATCCGGGGTGGGGTCACGACCCCGCTCGGCTTCCGCGCCGCCGCGGTCCGTGCCGGGCTTCGGTCCGGCGACGGGCCCGACGTGGCGCTCATCGTCAGCGAGGTCGGTCCGGTGCCCGCCGCCGCGACTTTCACGAAGAACCGATTGCGCGCCGCGCCGGTCGAGCTCGCCATGCGCTCGCTCCGCGCCTCGGGCAGCCACGTGGCCGCGGTGATCGCCAACGCCGGCTGTGCGAACGCCGGAACCGGGGCCGCCGGCCTCGACGACGCCCGCGCCGTCCGGGCGCTCGTGGCCGCGCGCATCGGCGTCGCCGACCGGTACGTGTTCACCGCCTCGACGGGGCTCATCGGCTCGCGGCTCGAGGTCGAGCGGATCGCGGCCGTCCTGCCGTCGCTGCGTCCCGCGGCCGGCCGGCGGGCCGACGGCGAGGTCGCCCGGGCGATCATGACCACCGACACCGTGCCGAAGGAGGCCGCCGTGGAAGTCGATCTCGGCCACGGTCGCACGGCCCGCATCGGCGGCATGGCGAAGGGCTCGGGGATGATCCATCCGACCATGGGCACCATGCTCGCGTTCCTGACCACCGATGCGCCGATCGAGCCGTCCCCCCTGCGAGTCCAGCTTCGCGCGATCGTCGACCGCACGTTCAACCAGGTCACCGTCGACGGCGATCCCTCCACGAACGACACGGTGCTGCTGCTCGCCGGCGGCGCGGAGGGCGGACGGGAACTGGGCGGACCGGGCCTCGCGGCATTCGGCGAGGGGTTGGAGGCGGTGTGCCGATCGCTGTCGGAGCAGATCGCGGCCGACGGCGAGGGTGCGCGGCACCGGATCGACGTCTCGGTCGTCGGCGCCCGTGACGACCGCGAAGCACGGCTCGTCGCCCGCACGGTGGCGAGCTCGAGCCTCGTGAAGTCGGCCGTGCACGGCGCGGATCCGAACTGGGGCCGCATCGCGGCGGCGGCCGGCCGATCGGGCGCCCGGCTCGACCCCGATCGGCTCGCCGTGCGGATCGGCTCGATCAGCGTGTACGACGGCGCACCCGTCGAGTTCGACGAGCGCGCGGCCAGCCAGGCGCTGCGCGGCAAGGTGGTTGGCATCGGCCTCGACCTGCGCATCGGCCCGGGCGCCGGCATGGCGTGGGGCTGCGACCTGTCCGCCGAGTACGTGGCCATCAACAGCGAATACCGCACGTGAGTGCGCGAGCGGTCACCATCAAGATCGGCGGGGTCGCCGGCCAGCACATCCAGAGCCTGGCGTGGCTGGCACACTCGGCACCGGCCGAGACCGTGGTCGTCCACGGGGGCGGCAACGAGGTCGCCGAGTGGAGCCGCCGCCATGGCCTCGAGCCGCAGACGCACGACGGGCTGCGGGTCACCGACCCCGAGACCCTCGACGTGGTGGTGGCCGTCCTGGGCGGGCTGGTCAACACCCGCCTCGTCGCCGCCCTCGTCGCCTCGGGCAGGTCCGCCGTCGGGCTGACGGGCGCGGATGCCGGCCTCCTCCGCGTCCGTCGCCATGAGCCGGTCCTCGGCGAGGTCGGAGAGGTGACCGGCGCCGATCCCTCGCTCCTCGACGCCCTCCTGGCCGAGGGCCTGCTGCCGGTGATCGCATCGATCGCGGCCGACGCCGAGGGCGACCTGCTGAACGTGAACGCCGACGAGGTGGCCGGCGCCATCGCGGCGACCCGCGGCGGCCTGCTGCTGCTGTGCACCGACGTCGCCGGCGTCCAACGCGACGGCCAGGTCCTCGACCGGCTGGATGTGGCCGCGGCCGAGGCGATGCTGGCGGACGGGTCGGCGTCGGCGGGGATGCGCCCGAAGCTGCGGGCGGGACTCGTGGCGGCACGGGCCGGCTGCGAGGTGCGGATCGTCGACGGCCGGTCGGCATCGGAGCTGGAGCGAGCCTTGCGCGGCGAGGCCGCAGGCACCATGGTGACCGCGTCATGACGACCGAGGACCTCCGCCGTCCGCTCGCTCGGCGGCAGCTCATTCGCCGCCTCATCGCGACCGGCGAGATTCATTCGCAGGAGCAGGTGGTTGCCGAGCTGGCGCGTCGCGGGATCGCGGTGACCCAGGCGACGGTCAGCCGTGACTTCGCGGAGCTCGGCGTCGTGCGCGGCGTCCGCAACGGCTCGCCGGTCTACCTCGCGTCCGACGACCTGCCCTCGTCGCGGGACCCGGGTGCCGCCGATCGGCTGCGTCGCCTGCTCGTCGACCTGCCGCTCACCATCGACGAGGCGCCACCGCTGCTCGTCCTGCGCACCTCACCGGGTGGCGCGAACGCGATCGCCCGCGCGGTGGACCTGCTGCCGCTCGACGGCCTGGTCGGAACGCTGGCCGGGGACGACACGATCTTCCTCGCCTGCCGCGACCGTGACGCGCTCCGCCGCATCCGGGCCCAGTTCGAGGCGCTCCGCGCGGGGGAGGACGTGTCGTGAGCGAGCCCGGAGGGCCTCTGCCGGGGCAGGTCCGTTCTGTCAGCCGATATGTCACTAGTGATATATCGATGTCTCGCTGCACTACCAGCCGGTTGCCCGGTGCGTATATCGGTATATACGCCGATCGGTCCGACAACACGAGGCGGCCGTGACCACTGTCGGACGCGAGCGGAACGTCCACATCCAGGTCTACGCGCGCCAGCCGCTGACGATCGTGCGGGGCGAGGGCTGCTGGGTCTGGGACGACGCCGGCCGAACCTACCTGGACCTCGTGGCGGGAATCGCGGTCAACGTCCTCGGCCACGCGCATCCGGCAGTGGCCGACGCCCTCGCCGAGCAGGCCCGCACGCTGCTGACGACGTCGAACCTGTACTACACCGTGCCTCAGCTCGAGCTGGCGGAGGCGCTCACGGCGCGCTCCGCGTTCGACCGAGCCTTCTTCACGAACTCGGGGACGGAGGCGAACGAGGCCGCGATCAAGCTCGCCCGCCGCCACGGTGGCGAACGGGGCGCGAGCACCATCATCTCGCTGACGAACTCGTTCCACGGCCGCACGCTCGGATCGCTGGCGGCCACGGGCCAGCCGAAGTACCAGGAGCCGTTCGCTCCCCTGCCGGCAGGCTTCATCCAGGTCCCGATCAATGACGCCGATGCGCTCCGCGCCGCCGTCGACGATACGACCGCTGCCATCCTGCTCGAGCCGATCCAGGGCGAGAGCGGCATCCATCCGCTGACCGATGCCTACGTGTCGGCGGCGCGCGAGGCCGCCGATCGCGTCGGCGCGCTGCTCATCCTCGACGAGATCCAGACCGGCATCGGCAGGACCGGCACCTTCTTCGCCTTCGAGCAGACACCGGTGATCCCCGACATCGCGACCCTGGCCAAGGGGCTCGGCGGCGGCGTGCCCATCGGCGCCATGCTCACGCGGGAGTCAGCATCGGTCTTTCATCTCGGGGACCACGGCACGACCCTCGGCGGGAATCCGCTGACCGCGGCGGCCGCCCTCGCCACCCTGCGCGTGCTCGACGATGAGCACCTCATGGACAACGCGCGCCTGATGGGCATCCGCTTCGCCGATGGGTTGGCATCGCTGGTGGCCGATGGCCTGGCGACCGAGGTCCGCGGGCGGGGGCTGATGATCGGGCTCGAGACAGCCGGGCCGATCGCTCGGCGCACCATGGCCATCGCGCGCGACGAGCTCCGGCTGCTCGTGAACGCCATCGGCGACACGACGCTGCGGATCGTGCCGCCGCTGACGATCTCCGCCGACGAGGTGGACGAGGGTCTCTCCCGTCTCCGCGCCGCGCTGACCCGGGCGGCGGAAGCGTGACCGTCCGCACGGCGATCGTCACCGGGGCGGCCGCCGGCATCGGGCGCGCGACCGCCGATCGCCTGGCGGCCGCAGGATGGCAGGTGGTCGGCATCGACCGATCGGCCGCCGCGGTCGAGGGATTCGAGCTGGTCACCGGCGACGCGGGGGACGCATCGGTCCTTGCGGCGGCGGTGGAGCGGCTGGATGGCAGGCTGGAGGCCCTGGTGTGCTCCGCCGGCATCCCGCCGTCCGGGCCGTGGGACAGCCGCGCCCACTGGGACGAGGTCCTCGCCGTCGACCTGACCGCGCCGTACGAGGCGCTGCGCGTCGCCTGGCCGGCACTCGTCGCCGCCTCGGGTTCGGCGGTGCTGGTCGGGAGCATCGTCGGGGCGGCGGAGGGCTCGCTGCGATCCCCGGCGTACGCCGCGGCCAAGGCCGGGATCGAGGGGCTGGCACGCTCGTTCGCGATCATCGGCGCACCCGACGGCGTGCGGGTGAACGTCGTGGCGCCCGGCGCCATCGCCACCGACTTCGACGAGCGGCTCCTGCCCGCCGATCACCGAACGGACGTCCCGCTCGGACGCATGGGCAGCGCGGAGGAGGTCGCGGCCGTCATCGGCTTCCTCGTCGGCCCGGATGCGTCCTACGTCACCGGTGCGGT
>Ga0214468_1000225_pt1 | contig 18060 bp, 15 predicted proteins | sample RVTome_9_FD_187334 | JGI IMG/M metagenome (GOLD analysis project Ga0214468, IMG submission 187334) | Soil microbial communities from uranium-contaminated site in the Upper Colorado River Basin, Wyoming, United States - RVT155D38 HiSeq ...
CAAGGCATCTAAACGTTGGTCAGTCCGCGGTTTCGAAGTCCATTGCGCAGCTTGAAGATCGGCTCGGTGTGCGTCTGTTGATGCGGTCGACACATAGCCTGACGCCGACTGAAGCCGGGCAGATCTACAAGGCGGACGGAGGCGTGTCATGAGCACCTATGACTGCATCCGCGCTTAAACTAAATCGTCGCGGTCTATGTGATCGTGATTGGCTGGCGGGGTTCTCAACCAGCTGGCGTGAAGCTGATTGCGGCAATGTTTGCCGTGCATATCCATGGAGGGGAACATGTCGGACGAACAGAACGCGGACATGGAATTCGGCGTCGTCGGCCTTGGCCGGATGGGCGGCGGCCTCGCGATGGCTGCATCCCGGAAGGGCATGCACGTCGTCGGCCAGGACACCGGCGGCATACGCACCGAGCTCGCCGAAGCGGGCGTCGAGGGCGTGGCGGATCTCGCCGGGCTGCGGGAGAAGCTCGCGCCACCACGGGCCGTCTTCCTTTATGTCCCGGCGGGGCGCGCGGTGGACGAGCTCCTGGAGGCGCTCGCCGAGGTCCTGGAAAAGAGCGACCTCGTCGTGGACGGCGGCAACTCCTATTGGGGCGACTCGATCCGGCGCCACGCCCGCATGAAGGCACGCGGCCTTCAATTGGCCGATCTCGGCACGAGCGGCGGCGTTTCCGGCGCCCTGCATGGTGCCTGCTTCATGATCGGCGGCGAGCGGCAGGCTATCGCGCGCGTCGAGCCGATCCTCAAGAGACTTGCGGTCGAGGGCGGCTACGTTCACGCCGGGCCTCCAGGTGCCGGCCACTTCGTGAAGCTGGTCCACAACGGGATCGAGTTCGGCATGCTGCAGGCGATCGGCGAGGGCATCGACCTGCTCGAGCACTATCACGAGCGCGTGCCGATTGCGGACGTGCTTCGCTGCTGGTGCCACGGCTCCGTGATCCGCTCCTGGCTGATCGAGCTCATGGAGCAGGCCTATCGCGAGAACGGCGGCCTCAAGGCGATCCCGCCGTACGTCGAGGACACAGGCGAGGTCGATTGGCTCGTCGACGATGCGCTGCGCATGGAGGTGCCCGTGCCGGTGATCGCGCAGTCGGTCATGCAGCTCATAGCCTCGCGCGACCAGGACAAGAACTGGGCGCGGGCCATCGCTATGATGCGACACGGCTTCGGCGGGCATCCGTACGGCAGCGACCAACGGGTCGTCGCGGAGCGCCGCGGCGGCCGGATCGGCGGCTTCGTCGGCGGCGGCCAAAACCGTTGAGTCCGGTGCGGGGCCCGCGGGGCCGCGCCGCCGCGAAACCCGCGGCTAGCTGAGCGACGTCCGTTCGGCGGGACGACGCTGACGTGGAGGAAGGAGGTTAGTCCGGTGCCCTATCAACCGATCGAGAGCTACGGACTCGTCGGCGACATGCACACAGTCGCCTTGGTCGGCCTGAATGGCTCAATCGACTGGATGTGCGTCCCCCGGTTCGATTCGCCGAGCGTCTTCGGCGCCATCCTCGACGACGACAAGGGCGGTTTCTTCCGGATCTGGCCCGGAGGCGAGGACGCCACTCAAAAACAGTTCTACTGGCCGGGAACTAACGTCCTGGTGACCCGCTGCTTCGCCGAGCACGGCGCGGCGGAGCTCACCGATTTCATGCCCGTGGTCGACGAGGAGGCATCCGAGAGCACGAGTCGCAGGCAGCTCATCCGGCGGGTCACGGCGGCCCGGGGCAGGATCGAGATGCGCATGCTCTGCCGGCCGGCATTCGACTACGCGCGGGAGCGGCACGCCGTCGAGCCGGTGACCGGCGGGGTGCTGTTCCGCTCCCGGGATCTCGCACTCAGTCTCAAGGCGACCGTGCCGCTGACCATCGACGGCGGCGAGGCGAGCGCGCGCTTCACCCTCGAAGAGGGGCACTCGGCGGTGTTCGTGCTTTCGCAGCTGACCGAGGAAATCGGCGAGGCAACCGAGCTCGACGAGAGCGATGCGGAAGCCGCCTTCCGCGAGACCGTGGCCTACTGGCGCCAGTGGCTCCGCCAGTGCCGCTACGCCGGGCGCTGGCGCGAGATGGTCGAGCGCTCGGCGCTCGCGCTCAAGCTCATGACCTATGCGCCGAGCGGCGCGATCGTCGCCGCCCCGACCTGCTCGCTCCCGGAAGGCATCGGCGGCGAGCGCAACTGGGACTACCGCTACACCTGGATCCGCGACAGCGCATTCACGATCTACGCGTTCCTCCGTCTCGGCTTCCGCCAGGAGGCCGAGCGGTACATGCACTTCGTCGCCAAACTGTGTCGGGAGTGCAATCCGGACGGATCGCTTCAGATCATGTATGGGATCGACGGGCGCACGACGCTGACCGAGGAGATCCTCGACCATCTCGCCGGCTACCGCGGCTCGCGCCCTGTGCGGATCGGCAACGGCGCCTACGACCAGCTTCAGCTCGACATCTACGGCGAGCTGATGGACGGCGCCTATCTCTACAACAAGCACGGCGCCCCGATCTCCTACGACTTGTGGCTGTCGCTGCGCGCCAGCGTCGATTGGGTCTGCGACAACTGGCAACTGAAGGACGAAGGCGTCTGGGAGACTCGCGGGGGGCGTCAGCATTTCGTCTATTCCAAGCTGATGTGCTGGGTTGCCGTAGACCGTGGGATCCGGCTCGCCGACAAGCGCTCCTTTCCATGCGATCGCAGTCGCTGGCTCGACGTGCGGGACCGCATCTACAACGACATCATGACCCAAGGCTGGCACGAGGAGCGCCAGGCGTTCGTGCAGGCCTACGACAGCAAGACGCTGGACGCCGCCAATCTGATGATGCCGCTGACGTTCTTCGTCAGTCCCAACGATCCTCGGCTGTTGCGCACGCTGCATGCGATGATGCAGCCACCCGAGAAGGGGGGCCTGCTCGCCAACTCCCTAGTGTACCGCTACCACGTCGTCGACAGCCCGGACGGCTTGGCGGGCGAGGAGGGCACCTTCAACATCTGCACTTTCTGGCTGGTCGAGGCGCTGACGCGTGCCGGGCGGTTCCATCGCCCGCTGCTTGAGGAGGCCCGGTTGATCTTCGAGCGCATGCTCGGCTTCGCCAACCACGTCGGCCTGTATGCCGAGGAGACCGGCAGCCGCGGCGAGGCGCTCGGCAACTTCCCCCAAGCCTTCACCCATCTCGCCCTGATCAGCGCGGCGTTCAACCTCGACCGCGCCCTCGGCGGGCAGCGGTACGACCCCTGAGAAGAGGGGAACGGCGGGGCCATCGGCCACGCGGCATGGAGAACCAAGATGACCAAAGATCGCGTGGATGAATCGCTGCCGGAGGTGGCGATGCCACACTGCGAGGTCAGCAATACGCTGACCGGGCAGAAGGCGCTCGTCACCGGCGCCAGCTCCGGCATCGGCAAGGGCGTGGCGCTGTCGCTCGGCAGGGCCGGCGCCGACGTGGTGGTCAACTACGCCTCCCAGCGCGAGCCGGCCGAGGAGGTGGTCGCCGAGATCCGCCACGAAGGTGGCAACGCGTACGCCCACCGGGCCGACGTCAGCCAGGAGGACCAGGTCCAGGCGATGTTCGCCACGATGCTCGATCAGTTCGGCACGATCGACATCCTGGTCAGCAACGCGGCCTGCAGAAGGACGCGCGCCTCGAGGAGATGACGCTGAACGACTGGAACACCGTGATCGGCATCAACCTCACCGGCCAGTTCCTCTGCGCCCGCGAGGCGGTCAAGGAGTTCAAGCGCCGCGGCGTGCGGCCCGAGGTCTCCTGCGCCGCCGGCAAGATCATCTGCATCAGCTCGGTGCACGAGGTGATCCCTTGAGCCGGTCACGTCAACTACGCCGCGTCCAAGGGCGGCGTGATGCTGATGATGAAGTCGATCGCCCAGGAGGTCGCCCCGCATCGCATCCGGGTCAACAGCGTGTGCCCGGGCGCGATCCGCACCCCGATCAACACCGCCGCCTGGAACACGCCCGAGGCCTACGCCGAGCTGATGAAGCTGGTGCCGTACAAGCGGATCGGCGAGGTCGAGGACATCGGCCGCGTGGTCGCGTGGCTGGCCTCGGATGAGGCCGATTACATCACCGGCGCCAGCATCTTCGTCGACGGCGGGATGACACTCTATCCGGGCTTCGAGGCCGGGGGGTAGCCATGGCGCGCGCGCTCGACATCGGCGAGGTGCCGGTACGAGGCAAGTGAGCGGCAGCTGCGCGACGGCGCATGTGAAATGAGCATCGTAGCGCGAGTGGCCGCGGAAGCGCTGGTAACCCAATCGTGCGCTGGCCGGATCCCTACCGAACGAGTAGTTCGATTCCAGCTTACCTCGCCTGAGCGTGGCTCCTTCAAACCCCGGCCCTTCGGGCGTCACTGTAACCTCTTGAGTTTGGTGGCTTCTCACATCCGTACCAAAACGGGCGTGGTTCGGTTGTGTCAGAGAAAGTTGGCCGAAAGAGGCCGAAAATGGCCCAAATTGGCCTTCAGGGCGAACGCGCGTGGTTCGGAAGAATGGGCCAGAACGCCCGCTTTCAGCGCCGTTCCGGCCGCCCGCACCACGCCGAAAAAGAATGTCCCCAATGGGCAGACTGGCGGAGCGACAGGTCCTGTCATCGAACCTCTCTGCCGCCTTTTCAATGGGTTACGAACCACACGAACTCTTGTGGATGTTGCCTGGAGAATCCTGAGCCTGCTTCCGCGGTTCCTGTGGTGCAGACGTTGACCAGGATAAGGATCGCTCCCTCACCCTATCCTATGCGCCGCTCGGACTGAAGCGCGAGCGCCGTGTGGATCTGGGCGACGACGGCGGCGCCCTCGCCCACCGCCGCCGCGACGCGCTTGGTCGAGCCGGCGCGGACGTCGCCGATCGCGAACACCCCGGGGAAGCTCGTCTCGAGGGGCAGGGCGGGACGGCCGGCCGCGCGCGCGCGTCGTTCGGGCAGGCGAAGCCGGTGACGACGAAGCCCTTGGAATCCACCGCCACGCGGTCCTGGAGCCATCCGGCGTTGGGATCGGCGCCGATGAACAAGAAGAGATGGCGCAACGGGCAGGTGTAGGTGGCCCCGCTGGCCCGCTGACGGAACACCGCGGCGGTGAGGCCGTCCCGGTCGCCCTCCAGTGCCACGATCTCCTTGCCGACGTGCAGCTCGACGTTGGGCAGCGCCTGGATGCGGTCGATCAGGTAGCGCGACATCGACGCCTCGACCCCGGCGCCGCGGACCACCAGGTGCAGGCGCTTCACCTTGGGTGCCAGGAACACGACGGCTTGGCCCGCCGAGTTGCCGCCGCCGACCAGCGCCACCTCCTCCCCCTCGCACAGCTTCGCCTCGACGGGCGACGCCCAATAGGAGACGCGGGCGCCCTCGAAGGTCGCAAGGTTGGGGATCTCGGGCCGGCGATAGCGCGCGCCGGAAGCCACGACCACGGTGCGCGCCCGCATGGTGCGGCCATCGCTGAGTTCCAGGCGCAAAGGATCGCCGGGATGCCGCGCCGGGCCGCCGCAGTCGAGCCGCGCCACCTCGAGCGGGATCGCGATCTCGGCGCCGAACTTCAGTGCTTGGTTGAAGGCGCGCCCGGCCAGTGCCATGCCGGAGATGCCGGTGGGGAAGCCCAGATAATTCTCGATCCGCGCCGACGCTCCGGCCTGGCCGCCGAAGGCACGCTGGTCCAGCACCAGGACGGAGAGGCCCTCGGACGCGGCGTAGACCGCGGTGGCGAGGCCTGCGGGGCCGGCGCCGACCACCGCCACGTCATAGGTGAGCTGCGGATCGAGATCGGGCGTGATGCCGAGGCACACCCCGGCTTCGGCGTCGGTCGGCCGCTTCAGTACCGTGCCGTTCGGGCAGATCATCAGCGGCAGCTCCTCTGGCTGCACGCCCAGGCGCTCGACCACGGCGCGACCTTCCTCGTCCGCCGCGGCGTCCAGGACGGTGTAGGGGTAGCCGTTGCGGCCGAGGAAGCCCTGAAGCCGCACAAGGTCCGACGCGCCCGCGCGGCCGACCAGGATCGAGCCTACGCCACCCTCCTGGATGAGGCCGACGCGGCGCAGGATGAATGCGCGCATGATCGTCTCGCCGAGCTCTGCCGAGCCGACCACCAGCCCACGGAGATGGGCGGCATCGAAGGGCAGAGCGGTGCAGCCCTCCGGGCCCGCCCTTCCCCTGGCCAGCGCGGCGCGACCGGTCAGCTGGCTAAGTTCGCCGCTGATCTGGCCGGCGCCGTGGCTGGTGATCGCCACCTCACGGTCGAGGCCGTCCCGACCCACCACGTCGATGCTGCCCTCGAGCACCAGCCAGGCCGGGGCGTATCGCTCGCCGACGTCGAACACGACCTCGCCGGGCGCGAAGGACCGCGCCTCCCCGCTGGCAAAGCGCTTGGCCGTGTCGATCTGCGCCATATCGAGCACCGGAAACATCTGATGCCGACGGGTCTCGACCACGCTCATTGCGTATCTCCTGTTGGAGGCGAGCTGCCACAGCTTGCTCTCAAGGGGTTGCCGGGGGTCGTCTTCTTCTAGCCTCCGACAGCCATAACCTCGTGATTCGCGCTGCCCGCCACCGCTCCGGCATGAGCTTGAAAAGCAAGGGCCTTGAAAACGCCTTTCTGGGCCAGTCGCCGGTCGCGGCAAGCGCAAGGTCCGCGGGCACGGTGACGAACGCGCTGGCCCGCGCGCGGTATTCTAGCGGCCTGACGCCCGAGAGCATGCGGCTGATCTTGCTCATCAGCCATAGCCGACAGTCATCGCTCGAGTACCCGGATGCCCGATCGGGTGCCGACGACAACACGCGCGGCAAGACCGACGAAGAGACCGCTCTCGATCACGCCCGTGATTGCGGCAAGCCGCCGCTCGAGGTCCGCCGCGTCGCCGATTTCGCCGAACGTGCAGTCCGCGATGTGATTGCCGCTGTCGGTCCGGCACGGCTCATCGCCGACGACGCGTAAGGTCGGCCTTGCGCCGAGGTCCGCGAGCCGGTCCAGTGTCACCTGCCAGCCGAAGGCGACGATCTCGACCGGGACCGGCGCGTGCTGGCCGAGCCGGTCGACCAGCTTGCTCTCGTCGACGATCACGATCATCCGATCGCTCGCCGAGGCGACGATCTTCTCGCGCAAGAGCGCACCGCCGCGTCCCTTGATGAGGTTGAGCGTGCCGATCTCCACCTCGTCCGCGCCATCGATCGTCATGTCGATGCGGCGATGCTCGGCGAAGCTGCTGAGCCGGATCCCGAGCCGGCGCGCCTGCGCGGCCGTCCACTCGGAGGTCGGGATCGCGACCACGTCAAGGCCATTGGCGACGCGCGCGGCCAGGGCCTCGACGGCGACGGCCGCGGTCGAGCCGCTGCCGAGGCCGAGCACCATGCCATCCTCCACTTCGGCGAGGGCGGCCTCAGCCGCGAGGCGCTTCAAGTGGTCCTGCTCGGGGTTAGACGTGGCGCTCACGGCGCGGACCCCTTCGCCTGGCTCGTCGTCGATGAATGCGCAGCTGGGTCCGCCAGCGTCGGCCCGATCATCGACATGAGCTCATCGAAGATTTCTCTCGGGCGCCGGTCGATCGAAACGACGATCGGGTGCTCGTCGGCGGTCGGCTCTTCGAGCGCCGCGAACTGACTTGCCAGCAGACCGGGGGGCATGAAATGCCCCTGCCGGCACGCCAGCCGGGTGGTGATCAACTGCCGATCGCCCTTGAGATAGACCAACCGCACGTCCGGCCGGTCGCCGATGATGATGTCCCGATAGCTGCGCTTGAGCGCCGAGCAGGCGACGACGCCGTGGCGGCCGGCGGCACGGCTCGCATCGATCCAGCCGGCGACCGCGTGCAGCCACGGCGAGCGGTCCGCATCCGTCAGCGGAATGCCGGCGTGCATTTTGGCGATATTGGCCGCGGGATGGAGATCGTCGGCGTCCTCGAAATCCCAGCGCAGGCGACCCGCGAGCAGCGCGGCGACCGTCGTCTTGCCGGAGCCCGACACGCCCATGACGACCAGGACGGAGGGCGGCACGGTGTGCACCGGCCTACTCGCCACCAGCCGCGTCGACGTCGTTGGCGGTGCTAAACCACGCGTCGAGCTGCTCGAGACGATCCTGAGAGTACGTCATCGTCCGGCTTCCTTTGCAGTACGTCATCCCAGTTACTGTTCATCGGGAAGAGCGGCGCGGTCGACGAACCAGTGCAGCCGGCCGACTGGCCTGATGCGCGCTGCCGGAACGTCCGCTGAACCCCTTCGAATCCTCGCCAGCATGTCGCGCTTGGCTGTCCCGCTGACGAGAAACGCGACGTCGCGGCTGCTCTCGAGCGCGGGATAGGTGAGGGTGATCCGCGCCTCGGGCGTGGCGCCGACGACGGCGGCGACCCAGCCCGAGCGTTCCTCGAGGGCGGCGGTCCCCGGCATGAGCGAGGCGGTGTGTCCGTCCTCGCCGAGTCCGAGAAGGGTCACGTCGAACAGCGGCCGGTCAGGGCTCAGCTGCTGTGCGCCGTAAGACTGCTTCAGCTCTCGCTCGTAGGCGACGACGGCCGCATCCAGCGTCACGCCGTCGGTCGGAATGGGATGCACGCTCCCCACCGGCGCTCCGACCCGGTCCAGCAAAGCGTCGCGGACCATGCGGTAGTTGCTGCGCGCATCCTTCGACGGCACGAAGCGCTCGTCGCCCCAGAACCAGTGGATGCGCTGCCACGGCATCTGGTCGCGATAAGGCGCGCGTGCGAGCGTTTGATAAAGGCGCCGTGGCGTCGAGCCGCCGGACAGGCAAAGGCTCACCGGCCCCGCCGCCATCAGGACGCGCTCGAGGATCCAGTCCGCCGCCCGATCGGCCAGCGCCTCGCCGTTGGGGAGCACCGTCACCTGCGATTCGGGGATCATCGCAGATCTTCTCTCGGCCGCGCGTACCGGCGCAGCTCGGCGATCGCAGCCGCATAGTCGGGCGCGCCGAATACTGCCGAGCCGGCGACGATCGCGTTCGCACCGGCATCGACAACCTGTCTGACGTTCTCGGCGGTGATCCCGCCGTCCACTGCGATCGCCGGATCGACCCCGCGCGCAGCGCAGAGCCGCCGCAACTCACGGATCTTGGGCAGCATCTCGGGCAGGAATGCCTGGCCGCCGAAACCGGGATTGACGGTCATGACCAGGACCACGTCGCAGAGATGGAGCACGTGCTCGACGAACGCGATTGGGGTCGCCGGATTGAGCACCGCGCCAGCCTTCTTGCCCAGTTCGCGGACGCTCGAGAGCACACGATGCAGATGGATCGTCGCGGACGGCTCCGATTGCACCAGGATGTGGTCGGCGCCGGCCCGGGCGAAGTCCTCGACATAGCGTTCCGGCTCGACGATCATGAGGTGGACGCTCAGCGGCTTCGCGGTCGCACGCCGGATCACCTCGACCACAAACGGCCCGATCGTGATGTTCGGGACGAAGCGGCCGTCCATGACGTCGACATGGATCCAATCGGCGCCGGCGGCATCGACCGAACGCACCTCTTCCGCCAGCCGCCCGAAATCGGCAGCCAGGATCGAGGGCGCTACCAGCAGCGGCCTCATCCCGCCTCCGCAACAGCACCGTGCGCGTCGGAGCGGAGGATGAAACGCTCGACCGCCTTCGCGAAGCCCTCGTCGTTGTAAGAGTCAGTCACCACGTCGGCTTGGCGCTTGACCTCGTCGCTGGCATTGCCCATGGCGATGCTGAGCCCACTCTTGCGGAACATCAGCACGTCGTTCGGGCTGTCGCCGATGGTCGCGATCTGCTCGGACGGGATGTCGAGGCAGGCGCTCAGATGCTCGACGACGGCGCCCTTGTTCGCCTCGGGATGCGTCACGTCGACGTAGTAGGGCTGCGAGCGTGCGGCGGACGCGCTGGTGCCGAGCGCGTCTGTGAGGTCGCTCTCGCAGCGCCGGACCAGCTCGTGGTCGTCGCTCACGCCCACGATCTTGGCGGCCCGGTGTAAGGCGTCCGCGAAGTCGTCGACGACCGTGGGCGAGAACTTGACCGTCCAAGCCTCGCGCTCGACGTGGGGGGCCGCCGGATCGCGGATCAGCCATTCGTTGCCGCAATAGACCCAGACGTCCAGACCCCGCTCGCGCATCAGGTCGAAGGCGCGTCGGGCCGCCTCCGGGGCGATGCAGCGCTCGCTGCTGATCGAGAGGTCCGAATCGACGTACACCCCGCCGTTGAAGCCGGCGATGGGGGTCTTGAGGGCGAGCGGCTCGATCAGCATGGCCATGCCGCGCGGCGGCCGCCCGCTCGTTATTGCGAAGCGGATGCCCGCCTCGTGCAGACGATGGACCGCCGCCCGCGCGCGCTCGGTCAACACCTTGTCCTCGGTGACCAGCGTGCCGTCGACATCTGCAAGGAAGAGCGAGATATCGCCCGGCGCCTCAAGCTTGTCTGCCATGCTCTGCTCCCTCAGCCGATCATGCGCCAGCGCCGGTGGTCCTGGGCAATCAAGTAATCCGCAGCACTCGGCCCCTCGCTCCCCGCCTGGTAGAGCTCGAGATCGCGCGGGCCCACCGCCCGCCAAGCGTCGATGATCGGCTGCACCACGCGCCAGCCCGCCTCGACGTTGTCGGCGCGCTGGAACAGGGTCGCATCGCCCATCATGCAGTCGTAGAGCAGCGTCTCGTAGCCGGTGCTCGGTGCATTGTCGAAGTAGTCCTTGTACTTGAAGTCCATGCGCACGCCGTCGATCAGGATCTTCGGACCCGGCACCTTGGCGTTGAACTGGAGCGCTATGCCTTCGTTCGGCTGGATGCGCAGGACCAGGAAGTTCTGCCCCAGCCGGTCGACCCGCGTATCGCGGAACAGCGAGTGCGGCGCCTGCTTGAACTTGACCGCGATTTCCGTCTTGCGCGCCGCGAGCGACTTGCCGGTGCGAAGGTAGAAGGGCACGCCCGCCCAGCGCCAGTTGTCGACCATCAGGCGCATGGCGACGTAAGTCTCGGTCGTCGACCCCGGCGCCACGTCCTGCGCTTGCCGATAAGCCTCTCTCGGCTCTCCGCCCACCGTGCCGGCGCCGTACTGCCCCCGCACCACGAAACGCTCGACGTCCTCCGCCCTCAGGCGTACAGCGTCGAGCACCTTGACCTTCTCCGTGCGCACCGCGTCGGCCGCGAAGCAGGTCGGAGGCTCCATCGCGGTCAACGAGAGCAGCTGGAACAGGTGGTTCGGCACCATGTCGCGAAGCGCGCCAGTGGCGTCATAGAACTTGCCGCGGTGCTCGACGCCTACGGTCTCCGCCACCGTGATCTGCACGTGATCGATGTGATCGCGGTTCCACAACGGCTCGAACAGGCCGTTGGCGAACCGCAGCACCATGATGTTCTGGACCGTCTCCTTTCCGAGATAGTGGTCCATCCGGTAGATCTGCTGCTCCTCGACCACGGCCAGCAGGTCGCGGTCGAGGGCTTCGGCGGACGGCAGATCGGTGCCGAAGGGCTTTTCAACGACCACGCGCCGCCAGCGGCCGTCCTCGCGCATCAGGCCGGCCCCGGCCAGCCGGCGCACGATCATGGCGAAGACGCCGGGCGGGGTGGCGAGATAGAAGATGCAGTTGCCGCCGGTCTGCTGCGCGGACTCGAACTGCTTGAGCGCGCGGCCGAGCCGCTCGAACACGCCGGGGTCGTCGAACTCGCCGCGCAGGTAGTGCAGCCGCTCCGAGATCCAGGACCACTCGGTGACCCTCACCTTGTCGGAGGCTACCTCCAGCACACGCTCGCCCAGTGCGCGGCGGAAGCTGTCGCTGTCGAAATCGTCGCGGGCGACCCCGATCAGGCTGAACTCGGCCGGCAGCAGATCCGCCCGCAGCAGATTGCAAAGCGCCGGCACGAGCAGCCGGCGCGTGAGGTCGCCGCTGGCACCGAACACCACCAACGCGCAGGGTGGGGCTTGCGCATAGTCGGGGTTCATCTCAGCCGCCGTGTTTGGGTTCGAGATGCCCACCGAAACCCTTGCGCATCGCCGAGAGCAGCTTCTCGGCAAAGGTATGCTCGCCCTGACGCGAGCGGAAGCGCGCATAGAGCGCGGCTGAGAGCACCTCCGCCGGGACCGCCTCCTCAATCGCCGCCAGCAGCGTCCAGCGGCCCTCGCCCGAGTCCTGGACGTAACCGGTGAAGCCCGACAGCTCGTCGTCCTGAGCCAGACCCGCCGCGGCGAGGTCGAGCAGCCAGGACGAGATGACGCTACCGCGTCGCCAGACCTCGGCCACGTCGGCCAAGTTCAGCTCCAGTCGCTGATCGGGCGGCAGGATGTCCGAAGCGGCGTTCTTCAGGATGTCGAAGCCCTCGGCATAGGCCTGCATCAGGCCGTACTCGATGCCGTTGTGGACCATCTTGACGAAGTGCCCGGCGCCGGTCGGGCCGGCGTGGAGGTAGCCCTTCTCCGGCCGGGGGTCGCGGCCCTCGCGGCCCGGCGTGCGCGGGATTTCGCCGGGACCGGGGGCGAGCGTCTCGAAGATCGGGGCGAGATGGTCGATCACGTCCCTGTCCCCGCCGATCATCATGCAATAGCCACGCTCGATCCCCCAGACGCCGCCCGAGGTCCCGACATCGACGTAGCGCAACCCCTTCGGCTGCAGCGCCTGTGCCCGGCGTAGGTCGTCCTTGTAGTAGGAATTGCCGCCGTCGATCACAATGTCGCCTGGTTCCATCAGCTCGGCGAGCGCCATGACCGTCCGCTCGGTCACCGCACCGGCCGGCAGCATGACCCATACCGCTCGCGGCTTCTCCAGCTGCGCGACCAGGTCCTCTAGGTTGCGGCTGGAGGTGGCGCCTTCGCCCGCGAGCTCGCGCACCGTGTCCGCGTTGACGTCGTAGACCACGCACGCATGGCCGTCGCGCATGAGCCGCCGGGCGATATTCGCGCCCATCCGGCCGAGACCGACAACTCCGAGCTGCATCCCCCTGTACCTCCCATTCAAGCCAGTGCCTGGCGGACGGCGTCCTCGAGCGCGCCGAGACCGCTCTCGACGTCGGCGCCGAGGTGGGTCCGTAGCGCGCGGCGGCCGCGCTCGGCCAGGACCTCGAAGTCGCCGCGCGCCTGCGCCGCCTTGACGATGCCAAAGCTGTACTTCTGGCCCGGCACCTCGAGATCGACCTCATCGTCGCAGGTGATCTGCAAAAACACGCCGCTGTTCGGGCCGCCTTTGTAGGCTTGGCCGGTTGAGTGCAGGAAGCGCGGCCCGAAGCCGAGGCAAGTCGCGACGCGCTTGCGGTCCCGGATCAGCCGGCGAATCGCCTGCAGCTGCTCGTGATGGCCCTCATTGCGCGCGACATAGGCCAGCAGCGTGCAGTAGTCGCCTGGTCCCAGGCGGTCGAGGTGCCGCTTCAGGTAGCTCGCGACCGCGCCCGGCTCGCCCGCCGTGCGCAAAGTGCGCGCGTTGGCCGGATCGGCGAACAGCTTGAAGCCGTCGCCCTCGAAGACCGGCGTCTCTTCCGGGAGCGCGCCGTCCCGCTCGTAGACGGACGTCAGCTCGCGGGTCCTGACCTTGCTCGCCTCGACGTCCGGCTGGTCGAACGGATTGATGCCGATGATCGAGCCGGCCACGGCCGTCGCGATCTCCCAGCGAAAGAACTCCTGCCCAATCTGGTAGCGGTCGGCGATGTCGATGCGGACGACCGGCTGGCCGGCAGCCTCGAGCGCAGCCACTGCCTGATCCTGCCCGCCATCCACATCCTCATTGAGGCGCAGATAGGCGAACAGACGATCGTCACCATAGACCTCCGGGGGGCCGAGCGGCTCGCCATCGACCGGGATCAGGCCTTTGCCCTGCTTGCCGGTCGACTCCGCGAGCAGCTGCTCGAGCCAGGCTCCCAGACCGGCAATCGCCGGCGAGGCGACGATGGTCACCTTGTCGCGGCCGCGGCGCCCGAGCGTGCCCATGATGGCGCCCAGCACGACGCCCGGATTCTGCGCCGGCGGTGCGCTCGCGCAGCAGGAGCGCACCATCGCGCTTGTCGCCTCCAGGAATCTCGGAAGGTCCAGGCCCATGGCGGCAGCGGGCACCATGCCGAAATCCGAGAGCACGGAGTATCGGCCGCCGATGCTGGGCTTGCCGAAGAAGACGTGACGGAACCGGTCGCGCTCGGCGACTTGCTGCATCGAAGAGCCTGGATCGGTGATCGCGATGAAATGCCGCCCGGCCTGCTCCTGGCCCACCGCCTGACGCACCCGTTCGAAGAAGTATTGCTTGAGGACGTTCGGCTCGAGCGTGCCGCCGGACTTGCTCGACACGATGAAAAGCGTGCGCGCCGGATCGATTCGGCTCTCGAACTCCCGGATCTGGGCCGGGTCGGTCGAATCGAGCACCAGGAGCTCGGGCGCGTTGACCTGGCGGCCGAAGGTCTGCGCGAGCACTTCGGGACCGAGGCTGGAGCCGCCCATGCCGAGCAGCAGCACATGGCGAAAACCCGCAGCGCGCACCTCCTCGGCGAACGCCCGAAGCTGGTCGAGCCGAGCACGCTCCTCGCCGACTATGGTGAGCCAGCCGAGCCAGTCAGGCTCGTCCTTGCCAGTCCAGAGGGTGGCGTCGCCGGCCCAGAGACGCCGGATTTTGCCGTGCCTGCGCCAATCCTCCAGCGCTTCGTTGACAACCTCATCGAACGCCGCAGGCAGCGTATGGCTCTGGCGGTTGAGCCGGCTGCCGAGCAGGATGGCGCGCTTGCTCGCGACCGCGCCGAGCAGCTGATCGGCGGCATCGGCAAACAGCTGCACGCCGTCCTCGACCAGTTTGGCCGTGACCTCGTCGATCGAGATGCCGACCCGCGCGAGGGTTGCCATCACACGCTCCGCCTCGGCGACGCCCTGCTCCAGGCTCGCGCGCTGCAGGCCGTGGTCGCGGAAGGCGTCCATGGTCGCCGGCGGCATGGTGTTGACCGTGTCGGCGCCGATCAGCTCCTCGATGTAGAGGACGTCGCGATAGGCCGGGTTCTTGGTGCCGGTGCTGGCCCAGAGCAGCCGCTGCGGCCGCGCGCCCTCGGCCACTAGCCGCTCCCAGCGCGGGCCGGAGAAGAGCCGCTTGCAGCGCTGGTAGGCGAGCTTGGCGTTGGCGATCGCGACCTTGCCGCGCAGGCCCTCGAGCGTGGCGCGAAGCTCGGGGTCGTTGACGCCCGCGAGCTGCTCCTCGATCTGCTTGTCGATCGCGCTATCGATGCGGCTGACGAAGAAGCTCGCGACGCTTGCCACCCGGCGCGGATCGCCACCCTGCGCGACCAGAACCTCGAGGCCGCCGAGGTAGGCATCGGCGACCTGCTCGTAGACCGCCTGGGAAAACAGCAGGGTCACGTTGACGTTGATGCCCTCGCCGAGCAGCGTGCGGATTGCCGGTAGGCCGGGCGCCGTCCCCGGCACCTTGATCATCAGGTTCTCGCGGTCGACCGCGCGCCAGAGGCGCCGCGCCTCCTCGACCGTGCCGTCGGTGTCCATCGCGAGGTATGGCGAGACCTCGAGACTGACGAAGCCGTCGCGGCACGTAGTCGCCTGATAGACCGGGCGTAGAATGTCGGCAGCCTGTTGGATGTCCTCGACCGCGAGCCGCTCGTACAGCGCCTTGACCTCGAAGTCGGCGTGCGCCTCGGCCGCCTTGAGCGAGTCGTCGTAGTCCTCGCTGTGCCCGATCGCCTTCTCGAAGATCGCGGGGTTGGAGGTGACGCCCCGAAGCCCGTCCTCCTCGATCAGCTTCTGCAGTCCGCCGTCGGTAAGGAAGCGGCGCGCGACGAAGTCGAGCCAGACGGCCTGGCCGTACTCCTGCAAAGACCTGAGCGGGTTCATGCCGTCTGCTCCCTGGCTTTGGCGATCTGTTCCCTGGCGGCCGCCAGGACCTTGTCCGGCGTGAAGCCGAACTTGGTCAGGAGGTCCTTGAGCGGGGCCGACGAGCCGAAGGTGTGCATGCCGATCTTGGCGCCGAAGCGGCCGACGTAGCGGTCCCAGCCGATGACCGACGCCTGCTCCACGGCGACGCGGGCCGTGACGGCCGGCGGCAGCACGCTGTCCCAGTACGCCTGGTCCTGCTGCTCGAACAGCTCCCAGGACGGCATACTGACGACGCGCGCCCGGGTGCCCTCACGCGTCAGCTCTTCGTACGCCTGGACGCAGAGCTGCACCTCGCTGCCGCTGCCGATCAGGATCACCTCGGGCAGCCCGTGCTCCGCGTCGGCCAAGACATAAGCGCCCCGCGCCAGCCCCGAGGTCGACCCGTAGCGGGTGCGATCGAGGGTCGGCAGCGCCTGGCGGCTGAGGATCAGGCAGGCGGGCTGATGCCTGAGCTGGGCGATGACCCGCCAGGCCTCGACGACCTCGTTGGCGTCGGCCGGCCGCAGGGTGATCAGACCGGGGATCGAGCGCAGCGCGATCAGCTGCTCGACCGGCTGATGCGTGGGGCCGTCCTCGCCGACGCCGATCGAATCGTGCGTGAACACGTAGATGACCGGCAGCTCCATCAGCGCCGCGAGCCGGATCGGCGGCTTCATGTAGTCGCTGAAGATCAGGAAGCCCGAGCCGAACGCGCGGATCTTGGACAGCGCCAGGCCGTTGACGATCGCGCCCATGGCGTGTTCGCGCACGCCGAAGTGCAGATTGCGCCCGCCCGGGTTCCCGGGCGACAGATCGCCCGCCCCCTCGAAGGTGAGGCGCGTCTTGGTCGAGGGCGCGAGGTCGGCAGCGCCGCCGATCAGCCAGGGATAGCGCCTGGCGAGCCCATTCAGCACCAGCCCCGAGGATTCCCGGCTGGCGATGCCCTTGTCGTCGGCTGGGAACGTCGGCAGGTCCGCGTCCCAGCCGTCCGGCAGCTCGCGCCGCTGTATCCGCGCGATCTGATCGGCGAGCTCCGGATGGGCGCTCCGGTAGCGCTCGAACAGAGCCGTCCATTCCTCGCGCAGCTGGCGGCCGCGCTGGCCGATGCCCGCGCGGAAGTGCTCGTAGACGCCGTCCGGCACCAGGAACTGCGCGTCCGCGGGCCAGCCGTAGCTCTCCTTGGCGAGCCGGACCTCGTCCTCGCCCAGCGGCTCGCCGTGGGCGGCCGCGGTATCCTGCTTGTGCGGCGCGCCGTAGCCGATGTGACTGTCGATGATGATCAGGGTCGGCCGGTCGTCCGTGCGGCGGAAGATCTCAAGGGCCCGGCCGATCCGCTCGGTGTCGTTGGCATCGCCCAGGCGCATGACGTTCCAGCCGTAGCCCATGAACCGGGCGGCCACGTCCTCGGTGAAGGTGATGTTGGTGTTGCCTTCGATCGTGACGCGGTTGCTATCGTAGATCCAGCACAGGTTCGAGAGCTGGAGGTGGCCCGCCACGGAGGCGACCTCGCTGGCCACACCCTCCATCATGTCGCCATCGCCGCAGAGCGCGAACACATTGTAGTCGAAGAGCGTGAACTCCGGACGATTGAAGTGGTGCGCGAGCCAGCGCGCGGCCATCGCCATGCCGACGCTGTTGCCGCAACCCTGGCCGAGCGGCCCGGTCGTGGTCTCGACGCCCGAGGTCCAGTGGTACTCCGGATGTCCAGGACACTTGCTGTCCAGCTGGCGAAAGCGCCTGATGTCGTCGAGCGTGACCGTGGGCTCGCCCAGGCGCTCGTAATCGGCGTTCACCGCCCGTACGCCACTCAGGTGCAGCATCGCGTAGAGCAGCATCGAGGCGTGCCCGATCGAGAGCACGAAGCGGTCGCGGTTCGGCCAGATCGGATTCTCTGGATCGAAGCGCAGGAAATGCTGCCAGATGGCGTAGGCAACCGGCGCCATCGCCATCGGCGTGCCGGGATGGCCCGACTTCGCCTGCTGCACGGCGTCGATGGCAAGGGTGCGAATAGTGCTGATGCAGAGTTCGTCAAGCGAGTGAGGCGTCATTGTCGTCCGCCATGGGCAAACCGACCGACCGGCCGTCCCGGTATGGCACGGTCAGTTCGATCGACTGCCCCAAAGGTGTCATATTACTGGCTTGCTCGAAGTACGACGGGCGCCGGAAATAGAAAGTATAGCTACCAGGAAGCGGCGCACGGGCCCAGAGCACGAAGAGCCTGGAGGCGTGAACTGTACGACCCGAAACGCGTCCCTGACGAAGTCGGCGTCGAGATCGGCTTCGTCAGCTTCATCGATCACCCGGCG
>Ga0214468_1000226_pt1 | contig 18045 bp, 14 predicted proteins | sample RVTome_9_FD_187334 | JGI IMG/M metagenome (GOLD analysis project Ga0214468, IMG submission 187334) | Soil microbial communities from uranium-contaminated site in the Upper Colorado River Basin, Wyoming, United States - RVT155D38 HiSeq ...
AGACAACCTCGAACCACTCTGCCGACACGACCACCAGCTCAAACACGCCGGCTGGAAACTCGAAAAACTGCAAACCGGCGCATATCAGTGGACCAGCCCACTCGGCCTCAAATACACCGTCGACCCCCGAGGCCCCTGAGCAGGCTCAGTTGTAGTGGCGGATGAGCCCCCATATGTCGGCCAGGGTGCCGTTCGGTTCCAGGCAGAGCCACATCGGGAGCCCCGCCTCCTCGTTGTCCACGCCATATGGGTTGTCGATGATCCCAACCTGGTCCAGTTCGGGACAGATGACGGTGAGCACCTCCCCCACCTGTCCTACCCCGATGATGGGGGCTCCTCCCGGGGGAGGGCCCCAAAGCCAGTAGTTGTTGTGCGCGCTGGAAGCCGGTGGCAGCCCGGCATCGCCCCCGAGTACGTCGATGGCGCCGGCTTCCCCGTAGGAGCCGGCGAAGACAACGGCAGCTGCGCGTTGCCCTTCGGGTATGCCGCCGTGCACTGCGGCCACCTGATCGACGAGGTCGGGCCAACCAACGGTCTCCGCCAGCTCTCCGGTGAAGTCCAGGGTCCCCGAGGCTTGCGGCGGGAGCAGAGGAAGGGCGATGAACAGACCGAAGGCGATCGACCCGGCCGTCAACACGCCCACCCACCTGCGCGCCGCGGTCGAAAGCCTCTCGAACCAGATCGACCCGGCGGCGGCCAGGACCGTGTACATCGGGGCGAGGTAGTAGGCCTTGCCCCCGACGACGACGAAGGTGACGAAGAGAAGCACATAGATCACCGCGATCGGCCGCCAATGTCGTGCCTCTTCGGAGCGAGCCAGCCACCACCAGCCCGTCGCCACCGGCACGATCAGGGCTATCGAGAGCAGGAACGGCTGTTGCAGGACAAAGGCCAACGGCCCGTCACCACGTGCGCGAAGAGCTGATGCCACTTCGAGCTGGGGCCAGTGGTGGGCGGCCTGCCAGACGAGATTGGGCAGCGCGAGGATCACGGCTATGCAAACCCCCAACCAGGGCATGGGGGCGGCCAGCAGACGGCGTCGATCGGTGAGGAGCAAGCCGAACAGAATGGCGACGGCGAGAAACCCGATGGTGTGCTTGTTCTCGACCCCGATCCCGATGACGACTCCCAGCGCCAGCCACGCTCTCGAGTCGGCGCCGTCCAGGATCCCGACCAGGAGCCACAGTGCCAGGGCCCAGAACAGGAAGTCGAATACGGCGGTGCTGAGGAGATGACCCACTCCCAACACGACTCCCGACCACCCGGCGGCGAAGACGGCGAACAACTGGGCGGTGCGCCCCCCGCCAAGACGTCGGGCCATCGCTGCCCCGAGAAGCGCAACCACTCCCACCGCCAGGGCGGGAAGGATGCGCAGCGCGGTTGGCGAGGTCCCGAGCAGTGACTCCGAGGCCCGAGCCACCAATGGGGTCAGAGCCGGCTGGTCGACATAACCCCAGTCGAGACGTCGACCGGCGATGACGAAGTACAGCTCGTCGCGGTGGAAACCGTATCGTCCCGACACCGCGAGCAACAGTGCGGTGGCCCCGCCTGCCGCCAGCCAGACACCCAAGGGGAAACGTGGATAGTTGATCCCAGGGGACCGCATCGCGGCACCCTAGATCGGTTCGAGGGAAGGGCTCAGGCGCCCTGGGAGAACGCCATGCCCCGGCGCCTAGACCTCGCCGGCTTCCTCGGCGTGACGCTCGTGCTCTTCCTTGCGCTCCCGCTCGTGACGCTCGTGTTCCTCTTTGCGCTCCCGCTCGTGCCGGTCACTGTCGTCCTTGCGATCCTGCTCGTGCCGGTCGGAACGCTCCTCTTCGGTCTCCATGCCAAACCTCGGTTGTCGGGTGCCGCTTGTGCGCCTGCGATGACCCTACCGCCCCGGTCCGCTAACTCGACCGCCGGCATCCATCAGGTGCCAGCGGCCACGGGAAGATGACTTCGGGCTGTAGCTACCCTCGGTCTTGGATGAAACGTCTCCTCCTCCTCGCCGTCGCCAGTCTCTTCCTCGTCGCCGCGACACCCGATCAGGTCGTCCCCGAGCTCGAGGACAACGGCTACTACATCGAGGCCGGGTCCACGGCCAGCGAGGCGGTGGTGAGCGAGGCCGTATTCGAGGGCCGCGCCGACGGCGGTCGTCTCTACCTGGTGGTGCTCTCCGAGGAGCCGGCGGGCGGGGCGACAACATTCTCCGATTCGGTCCTCGACCGCCTCGGTTCCGGCTACGTCGTCACGATCGCCCCGGAAACGGTCGGCTTCACCGGTGACGGCACCGCATGGAGCGTCGAAGAGATGAACACCGCCATCGATGCCTCACTGGACGGCGGGAGCGACGACCAAGTCGTCGAGCTGTTCATCTCCGAGCTGACCGGGGCCGGGATCGTCCCCTCGCCCGGGGGCGAAGAGCCGGCCGACGGGGGAGGGGGCTTTGGGTGGATCTGGCTGGTGGTGATCGCCGGAGGTGCCCTACTCATCTTCTCGGCCATGAGGAACAGCTCGAAGAAGCGGGCGGAGGTGGCCGGCTCCGAGCTGGAGAAGGTGAAAGCGATGGCGAAGGCCAAGCTGGCCGAAGTGGCCAACGACATCATCGAGATGGAGCACGAGGTTGAGCTCTCCGACAATGCGGAGGTCAAGTCCCACTACCAGAGCGCTTCCGCCACCTACGCCGAGGCGTTGGCCAGAACCGAGAAGGACCCGGGACCGGCAGAGATGCTCGATGTGGTCCGCGATCTCGACGTCGCCATCTGGGAGCTCGACGTCGCCGAAGCCCTCCTCGACGGCAAGCCGGTCCCCGAAAAACCCAAACCACCGGAGCCCAAACCACCGGCCCGGCAACCCGATCCAGCTCCAACAGAGAGACCGGAGGGCAGCTACGGGCGGCGGCCTGAGCGACAGAGCTCCTATGCGGGCAGCGACCTGATGACCGCCCTTTGGGCACTCCTGGCCATGTCCGGCCGCGGCGGCGGCTGGGGAGGGACACCGGGTGGGTTCGGCGGACCGATGCGCGGCGGTGGCGGCCGAATGAGGGGTGGGGGAATGCGGCTCGGTGGTGGTATTGGCCGCATCCGGGGTGGCGGTCGCCGCCGCTGACCTCGGGCGCACCCGCCCGCCCGGGCCTACACTTCGCTACCTGATCTTCCCCAAAGGAGAAACATGTTCAAGCGGCTATGGGCCTACATCCGGTCCTGGTTCAGGCAAACAGCCGAGAGTGCAATGGACCCCGAGATCGAGATCCAATCGGCCATCGACGAGGCGCGGCGGCGAGACCAGGAGCTGAGGAACCAGGCGGCCAAGGTGATCGCCCACAAAACCACCCTGGAGAGCCAGATCGAGCGGGCGGCGAGCGACGTCGGCGAGGCAAAGGAGATGGCCAAGCAGGCCCTGCTCAAGTCCGACGAGGCGGGCAAGGCCGGCGACCAGGCGGCGGTGACCAAATGGACCCAGGCGGCCCAATCCCTGGCTATGAAGCTTCAGGCCTCGGAGAACAGCGTCACCTCGCTCAAACAGCAATACGAGGTGGCAGTGGGCCAGGCCGAAGAGGCCAAAAAGGCAGTGCAGACCAATGCGATGAACCTCCAGGAGCTCTCTGCGAGGCGCATGGAGATGTTGGGGACGCTGCAGCAGGCAAAGATGCAAGAGTCGGTCAACTCCGCGGTCGAATCCATGTCCGCCGGGGTCAGCGACGACATGCCCAGCCTCGAGCAGGTCGAGACCAAGATCGAACAGCGCAAGGCCGAGGCCATGGCCAAGGCGGAGCTGCGCGAGGCGACCCCCGAAGGAGCCGAAGCCGAGCTGCGTCAGGCGATCAACACCACCCAGGCCGACGCCAAGCTGGACGAGCTCAGGGCGGAGTTGGGCCTGCAGGGCTGAGCTTGGGCCGCGACCCGATCTAGACCGGGTCGAGGCGGAGAGTGGTTCCCAGCACCTCGGGCAGGAGCATGGAGTCGAGAGACCCGCCCGGGCTGTATTTACGCCGCAACGCCTCAGAGACCCGTTCCACCGATTCGGGGTCGCCGGCGGGCACGGCGCGGAAGGGGAACCGGTCGTCGCCCACCCGGAGTGCCATTTCCGGGTCGGCCAAGGCCCGCTGATACCACTTGCCCCCATCGCCCCGAACCGACCGGACGAACACATCGCCTTCATCGACCACCACCCAGATGATGGTGCTGACGACGCGATCGCCTGACCGGGTCTCGATGACCACCCTCTTCGCTTCGTCGAGGATCTCCAGCTGGCTCTTGCTCAGTGCCATGGCCCGAAGAACATAGCTGTACGCGACAGATCAGACCGGAGTCAGGTTGCGGTTGACCCGGAAGAGGTTCTCCGGGTCGTATTCGGCCTTGATCCGGCGCAGCCGTTCGTAGTTACCCCGATAGGAGTCCTCGATGCGGCTCACGTCGTCGTCAACCGTCTGGAAGTTGATGTAGTTGCCTCCGGTGGAGAAGGGGCGGATTCGCTCCCAGGTGTCACGTGCCCAGGCGCGATGGGCATCCCCTTTGGGATCGTTGCTGGGCCAGGCTCCGGCGGCGCCGGTGACGAACTCGGCGTCGCGGTTGCCCACCGCTCCGTCGTCCTCCGCATGTTCGTTGACCGCGCCTTCCAGGTGGAAGGCGAAGACCTGTGACATCGGTGACTCGATCTCTGCGGCGGCGCTGCGGACCGTGCCGAGGAAGTCGTCGCTCAACCCGGGCAGGAACTCGGTCTTCCAGTAGTAGTGGGCCCCTTTGGGCTGGGTCGGGTCCAGCATCGACTGCTGCTCCGCATACATCTTGGGCACGATCTGGTCGGCGATCGGCTTGCCGAACCCCTTGATCGGGGCCAGGTCCCGGGCTGCCTGGTCAGGTTCGCCGGTGTGGCAGGCGATCATGGCGATCATCGGTTTGCCATGCCATTGCTCGGGGATGAAGGGGGCGGGAGGTGCCAGGCGCATGGTGGTGACCAAAGTGAGCTGTCGGGGCGCGCTCGCCGTCATCTCCCGGTAGAGACCGAGCACGTCTTCGTCGTGATCCTCGGCCGGCCAGGCGATGAGACCACCCATGATCTGGGGACCGACATCGTGGAGCTCGTAGGTGAACTCGGTCACCACCCCAAAGTTGCCCCCACCGCCCCGCAACGCCCAGAACAGGTCGGGCTCGGAGTCACGACTTGCCCTTCTCAGCCGACCGTCGGCGGTGACGAGCTCCACTTCGACCAGGTTGTCGACGGTGTACCCGAATCTCCGCGACATGTAGCCGAAGCCACCACCCAAGGTGAGACCGGCCACACCGGTCTCGGACACGAACCCGAGCATGGTGGCCAGCCCGCTTTCCTGGGTCACCCGATCGACGTCGCGGAGGATGCACCCCGGTCCGACCCGAACCTGATTCTCGACTCGGTCCACCTCGACCGCGCGCATTCGGGACATGTCGAGCGTGACCCCTCCATCAGCAAGAGAGAGACCGGCGATGTTGTGACCCCCGCCCTTGATCGAGAGCAAGAGACGGTGCTCGCGGGCCAGGTTGACAGCAGCCATCACCTCGCTCGCGTCGGCGGGCTGGATCACCAAGGCCGGCTGCTTGTCGATCAACCCGTTCCAGATCAGGGTGGCGTCCTCGTACCCGGGATCGCCGGGTCGAAGCCGACTGCCCTCCGGTATGGTGGCCAGCGCGGCCGGATCCAGGCTCAACTCGTCCCCGTCGAGGGTGCGCAGTTCGATGGTTTCAGAAGACATGGCTCCGCACTCTACGACAGCAGTCTCACCCGAGCTTTGCCGAAGTCCCGCTTACGCTGTTCGAGGTGACGACGGCTTCCGGCCCCTCGTTGGGATCCGACGCCAGCTACGAGGCACGACGGGTCCACGAGCTGCGCCGCTGGAAGCGACGCGCCAACGGGTTCCTGCTCGGCGCCCTGATCGTCTTCCTGGTCAGCCACTTCGTCGGCCCCGAAGGAGGGGTCTACGGGTTCATCAGGGCGGCCTCCGAGGCGGCCCTTATCGGCGGCATCGCCGACTGGTTCGCCGTCACCGCCCTCTTTCGCCACCCACTCGGCATCCCCATCCCGCATACCGCCCTCATCCCTCGGAGCAAGGACGAGATCGGCCGCGGCCTGGCGGAGTTCGTGCAACAGAACTTCCTCGACCCCACCAATCTCCACCAGTGGATAACCAACGCCGGGATAGCCGGGCGGTTGGCCAGCTGGCTCGACTCCCCCGACCACTCTGCCCTGGCCGCCCGACGCAGCATCGAGACCGCAGCCACCATCGCCCGGTCCCTCGACGACGAGCGTGTCGCCTCGGTGGTGACCCAGACCTCGCTCGACTGGATGCGGCAGACCCCGGTCACCCCCATCCTGTCGCTGGTTGCCGACGCCTGGCTCAAAGGGAGCCGGGCCCACGAGTCGATCGAGGCGACCCTGCGCGGGATCGAGGTCGTCCTCGTCGACAACATGCCCTACTTTCGGGAGAGCTTTGCCCGGTCCGCCCCCTGGTGGGTTCCCGGCTGGGCCGAGGAGATCATCTTCGAGCGGATCATCGCCTCGTTCCGGGTCCTCGTCGAGGACGTAGCCGCCGACCCGAATCACCCCGTCCGCTCGGACATCCAGCGCATGCTGGGCAAGCTGGCCGACGATCTGCGCAACTCGGCCGACCTGGCTGGGCGCATCGAGGAGACCAAGCTGCGCATCCTGGACTCGCCCGAGTTGGCGGCGGCGATCGAGTCGCAGTGGCAACTGGTCCACGACAGCCTCGATCGGGCCGCCGGAAAGCCTGGATCCGAGCTGGAGAAGAGGCTGGCCGAGCTGATCCAATGGTGGGCCCGCCGCCTGCTCGAAGACTCCCGGCTCCGGATGAGGATCGACGGATGGATCGCCGAGTCAACCGAGCGTCTCGCCCAGCAATGGGACGAAGAAGTGATCGGGCTCATCGAGACCACCGTGGCCGGATGGGATCCCACCGAGATCTCGCATCGTCTCGAACTGCAGTTGGGCCGGGATCTCCAGTTCGTCCGGATCAATGGCACCGTGGTCGGCGGCCTGGTCGGCATCGCCATCCACACCCTGCTCTTGCTCACCGGCTGAGGACAACGTCTCGCGGCCCGCCCTCAGCCGATCTTCTCGGCGAGGATGGTGGCGCCGCGATGGGCGATGGCGGCGATGGTCAACATCGGGTTCACCCCCGAGGCGGTGGGGAAGCACGATCCGTCCATCACGTACAGACCCCTGATGTCGTGGGTCTCGTTGTGGGCGCCGACCACCGAAGTCTCCGGATCGGAGCCCATTCGGGCCGTGCCCATCTGATGAAATGAGAAGTAGGAGGTCCGGTTCGGCCCGTACCCGACGGCGTCGGCCTCCTCCATGAAGGCCTCGAGGGAGCCGCTGCCGGGTATCCAGCGGACCGGTCTGACCGACGAGGTGATCACCTCCCGGGCACCGGACTCGGCCAACAACTCCGCCGCACGCCGCACTCCCACCCGAACATTGCCCTGGTCGAAGTCGGAGATCCGGTACTTCCAGACCGGGCTTCCGTCCTTTCGAATTGTCACCCGCCCGTGATCGCGATCGCGGAGCAGGATCCCGGCCACGTTGAGATGTCCCAACCCGAGGACGTCACGCTTGAACGAAGCGCCATCCTCCCACCCGATGAAGGCGGAAGGGAAGAGTGGGTGGACCGGAGCCGTCTCGAACTTGAACCCGTGCCCTTGCCCGTCCAAATCGGCGAACTGGTCGCTGTAGCGGCTCTGCAGGATCCCGGTCCACGGCTCGACCATCTCGTCGAACCTCCCCCACAGCGCAGTGACGGGGTGAACCCGGAGGTAGCGGCCGGCGGCGGCCCCACCGACATCGCTGCGCAACAGCACCGCGGGAGTGTTGAGCGCTCCGGCGGCCAGCACCACCGTCTTCGCCCTGACCCGCACCCTGTGCTCCCCGACCCGGGCGGTGACCCCGGTCGCTCGCCCCTGCTCGGTCTCGACCAAACGCACGTCGGCCTCGGTGATGACCCGGGCCGTGGCGGCGGCGGCGTCCTGGAGGTAGGTGGTCAGGGTGGAGCGTTTCGCCCCGATCCTGCAGCCCATCGTGCAGTACCCGCACTCCTGTTCGGTGCAGCCCGCTGCGTTGCGGGGCATCTCGTCGACATGCCAGCCAAGGCCACGAAGCCCTTTCTCCATCAGACGGTCCCGGTTTGACGGCGAGCCGTTCTCCCGGTTCACATTGAATCTGGCCTCCACCGCGGTGGTCGAGGCCTCGAACCTCTCGCCGGTGAAAACCTGATCGAACCCGGCGACCCGGTCCCATTCCGCCCGGATCCCATCGGGGGTGGGGAAGGACGTCGTGTAGTTGATGACGGTGCCCCCGCCGAGGGTGGCGCCGGCCAGCATCAGGATGCTCCCGTCGGCTGAGGACCCGAGGGCGCCGTCCAGGTACATGGAGCGGTATGCGTCGGCCTCCAGGTGGCTGAAGTCGGATTCGTTGCGATACCCGCCCTGCTCCATGACGATCACCGACAGGCCGGCCGAGGCGAGCACACCGGCGGCGGTCCCGCCGCCGGCTCCCGACCCGACCACCACGACGTCCGCGTCGAGGTCGGTGTCGCCCGAGATCGTCTCCACCCGAATCGGCTTGGCCACCGACGGAGGTGGCCCGTTCGGGCCCGGGTAGCCCATCTCCGTCCAGGGGGAAGGAGGGGTCGCCGGGTACTCACTGGTCACCCAGAGCAGAGCCGTGAGCGTTTTCAAGGCGCGGGCTCCCTGGCGGACCTTTGCCACCGGGCTGTCCTCCATCGACCGAAAGGCGTCCGCCCGCCGCGCTTGCGACATGGCGGTGAACGCGTCTGCCCGGCCGAACAGGACCATTCCGCCTGCCCTCGAGCCGAGAAGGCGGAGGACCTGTTTGAGTTGTCTGCGGTCATGGTCGTGGGGAAGTGACTCGAAGACCCGGGGCAGCCGATCGGCCAATCCGAGATCGCGCCCTGGCGTGGTCCATACCGGTCCGTCTCCGGGGACGGCGGGGAGGATGGTGTCCACCACCGCGGTGAAGCTGTCGAGTAGCCGGGGCTTCAGTCTCATCGGTTACCAGACAAAGTTACGCGGATCCCAGACCGCGGGTCTGATCGACCTTGGATGCGAGGCGGCTGAACGCTAGAAAGCAACACCACCGACGAAGAGAGGTCGATGAGAGTCGAGATCGGAGCGTTTGGTGTGTGGCGCATGGCCAGGGGGTTCACCCCGGAGCTCGCCGAGCAGGTCGAAGCGCTCGGGTTCGGGGCGATTTGGCTCGGGGGCTCGCCTGGCGGTGATCTCGCTCTCGTGGAGGCACTGCTCGACGCCACCGACCGGATATCGATCGCCACGGGGATCGTGAACATGTGGCGGGACGAGTCGGCGACCGTGGGCGAGTCGTTTCGACGGATCGAGGCCAAGCATCCGGGACGCTTCTTGCTGGGTGTCGGCATCGGGCATCGCGAGGCGGTCGAGCAGTACCAGAGGCCGCTCGAGAAGATGGCGGACTACCTCGACGGACTCGACGAAGCGGGCGTGCCCGGAGAAGACGTGGTGTTGGCGGCATTGGGGCCGAAGGCCCTGGCCCTCGCCGCCGAGAGAACGGCCGGCGCCCACCCCTATCTGACCACCCCCGGTCACACCGAGTATGCGCGCAGGGTGATGGGGCCCGGGCCCCTCCTGGCGCCGGAGCACAAGGTGGTGCTCGACACCGACCCGGGCCGGGCCCGTGCGGCGGGCCGAGCCGTGGTCAGCCGGTATCTCGACCGGGTGAACTACCGGAACAACCTGCTCCGCGAGGGGTGGTCCGAGGCCGACCTGGCCGACGGGGGGAGTGATCGGCTGGTCGACGCTCTGGTGCTGCACGGCACCGTGGAATACGTGGCAGCCGGCCTCACCGCCCACATCGAGGCGGGCGCCGACCATGTCGGGATCCAGGTCATCGGGGACGACCCGCTGCAGGCCTACCGGGAGCTGGCCGAGGCGTTGCTCGAATGACGGCGGTCAACCCAAGAGCTCTCTGGCCTCGACCAGTGGGTGCTCGTCGAGACCTTCGGTGAAGGTCGCGTATAGGGCGGCCAGCTCGTCGGTCCGGTCGCGGGCGCGGCCCGTTTGGCGGTGCAGCCCGACCAGCCTGGTCAGTGCGATCAGCTCGGGCAGGCGCTGCCCCCACCCCCTCGACATCTCCAGCGCCTCCAGATATACCTGCTCGGCTCCGTCCGGGTCGGGCTCGGGGATCATCATCAGGAAGTCACCCTTGTACACCGAGAATTCGACCGCGACACCTTGGTTGCCTCCCAGGTCGATGGCCTCGTCGATCAATTCGATGGCGCGTTGCGGCTGACCGGCCATGCCGTGGACCACGGCGCGGAGCCCGAGGATCAGCGGCCAGAAGATCGGGGGTGTGGTCAAACCCTGATAGAGGTCGATCCCGGCGTCGGTGAGCGCCAGGCCCTGCTCGGGCTCTCCGAGCGCCGTTCGGGAAACTCCTTCGAGGACGGTGGCCAGGGTCCTCCACAAGATGTAGTCGTTCTCGCTTGCCACCTCGGCCAGCTGGTGCGCGAAGTGGAGGCACTCCTCGAAGCGGCCACGATTGAGGGCAAGGAAGCCGTTGTGATAGAGGGCGTAGGCGAGGCTGTATGGGTGTTCGATCTCCCGGGCGATCTCCAGGGCGCCGGTGATCCTCGCCACCGCGACTTCCAGGGAGCCGCTTTGCCAGATGAGAAAGCCGGAGGCGACTCTGGCTACCACACCGGTGTTCGGCCCGAGCCGGAAACGGGAGGAGCCGTGGATCCGGGGGTCGTGCAGCTCGATGGCACGGTCGAGATGGGGAAGCCCGGTGTCGAGATCGCCGCTGAACGACGTGGCGGCGCCGAATACGTAGTGACCTTCGATCTCGATCGACTGGTCTCCCTCCGCTTCGCCCAACTCGAGGAGCTGACGCCCCATCTCGGCGGCGGTGTCGAAGTCGGTGATGCTCATGTAGTAGGTGGCGAGGGCGCGGAGCACCGGGAAGCGCTGTGCCGCCGTGCCGGTCGCGTCGGACATCTCCAGGACACGGCGGAACGCCTCCTCCACCTCGACGCCATAGCCGCGCACGGCCATCAGGGCCCTGGCCAGGCTGGTGCGAAGGATCAGCTCTTCCGCGGCCAGCTCCGGCGACGGCGGGGCGGTGGCCAACACCGAGAGGGTGTCGGTGGCCAGCTCGATTGCGGCGTGGTACCACCCCTTGGCCTCGTGCAGGGCCCAGAGACCGTCGATCAGCAGGAAGAGCTGCTCCAGATCTCCCTGTGTCACCCAGTAGCGCCAGGCAATCCTCAGGTTGCCGATCTCAGAGGCGAGCTCGTCGAGAGCCGACTCGCGCTCCACGTCCCGGAGCCGGTCCTGTAGCCCCTGGGCGAACCCCGAGAAGTAGAGAGCGTGAGCCCGCCGCACCTCCTGGTCCCGTTCCGGGGTGTGGGCCAGCCTGGTCTCGGCGTACTCCTTGATCATCAGCAGCATCGAGAACCGTTGCGAGGTGCCGGCGTCCTCGCTTCGTATCAGGCTCTTGTCGACCAGTGAGGCGAGAGAGTCGAGGACGATCCCGACGCCAAGTGCCGAGCCGGCCACCGATTCCAAGGCGGGGAGATCGGTCGATGAGAACACCGACATCAGCTCGAACAAGTCGCGCTCGTTCTCGTCGAGCAGCTCGTAGCTCCAACCGATCGCACCCCACAAGGTTCGCTGCCGGTCGGGCAGGTCCCGGCCACCGGCACCCAGGATGTCGAGTCGATCCCGAAGCCGATCGAGGAGGTCCGAAGGCGTGAACACGTTGAGACGGGCCGCGGCCAGCTCGATGGCGAGGGGGAGACCGTCGAGGCGAAGGCAGATCTCGGCGATAACCCCTGCGTTCTCGTCGACGACCGCAAACCCGGGTCGAACCGCCCGAGCCCGCTCGGCGAACAGTTGTACCGCTTCCGCCTCGGCGATGGACGCGGTGGGGTCCTTGGGGTGGGGAAGAGAGAGCGGCGGAACGGGGAACACATGCTCGGCGCGGACCCGGAGCGTCTCCCGACTGGTGACGACGATCTTCAGCCCGGGAGCGTGTTGGAGCAGCTCGGAGAGCCCGACCGCTGCCGCGGTTACCTGCTCGAAGTTGTCGAGGACGAGCAACATCTGCTGATCGCGCAGCCTGGTCTTCAGGATCTGGAGCGGGTCGCCTCCCGACACGGGGAGGTCGAGGGTGCGGACGATGGTCTCGTAGGCGGCATCCGGGTCCCTCTCGGCCGAGAGGTCGACGAAGAAGACGCCGTCGCGGAACCGGTCCGCCTGCTCGGCGGCGACCTGCAGCCCGAGACGGGTCTTGCCTGCGCCACCCGGGCCGGAGATGGTCAACAGCCTCGTGCTCGGCGACTCCAGCATGACCTGGATGGCAGCCAGCTCGTTGGCGCGGCCGAGGAACTCGGTGGTCTGCAGGGGGAGGTTGTTGGGTCTGGCATCGAGAGTCACTGGTGCGGGAAACTCGGCCCCTATGTCCTGGTGGACCAGCTGGTAGAGATGCTCGGGCAGGGTCAGGTCCTTGAGACGGTGCGTGCCCAGATCCCTCAACTGGGCACCGGAGGGAAGCCGACCGTCGGAGAGACCGGCGGCGGCGGCGGATAGCAGCACCTGACCACCGTGCCCGGCGGCCATGATGCGGGCGGCCCGGTTCATCGCCGGCCCGAAGTAGTCGCCGCCGCGGCTCTCGGTGTCACCGGCGTGCACACCCATCCGCACCCGGAGCGGGCCGGTGGAGCCCCACGCCTCGGCGAGCAGGCTCCGCTGGGCGTCGATGGTCGCGGCCAAGGTGTCGGTCACCGAGTCGAACACGGCGAGTAGGCCGTCGCCGGTCGTCTTCACCACCTTGCCCCCGGCCCGGTCGACAGCTTCGCTGAGGATGGCATCGTGGCGTGCCAGCGCCGTGGCCATGTCGTCGGTGTGCTCCTCCCAGAGACGCGTACTCCCCTCGATGTCGGTGAAGAGGAAGGTATGCATCGAGCGGCAATATACGGGCCGGTCAGGACACGGGCGAGACCCTCCGCCCTGCCAGCACAACCCGAGGGGCGTCGTTTCCGTCTCCGTCCGCCCTTAAGGTCGGGGTGTGACGGCTCCGGGCCCAGCCCAACTCGGTCGGTCTGTGGTGGTGAGCCCAGGGGCTCCGCCTCCTCCGGCGTGGGCCGATGCCGATCGGGTCCGCATCGATCAGACCCTCCTCGCCGACGAGGATCGGCTGGCGGCGACGGTCGACGATGTGCAGCGACGCTACGTGCAGAGGACGCCGACCGTCTTCGAGCTCGACCTCGCCCCCGAAGATCTGGCCACACCCGAGACCAGCGATGCTCCGCCCTATGAGCTGGGCGGCCGCTTCACCTTCCCCAGGGAGCGATTGGTCAAGACGGTATGGCACAACTCATATGACGCCCGCTCCGAATCACCGGTGTGGTGGTGGGGTCACAAAGCGGCGAGGCGTCTCGACCTCACCCTGGGCGGGCCGGCCGATGTGACGCGCGCCGACGGCACACCGGTATGGGTCGACGGCGGTCCCCGCCAGCCCTTCGACCTCGGCGAGGTCGTGATCCATCATGAGACTGTCGACCTGGGTCGGGACACCCCCGTCCCGGGCATCAAGGCACCATCGCTCGAGCTGGCCCCGGACCAGTTGGAGGCGGTGTCCCATCTGGTCGGCCCGGCCCGGATCATCGCACCGGCCGGCTCGGGGAAGACCCGGGTCCTGACCGCCCGGGTCCGTCATCTCATCGAAGACCGGGGGATCGAGCCTGAGGTGCTGACCGCGCTCGCCTACAACCGGAGGGCGGCAGAGGAGATGCTGGAGCGACTCCCCGCGGGGAGGCGGCTCAACGTTCGCACCATCCACTCCCTGGGCTGGGAGATCCTGCGCATGGCCAAACCCGGTCTGCGTCTCATCGACGAGAGGGAACAGCGACGACGTCTGGAGCCCATCGCCACCGCGCCGCCCCGGGCCAACACCGATGTGATCGGCCCCTACCTGGATGCCCTGGACGAGGTTCGGATCGGGCTCCGTGATCCCGATCTGGTCGAGGTCGATCGTGACGACGTGCCCGGGTTCGCCGAGACATTCCGCCGCTACCGCGAGGGTTTGGAGCGCAGCAGCGAGGCCGATCATGCCGAGCAGATCTACGGGGCGATCGAAGCCCTCTGCCGGCTCCCCGGTCTCCGCGCTCAATGGCAGGCGCAGTGCCGGCACCTCCTCGTCGACGAGTTCCAGGACCTGACCCCTGCCTATCTGCTTCTCATCCGACTGGTCGCAGGGCCAGGGTTGAACGTGTTCGGGGTGGGGGACGACGACCAGGTGATCTACGGCTACGCCGGAGCCGACCCCGGGTATCTCATCGACTTCGAAGAGCTGTTCCCGGGCGCCGCAGTTCATGCGCTCGAGGTCAACTACCGCTGCCCTGCAGACGTGGTCGAGGTGGCGAGCACCCTTCTCGGCTACAACCGGCGCCGGGTGGAGAAGACGATCCGGTCCGATTCAGGGGTCGATGGCCTGGAGGTGGTCACCGCACCGGGCGACCAGCTGGGCCAGGTCGGGGCCGACCGCATCGCATCGCTCATGGAATCGGGGGTGGAAGCGTCGGCCGTGGCGGTTCTCTCCCGGGTCAATTCCAGCCTGCTCCCGGTCCACGTCGCCCTCTCCATGCGTCGGGTTCCGTTCCACAGCCCGTTGACGGCGAGCATCCTCGATCGAACCTTGCTCCGCGCCGCGCTGGCCTGGATCCGGATCGCCGTCGATCCCGAGCAGATGAGCCGCAACGACCTGTTCGAGATCATCAGACGGCCAGGACGGGGGATCACCCGGCTGTTCGGAGAGCTGATCGGGCGACGTCGCGGGCCGTTCTCACTGCACCAGTTGGCCGAGGTGGGCGCAGGCCTCGACGGCCGACGCGCCGACCGATGGGCGGAGCTGTGCGACGACATCGTCTACGCCTCGGAGGGAACCTCGTCGACACCGCGTCTGCTCGACGTGCTCACTACCCACATCGGGCTCGACCGGGCGGCGGCGGCCCTCGATTCGGGACGGACCCGGGCCGACCGGGCCGCGCAGGGTGACGACCTCACCGCATTGCGCCGGGTCGCGGCGCTGGGCCCGGGCCCGGTCGAATTCGAGGGTTGGCTGCGCCGGCGACTGTCCATCCCGGCGACCCCTGCCGGCGTCACCCTGTCCACGGTGCATCGGGTCAAAGGGCTGGAGTGGGACCACGTGCTGGTGTTCGGGGCCGACAGCGGCTCGATGCCCCACGAGCTGTCAGACGACATCGAAGAGGAGCGTCGGGTCTTCCATGTTGCCCTCACCCGGGGCCGGGTGTCGGTGACGGTCCTCGCAGACGAAGCCCGGCCCTCGCGCTTTCTCGCCGAGATGGAGGGAACCGCTCCTGTTGAGCCCGAGCCGTCGAAGGCGCGAAGCGATCTGACACCGAGCCGGGTCCCGGCCGACGCCGTGTTCGTGACGGTCGGGGACGAAATCACGATCACCGGCGGCTACCAGGGAACGGTCGACGAGATCCTCACCACCGGCGCCCTGGTCAAGCTGGCCGAGACTGGAGCGGTGATGGCCCTGCCTTGGGGGGAGAAGATGACCAAGGCCGGGGTCTCCGGTCGACTGACCCCGGGAGGCGGGGCGGTCGATGCCGGGCTCGTCGAGCGGTTGAAGATGTGGCGGCTGGGACAGGCCAAGGCCCAAGGCGTGCCTGCCTACGTGGTGTTCAACGACCGTACCCTGGAGGCCATCGCCGCTCTGCGACCGACGACCGAAACTGCCTTGCTCGAGATTCCGGGGATCGGACCGGCCAAGCTCGAGGCCTATGGCGATCAGCTGCTCGACCTGCTCGCCGAGTAGGCGACATCTCGGGGCGCCCCGACCATCGGCCCGACCGCGCTGGTAGCGTGCCCGCTCCGGATCGAGAGCGGAGAGATTGAATGACCATCGAGGATCGTGCCGTCGACCCGTCTCGGCCCTTCGCCGCAGAGCATGTCCGCCAGTATCTGGAGAGCAATGGTGCTGCGGTCGATCACCCGGCCGCCGGCCACTTGATCCTCCTCTACACCACCGGGCGAACGTCGGGTCAGATCAGACGCACCCCACTCCGCTTCTTCGAGGTCGGTGATGACCTGGTGGTGGCGGCGTCCTTCGGCGGGGCGCCGGAACATCCCGACTGGTACCTCAACCTCCTCGGCGACCCCAAGGTATGGGTGCGGCGTGACGCCGATCTGTACGAGGCGACCGCAGAGCCCGTGGTAGGTGAGGATCGCGACCGCATCTGGGAGACGGTGGTGGTGAGCCAGGCGCCCCAATTCGCCGATTATCAGACCAAGACGCCGCGCGTCATCCCCGTCATCCGTCTGGTCGCGGCGGGTTGAGCTCCGAGGTCAGGCGTCAGCCGAGGACCCGGCCGGCCTCGGCCAGGAGATCGTCGATGTCGGTGCCGGACTCCTCGGCGAGGAGGCGCCGGATCCCCGGAGAGACCTTGTCAAGGACCGAGATCATCTTGTTCAGCACCGAACGCTGCGCCTTCATCCGCGCCGCCTCGTCGGCCGGTGTGACCAGGTCGTCGACGATGGATCCGTGGGCCCTTGACGCAACCATCGGATCGCTCACGCCCCGCACCCAGACCAGGGATCTGCGCCCTGGCCCGCGACCTTCGGTGATCGGCTCCACCGCGGTGACCTCGTCGGAGCGGACGTAGGCCCCGTATCCGAGCGCTACCAGCTGACCGGTTTGCACGCGCATATGACCTCCTAGTCGGTCGGACAGTACCGGGGAGGGGACAGCCCGGAACGAAAATCGTTCCTTCTCTTGGGTTGGCCCCTGGTTGAATCCGCCGGGTGTTCATCCCGATCCGCACCGACCGTCTTCTCATCCGGCCCTTCGTCGCCGACGACGCAGCCGGTCTGGCGGCGCGGCGAAACGATCCGGAGGTGGCCCGGCTCCAGAACTGGGAGCTTCCCTATCCGTTGGAGAGGGCGGAGAAGCTGGTCTCGGAGCTGGTGGCCATGGAAGGCCCCACCAACGACGAGTGGTGGATGGCGGTTGTTGCCGACGGCGAGACCGGCGAGGTCCTCGGCGATCTCGCCCTTCATCTCACCTGGCAGGGGCGGAGCGCCGAAGTGGGTTACACACTGGCCAGGGAGCACTGGGGCAAGGGTTATGCCACCGAGTCGCTCGAAGCACTGATCGAATACCTCCTCGACGGACTGGGGGTGACCCGGGTCTTCGGCATGCTCCACCCCGACAACGTGGCATCGGCCATGGTGCTGGAGCGGTGCGGGCTCCTCTTCGAAGGACACACCAGGTCGTCTTTCTGGCTGGGAGACGAGGTCTCCGACGACTGGATCTACGGGATGATCCGCCCCGATTGGGAGACCTGGCGAGATCGCCCCCGGCACCCGCCCGAGACGGTCGGTCTGACCGAAGTCACCCCGGAGAACGAGAGGAACGTCTCCAAGCTGTCCACCCACAAGACCCAGGAGGCCTTCGTCGCCCCGATGTGCTGGTCGTTTGCCGACGCTCTGTTCCCCGAGGTGGTCGACGGTGCTCCGGTCGTTCCCTGGATGCGGGCCGTTGTCGCCGATGGGCAGATCGTCGGGTTCGTCATGCTGGCCCTCCGCACCGAGCATCATCCCGAGCCTTACCTGTGGCGTCTCCTCATCGACCGTCTCCACCAGCGACGCGGGATCGGGGGAAGGGTGCTCGATCTGGTCGCCGAGGAGTGCCGAGGAATGGGGGACGGCACGCTCCTCACCAGCTGGGAGGAGGGAAGGGGCTCGCCCCGGCCTTTCTATCTCCGCCACGGCTTCGAGCCCACCGGAAAGATCGTCGGCGAGGAGACCGAGGCCCGGAAGCAGCTGTGAGAGTGCGGGCAACGGCCGCCGCGGGATCCCCACGCAGGTAGGCTTGGGCCGCTTGCGGAGAGGTGGAATCGTGGTGCAGACACTCGAATCTGGACGTGACGCGATTTCGCGTCGGGCCTGGAAGGAGGCGTGGGAGACGCTGGCCGAGTTGGACAAGGGTGCCAGCCTG
>Ga0214468_1000228_pt1 | contig 18024 bp, 14 predicted proteins | sample RVTome_9_FD_187334 | JGI IMG/M metagenome (GOLD analysis project Ga0214468, IMG submission 187334) | Soil microbial communities from uranium-contaminated site in the Upper Colorado River Basin, Wyoming, United States - RVT155D38 HiSeq ...
TCTCCTGCACCTCCTCGAGCTCGGCGGCGAGGTCGGCGGGGGCGCGCGCGGCAACACGCTTCAGGCTGAGCAGAACCGCGGTCAGCGCCTGTCCCACCTCGTCGTGGAGCTCGCGCGCGATCCGCCGGCGCTCCTCCTCCTGCCCGGCCAGGACGCGTGCCGAGCTCGCGCGCCGCTCGGACTCGAGCCGGTCGAGCATGTCGTTGAAGGTCCGGATCACCTCGCCGACCTCGCCCCCACCTTCGGCCGGCAGGCGCCCGACCGGCTTCAGCAGGTCGATCCGCCGCATGAACCGCGTCAGCCGCTCGAGCGGCGCGAAGGCGATCCGCAGGAGGAAGACGTTCGCGACGAGGAGAGCGGCCAGGCCGCCGGCGAGGACGATCCCTTCGCGGGCGACGATCGGCCAGCTCACCGTCGCCGGCGAGAGCGCGAGGATCGCCGTGCCGATCGCAAAGATCGCCGCGTTGCCGATGAACACCCGCCAGAAGAGGGACACCGATCTACGGTCCTACCAGCTCGGCGGTCCCGGCATGGAGGCCTGGACGGTGGACGCTGGTCACAGCCGCTCGCGCTGCGGGTCGCGGGGACGGCCCGCGGCGGCGACGAGAACGACGACCGCGACGGCACCGATGAGGGCCGCAGCGAGGGTGAGGGCGTCGACCTCGGCGATGCGCCGCTCGAGCAGGGCGGCGACGAGAAACCCGCCGAACGCGGCTCCGAGCACGCCGCCGAGCATCGTGCCGGGCAGCCGGAGCGGAAAGGTGCGCGGCCGTAGCCGCTGTGCTGCGGCGCCGACGAGCGCGCCGACGAGGATCCAGCTCACGAGGCCCATGCAACGGGAGCGTGAGCGGGACGGTCGCGCGAGGCCATGGAGAATGGCCCGCATCTTGGAGAGGAGCGCGCCCGTAGACGCGGGTCCGCGCGGCCGGCCGGCCCAGAGGGGGCCGGCCGGAGCGGATCGACCTAGAAAACGAACGCGATGAGAAGAATGATCAGGACGATGAGAAGGATCGTTCCGATACCGATGTACACAAGGCTCCCTTCGTTCGTGTGACGCAATGCTTCCCGCTCGGCGGCCGAGAGAAACGCCGTGGAAAATCCTTACATCTGCAGATCGCCGGCCAGTGGCAGCTCGACGGTGAATGTCGAGCCGGCTCCCTCCTCCGAACGGACGGACACGCGGCCGCCCATCCGTTCGACGAGCGCACGGCAGATGTAGAGGCCGAGCCCGGTGCCGCCCACGCCGCGGGTCAGGTTCGGGTCGAGCCGGTAGAACTTCTCGAAGATCCGCTCGTGCTCGCCGGCCGGGATGCCGAGCCCCTGATCCTCGACGGCGAGACGCAGGCGGCTGCCGTCGGGCTCCAGGCGGACGACCACACGCCCGCCGTCCGGCGAGTACTTGACCGCGTTGTCCACGAGGTTCGTGAGCACCTGCGTGAGCTTTGGCTCGTCGGCGGCGACGCGCGGGACCTCGTCCGGCGCCTCGAGCACGACGTCGATCATCTCCGGAAGGTGGGCCTGCGCCGACTCGATCACGCGCCGGGCCGTCAGCCGGGCGTCGAACGGCGCGATCCGCACGTCGGTGTCCGACGAGTCGACGCGGCTCGCCCAGAGGATGTCGTTCACGATCCGGGCGAGGCGGTCCGACTCGTCGGCGATCACGGCGAGCAGCACGTCGCGCTCCTCCGCGGTCAGCTCGATGTCGCCCCGCCGCAGCGTCACGGCCGCGCCGTAGACGGCCGCGAGCGGCGTGCGCAGCTCGTGCGAGGCGGTGGCGACGAACTCCGAGCGGTGCTCCTCGAGGCGGCGCTCCTCCGTGAGGTCGCGGAACGTGAAGACGGTGCCGTCCTCGAAGCCGACGCCCGCGAACGAGAGCCAGAGCTCGCGCCCACCTATCTCGAGCGGAACCGCCTGCGCGCGCGCCGGCACACCGCCCCCCCTCGCGACCGGCAACGCATGCTCGATGTCGGCCCAGCCGGGAATCGCGTCTCGCGCGGGCCGGCCCAGGATCTCGTCGCCGGTGAGGCCCGTGATGCGCTCGGCGCCGGGATTCCAGAGCCGCACGATCCCCTCCCCGTCGAGCAACAGCACGCCGTCGGCGACCGTGGCGAGCGCCTGCGCGGCGCGGGCGCGCTGGGCGGCCTCCCGGTAGAGCCGCGCGTTGTCGACGGCGATCGCGGCACGGCTCGCGAGCTGCTCGGCGAGCGTCAGGTCGTCCGGCCCGTACCGGCGAAGCGACGTGGAGGTGAGCAGCGTGATCGCGCCGAGCGTCTGTCCGCGGGCGATGAGCGGGACGATCATCCCCGAGACGAGCCCGAGCTCTACGAGCCCGCGCGCGTGGTCGTCGTCCTGCGCGATGTCCGCGACGCGCAGGTCGAGATCCGGCAACTCGACGGAGGTCGCCTCGCGGAGCGCGCGGCCGACGAGGCTCTGCGGGTCGCTCTCGCTCGTCGGGTAGCGCTCCTCGAGCCGGCGCACGAGCTGCTCCCGCTCCGGATCCACGTGCGCGACCGCGACCTGGCGCACCTGGCGGCGCTCGCCAAGCACGTCGACGACGCAGCAGTCGGCGAGCGCGGGCACGACGAGCAGGGCGAGCCGCTCGAGGGTCGTCTCGTAGTCGAGCGACGAGCCGAGCACCGCGGTCGTCTCGGCGAGGAAGCGAAGCCGTTCCCCCGCCGCCTCCGAGTCGAGCCGAGCCCGCTGCTCGCTCCGGTACAGCCGCGCGCGGTCGACGGCGAGCGCCGCGCGGCGCGCCACCTCCCCGGCGAGCGCGAGCGCCTCGGCGTCGTAGCGCCTCCTTCCCCCGGTGGAGATGAGCGCGAGGGCGCCGAGCGTCCGCCCCTGGACGACGAGCGGCACGCACATCCAGGAGGCGTCCTCGTGGAACGGGCCGAGCCGCCGGGCGAACTCGACCGGGTCGCGAACGTCGGCCGCGAGACCCTCGAGGGTCGCGTCGGGGATGAGCTCCGCCACCCCGGTCCGAATGACGCGCGGGACACCGCCCGGCGCGCCGGGATCGAGCGGAAGCCCGCCCAGCTGCCGCGCGACCGCGGCGCGCGTCTCCTCGTCCTCGTGGGCGAGCGCGATCCGCCGAATCTCGCCGTCCGGCTCGACGACGTAGACGATGCACCAGTCGCCGAGGCGCGGAACGGCGAGGTCGGCGAGGGAGCCGAGCGTCGTCTCGAGCTCGAGCGACTCGGCGAGCAGCTCGGTCGCGCGGGCCAGGAAGCTCACCTGCTCCTGGGCGGCCTCCGCGGCGAGGCGTGCCTGCCGCTCGCGACGATAGAGCCGAGCGCGGTCGAGCGCGAGCGCGACGCGACGCGCGAGCTGCTCGGCGAGCCTCACGTCCTCCTCGCCGTAGCGCCGGCCGGACTCGGCCGCGGCGAAGCTCATCGCGCCGATCACCTGGTCGTCGGCGACGAGCGGGACGGCGATCGCGTCACGCGGCCCGAGCTCGGCGAGGAGCGAGGCGTGCTCCTCGTCCCAGACGTTCGCGGCGATCACGTCGGGCGTGAGCTCGGCCAGGAGGACCGCCTCCCGGTTCCGGGCCGCCCGGGCGGCCGGCTGCGGCGAGTCCCAGGTGAGCGGATAGCGCTCCCGCAGGACCTCGAGCAGCGCCTGCTTGCGCGGATCCGCCGCGACGACGGCGACGCGGGCGAGCTCCCCGTCCTCGCGCACCTCGTCCACCACGCACCAGTCGGCGAGCGCCGGAACCGCGAGCTCCGCGACCCGGGCGAGCGTCTCCTCGTAGTCGAGCGACCCGGCGAGGAGATCGGTGGCCTGCGCGAGGAAGCGAAGCCTGCTCTCGGCCGTCCAGCCGCCCACGTCGTCGGTCGAGGCGTCGGCGGTCACGGCCGTATTCTCCCGACGGCGCGCGCTTGCTGCCACCTGGCGCCGGTTTCTTCGGCCCGCCCCACGGGAAGCCGGTTCGGTGAGGAAAGGAGTGCGCATGGGCGTGTTCGACAGGCTGCGCGGACGACCGCGCGACACGCAGGAGGAGAGGGCCGAGGCCAAGCCGGAGGCTCCCACCGAGGGCGCAGACGACATCGCCGCCGCGAATCGCTCGCCGGAGGAGATCGACGCCGCGATCGACGTCCGCCACGACGAGGAGGCCGTCCGGCACGGAGGGATCTAGGCCAGCGTGCGGCCGAGTGCCGCCAAGTCCCCGCGGGCGCGCGCCGGGTCGCCGCTCAGCGCGAGCACCTCGGCGGCTCCGGCCGCATGCAGCGCCGCCTCGCCCTCGGGCCGGACACGCCCGCCGAAGACGACGACCGGAACGCCCGCCCGCGCGCATTCGCCGACGACCCCGAACGTGACCTTTCCCTCCGCCGAGGAGGCATCCACGCTCCCCTCCCCGGTGACCACGAGCGACGCGTCCGCGAGCAGCCCGCGGAAGCCGGTCGCCGTGAGCACGAGCTCGAGGCCGGGCCGAAGCTCCGCGCCGAGCGACGCGAAGGCGGCCCCGAGCCCGCCCGCAGCCCCCGCGCCCGGCAGCTCGGCGTAGGGCAGGAGGCGCTCGGAGGTGGCAAGGCGCCTCTCCAGCAGCTCGACGGTGTCCGGCGTCGCGCCCTTCTGGGGGCCGAAGAGCCGTGCGGCCCCGCGTGGGCCGAGCAGCGGGCTCCTGACGTCGCACGCGGCGACGACGGGCACGCTCAGGCTGGGCACGACCTCGAGGAGCCCCGCGCCGCCGTCCACGGTCGCCGTCCCGCCGAGCGCGACCGTGAGCCGCCGGGCCGCGGCCGCGACGGCGGCGAGCACGAGCTCGCCGAGCCCGCGGCTCGAGGCCCGCAGGGGATCGAGCTCGTCCGGCGCCAGACGCCAGAGGCCGACCGCCTCGGCCGCCTCGACGACCGCGTGACCGTCCGAGCCGAGCCAGAACCGCGCATCGACGGGACGCCCGAGCGGATCCGAGACAGGCGCGCTCCGCCACTCGCCGGGGCCCCGGGCGAGCGCCTCTGCGGTCCCCTCGCCCCCGTCCGCGAGCGGCAGCTCCACCGCGTCCGCCCCGGCCGCGCGGAGCCCCTCCGCGAGCGCCGCGGCCGCCTCCGCCGCCGTGAGGACGCCCTTCAGGCTGTCCGGGGCGCAGAGGACGCGCGGCCGGTCACGCGACACGTTCGGCGGGCTCGTCCGCCTTCACCTCGTGGAGGTCGGGCATCTGCCGCAGCACCGCCATGGAGAACCCCTCTCGCGCGAGGAACAGGAGCCCCAGCGCGATCCCGACGCCGAGCTCGACCGCGTGGACTCCGATCCCGAAGGCGAACCCGCGCCCGTAGCCGACCCCGTACGTGAGGAGCGAGAGCGCGACCGCCGCCTGCACGAGCCCGACGTTCCCCGGCCAGAGCGGGAAGACCATGACGAGGTTCATGATCACGAGCACGAGCGCCGCAGCCTCGATCGGCACGTCGATCTCGAACGCGTGGAGCATCGCCCACACGGCCAGGAGCTGCGTGGCCCAGCCGACAACCTGGAACGAGAGGGCCGCGGCCGCCGGGGCGGGGCGCTTCAGCACGGTGAGCCCGCGGCGCGCCATCCCGAGGAGCCGCCGGACCGGCCCGAGCCCCTCGAGCCCGCCACGTGGCGTCCGCCGCGCGACCACGAGCGCGGCGACGAGCAGGCCGATCCCGATCCCGAGCGCGATCGCGAGCGTCGGACGCGCCCAGGACGGGATCCGCGCCGCGTAGATCACGAACACGACGAGCGCCGACGCGACCACGACGTCGAAGAGCCGGTGCGTGAAGACCGTGCCCATGAGCGTCGCCCAGGTGCCGGGGCGATGCGGCAGGCGACGGTTGAGGACGATCACGCGAGCGAGCTCGCCCGCCCGCCCGGGCAGCGCCGCATTTCCCAGGAGGCCGATGCTGAAGGCCGCGAACACCGTGCGCCGGCGCGGCTGCGGCGGGGGCACGGCCTGGTCGACCACGATCTTCCAGGCCACCGAGCGGACGAGCACCGAGGCGAGGTTCAACACGATGGCGACGGCCACCCACTCCCACGTGACGAGCGCGAACGCGTCGGTGATGACGACGACGTCGAGCCGCCACAGGACGAGCCCCACCGCGCCGCCGAGCCCGATCGCGACGAGGAGGAGCCGACCCGCTCGCGATCGCGGCAGAGGCGGCCGCCTCATGCCGCGGCGCGCGCCTCGCCCGCGCCGTCCAGCAGGCCGCCGTAGATCTCCACGAGGCGGGAAGCGATGCGCTCCCAGCCGTAGCGCTCCTGCGCGAGCCTGCGTCCCGCCTCGCCGAGCGCGCGCCGCCGTGGCTCGTCCTCGAGCAGGGCGACGACCGCCTCGGCCAGCGCGCGAGTGTCGCCGGGCGGCACGAGCATGCCGTTCTCCGGCCCGGCCACGTCGCGGTAGCCCTCGATGTCCGAGGCGACGACGGGCGTCGCGCACCCGAACGCGCGCGTGAGCACCATTCCGAAGCTCTCCCGGCCGACGGAGGGCGCCACGAGCAGCCGCGCCTGGAGAAGCTCCTCGGTCAGCTCGTCCTCCGAGATGGACCCGAGCACGTCCACGTGCTCGCCCGGCACGCCCTGGCGGCGGAGGAGCCACCGAACGGAGAGCGGATCGGCGCCGACCACGCGCAGGCGGGCTCCGGTACGGCGGGCGATCTCCGGCCACGCCTCGAGGAGCACGGGGAGGCCCTTGCGCGGCTCGTGGCGTCCGACGAAGACGACGTGCGGAAGCCGCTCGCCCGGATGCGCGTCCTCCGGGATGACTACACCGTTCGGGAGGATCTCGACCGGCTCCCCCAGGTAGCGCGCCGCTGCCTCGCGCGCCCGCTCGGACACGGCGATCTTGTGGTCGATGCGCTCGGCGAGGAACCCCCACGCGGCGTGCGCCATGGGGTACCAGCGGAGTGTGTCGCCCGAGCTGTGCGAGGTCGTGACGATCGGGCAGCGCGCCCGGGCGAGCGCGTACGTCGAGAGGATCGGCGCCATCGGCTCGTGGACGTGCAGCAGGTCGAACCGCTCGCGCTCGAAGACGCGCTCCATCCGGAGCATCGAGCGCGGCGTGAGGACGATGTTCGAGAGCGACCCGTTCGCCGGGACGATGACCGAACGTCCGACGGGGACGACGTAGTCGGGCGGCCGCTCGTGGCGGCCGATCCGCGGGTGCAGCATCTTCGTGAGCCGGCCCGGGGGGTCGTGGCCCATGACGATCAGCGCCTCGTGGCCGAGCGCCCGCAGCGCGCGCGCCTGGTGATCCGCATGCTCCGGGACGCCTCCCCAGAAAGACCACGAGAACGGAACCACGATCCCGATCTTCACGGGGCAACCCTACCCGGAGACCCGCGCCGAACCCGTGCCGGGCGCTCCGCTGACACTCGCCCGTCTGGGTGCTTACGATAGGCAGCGTCTTGACGACAGTTCGCACGTGGCCTCCTTGCTCGCCATCCGAGAGCTGTCCCCCGCGACCACCGGGAAGCGCTCCCTCGCCCGTGTGGCGGCGAAAGAGTCGAGCATCACCCGGCGATCGCGCGAATCGCGAGCGGGCGCCGGGCGGTCTAGCCGCCGCTCGTCGGGGGTGGGGAGAACGGGGACGCGGCTCGCGTACACTCGGCCGGAATGGCGGAGACGCAGGTCCTCCCGGAAGTCCACGCCGCCGTCGAGGGGATCAGCCGACGCGGGCTCGCGGAGCTGCACACGCACCTCGGCGGCTCGGTCGATCCGGCCGTCATGTGGACGCTCGGCCACGAGCAGGGCATCGCGCTCCCGGTCAAGGACTACTGGGACTTCGTCGAGCTCGTGTCGGTCGACCCGCGCGGCGTCGAAGGGCTTCCCCAGCTCGACGCGATCTACAAGTGGACGGAGCTCATCCAGTCCAGCCCGCTCGCCGTCGAGCGCTCGGTGCACGGCGCGATCGGCGGCGCGTACCGGAAGCAGAACATCACGACCCTCGAGCTCCGGTTCAACCCGATGAAGCGCAACCGCGGCGGCGAGCGCGACCTCGACCACATCATCATGGCCGCCGCGCGGGGCCTCGATCTCGCGAGCCTCGAGTACCCGAAGGTGCGCGCCGGCCTGATCCTGATGATGGACCGGACGTTCACTCCGGAGCAGAACGAGGTGATCGTCGACAAGGCGATCCGCTACCGCAGCCGCGGGATCGTCGGGATCGACATCGCGGGTCCGCGGCCGGAGCCGGGGCGCTACCCGTACCGCCGGCTCGCGCCGCTCGTCGAGACCGCCCGAGAGGCCGGGCTCGGCGTCACGATTCACGTCGGCGAGGAGGGCGGCGAGACCGGCGTCGAGGAGGTCGCCGAGGTCGTCGAGACCCTCAGGCCGGAGCGAATCGGACATGGGATCCTCGCCGCCGGCGACGACGAGGCGATGCGGCTCCTGCGGGACGCCGGCACCGTCCTCGAGCTCTGCCCGACGTCCAACCTGCTCACCCGCGCGCTCGCCGACGAGGATGCGGTGCGCGACACGGTCCGCACGTTCCTCGACCGCGACGTCGCGTTCACGATCGCGACGGACGGCCCCGAGATGATGCGGACGCACCTGCGGGACGAGCTGGCGCTGCTCCTGCGCGTCGGCGCGCTCACCGAGGACGAGGCGCTGGCCGCGAACGAGCGCGGCCACGAGGCGACCTTCCTGGCGCCCTCCTAGCTCGGGAGCATGGCCTTGCGGCGCGGCAGCCGAAGACGCGGCTGCTCGAACTCGCCGATCGCGACGGCCTTCTTCAAGAGGTCCATCGCCTCTTGGGGCCGCCCCTCGCTCTCGAGGAGCTCCGCGTGCCGGCGGTACACCCGTACGAGATACCGGTTCGGATTCCGCTCGAGCAGCTCGGCGGCGAGCTCGTAGAGCTCGTGAGCGCGCGCGGAGTCGCCGAAGCTCGCGAAGAGCTCGGCGAGCAGCGTGTAGCTTCGGCCCGCGTCCTCGACGTTCGCTCCCGCAATCACGCCGGAGACCTCCATGGCGAGGGATGCGGCGCGCTCGGACTCGCCGAGTGACGCGAGCGCGCGGGCCTCTTCGAGCCGGTACTGGGCCTGCTCGACCGGGCTCGCCTCCGCGATGAGCGGGCGGCCGCGCTCGAGGATGTCGAGAGCGTCGGCCGGCCGGCCGCGGTCGACTTCGATGTGTGCGAGCAGCTGATGCGCCCGGCCGACGTACGCCCGATCCTCGGTCATCTCGACGATCGAGAGCGCCTTGCGCGCGTAGCGGGCGGCGCGCTCGGCGTCGTTCTGCTCCGCGTACAGGCGGGACTCGAGCCAGTAGAGCCGTGCGTGGAGGAGCGGGTCGGTGACGTCGCTCGCGAGGGCGGTCGTCTCCTCGAGCAGCGTCTGCGCCTCGTCGAAGTCGGCCGCGTCGATCAGGGCGTGGCCCAGCAGCATCGCGAAGCGCGAGGCCTCGAGGCGGTCGCCCCGCCGCCGCGCCTCGGCGAGGCAGCGGTCGAAGATCTCCACGGACGCGCCGAGATCGCCGAGCATCGCGTACGCGCGGCCGAGCGTGTCGGCCAGCCGCGCGTGCGCTCCGACGTCGCCGCCGTACGCTTCGAGCGCCGCCTCCAGCCGCTCCACCGTCGTACGCGGATCGCCCTTGCGGAACGCGAGCTGGCCGAGCCCGTCGAGCGCCCGCGCGCGGGAGCGCGAATCCTCGGCGGACTCGAGGACGTCCTTGAAGAGCTTCTCGGCCTGCTGGAGGTCGTCGAAACGCAGGGCGAACTCGGCCTGGGTCAGGACGTCGTCCTCGGCCGTGGAGCCCGCCCCACCGGTCGCGAGGTAGTCGCCGGTCACGTCGAGCCGCTGGGCGAGGAGGTGGAGCACCTGGAGCGACGGCGTGCGCATCCCGGCCTCGATCCGCGAGATGTATGCGGAGGAGCACCCGGGGAACGCGAGCTGACGCTGGCTGAGTCCTGCGCGCTCGCGAGCCTCCTTGAGCCTGGCCCCCACGGCCAGCGGATCATCGACGTGTGTTGACTTTTTTCTCGGCAATCTGACTTAACCGGTATATACTTGCCCGGACTCCGGGCCCGGGATCGCATCCGCAGTTGCTCGAATCGAGAAAGGACTATCCCGATGAAGATGCGGCTTGCCGTTCTGTGCGCTGCTCTCGGGTCGATCGCCGCGCTCGTCGGCGGTACACCCTGGGGCTAGACACCGGCTGAACGGCCCGAGGGGTGGGCGCTGCTCGCCCCTCGGGCGCGGCTGCTGTGCAAGGGCTGTGGGCGACCCCTGATGCATCTTCGGGAATTATGCGTCATCGGAGCGGTTCCTCCTAGTGCTGCCGTCACGTACGAGCCTAGGGAGCTCGACAGACGCCGAGCGGCTCGTCCTTCGAACGAGAAGCGGCCCGGCCTGTATCGGCCGCCGGCCGGCTCGCTGCTTCCCCAATGCGAGAATCTACTCTGCCTTGAGTCACCGACACTTCGAAGTGGCAACACCAGCGAGGGATCGTGGCGCGAGCGGCATTTCCGATAACGGAGAAACGCCGGGTCGGCACGGGCCGGCGGGGCAAGGGACGGTTGGGATAGTGGGTTTTCAGAACCGAGCGGACGACGAGGCGGAGCGCGACTGGCTCCTGCAGTGCGAGGGCATGGGCGTCGAGGCGCCCGACGGATTCGTCGGGCGAGTCGTCGAGCCGCTGTACCGGCCGAGCGCCCGGTGGGATCGCCCGTGGGCGCTCGCGGTCCGCGGCGCACACGGCGTCGTGACCGTGCCGATCGAGGCGGTGATCTCGGTCGACCGCACCGCGGACAGGATCCGACTCGGCCGGCCGACCGACGACCTGCGGCCGTCGTAGCGGCCGGGAGTAGCGGGAGAGATACACCTCCCGGCCAATAGCGGAGCCCGCGCCTGCGAGCGAGGATCTCCGACATGCTGTCTGTCCAAGAGGAGCGGTTCACGCTTCGCCAGCGCCAGGTCGTGCACCTCATCGCCCGAGGCTGCTCGAATCTGGAGATCGCGGATCGGCTGGGCATCTCGCCGCGGACGGCCAAAGCGCACTCCGACACCCTCCGGATCAAGCTCCGTGTCACCCGCCGCCGGCACATCCCGTCGGCGTACCGGGAGATGACGGGCGAAGACCCGCACGAGCTCGACGTTCTCGAGCAGCGGAGCGAGCGCCAGGCCGGCGGTTCGCCGTAGGTCACCGGGAGGGGACGGCCCGCGCCCGCCGTTCGCGGCGGGCGCGGAGCTCCCGGCGAAAGGACAATGGCGCGGCCCCCACGAGCGCGGTAGGCTCGCACGGACGAATGCGGGCCGCAGCCGCTCCGGGAACCGACGCCCCTGCGCTTCCGCCCCTGTTCCGCCACCACGTGCGGCGGCCACGGCTCACGCGCCTTCTTGACGCGAGCACGTCCCGGCTCATCGTCTTCACGGCCCCGGCCGGCTACGGCAAGACGACGCTCGCCGCCGAGTGGCTGCAGGGCCGGCCCGAGGAAGAGGTCGCCTGGTACTACGCGAGCACGGCGTCCGCCGACGTGGCCGCCCTGTCCGTCGGGATAGCCGAGGCCGTCTCGCACATCCTCCCGGCAGGCGACCGGGTCCGACAGCGGCTCCGCGTCCCCCAGGTTCCCGACAACAACGCCGAGATCCTGGCTGAGCTCCTCGCCGCCGACCTGATGTCCTGGCCGGAGAAGGCATGGCTCGTGCTGGACGACTACCACCTCGCCATGGAGTCGAAGTCGGCAGAGCGCTTCGTCGAGGAGCTCGTACGCCTGGCCCCGATCCGACTCCTGATCACCACCCGCCGCCGCCCCACGTGGGTCACGGCTCGGCGAGTGGTGTACGGCGAGGTTCTCGAAGTACGGCGCGAACAGCTTGCGATGACTGACGCTGAATCCGCAGCTGTCCTTGTCCAAGGTGACCCCGCCGTGAGGGCAGAGAAGCTCCCGCCCGAAGCTTGGCCAGCCCTTGTTGGCTTGGCGGTGATGGCCGAACCGATCTCGGCTGACGAGACCAACCTTGAGGGTGACCTATTTCAATACTTCGCCGACGAGGTTCTGCGGCTTGAAACTCCTGAGAGAAGGCGATTTCTCCTCACTGCAGCCGTGGCCCCCTACGTAACCACCGATCTCGCGGCGTTACTGCCAACGGAAGTGCATCCCTCGGTGATCGCCGATTACGTCGAGAGCGGTCTCCTTCGCAAGGAGGCCGCGAATCGCGCATGCTTCCATCCGCTTCTTCGAGACTTCTTCCGTAAGGAGTTGGAGAAGCAGGACGCAGCGCTTGCGCGAAGCGTTGGTGAAACTGTGCTCGCTCATCTCCTGGACACAGCCGAGTGGGATGGTGCGCTCGGGATGGCGACTGAGTTAGGGGAGCCGAACCTGGTCGTATCCGCGTACGCGCGAGCGAGTGGTGCCCTCCTCAAGCAGGGCTGGCTCGACACTCTCGAGCGAGCCGCCTTATCGCTGGCCCCGGAGCTGCAGCGCGCACCGGACGTCGCTCTCGCGCGAGCTGAAGTTGCCCTTCGACAGGGACGCTTTCGAGACTGCGCGGCTCTAAGCCGCGACGTGGCTGAGCAGAGCGAGCCCGTTGGATCCCGTGCAGCCCGGGCGTGGGTGCTTCACGGTCGCGCCCGCCACCTAATGTCCGAGCATCATGCCGCGCTCGACGCTTACGACAGAGCGAACGCGGCCACAGAGGATGAGGACGTGCAAGCCCAGGTGGTCTGGGGCCGTTTTATAGTGGCGAGCGAACTCGGCCTTAGCGACCTCCCGCAGCGGCTGAATGATTATGCGCATCTGCCCGCAAAGGATGCGAACAGTCGGCTTCGATTGGCCGCCGGCACGATGCTTGTAAGCCAGCATGAAGGCCGGGGTCACGCGTGTCGCAAGGCGATGCGCGATGGTCTCGCCCTTGCGCCTCTGGCAGATGACCCCCTCGCCATAAGCCACATGCTCGTTGTTTCGGTGGCATTAGGAGTCGCAGGTGGCGAATACGCGGAAGCGCTGGAGCGCGCAGAAACGGCCTGCACGTACTGCCGCTCGCTACGGCTGGACTTCGCATACACGTACTCAGTCGCCTATCGCGCCGGTGCGGAGATAGGCCTACGCCGGATGAATGAGGCCCGACAGTCGCTAGCTGAAGTCGCCAAGGATCCACTATTGGCAGACGATTCGCACCTGGCGTTGCTTCTATCGATCCTAACCGTTAAGAAGCTCATCGCTGCCGGGAAGATCGAGCAGGTCTCGAATCGGTGTCCCTCGCTCGATTTCGATGACATCGGCGCGCTTCCGGCGGCTCAGGCCGGTGAGCTCCTGGCTCTAGAGGCGCTCGCTCATGCGGCAGCAGGAAAGTTCGGAGAATCCGAGGCAAGGGCCGCGGAAGCACGCGGGCTGACATCTGACCGTACGCCCCTCCTCTACGCCAAGTTCGCTTCGCTTATCAACCTATGTCGGCAGAACCCTCCACCGCAGAACCTTGAAGAGAACTTGGCGGATGCCATCGAAGAGGCAGCTCGATCCTTCCAGCTCGACGTGTTTATAAATGCCTACCGCGCCTGGCCACCGCTTCTCGCGCAAGTTCCCGACCATCCGCGTACGTTGTCCCTTGCCCGACGTACGCTGAAGGCCGCACGCGACGAACCGCTCGTCGCGCGCCTCGATGCAGACACAGCAACATTGCTGTCTCTGGAGGAAGCGCACCTCAATCTCACTCCACGAGAGGTCGAGGTGGCGTCGTTACTGGCACACGGGCTGTCGAATGCGGAGATCGCAGCTCGACTGTTCATCGCTCACAGTACGGCCAAGGTTCACGTACGACACGTACTCAAGAAGCTTGGTGCGTCGTCGCGCGTTGAGGCGGCGTTGCGATGGAAGGAGTTCGTCTAGCAGTCAAGCTGCGGCGAGCTCGACCTCTAGCTCGCGGCTATCAGCCCATTGTGCGTCGATCGCAAAGTCGGCGCGCGCTCCGCGTCGATAGGAATCACCGGAATCGCTCAGCACCGCCTCAAATGCAGCCACCACAGCCTGATCGAACTGCGAGCCGGATCCGTTCCTGAGCCGAATCCGTGCCTCCTCAGGCGAAGACGGCTGGCGATAGGGGCGTCCTGAGGTCATTGCGTTGTAAGCGTCGGCGACGGCAATGATCCGCGACACCAGCGGGATTGAGCGACCCGAGAGCGAGTCCGGGTACCCGGAGCCGTCGACGCGCTCGTGGTGATGGCGGACGATGGAAGCGATATCCGCGTAACCATCAACGTTTCGCAAGATTCGTTCGCCAATGAGCGAGTGCGCCTGCATCTCCTTCCGCTCGGCCAAGGTCAACGGTCCCGCTTTCTCGAGGATCCCAGCAGGTAGGCCGACCTTGCCGATGTCGTGAAGGAGTCCGGCCAAGTGCGCTCGCTTGATCTCTTCCTGGTCAAGCTGCATCGCTTCAGCGATGTCACGCGCGTAGACAGCTACGGCCGCTGAGTGTCCGGCGGTATACGTATCTCGCGCGTCCAGTGCTGCGACCAGCGCCGCTGCAAACGAGATGCTCGCTTGCTCCATCCTAGAGGTTGCAGCGACCAGTTCGCCTGTAAGCATGACCTGATCGTGATAGAGCCGGAGAAGGTGGTGCGCGGCTAGAGCCGGGACTGCAAAGAGAAGAATGCTCCAGCCGGGCAGTTCGAGATATGCGTACGCCAAGCCGGCGACCACCGGAACATGGAGTGGAGCCGTTAGAGCGAGAACGCGAAGGAGCGTCCGGAACGTGGAGATAAACGTCCCGCGGTGTCGAAGTTCAACCGTGGTGGACGTCAAGGCCGCATCCCCGAGCCCTTCCAAGACGCACGCCGCCGTGACCGCCAGCAGGATGAGTGGAAACGACGGCTCCGCGGTTAGGAGTGCCCCAACCACGATCCCAGCGATGCCTGCCACTAGTACTCGTGCGGCAGTCCAGATCACCCAGCGCACGTATGGAGTCTCAAGGTAGGGCAGAAGTGCACAGAACGCGACAACCGTCGCGTCGATCGGCCCAAACACGACCGCGGTGAAGAGTACGGGCAGGACTGAGACCGAGGTGTACGTGTGCGAGGCCACACGCACGCCTTGCTTTTCGGCTACCGCCGCACTAGCGGCAAGCGCCGCCAACGTCCAAAACGGCGCTGACGATCTGTGACCGGCAAGAAGAAGCCCGAGTATCAGGCCCAACGAGCCCACGCCTAGCACGGCTGCGAGGGTATGGATCCCTGAGAATGGCCACGAGTAAGGCGAAGCGGAAACCTTATTGAACCTCCCCCAAACGGGTGATAGACTCGCTCCTCGTTCAAGAGTCTCCGTCGAAGGGACATATGTCATGCGTCTTATTCTCAGGTTCACAGGTCTCGTCAGCGCCATCACGGCCCTTGCTCTGGCAGGCGGCCTTTCGCGCGGCTGGTAAATAGGCCCACCTAGTCTGTGGGTCGCCACAACAGTTGACATCCCTCCTCCGAGGGATTCCACAGGGTGTGGATAACGCCCGTCCGGCTTGACGTGCGCCGGGGTGGCTACGCGATGAGGCCGCGGCGGAAGCCTACGGCTACCGCGTGGGCGCGGCTTCGCGCCTGCAGTTTCGCCAGCAGGTGGCGAACGTGGGACTTCACCGTCTCCTCGGAGAGGAAGAGACGCTGGCCGATCTCGCGGTTGACCAGGCCCTCGGAGATGAGCTGGAGGACCTCGATCTCGCGCATGGTCGGCTCCTGCTCGAGCTCGCGAAGGGGCGCCTGGATCGGAATCGGAATGACCTCGGCGCTCTGGCCGTTGCTCTCGCGCCGCGCAGCGACCTCGTCGAACTGACGGGCGTGGGCCAGATAACGGTTCAGGATGTCCTTGCGCTCGGCAGCGTCCATACGCCCTAGGGTTCGGCACCCGTCGGCGGGCGCCATACCCTAGAACGAGGGACACGGCCCTCCCCGGAAAACGCCCCTGGAAACGCGGAAGGGCGGCCCGTAGGCCGCCCTTCCCCAACGCATTACCGCTCGCGCTACGCGGCGACGGAGGCGAGGTCGCGGATCGCTGCGAGCCGCGCCAGCGCCTGGGCCTCGAGCTGGCGCACGCGTTCCCGCGTGAGACCGAGCTCGTGGCCGATCGCCTCGAGCGTCCAGGGCTCGCCCTCGAAGCCGAAGCGCAGCTCGAGGATCCGCCGCTCCCGCTCGGGCAGCGCGTCGAGTGCGCGGCGGACGCCCTGCTTGCGCAGCGACTCCTCCGCCTCGTCGAACGGATCGGCGGCCTCGCGGTCGGCGAACAGGTCGCCGAGCTCGCCCTCGTCGTCCGCGCCGACGTTCTGGTTCAGCGACACGGACGCCTGCGCGGCGCCGAGCGCCTCGTCGACGTGCTGGATCGGAAGGCCGGTCGCCTCCGCGAGCTCCTCCTTCGTCGCGTCCCGCCCCAGCTCGACCTCGAGCCGGCGTGCGGCCCGGCCGAGCTTCTGCTGGCGCTCGACGACGTGAACGGGCACGCGGATCGTCCGAGCGTTGTTCGCGACGGCGCGCTGCACGGACTGGCGGATCCACCAGGTGGCGTACGTGGAGAACTTGAAGCCGCGGCGCCAGTCGAACTTCTCGACGGCGCGGTTCAGCCCGAGCGTCCCCTCCTGGATCAGGTCGAGGAACGGGACGCCGAGCCCACGGTAGCCCTTCGCGATCGACACGACGAGCCGCAGGTTCGACTCGATCATCCGCCGCTTCGCAAGCGGGTCGCCCTTCTCGATGCGCTTCGCGAGCATGACCTCCTCGGAAGCGGTCAGCAGCTTGTGCCGGCCGACGTCGGCGAGGAAGAGCTGCAGGCTGTCGCCCGCGCCGATGACCGGCTCGGGGACGGTGACCTGAACCTCCTCGGCCGCGGGCGGGCCGATCTCATGTCCTTGCGCCTCGAGCTCCTGCGTCAGCTCGGCCACCTCGTCCTCGGCGAGGTCGAGCTCGAGCGCGAGCGCCTCGAGCTCTGCCGGCTCGATGTAGCCGCGCTCCTCGGCGCCCTCGACGAGGAGGCGCGCCTGCGTGGTCTCCAGAAGCTCCTGCGCGGTGTGGTCGCTCAAAGTGTTCTCTACTTCCTTTCGGTGGAATCTCGTGCACGGGTTAAGACGGTGCCACCCGTTTGAACGTTCGGAGCCTACGACTGATTCCCTGGCCGTTCCAGGGATCAACCGCCCCTTAACCGGGGTTTAACGTACCGCCGCGCTCGGAAGTTACTCCTTTGCTGCGGCGGCCTTGCGCCGGCCTCGGCGCGGCGCCTCGGGCGTCTCGCCGGCGCCGTTCGCGCCGCCGTCCGCCTCGGCCCCCGCTTCGGGGCGCGGCTCCTGGGCCCACTCCTCGTCGAAGTCGACCCGCCACTTGCCCTCGTCCGTCTGGACGAGCTTCAGCTTTGCCTTGAACGCACGGCCCGCCCGGCTCTTGAACCCCGTGACCGGCTTCGCCGTCTTCCCGGTCTCCATCAGCTCCTTCACGATCGACGCGGTGAGCGTCTTCCCCGCCTTCTGCTTCCAGACGACGAAGCCGCAGCCGGGATCCTCCTTCGTCCAGCAGGAGTAGCCCTTGCGGTTCTCGATCACGTCGCGGCCGCAGATCGGACACGGGCCGAGGTTCGCGCGCTCGATCTTCACGCCCTTGAGGGCGTCGAGCTGCTCGACCGTCTCCTTCGTGAAGCGCTCGATGTCGGCCATGAACGTCTCGCGGTCCTGGACGCCCTCCTCGATCTGGCCGAGGCGGTGCTCCCATGAGCCGGTCAGCTCCGGCGAGGTGAGCGGATGGTCGTTCAGGAGGTCGATCACCTGCACGCCTTTGTCCGTCGCGTGGAGCGCCCGCCCCTCGCGCTCGATGTAGCCGACCTGGATGAGGCGCTCGATGATCGCCGCGCGGGTCGCGGGCGTGCCGATGCCCGAGTCCTTCATCGCCTCGCGGAGCTCCGCGTCCTGGATGTCCTTGCCGGCGGTCTCCATCGCGCCGAGGAGCGAGGCGTCCGTGAAGCGGCGCGGCGGCTGGGTCTCCTTGCGGATCGATTCGACCTCGCGCGTCTCGACGGCCTCGCCCTGCTCGAGCGCCGGGAGCAGCTGGTCGCCTCCCGAGTCGTCGGCGTCCCCGTCGCGGCGCTGGGCCTCCTCGCCGTAGACACCCTTCCACCCC
>Ga0214468_1000229_pt1 | contig 17998 bp, 16 predicted proteins | sample RVTome_9_FD_187334 | JGI IMG/M metagenome (GOLD analysis project Ga0214468, IMG submission 187334) | Soil microbial communities from uranium-contaminated site in the Upper Colorado River Basin, Wyoming, United States - RVT155D38 HiSeq ...
CGATCATCGAGTTCGAACCGGTCCCCACCCTTGCCGCGTCGTAACCGCGTCGACCCCTGGGGCGACTTGCATGCTGTGCCGGAACGGGGGATGTTCACCGGCAACCGGGGATGTGTCGTCGACGACACCGGAGAGGTGGTGCGGCATCACCGCGGCCGGCTCTGGATCACATGTGTCACCGAGTACAAGGACTGGCGCTTTCCCCTCGCCCGACCCGGCCGGTGGACACCTCTGTTCTTCCTCGACGACGCAGTCGCCCTGTCCGCAGGGCACCGGCCGTGTGGCCTGTGCCGGCGCGATGCATATCTCAGCTATCGGGGGGCGGTGAGCCGGGCAGCCGGATCCCCTCGGCCATTGGCGGCCCAGGAGCTGAATCGCCGTCTCTCCGCCGAGCGTCTCACCCCTGGCCGTGGTCTCGACCGGGCCGCCGACCGGATGGTATGGACGGCCGAGCTGGATCGTCTTCCTCCCGGCACCGTGATCGTGGATGAGGAGCGCCGGCCCCAGCTCCTCGTCGACGACCGGCTGCTCACCTTCACCTTCGCCGGCTGGGCCAAGCCGCAGCCACGCCCCGATGCAGGGGTGGTGCGCGTGCTCACACCGCCGACCTCGATTGCCGCCTTATGCCACGGATTCGAGCCGGTCTTGCACCCGTCGGCGAGGACAGGAGACTGAATCCGGCCTCCCGGGCGGTGGCACAATCGGCTACCTGAGCTCGGGCTAATTCGGCGCGGTCCCGCGCTGGACCCAGATACCGTCACCCCGATCCACCCATGACCGCCTCACCCTCCTACCGCGCCACTCTGACCACCTACCTCGGCCCACATCGCGGCCGGGTCACGGTGCTGGTGATCCTGCTCCTGGGCTCGATCGGCCTGCAATTGGTGATCCCGCTGATCCTGCGCACCTTCATCGACTCGGCAATCGCCGGATCGGCCGCAGCCGGGCTCGCTACGGCCGGCATCGCCTACCTGGTGGCCGGAGTCGTCAACCAGCTCCTCGACGCCTTCGCCTCCTATCTCGGCGCTGACATCGGCTGGAGCGCCACCAACCGGCTGCGCGAGGAGTTGAGCTCACATCTCTTCTCACTCGACATGGGGTTCCACAACGACACGACCCCGGGCGAGATGATCGAGCGGGTCGACGGGGATGTGACCGCCATCTCCGAGTTCATCTCCCGCTTCCTGGTCCGGCTGGTCGCCGCCGGTGTCCTTCTCACCGGTGTTGTGGTGGTTTGCTGGTTCGAGGCACCGATGCTGGGACTCACGGTCACCATCTACGTCGTGCTCGTCCTCGCCCTCCTCATCCGGCTCCGCAAGCTGGCGGTGGCGGCGGCAGAGGAGGAGAGGGAGACCTCGGCCAGCCTCTACGGGTTCATCGAGGAGCGGCTTGCCGGCGTCGACGACATCCGCTCGCTGGGCGCCGGTCGTTTCACCATGGCCCGGTTCGTCCCGGTCATGCGGGACTTCTACACCCGCACCAACATCGCCTGGCAGAAGCGGATCATCGTCTGGGTCTCGGCCAACACCGCCTTCTGGACAGGCGACGCCTTGGCCCTGATCGTCGGGGTATGGCTCGCCGTGCGTGGCTCGATCACGGTAGGCACCGCCTATCTCATCCTCCAGTACGTCCAGCTGGTTCGGCGGCCGATCGAGCAGATGACCCAGGAGCTGCAGGAGCTGCAGAAGGCAGCCGGCGGCATCGTTCGCATCGACCAGCTGCGCCGGCTGGAGACCTCCATCGTCGACGGCGAGGTCGAGCTCCCCCCGGGACCGCTGGCGATCGAGTTCGAAGACGTGTCCTTCTCCTACGAGGACCGGGGCGTGCTCGAAGAGGTGAGCTTCCGACTCGAGCCGGGACTCTCCCTGGGCCTGTTGGGACGGACCGGTGGCGGCAAGACCACGATCACCAGGCTCATCACCCGGCTCTACGACCCCGACCATGGGGTGGTGGGGGTCGGGGGCCACGACCTCCGCCGGGTCCGTTCCGCCTCGCTGCGCGGCTCGATCGGAGTGGTCACCCAGGACGTGCAGCTGTTCCGGGCGACGGTGAGGGACAACCTGACCTTTTTCGCTCCCCGTCCCGACGCGGAGATCCTGGCGGCACTCGACGCGGTCGGCCTGGGTCAGTGGATCAGGGAGGTGGGGTTGGATACCGAGCTCGGTTCCGCCGGCCAGGGGCTCTCCGCCGGTGAGCAGCAGCTGCTCGCCTTCGCCCGCGTCTTCCTCCAGGACCCGGGTGTGGTGATCCTCGATGAACCATCGTCTCGTCTCGACCCGGTGACCGAGATGCTCCTGGCCACGGCGACCGAGAGGATCTATGCAGGTCGCACCGTGGTCATCATCGCCCACCGTTTGGAGACGGTTCGGACCACGGACGAGATCATGGTGGTCGATGCGGGCAGGATCGTCGAGCACGGACGACGCGAGACGCTGGCCGGCGACCCTGACAGCCGTTATTCGGGCCTACTGGCCACCGGCAGGGGCGGGCTGTTGGGAGACACTCGGCCATGAGCACTCTGCGACTGGTCTGGGAGGTGATCCGCTACCGGCCGGGTCGGTTCTTCTTCTGCATGTTCATGTGGACCCTGGTCCACGGCTCGCCACTCCTCTTCGGGGTGTTGATCGGAATGGTGTTCGATCGGCTCGCCGATGGAGGCTCGGTGGCGGAGACGGCATGGGCTCCTGCCATCGTGTTCGCTGTCCTGGCCATAGGGCGCAACCTCATCATCTGGCTCGGCGACCGGGTGTGGATCAAGCACTGGATCGAACAGTCGCTCCAGCTGCGGCGCAACCTGCTCCGCTGGGTGCTCGAAGCGCCCGGTTCGCGGGTCCTTCCCCTGGCCCCGGGCGAGGCAGTGAGCACCTTCCGCGACGACGTCGACGACATCCTCGAGTACATGGAGAACTGGGTCGACATGGGCGGCCTCGTCCTGTTCGGGGTGGGATCGGTCTGGATCATGGCCTCGATCGATGCCGGGCTCACCGCGTTGCTCCTCATCCCCGTCCTCCTCACGCTGGTCATCACCCAGGCGCTCAGCCCCCAGATTCGTAAGAGGAGACGTGCGATGAGATCGGCCACAGACCAGGTGACCGGCTTCATCGGGGAGGCGTTCGGCGGCGTACAGGCGATAAAGCTCGCCGCAGCCGAGCGACCTGTACTCGACCGTTTTCACCATCTCAACACGGTGAGACACAAGGCCGCGCTCTCCGACACCGTGCTCACCGAGGTGCTGAGAGGGGTGAACCGGAACATGTCGACGATCACCATCGCCATCGTCCTGCTCGTCGCAGCCGATGCCATCGGCGACGGCAGGTTCAGCATCGGAGACCTGGCCCTGTTCCTCACGTATCTCCCGAGGCTCACCGACTACATGGCGTTCGCCGGGGACATCATCGCCCAGCATCGGCGCACGGGGGTCGCCTACGAGCGAATCCGGGCGCTGTCGGTTGACGCCCCCGACCAAGAGCTGCTCGACCGTGCCCGGGTCTCCCTCGACGGCGACATCCCCGACATCGAGCTGCCCGACATCGGCATCGAGCCGCTTCGCCGTCTCGAAGTGCGGGACCTGGGTCACTGGTTCCCCGACGGCGGGGAGGGCATCGGCGGGGTCGACTTCGTCGTGGAGCGGGGCTCCTTCACCGTGGTCACCGGGAAGATCGGTTCGGGAAAGAGCACCTTGGTCAAGGCCCTCCTCGGCCTGGTCCCAGCCCAGGGCGAGATCGTGTGGAACGGCAAGGCCATCGACGACCGGGCCTCTTTCTTCGTGCCCCCGCGTTCCGCCTACACGGCTCAGGTGCCCCGTCTCTTCTCCGAGTCGCTGGCCGACAACATCGCCCTCGGGCAGCACGCGGCCCGGGAACGGCTGCGCGAAGCGGTTCAGCTGGCGGTGCTCGACCCCGACCTGGAGCGTCTCGAGATGGGACTGCACACGATGATCGGGGCTCGAGGGGTCAAGCTGTCCGGAGGACAGGTGCAACGCTCCGCGGCGGCCCGGATGTTGGCTACCGAAGCCGAGCTTCTCGTCTTCGACGACCTCTCCTCGGCTCTCGACGTGCACACCGAGACCGAGCTGTGGAGCCGGCTCCTGTCAAAGCGCGAGGTGACCTGCATCGTGGTGTCCCATCGCCGGGCCGCCCTGCGCCGCGCCGATCAGATCTTGCTCATGGACCGGGGCCGGCTGGTCGATCGGGGCACGCTGGCCGAGCTCCTGACCCGCTCCGAGCTGATGAAGTCGCTGTGGGCCGAGGCCGGAGAAGCCGCCTGATCCGCCCTCAACCAGCGAAGGGGCGCACCGGGAGACCGGTCACTCCCGGATCGAAACCGAAGAGAGCGCCGGCGAGAGGGTCATCGCCGGGATCCAGGTTCTCCCGGGAAGTGGTGATGAACAGCTGGTCGAGACCAGGGCCGCCAAACGTGCAGGCCGTGACCTGACGGGCCGGTACCTCGACGATCTCGTCCAGGGTGCCTGCGGCGGTATAGCGATGGACCGCCCCTCCACCGAAGAGCGCCACCCAGACCCCGCCTTGCTCGTCCACGCAAAGACCGTCGGGCCCTCCCCGGTCGGCAGGGATCTCGACGAAGACACGTCGCCCGGTCAAACATGACTCGCGGTCGTAGTCGAAAAGGGAGATCTGGTGGGTGGGTGTGTCCACGTAATAGGCCAGGGCACCGTCGGGGCTCCAATCCAGGCCGTTGGAGATGGTCACCCCTTCGAGCACGACAGTCACCGCCCGGTCCGCGTCCAGTCGGTAGAGCCGTCCCGCTCCGGGGCGCTGGTCGTAGGCCATCGAGCCCGCGTAGAAACGCCCCTCGGGATCACATCCCCCCTCGTTCATCCGCACCTCGTCGTCGCCCCACAGATCCCCGAGCCTGGTCACGGTCCCGTCGGGCTCCTCGAGGGCAAAGCCGCGCTCGATGGCGAGCACCGCCCCGCCGGAGAGACGCGGCCTCACCACGGCGGCGATGCGATCGACATGACGGCGGCTCACCGAGCCGTCGGTTCCGAGAGACAGGATGTCCCCGGCCAGCATGTCCACCCAGCGCAGACCGCCCCAAGACGACGACCAGACCGGGCCTTCCCCGTGATATGCGACCGGGTCGGTGCGCTGTTCGGCCCTGGTCATGACCTCCCCTCTCCGTGCAGCCGAGTTGGCAAAGCTAGCCGGGAAGGTCCCCAAGCTGCCCGTCTCTACGCCCGTGTGCTTCGAGGGGGACGACTGCGCACCGGGGAGGGGTGGCTAGCTCCCTAGCCGCACCTCGAGGAACTCGAGAGTGTTGGCCCAGGCTTGGTCGAAGGCGCCGGGGTCGAAGGTGTCACCGTCCGGCTCGGCGAAGCCATGCCGGGTACCCGGGTACTCGGCAATTTCAACGTCCAGATCCTCCAAACGCATCGTCGCCTCCATGAAGGCAGCTTCGTCGTCTGACACGTACTCGTCCTCGTCGGCCAGATGGATCCGGTAGGCCGCCCGCGCCCCGGCGAAATCGATCTGCTGGCTCCCGTAGAAGGAGATGGCCGCCCCCACCACGTCGGCGAGACGAACCGACGCCCAGAGAGCGAGGGAGCCACCCATCCCGAATCCCACGATGCCGATCGGGCCGTCGCTCGACTTCTCGTGGAGCAGCTTGGCCGAGGAGAGGACGAGGGAGGCGAGACGGTTGGGATCGGCCTTCCCCAGATGATCCAGCGCCTCCTGTTGCGACCCGGGGAACTCGCCGAAGTTGATGTCGGGGGCGAGCACCGTGAAGCCGTGGTCGGCCAGATCGTCACAGAGGCTCTTGACGGACGGGGTGAGACCCCAAAAGGAATGGAGGACCAGCACACCAGGCCCGGGACCCGGATCTCCGGAGATGAAGTAGGCGAGGTCGCGAACCACGGGGCGAACCTACCGGGCCTACGCTTCTACCCGATGACCTCGGCGGTCGCCCCTCTCCGATATGGCTCGTTTCGCACGCTCTGGGTGGCGTCGATGCTGTCGGCATTCGGCACCTTCATCCAGGGCCTTTCCTCGTCTCAGCTGATGTGGGACCTGACCGGGTCGAACTCCTGGGTCGGGATGATGGTGGCGTCCACCTCGCTGCCGCTGCTCTTCTTCGCCTTGGCCGCCGGGGCCCTCGCCGACATGTTCGACCGGACCAAGCTGATGTTGCTCGCCCAGGGAGTCATGGGCGGCTCGGCCATGGCGATGGCGATATTCACGGCCACGGAGGCGATCACACCGGGGCTCCTCCTCGGCCTCGGATTCATCCTGGGCACCGGTGTCGCCCTCAACCTCCCCACGTGGCAGGCCCTCCTCCCCGAGATGGTCCCGCGCGGGCTGATCGCGTCCGCGGTGGCGCTCCAGTCCGCCGCCTTCAACGTGGCCAGGGCGATCGGCCCCGCTCTCGGCGGGCTGGTCTACGCGGCATTCGGGGCCGCGGTCGGATTCGGCGTCAACGCCCTCACCTACGGCTTCGTGATCGCTGGGCTGCTCATGGTCAGGTCCTCATTCGAGAGGCGGGACAGAGATTCTGCCTCACTCGGCACGGCGATACTGCTCGGCATCCGCTACGCCAGGTTCACCCCGGTCTTCCGCCGCCTCCTGCTCCTCGTGTCGCTGTTCGCCATCACCTCGTCGGTCGTGCAGTCGGTGCTTCCCGGGCACAACGTGGCGATAGGAGGCAACCCGCCCACCCTCGGCATCCTTCTCGGAGCGATGGGAGCCGGGGCACTGGTCGGCGCCGGAGTGAGACAGCGCTTCATCGAGCGCTTCGGCAGCCGGGCCCCGATGTGGACCATCGCCCTGTTCGGGCTGGTTGGGATCGGGGTCGGCCTCGCCCCGAACGTCGCGGTGGCGACCGGGTTCATGTTCCTCTCGGGGGCTTTCTGGGTGCTCACCCTGACCAATCTCAACGCCACCGCGCAGCTGATGGCGCCGGAGTGGATCCGGGGCAGGGCCATGTCGCTCTACAGCCTGTCCTTTCTCGGCATACTCCCCATCGGCTCGATCCTCTCCGGCGTCCTCGCCGACGCAGTGGGGACCGGTCCCGCCATAGTCACCCTGTGCACCACCTCGGTGGTGCTGGGCATCCTGGTTCCCAGGTTTCGCATCCCGAGTGTCGACCAGATCGAATCGCCCGAGTTCACCCCGGGGCGTGCGGCGCCGCTTCATGAGGAGGCGGTCGAGGGGGGGCCGGTCCTCATCCTGAACACGTGGAAGATCGGCCAGGGTGACTTCGAGGAGTTCACCTCGGTGATGAACATGGTCCGGCTGGTCAGGCTGCGGACCGGCGCCTATCGCTGGCGGCTGCTGCGCAACGTGAGCGATCCGACCCGTCTCACCGAGCTGTTCGCGGTCGGGTCCTGGGAAGAGCACCTGGCCCAGCACCGGCGCATCGACGACGCCTCCGCCGATGTCATCGCCCGAGCCCGTGCCTTCGATCGGGCCGGAGGACCCGTGACCAGGCATCTCATCTCGGTCGACGTCGAGGATCCGCCCGACTTCGAGAGGCTGGTCGTGAGCCACGACCAGATGCATCAGACAGACGGCTCGATTCCGACCATGGCCGATCAGGACGATCTCTGAGCCAGATCCATCTCGCGCCGGAACTTCTTCCAGTCGGAGGCCTTGGTCGACCAGAGGATGTCGGTGGCGATCTGGGCCAGACCGATGACCACCAGTGCCCAGACCACCCACGTCGGCACCTCGGCGGCAAGGGCCGCACCTACGAAGGCAAAGGGCATCAGCTTGGTGACGATCGCCCCTGAGGCGTGCATCCAAGCCCGGTACCGCGCCGGGGCGCGGAGGTAGGTGGAGTAGTCGATCTTGACCCCGGGGGGCAGAGGAGGGCGCAACTGCCCGATGAACCAGTGGGTGAACCTCATCCCGAGCAGGCTCCCCACGACGAGATGGCCGAGACCGTGGGTCGTGACCAGGACGATCCCGAATCCGAGCAGGAAGACCAGGCCGGAGACGAGATCTTCGAGGTAATACGCCCAGGCCACAACGGCGAGACCGATCGCGGTGCCTCCGATCATCAGCACGTTCCCCAGCCAGAGGGGAACGGTGACCAGGGCCCACGCCTCGAGCGAGGCGCGGTCGATGCGGGCGATGCGGTCGGCGTGTGACTCGACGAGCCCCGGGTCCCGCTTCACCGCGGCGACTGCGTTCCAGAACCCGGTTGGCCCTACCGGCGACCCAGCCGACACCGCCTTCTCCGCGGCGTCCAAGATCGCTTCGACCCGAGCTCGGTCCATGGCACATATCTAAGTACGGTGCGACGGTGCAACCGGCGCATCTCGTGCGGTGTTCTCCCTGACGATGGATGATCTGATCGCTGCCCTCGCCTCGGATCTCGACCGGGCATTCCCTTCCCTGGTCGAGAGCGCCGGGCCCGGCCTGTATTGGGGACTGCGCCGTCTCTGCGGAGACCATCAAGAGGCCGAGGACCTGACCCAGGAGACGTTCATACGCGCCTATCGGGCCCTGGGTGACTTCGACGGGCGCCGATTCGAGGAGCTCAGGTTGTCGCCCTGGTTGTGGACGATCGCACTCAACCTGGGACGCAACCACCTGCGCAATCGATCGAGGAGGCCGATCTTCGTCGAGATCGGCGACCACGGCCGCCACGACACCGAGCCACCCGACACCGCGGCCTGGGACGCCAGATTCTCGGCGCTGCCGGCCAGCCAGCGGAGGGCGGTGGTTCTGAGGCATGTGGTCGGGATGGGCATCTCTGAGATCTCGGCGGCCACGGGCCGCCCCGAAGGCACGGTCAAGGCGGACATCCACCGCGGTTTGGAACGACTGAGAAGAGTTATGGAGCAGGAGAGATGAATATCGAGAGCCGACTTTCAGAACTGGTGACCGGGCTTCCCGACGGGATCGCCGAGGGCGTGGCGCTGGGCACCGGCCTCGCCGACGGTTTCGACCTGTATCCCTCGCCTTTGGGCGAGGTGGTGGTCACCTTCAACATCGAGGGGGTGTCGTCGGTGGACCTGGCCAACGATGGCTACGAGGAGCGTTTCGCCCGACGGCACGGGCGGGGACTGCTCAGGGCAGAGCCACCATCGGCGTGGGGCCGGCACATTCCAGAGGCGGTGGAGGCCGGGACGCCGGGCAAGCTCCCGGTCGACCTGAGGTCGAGGACCCCATTCCAGGCCAGGATCCTCCGCATCGCCGCCTCGATCCCCAAGGGCGAAGTGCGTCCCTATGTGTGGCTGGCCCGCGAGGCGGAACGACCCGGTGCCGCTCGGGCGGTGGGGTCGACCATGGCCCGGAACCCGGTGCCCCTCATCATCCCGTGTCATCGGGTGGTCCGCTCCGACGGGCATCTCGGCGAGTACTCGCTGGGCGGAGCGCACAACAAGTGGGAGCTCCTCACTCACGAGGGAGTGGAGCCGGCTCGTCTCGAAGAGCTGGCCGAGCATCATGTCCGGGTCCAGGGGGATCCGTCGACCGGCGTCTACTGCCTTCCCACCTGTCATGTGATCCGGGGCTCCGGGGAATGGAACGTGGTCGATTTCGCCTCGACCGACAAGGCGCGTTCCCAGGGTTTCCGCTCCTGCCCGGAGTGCCGGCCCGGCTAGAGGCCGGTCGCGGCGCTGGCAACTGGTTGGGGATGCCGTGTGCCGGGTACGCTCGCTCCTCGATGAGCAACGGGATAGAGCGCCTGGCGGTCAACACGGTCAAGGCACTGGCGATGGACGCCGTGCAAAAGGCGAACAGTGGGCACCCTGGGATGCCCATGGGAATGGCCGAGATCGCGGTCACGCTGTGGAGCCGCTTCCTCAAGGTCGACCCGTCGCTGCCCGATTGGCCCGACCGTGATCGATTCGTCCTCTCCAACGGGCACGGGTCGATGCTCCTCTATTCGATGCTCCACCTCTGCGGATTCCCGCTGACCATGGACGACATCCGTGCCTTCAGGCAGTGGGAAAGTCACACGGCCGGGCATCCGGAGATGGATCAAAGCATCGGGATAGAGATGACGACCGGCCCGCTCGGCCAGGGATTCGCCACCGGTGTGGGGATGGCCATCGCCGAAGCCCACCTCCGAGCCCGTCTCGGCGAGGACCTGGTTGATCATCGCACCTTCGGTTTCGTCAGCGACGGCGACCTGATGGAGGGGGTCAGCGCCGAAGCCGGGTCGCTGGCCGGCGCTTTCGGCCTGGGAAGGCTCGTGTATCTCTACGACGACAACGAGATCTCCATCGACGGGTCGACCGACATCACCTTCACCGAGGAGGTGGGCAAGCGCTTCCAGGCGCAGGGCTGGCACACCCAGGACATCGACGGGCACGACATGGAGGCAATAGCCGAGGCGTTGGAGGCCGCCATTGGAGTCGAGGACCGCCCTTCGCTGATCGTGTGCCACACCCACATCGCCCACGGCGCTCCCAACGCCGAGGGCACCGCCGCCTCCCACGGCACCCCGCTCGGCGAGGAGGAGATAAAGCTGGCGAAGGACGCAATGGATTACCCCATCGACCCTCCCTTCCATGTCGAGCCCGAGGTCTACGAGTTCTTCGCCGGCGCAATGGCCTGGGGCAAAGAGGAGCGCTCGAAGTGGGAGAAGCGGATGGAGGCTGCCGATGACGAGGAACGCGGTCTGTGGGACCGACTGCACGCCCCGACACCGGTCACGCTCGAAGGGCCGGGATTCGCAGTAGGCGACGAGTTGGCCACCAGGTCCGCATCGGGGAAAGTCTTCGCCGAGATCGCGGAGAAGGTGCCCGGCTTCATCGGAGGCTCCGCCGACCTGGTCGCCTCGACCAAGACCGTGATCGACGCCTCCACCCGGTTCTCCAAGTCCGACCGCGCCTCGCGCGACATCCCGTATGGGGTCAGGGAGCACGCCATGGGGTGCATCACCAACGGGCTGGCGGTCCACGGCGGGCTCAGGCCCTACGCCGCCACATTCTTCGTGTTCAGCGACTACATGCGCCCCGCGGTTCGGCTGTCGGCCCTGATGAAGGCCCCGTCGATCTGGGTTTGGACCCATGACTCGGTGTTCCTCGGCGAGGATGGGCCTACGCATCAGCCGATCGAGCACCTGGCCTCATTGCGGGCGATGCCCAACCTCTGGGTGATCCGGCCGGCAGACGCCATCGAGACCGTGGCGGCTTGGGAGATCGCCCTCAATCGCAGCGACGGCCCGGTCGGGCTCGTCCTCACCCGCCAGGATCTTCCGGTCCTCGAGACCGACCGGGAAGGCGTGGCCCGCGGCGGCTACGTCCTCCGGGAGGGTGACGCCGTCACCCTGATCGCCACCGGCTCCGAGGTGCATGTCGCACTGGCCGCGGCCGAGGTCCTCGCGGACGACATTTCGGCACGCGTCGTGAGTCTCCCCTGCTGGGAGCTGTTCCGGGCCCAGGACGAGGATTATCGGTCTCAGGTGCTGGGTACCGCCCCGAAAGTGGCCATCGAGGCTGCCGCCGGTTTGGGCTGGGACCGGATCGTGGGCGACAACGGCCTGGTGCTGGGCATCGACCACTTCGGCGCCTCGGCACCGGACACGGTCATCGCCGAGAAGCTCGGCTTCACCGGGCCGGCGGTGGCAGCCCGGGTCCGGGAACATCTCTCGGCTTGAGGTGAGCCGCCGGGCAGACGTCATCGTCATCGGCGCAGGGATCGCCGGGGTGTCGGTCGCCTATCACCTGGTGGTCGAGCACGGGCTGGCCCGGACGGTTCTCGTCGACCCGTTGCCCCCACTGACTCTCACCTCCGACAAGTCGACCGAGTGCTACCGGAACTGGTGGCCGAGCCAGGACATGGTCGGCCTGATGAACCGCTCCATCGACCGGTTGGAGGCCATGGCCACCGAGTCGGGCAACGTGTTCGGCCTCAATCGTCGGGGCTATCTGTTCGTCAGCGGCGACGAAGAGCGCTTCGAGCACATGGTCGACGACGCCCGCCACATCTCTACTCTTGGCGCGGGACCGGTGCGTCGCCATCCCGGGCCAATCCCCTATCGCGACTCACCGGGGGAAGGGTTCCAAGGGGGTCCCGAGGGAGCCGATGTCCTGATTGGGCCCGAGGTGGTGCTGGAGCACTTTCCCTACCTCACCCCTCGAGCCGTCGGCGCCATCCACGTCAGGAGAGCCGGGTGGTTCAGCGCCCAGCAGCTCGGGGCCTGGATGCTGGAACGGGCCCGGGAACGGGGGCTCGAGCTGATCACCGAGGAGGTGACAGGGATCGAAGTCGTCGGCGACGATGTCGGCGGCGTGGTCCTCTCCGGTGGTGACATCCTCGCCACGGAGACGGTGATTGTGGCGGCCGGGCCGATGTCGGCGCCGGTGGCGGCGATGGCCGGGGTGGAGCTGCCGTTGTTCTCCGAGCTCCACCTGAAGGTGGCCTTCCGCGAGCATCTCGAGGTCGTCCCGCGCCGCGCCCCGATGATCATCTGGAGCGATCCCCAACACCTGGACTGGACCGAGGAGGAGCGAGTGGCTTTGGCCGAGCAAGGGCGGGCCGACCTGCTCGGGGAAATGCCCGACTTCTGTCATGGTCGACCGGAAGGTGGCGCCGATTCACCGTATCTGCTCGCATTGTGGGAGTATCACGGCCGCGTCCAGGACCCGGTATGGCCACTGCCCGAGGATCCTCTCTATCCCGAGGTGGTGATGCGTGGCCTGACGACGATGGTCCCCGGGCTGGGGGCGTACGCCGACCGTCTTCCCCAGGCTGTGGTCGATGGCGGTTACTACACCAAAACGGTGGAGAACCGGCCGCTCCTCGGCCCGGCCGGGCCTGGCGGCCTCCATCTCGCCTCGGGCCTGTCGGGATTCGGGGTCATGGCCGCCGCCGGTGCCGGCGATCTGGTGGCTCGTCACGTGGTGGGAGCCGAGCTCCCCGAGTTCGCAGACGCGTTCTTGCTGAGTCGATACCAGGATGCCGACTATGCCAGCACTCTGGCGTCCTCGAAATCGGTGTCCGGCCAGCTATGAAGCCAGTGCGACGGGGACCGGCGCGGTGTCCGTCCCGGTCTTCTGCGGGTCGACGCCGGGCAGCGTCACCTCGAACATGGTCAGCCCGTCCCTGCGCTGATAGGTGAGGTCGCCGCCCATTTGGCGGGCGAGATTTCGGGCAATCCACAGTCCGAGCCCGGTCGATCCCGGGGCAGGAGACTTATCCCGCGAGCGGTGGTAGGCCAGGAAGATCGAAGCCTCGTCGGCCGGATGCACCCCGTCCCCATCGTCCGAGACCACGACCGAGGCGACCGACCCCGCATAGGCGATCGAGACGGTCACCTTGGCCCCGCCGTAGCGGTCGGCGTTGCTGATGAGATTGCGCAACACCTGGCGGAAGCGGTGCGGGTCGGCCGTGGCCCAAACCGGGCCCTCGGGGGTTTCCAGGGGAATGGAGTTGCCCTCGACACCGAATCGGCGCAGCACCAGGTCCGCTTCCACACCGAGGTCCACCAGCTCCAGCGCCACGTCGAGAACGCCTCGCTCGGCGCGACTGGCGGTGAGCAGGTCCTCGATCACATCGCTGGCCTCGACCGCTTGATGGTGGGCCAGGACCAGCAGTTCCTTGATCTCCTCGAGTTCGAGACCGACCCCCGGTTCGGTTACGAGTTCGGTGACCCCGATCACCCCGGTGAGGTGATTGCGCAACTCGTGGCTGACCACACCGATGGTCTGCGCCCGGGCCGCCTCCAGCTCGGCGAGCCGGCGTTTGATCGAGGAGACCACGCCGGTGACCATGCCGACTACGAACACCATGCCGGCGGCACTTCCGATGACGGCCTGAGAATCCCACGACACGGCGGCGAGCATGATCGCGATCGCAAAGACGAACGAGTAGACGAGTAGCACAGTGCGGCGCCAGCCTTCGGCAAGCAGCACCACCAGGACCGAGGCGAGGAACAACCCGAGTTGGGCCCCGCTGGCGTCGTGATCGGCCATGGCGAGGACCAGCATGGAGAGGTTGGCAAGGGAGATGTCGACCGTCAGGGCCGTCAAGGGGGCGTTCACCCGCCACATCCCGGTAGCGAAGGCATGGGCCAGGATGAAGAGGCCGGCCACGGTGACCACCCAACTGTATTGCTGCCCGGCTCCGAGAATCATGACGACCCCGGTCACTCCGGCGATGCCTGCGCCGATGACCCACCGATACCTGAGATAGGTGGTGGTGAACTGATCGAGGATGGTCTGACCGCCAGTCGGGTCTAAATCGGTCACTTCCCTCTATCGGCAGGGCGAGCGGGATTCTTCAGGGACCGGACGACTCATTTCACCCCTCGCCGCCGACGAAATCGTCGAGTCGACCGATGATTCCGCCCCTCCCGCGAAGTCTGAGGAGAACGAGGACCTAAGGAGATTGCACCTGGAAAAGGACCGTGACCTGGTTTGCGACGTGAGCCAGGTCAGAGAGCCCGATCTGGGCACGATCGCGGCGCTGGCACGGCTGCGGGCGTCCGGGGCGGGACTGGCATGGACGGTGCACCTGCGCTACGCCTCGCCACGCCTCCAGGAACTGCTCGACCTCTGCGGTCTGGCCGAGATCCTCCCGGCGTGCGGGGAGTCACCCCTGGTAGACGAGGGGCAGGCCGAACAGGGGGAACAATCTCGTGGTGTCGAGGAAGTAGTTGAGCCCGGCGATGCGACCTTTTGAGATCTCGAGCACCTGGATCGACCACGGCACATAGCCACCCTCCGGCCCGGGCTTGTACTGCCCGAAGGCGGGCAGCCCGTTCGCCGGCTCGACCGGCACCACCACCGAATCCCGGCAGCCGATGCCGGCCCCGAGGAACCAGCCTCGAATCTCGTCTGGGCCTCGCAGCCACAGCTCGTAGGGCGGCATCGACTGAACGACATCGTCGTGGAGCAGCGAAACCAGCGAATCGAGGTCGTAACGCTCGAATGCCTCGACGTACCGGGCGAGCAAAGCCTGCTGCTCTTCGTCCATCGGCAGGAAAGGGTCGGTGTCGGCAGGCGGGTTGTCGGCCAGGGTGGCCCGGGCCCGCTGCAGGGCGCTATTGACCGAGGCCACGGTGGTCTCGAGCAGTTCGGCCACCTCCTCCGCCCGCCAACGCAAGACTTCCCGGAAGATGAGGACCGCCCGCTGCCGGGCGGGAAGACGCTGTAGCGCGGTCATCAAAGCCAGACGGACCGAGTCACGTGCGACCACTGCCTCGGCGGGGTCGACGCCAGGGGAGAGGAGGAGACGATCGGGCACCGGCTCGATCCACGTGACCTCGGGGAGAGGAGGTGCGAGAGGCGTGTCGGAAGTGGACGCCGGACCCAGGTCCATGGGACGGGCACGACGCTGCCTTCCCTTCAACATATCGAAGCAGACGTTGGTGGCGATCCGGTAGAGCCAGGTGCGCAGAGCCGAGCGTCCTTCGAAATCGTCGATCGCCCTCCAGGCCCGAACCATGGTCTCCTGAACCGCGTCCTCGGCTTCGAACGTCGATCCGAGCATCCGGTAGGCATAGGCGGTCAACTCGTGGCGATACCGCTCGAATTCGGCCGAAGCGGAAGGGTCCCGCCCGGTTCTGATCGCTTCGGTCATGGATACCTGCCCTGTGTCGGCCTATCCGCCTCGGGTCGGAGGGGGAATAAGACCTCTGCCTGATGACCTCGCCTCCCCGACCGGTTAATTCTTCCACCTCTAGCCGTCTAAGTCCCAAAAGAGCCGCCAATAGGAGAACCACGATGCAGAACCCATCCAACGAGCCGGCGATCCTGTCCCTCAGCCGACTGCGAGACGTGCTCAACGGCGAGGTGATCACGCCAGACGACGCCGGGTACGACGAAGCGAGGATGTTGTACTACGGCGCCGAGCGTCGGCCGGCGGTGATCGTCCGGCCTGTCGATGCCAACGAGGTGTCCTACGTCATCTCTGTCGCCCGGGACACCGAGACCGAGCTGTCCGTGCGCAGTGGTGGGCACAGCCTGGCCGCCCACAGCATCTCCGAGGGGGGGATCATGCTCGATCTCTCAAGGATGAAAGGCTTACACATCGACGCGGAGGAGCGGACAGCATGGGCTCAGGCCGGCCTGACCGCCGCAGAGCTCACCAAGGCTCTCGGGGATCACGGGCTCGCCGTCGGTTTCGGAGACTCAGGCTCGGTGGGGATCGGGGGCATCACCCTCGGAGGGGGAGTGGGCTTCCTGGCCCGGAAACACGGCCTCACCATCGACTCCGTCCTGGCTGCCGAGGTGGTGACCGCGGACGGACGAATCCTCCAGGCCGACTCCGACTCCCACCCCGACCTCTTCTGGGCGATCCGGGGCGGGGGTGGGAACTTCGGTGTCGTGACCAGGTTCAAGTTCGGTCTGGCCGACGTCGACGACGTCTACGGGGGGATGCTGATGTTGCCGGCGACCCCTGAGGTCATTCGCTCCTTCGTCGAACTGGCCGACGCCGCACCGGAGGAACTGTCGGCGATAGCAAACGTCATGAAAGCGCCGCCCATGCCATTCCTGCCCGAAGAGCAGCACGGCAAGCCTGTCCTGTTCGGGATCATGGTCTACGCCGGCCACCCCGATGCCGGAGTGGAGGTCCTTTCCCCGTTCCGTGCCCTGGCCGACCCCGTCCTCGACACGCTGGCACCGATGAGATACCCGGAGATCTACGAGATGATGGGCGAAGAGGAAGACGCACCCAAGCCTGCGGCGATGGTGGTTCGCTCGATGTTCACCGACACCTTCGACGACGAGGCCGCCGAGGCGATCACGGAATACGTCGGGGAGTCCTCGGCGGACATGGCCGTCGCCCAACTCCGGGTTTTGGGCGGCGCGGTGGCCACTGTTCCGGCTGACGCCACCGCCTACGCCCACCGGGAAAGGCGGATCATGGCCAACGTGGCTGCGATGCTCTCGGAACCCGCTGAGATTGGCAGCCATGAGGAACGGGCCGACCGGCTCGTCGCCAGGCTGAGAGGCGGTACCTCCGGGGTCTATGTCAACTTCCTGAGCGATGAGGGCGAGGCCAGGATCCGGGAGGCCTACCCCGACCCCATCTGGCGTCGACTGCGCGAGGTGAAACGCCGCTACGACCCAACCAACCTGTTCCGACTCAACCAGAACATCCCCCCGGCGAGCTGATCCGACGACCCCGAACCTTCCTGGCCGGGTCACGCTCAGCCGTGGTCGGCCACGAACTCCAGCACCCGCTGCCAGGCGTCGGCCGACTCGGCGGCGAACTTCTCCTGCTGCCGGTCGAAGAAGGAGTGGGGGGCGTCGGAGTAGATCACCACCTCGTTCTCCACGCCGGCCACATCGAGGGCGGTGCGGAACTCTTCCACCAGCTCGTTGGGGATACCCGGGTCGTCACCACCCATCAGTGCCAGGATCGGGCACTCGTAGTCCTCGACCCTCTCGATCGGCCCCAGTGGCGGTCTTCTCGGGTTGCCATAGAAGCCGATGGCCCCGGCCAGCCCGTGTCCGGCGGCCGCCTGATGCCATGAGTTGGAGCCACCGAAGCAGAATCCGAGGGTGAAAACCGATCGACGGGGATCGCTCCTCCTGAGGTAGGCGACGGCGGCGGCGGTGTCGGCGGTGACGCCCTCCAGAGTGGTCAGGGGGACATGCTCCTTATAGGGGAACTCGTCGTCGCGTTTGCCCACACCGGCGGTTCGCCCGAAATAGTCGATCGCCACCGCGTCGTAGCCGTTCTCGGCGAAACGAAGGGCCAGCTCCTCGTAGAAGTGGTGCAGCCCACGGACGTCGGGAAGGATGACCACTCCCGGCCCCTTACTCGCTGAGCTCGACGCGGCAAAGGCCGCGAACTCGTTGGCGTCGGCCGCGGTCAGGGTCATGTCCTCATGACCATTGGATCCGCCATCTATGGGTTCGATCGGCGGGCTGGCATCGGCGTTGTAGCACATGGGAATCTCCACTCGGGCTCCGGTGATGTGAAACTACCCGAGGGCGATCACGGTGCTCGGGGTTGGCTGGTGTAGCTGTGGCCGAGGGGGCTGGTGAGCTGGTAGCTGCCGGGTTGGAGCTGGTGGATGGTCCAGCCGTGATGTCGGATGACATGATGATGCCGGCAGAGTGGGGCCAGGT
>Ga0214468_1000231_pt1 | contig 17945 bp, 16 predicted proteins | sample RVTome_9_FD_187334 | JGI IMG/M metagenome (GOLD analysis project Ga0214468, IMG submission 187334) | Soil microbial communities from uranium-contaminated site in the Upper Colorado River Basin, Wyoming, United States - RVT155D38 HiSeq ...
GCGGTCGGTTATGTCCCGGATCGTCCCTATGTACCGACGACCGTCGAGCCCCGTGAACTGGCCGAACGACACCTCGAGAGTCAGCTCCCGGCCATCACGATGGCGACCGTTGAGCTCGACGCCGCCCATCTCGAGACTCTGTCGGATCACCTCGATGTACCCTTTCGACCCTCGACCCACGGAGTCGTGAACACGGTCCGGCATCAGGATCACCATGTGCTTGCCGACCAGTTCATCGGGTCCATATCCGAAGATGCGCTCGACCGCTGGGTTGGCGTACATGAGCACACCCGACTCGTCGGTGGTCACGATCGCGTCCGAGACTCCTTCGGCGATGTGCCGATAGCGGGACTCCCGTTCCCTCAGCGCTTGTTCGAGCATCCGGCGCTCGGTCAGAGCATTGCCCGCCTCCTTGAGCAGCCACCCCATGAGGGGTAGGAAACATCCAGCGGAGAGGACGATGAGGACCAGGGCTTCAGCCGTGCTCCAAACCACCGGATCTACCAACCGGGCCCAGGTGAATGCAGCGGTGGCGCCCAGGGTGGCGTAGACGCCGAGCCACAACGCTCTGCGATCGCCGAGGAAGAGGGCGGCGGTCGTGACCATCACCACCACGGGCGCCACCGCTACCTCGGTTGGAGGGCCGGAGACCGCAAGACCTAGGTTGACCACCGTGATGTCGACCAGCAACGATGTGACCAATGACCCGGGTCGACGCCGGCGGCGAAGGGCATGGACGCCGATCAGCACCGCGGCGACGGCAAGGACGAAGCCAGGCCGCCAGTCCCACGCAGCACCCACGCCCGCGGTCGCCACGGCCACCAGGGCAGACGTGATGGCCCGCATCGTGTGGTAGCGAGATCCGAGTCTTCCGATATCCAGGGGGCTGCTCCCGATGGTGGCCCCCGGAGGCGAGTTCATAGGTTGTCTATCGGCACTTCTCGGGGTAGTGCTTGAGCAAACCGCACCACGACCAGGCACGACGTCACACGGACTGGAGCGGGTCAGAACCCTTCGCCGTCGCCGGGATCGGGCGCAACGAGAGCGTCTTCGAATATGGTGGAGAAGGTACGGGTGATCCCTTCCATTTGGAGTGGGTGGGCGGCGCGCCACCACCACTCACGAAAGGAGATGAGTGGACAAGTCACCTCGAGTGGAAGCGAGGGCCGAGACGCTGATCGCAGCCTTGCGCGGTCCCGAAAGTGGCAGCGGAAGGTGACGGAGCCGGTAAACGGCCCCGTCTACGAGATCCGTGACTACCACTACCGGTCAGGGCGCATGGATGCCTATCGGGACTGGGCCCGCCTGGCCACCAAGGTCCTCGGCGATCGCATGGACCTGGTCGGCTTCTGGGTTGACGTTGGGATCCCCGGCAATGTGATGGGGTCTGACCCCATGGACCTGGCTCATGGCCCGCCCAATGTCACGTGGATCATCCGCTGGGAGAACATGGAGCAGCGCGAGACGGTGTGGGACGCTCTTTGGGAGGATCCCGAGTGGTCGGCCGTGTGGGCAGACCATCCCGGTTACGACGACTACCTCCACATGTCGGTCCGCTTCCTGACGGAGGCCGCCAAGGAGTGAGGCCTGGGGGACCAGTGCCCGCCGCCCTGAGAGACCACTCCCATTGCCGCCGGGAACCTGACCCCAATAACGCCTCTCGACTTCGGCTCGACGGACACGACCGATACAATTGACCGTCCTTGACTACCAGTCGGGGCCCATAGCTCAGCCCGGTTAGAGCGCATCCCTGATAAGGATGAGGTCCGTGGTTCAAGTCCACGTGGGCCCACTCTCAAAGTCCCTTGGCTTATGTCAAAAACCAAATTCGACCAGGCAGATCACCACAACGCTGAACCTCTCGTAGCGCAGATCACTACAAGCCTTGTGCGCATCCGCGCACAGGATGAGGTCAGCGTTGAAGGCCACGTGGGGCCCACATTCAATCAGTTTGGTATTTGCCAAGAAGGGCCACCACCAGGCACAACGATCAGATTCTGGCAACCGCAACCACATCACTTCGGCTTGGCCGACCTCGTACCACTTGCTGTGTGCAACAGGCGTGCAACAGCACTCTGCAATTTGGGAATACACAATGGAGTCGTTGGGGAGCATCCTGAGACGTCAACCGCCAGGATCTGGGTGATTTCCTCCGACACAAAGAGCCGGACGGATACGCGAGGCATAACAAACTGGTCATGCGATTCCGCGGACAGCCCAAGCAGTGAATCTGAGGACGAAAGGTCCACCGGGTAGTGCTTTGCGGCACGCGTCGCGGAGCTCCTCTCGGGCTTCGGAGTTCAGCGACGCGACATAGGCCCCGGCGGGCCCGACTCCGAGAGTGAACGGATCCCACCAGTCCTCAAAGTCGGGATGTGTCACCTCGATGTCGAGAGCATCCTCCTCGATGTTGATGAGCCCGGCAGTTTCGAAGAAATCACTGAGGTCGTCCCCATTAGCCCCGGGCATCTCGACCTCGGTCTCGATGGTCAGGTCGAGCTGTCGTGCCGCATGCCAGAACACGGTCAAAGGAGTCTCATCGCGGGTGAAGTCCCAAACGCACGCTGTGACCATTCCGCCTCGTCGTGCGGTGCGTTTCATCTCGCAGAGCCCCTAGACCGGGTCCGCCATGAAGTGCACGACGAGTTGAGCAAGCACGGCGTCGAACGAGTCCGCCGGGTACGGAAGCTCCTCTGCGTTCGCCACTCTCGCATCCACTCCAGGTAGCCGGTCACGTACGTGCTCGACGAACTGCTGAGACGGATCCACAGCTGAGATCCTGCTCTGTCCGACAAGCCCGACCAGTTCGCCAGTGAGGGCTCCGGAGCCGCATCCAACATCAAGGACCCGCTGCTCCGATTCAATGCGGGCGAACCGGCTGAACTCTCGTGCAAGCGGGACCGAGTACCTCCCCATGAAACGGTCGTAGTCGTCAGCGGAAATGAACATTCAAGCTCTCAGCACTGCTGCGGGAACAGAGTTTGCCTAGTGATTGGCAGCCTGGCATTGGAAAGGCTTCGCGATCGTGTACTTGGCAACTGCAGGGATTCGAGCCATGACATCGTCAATGGGGGAAGCCGGCATTCTTAGCTACGGCCCAACGGTCAGTGTGTGTCCGAGCACTGTGTATTTGAAGACTTCGGCGCGGGGTTTGTCACGGATCTCGGAACCGCAACTGAAGTCGATGGTCCCGGGATAGAGTGTGATGTACCCGGAGTTTTCGGCATTGGGCTGGACGAGGGTCGAGATCGGGATGCCCCGTCCGGGCTGGCGGGCCCAGAAGAACCAGTACTCGGATGTGTCGTTCACGAATTCGATGCGGAGGGTGGTGCCCGCATCGAGGTCTAGCCCGCTGTCTGTGTAGGTGCAGTTTTCGCCGTCCCAGGTCAACGTGGCCGTCTCTGCCTCGACGACCCCCGGCGGGGGCAACACCTCACTGGTCGGGGCGCGCGGGATGGTGACCAGGCCCTCGGCTACTGGTGAACTGAGACGTTCTAAGTCAGTCAGGGCTTCGGCGGTCAAGTGCTCGGAGCGGGCCAAACCCACGGCTCCTCGATCGAGGCCCAGTGTTGAGATGCCCGGCTTCAGCCCTTCGTCGAGATAGTCGTTGATGGTTTCGAAGACGGCGACATCCCACTGCCGGATCGCCGAAGTGAGCACCTGTGGTTGCAGATGTCGCTCTAGGCCAAGCGACCAATCGGAATCGGATCCGATGACCCAGCGATGGGCCCCGATTTGACTGCCCTGGTTGTAGGCAGCCTCGATGACGCCGGCAGTTGCGTCGCCAGCGAAGGCGAGCACCACATCGGCGTCCTGTTCGAACAGAACCTCGCCTGATGCTCGTCCTTCCTCGACGCTGCGACTGCCTTCGGTTTTGGTGTAGATGGATAGGACCTCGACGTCGGGTCGTGCTGCGAGGGCGCCGGCTTCGAATCCGGCACGCCAGCGCTCACTGGTGTCGGACTGGTAGTTGCCCACGAAACCCACGATGCCGGTCTCAGTGGTGAGAGCGGCCGCCGCACCGGCGATGTATCCGGCTTCTTCGTCGGCAAAGTAGATCGCTCGTGCTCCAGCAGGAGCCAGGATTCCGTTGATGACGACAAACGCGGTGTCCGGATAGTCGGCCACAACCTCTTCCACCCACTCGAAGCCTGACGTGCCGTTGTCCATGAAGATGAGGCCCACCCCGTCTCCGGCGAGTTCGCGGTACTTCGTCTCGAGGTCGGTGAATCGCCCGCTGAGATCCGCAACTTGAACGTTCAGTTCTCGCTCCGCTCTTTCCAACCCGGTTTGAGTGAGCCCTTCCTGTTCCTCGGGTAGGTTGGGCATGAGGACCGCGACGTGGGCGGGTTCACCGGCGAGGGCCATAGCGATAATGATTGCCGAACCGGCCACTACTACGGCGATCAGCGTGACGACCACCCAGAGGCGGTGTCGCGCCGCCGTGATGAGGCGGCGTTCTGTGACAACACGCTCGGCTTCGGCGGACTCAATCTCATCCCGGACCTCGATCGAAGCCTGTAGATACTTCTGTTCGTCGGAGGTGAGCTGCATCTCTGACGCAGAAGCCCATTTCTCGTAGACATCGAGACGCGACCCCGACAGCAAGTAGTCGCGAGCCTGATCCGCCTCCACCCACTCGACCATGGCCGAGCGGAAGGCTGCATGACGACGAATGTCGTCACGGGCACTCTCGATCCACCCTCTGAGCCGTTCCCATTCGGTGAGCAGGGCTTCGTGGGCGACCTCGATCGTCGGCGAATCGGTCGCTTGATCCCGATCCAGGGTGAGCAGCCGGTACCGGGTGTAGACGGAGATGACCTTCTGCAAGGCCACGAGGTCGACGTCGAGAGCGGTGATCTCCGACGCCAGGACCCGGCGTCGTCCCACGGCGTCTCCGTCGGCAATCGCAATGAGACGGAGGAACAGCTGTTTGGCTGCCGCCTTTTCGTCGTCTTCCAGCCCTGTGTATATGTCGTCGGCCGCCCTCGTGATTGCGCCTTCGACTCCGCCCATCTCCCGGTAGATGTCCAGGGTGAGTGTGTCGTCGATCCTGCGATCGAACAGTTCGGTCAATGTGAACTGGAATAGAGGCAGAGCTCCTGGTTCGCCGGCAACGTCGGCGAGCAAGGTGGCGAGGAGCGCCGGCTGGAATCCGATGTTGGCTCGGGTCAGCGGTTGTTGCGCGGCCAACTCCAGTTCATCCGGCAACAGCGGCACGACATTGATTACCCCCCCTCCGAGTCTCGCACCGAAGCGCGGATAGGCGAGTGGCTGGCTGTAGAAGTCGGAGCGAAGGGTGATCACGACCACAATCCGGCCGTGGGGATCGTCGAGTGCCGGGATGAGTTGGTCGAGGAAGCGGGTTCTCGTTGTCTCGTCGTCGACGAGAGTGAACAACTCCTCGAACTGGTCGATGAGGAGAAGGAGCCGCGAGTCGCTGTCCGGCAGTACCCGGAGGGCGGCGCGGAGCAGACCGGTCTCGGGAACATCGAGGAGGTCGCGGAGCGTGTCTGGCGTGTCCAGCGAACTGCGAAGCAAAGCGACCTCCAGCTCCGCAAAGGGATGTGAGCCAGGCACCATCTGCACCACAGTCCAGGCCTCCGTCCCGCTCGGTCCTCCTTTTCGTAGTGCTGGAGCGATGCCCGCCCCGACCAGCGAGGACTTGCCCGAACCACTCGGCCCGACGAGCGCCACCAGGCGAGTGCCGCCTCCGATCCGGCGGAGCACCTCGGCCACTAGACGTTCGCGGCCGAAGAAGGTCGATGCATCGTCCTCCCCAAACGGGCGCAAGCCCTTGAAAGGGTTGACGACCGAGTCGGCCACCAGGGATCTTCGTTTCTGAGATCTGTGGATGGTCGGCTGGAGACGGGGATCCTGAACCAGCACCTGTTCCTCGAGTCGACACAATTCCGCCGAGGGTTCGATCCCCATCTCAGAGCCCAATTGGCGGCGGAACCGCTCAAACGCTCGCAGAGCGTCCGCCTGCCGACCCGACCTGCACAAAGCCACCATCAGCTGGGATACCGGCCTTTCCCGGAGGGGCTGAGCCTCGCGCAATGCCTCCAACTCGCCGATGAGCTCCCCGGATTGGCCCACAGCAAGATCACAGTCGATGCGGTCCTCGATTGCGCCCAGCCGCATTTCCTCGAGGAGGGTGATCTCACCTTGGGCGAATTCGTCGTAAGCGACGTCCTGGAGTGCATCACCCCGCCAGAGTTGCAGAGCCTGCCTCAGCAGTTCGGCGGCCGCAGCGGGGTCAGTGCATGCCAGTTGGCGTCCCCGTGCTGCCTCCTGTTCGAAGCGGAAGGCGTCGATGCTGGCCGGGTCGACACTCAGCATATAGCCGTGGTCCTTCGTCAGCAGGATCGAGCTCTCGCCTCTGGCTGTCCGATCTGGCTCAAAGAGCGAGCGCAGTCGGGAGATGTAGACCCAGAGTGCGTTGTCCTTTCCGGTGGCTGCTTCGCCCCATAGCTCTTCGAGGATCCGCTCGCTGGTGATCACCCGGTTCGGGTGAATGAGAAACAGGACGAGGAGAGCTCGTTGTTTGGGCGGGCCGAGGTCAACCGTCCGGCCCCCGACCGTTGCCACGGTCGGACCGAGGATGCCAAACGTGGCGTTCACCGTTTTGGGTCTGACTCGTGTCACGACTGTTTCCCCCCGGAAACCCAAGCGACACCAACTTACCGGGAACTTAACGGACGCGGGTGGGTGCCGCTATGTGCTCTGACTGACCGGGTTATGTCGCCCGACGCATGGTGCGACCGCCATCACCGACAAGGGAAAGGAAGGCACCATGAGAAAATATCTCGTGAACACATTGGTCGTGATTGCACTCATCGCGGCCGCATGCAATCCGGGTCCGAGAGCGGAGTCGGGATCCGACACGACCGGGGGTTCGGCCTCGTCGGCCGTTTCGGTTGAGGAGGCTCAGACCGCGGCGAATGGGTACTTCGATGCGTTCAACAGTGGAGACACCAACGCAGTGTTGACGTGGTTCCCGTCGAACGCCGAGTTCTCGGACAACTTCACCGGTTCGATTCCTCGAGAATCCTGGGAGCAGCGTCTCGCCTGGAACATGGCCCAAGGGACCACTCTGGACAACCCTGATTGTGTCGCGACTGACGGCGACGCCAATGGCAACAGGACTGTTACCTGCGAGTCCGGCACGCGGAATGCGCAAATCCAAGCTGTTGGAGCACGGCCTGTATCGACCCTGGTCACTCTCTTGGTCACACCCAACGGGATCGAAACCTTGAACGAGGAGTTCGGACAGCCCGACTTCCTTCTGGCAACTCAGCCATTCATGGAGTGGATGGCTTCCGAGAACCCCGAGGATGCTTCGAAGGTTGGCTTCGATGTGTGGGATTCGGTCGACCAGGCTGAGGTAAATGGAAAGTTGACTGCCGACTACTCACGGCAATGGGCCGCGTATCTGGAGTTGACCTGCATCTACATCCCTGACCTCATCGAGCCGGAGAGCGATTCGTATCTCGATGACTGCGGCTTCATCGGGCGCTAGGTCTCTGCAGATCCCGGCAACGGGCGTTGTGGGGAGCATGGCCTGCTCCATGCGGATGTGGTCCAATCCGGCGATTGCCCGCCAAGTACGACTCGTACCAGTCGCTGACGTCCGGTCCCCCGGGGGAGAATGGGCTCGACCCGACTTTGATTCTCAATCGGGTCGAGCCCTGTTCGGGGTTCGAGCACCCATGGCGAGCATGCTTCCGAGTGTCTCAACACCACCGGTGCGTACGGTCAGCTTGCAACAGGAACCGCGATTGATGGCGAATCCCCATGTCGAGAACCGAGAAGTCACCACACCGCGCATCACTGATAAGGATGAGGTCCGTGGTTCAAGTCCACGTGGGCCCACTCCCGAACCCCCAGTAAACATCAGTTTACTGGGGGTTTCGTTGTCATCAATGAGGGTTGCATTCGCCCGATGCATGCACGTTCCCGGGGGCCTTACGCCAAGGAATGGATGGGGTACAAGCGATCAACGGTCGGGGAGGCCACAGCCACCAACACGGAGGCACTGCGACGGGCGCGTGTACTCCCCGAGTTCGGTGACGAGACGTTGATCACCGCGCCTGTCTGCCGTGGACGGCGATCACCAACGGCCCGTTCCAATCTCGTGTCCGGGCATACCACCGAAATGACAGAGGTTCAACCCATTCAACGAGTCGCTATCGAGATGTGTGGCGATGGAGCCCAGAGTCGGCGGTGTCAGCCAGGCCCCGAACCCCAGCGCCGGGATGCAACGGAAGGAGAACTGGGCCCTCACAACCTGCCTTTGGCGAAGGTGGTGGTGACCTCGTGGCCGTCGAGCGTCAATACGGGGGTCCATGGCTTCAATGCCCTGGCAGTGGTGACACGTCGGTAGCGCTTGACGAATCTCATCTTTTGCCTCCTGGATCTCGGCTCTGTCGCGAAGTCCGAAAATCGGTTCGGTCTCATCTTGCCTTCGCTCATCCTGCGGATCAGTCCGCTCGACACGTTCCACGGCTTCGCCACGGTGTTGTTCAGACGGTGGAGGGCAACGGCGGATCTGTAACGGAGCATCGTGCTTCCTTACCTAATGGGTGCTTTGTGTTTATGCCCGCCCTGGGGGTGTCGACGGCGATTGGGCCTGCGCTTGCTCGAGACAGAACGATGCGCCTGGACCTACCTCGGGTGGATGGTTGAAGTGGGCCGGGCCCCCCTTCGCGCCACCGGGTTCTCCGGGCTGGACGTAGTCGTCTTTGATGTGGTCGCCATGGTTGCCGAGTGGACCGCTACCGAGGTCTACTCCCGCGCATGTGGGGTGCCCGGCGTTGGCCGGCGGTTCACCGGCGAGTGCGACTGACGCAGTGGCCAGCACCATCGTTGCCGTCAGCATCCCCACTGTGATGATTCTCTTCATTTGCCTCTCCCGACTTCTGTGTTGACTTTCTTTCGGTTCGGTCAGTTGTGTTCACTGACCGGGTAGATCTCGTCGGCGACGAGTCCATGAGCCTCCCGGTGAACGGTGTTGGCGTCCTCCGCGCTGTCGGCCTCCACGAGACAGAAGATCTTTCCTGCCGTCTCGTCGACCCAATAGCGGAGATAGCTCACCCCGTATTTGGCCCCGGTCTGTAGGTCCTTGACATGCGCGTCCGCAACATCAGCGACGGAGACGCCTCCCGCGATGGTGTGAACATCCATGTACAGCGACATATGAACCTCCTCTGTTCTAGGTCGATGTCCCTTGATGACCGTATCGACGACCGGAGTACGGGCCATCGGGGAGACACCCCCACATATGGTTGAGGAGGTACGCGATTTAGGTCTCTATGAGCGCCTCGGCTCGGGCCCTTTGCACCGCCTCATCTCTGGTAGAGGAGTCGAGCTTCGCCAAAATCGCCGAGACGTGGTGCTCGATGGTCCTCGGAGAGACGAACAGACGGTCGGCGATCTCGGTGTTGGTCAAGCCCTCGGAGAGAGACTGGAGGACCTCTGCCTGGCGGCCGGTGAGACCCGCGGCATGGCCCCTCGTCGCCTTGCCTTTGCCCCGCGGAGTTGGAACACCCTCGTCTCGCAGTTCCTTTCTCACCCGGGCCGCCACGGCCGCCGCGCCGAGAGTGTTCAGCAGTTCCAGCGACTCCAGACGCTGTGACACGTCTCCTGACATGAGGGCGACCGCTCTCTCATACGGGATCTGTCTCGTCGTCCAGAACGACGCCGACTGATCGACCCGGCCCGACAGGAGGTTCCGGTACGGTGCGGGAAGCCCCTCCGGCGGCTCATCGAGATCACCCAACTTCCACATCCACAGCGCCAAAGATCCCGCCGGCCAGGGATATTCGAACCTGATTCCGCGGTCGACCAGGTCCCGGAACTGTTCGAACCGGGCGTTGTCGGGTGTATCGACGACCCACATCCGCTCGGCGATGGCCGCCGCGGAACGCAGTAGGTGGTCGATTTCACCGCTCTCCACGGCGAGGGACCATGCCTGGTCCAGGTATTCGACGGCGCTTCCGCGACCGGTCCGGGTTCGTATCAGACCGAGGATGGCTGCGAGCCGCACGTCGGCGGTAAAGCGTCGGCCGATGGTCTCCGTCGCCAGGTCTTCAGCCTCAACCCATGCGCCGGCCCAGAGCAGGGCTTCGGCGCGCACCAGGCTCGCTTTGGTCTCCAAGATGGGCAATTCGTAGCGACTGGCGGTGCTCTTCGCCCGGACCGAGAAGTCGGACGCCCTGTCGATATCTCTTATCTCCAGGGCGACCTCCGCCATCCGGAGCTGGGTCAGCACCTCCTCGTATCGGTAGCCGCCAAGACGGGCGCGCTGATGCAACTGCTCCAAGATGTCCAGCCCGCCGGACTCCCCCCGCACATACACCAGAGTTCCCTTCACGCCCAGCGCACCGATCAGGGCCGACTCGGCTCCGGTCTCCTCGGCGACGCCGATCGCCCGGTAGGCGACAGCCTCGGCTTGGTCTATCTGACCCGAGTGGATCAGCAGCCAGGAGTACGCAACCAGGGCTTGCGCCAGACGGCGGCTCGGCTCCCCTGATTCCAGTAGCCGGATCGCCTCGAGGGCACACACTCTGGCAACACCGGGCCGACCGTGGGTCCGGTTCACCTCGACACCCAAAACCAGTGCCCGCGCCAGGTCCTCGACGGATCCAGCCTCCCTATACAGCTCTATCGCCCGGTCGAGGATCTCGATCGATTCGACCCTCTCCAGATAGTGCTCGATCAGAGCCCACCGGCTCAAGATGTCGGCGCACCTGTCAGGCTCGAGAAGGCTCAGGTGCGGCTCGAGGGCCCGGAACTGGGCTGCCGCCTCGCGATGGCTCCCGACCTCAGCCGCCGCCATGGCTGCCACAGGGGCGTGGACCACGAGACGGTCGATGTCATTGGCTCCCCGGGCGTGATGCACCAGCCTGGCGGGATCGGTTCCATCGGGGAGTACGTCGAGGAGACGACGGTGGATACCCACGCTTTCACTTATCGTCAGAGACGACTCGACGGCGCGCCTGATCAGCTCATGACGAAACGAGACCGAGTCCCCGTCCAACTCCAGTAGCCCCAGCCTCTCCCCTTCGGCAAGGTCGCCGGCGGACCCGCCGGTGAGCCGAGGAACATCCTCCCGGGAGATCCGGTCCGGAATCACCGACATGACCCTCAGCATGTCACGGGCGCTTGTGGGCAGCTTCCCGACCCGGGTCACCACAGAGTCCCGCACCGAGGCGGGCACATCCTTGCCTCCAACGCTGGCCAACTCCGTCGCCAGGAAGGGGTTGCCCTTGGTAGCCGAGAACACTAGGTCCGGATCGAGCCCCGAGTCGCTGACGAGCTCGGCCACGCCGGATCTCGAAAGACCCCCGAGCTCGATACGAGTTACGTTTTGGGGTGGCAAGTCGCCGATTACCGCCCGCAGCGGGTGATCACGGTCGACTTCTCCGATGCGGTGGGTGAGAAGGAGCAGCCCGTTGGCCCTGGCCATCCGACGGCCCACATACTTGATGACGTCGCGGGTCGCCTCGTCGGACCACTGGGTGTCTTCGATCACCACCACGGTGGGCCGCAGCGAGCCTGCCAAGAGGTCGAAGAAGCTCTCCAGTACCGCCTGGCGGTCGCGGCTCTGCAGTGCTTTCCGAAGCGCCGGCTCGGAGCGGGAGAAGTCCCAAAGAGGGCCCAGTGGCTGGGGCGTCTCCAAGTCGTCGCAGAAACCGATTTGAGTGTGTGCGATGTCCGCAACCGATCTCAGGAACTCCCCCACCAGAGAGCTCTTGCCGATCCCGGCCTCACCCCGGATCAGAACGACCTTGCCACCAGATGAGCCGACGTCGGCGAGAAGGTCGGTGAGGAGGCCGCGTTCTCCCTCTCTCTCCAGAAGCACGATTCGAGGCTACATGTCATGAGAAATCCGGGAGGTGATGAAAACCGGAGGTCGACGGGACGAGGGCCGATCCTGCTCCGTTGGGCCGGTGAGCTTCCGCTCCGCTCGAGGTTGCCCGGTCGGAGGGAAAACCGGCGTGTGCCACAGACGTGCAACAAACGAGCCGGGAGAGCGCGCAAGCCCAGGTAGAGCCCATACTAGGAATCATCCACCGCATCTTGATAAGGATGAGGTCCGGGGGTCAGGTCCACGTGGGCCCACAACGCACTCACCTGCCCGGCCTCCAGGAGTCTGGAGTACTCGGGCCGAGATGTGGGCGACATGAGGACCAATGGCCCTAGCCATCAGCGGCACCCAGTCGTCAAATGGGCCCGTGACAACATCTTCCGTCGATGCCTCCCCCTCGACGATCGATCTGTATTGGATTCCGCTGGGTGCGGGAGGCTCGGGCTTCGTGCGTCTCAACGGGCGCATATATGAGGCCATCGAGGCTCGCCTGGAGGGCCGTCGTCGCTGCGCCATCTACCACACCGCCCTCCAGGTACATCTGCCAGAAGGCCGCTTCGTGATAGAGACGATGTGGCCAAGCCCTGATGCCGACACCGAGTCGAGAGGCGTGGTCGTCGATGGCGCAGTCGGTACCCGGTGGCTCGCTCGAATGCGGACGTTCCGATATGAGGTCCGGTGTTGGCACAACGGCGTCCTCCCCGACGCAGATGAGGCTTTCGGAGGTCCCCAGACGGTGAGCCACGACGCCGAACAGGCACGGCAACTCCTGAGGATGACCGCATCCGTTCCGGCCCTCATCTGGGGTCGCGACCAACTCGAGACTGGCGAAATGTGGAACTCCAACTCGGTGATCTCATGGCTGCTCGTTCAAAGCGGCCTCTCGATGGAGGCAATTCATCCACCGCCGGGGGGGCGAGCTCCAGGTTGGGACGCCGGCATCTCAATCGCCAATCCGAATTCCTCGATAGTGCTTGGCGGACCCCATGTGACTCGACCAGTGCCTGGCTGACGCCACCGAGCCGATCACAACCCCTGATGCGGATTCCGAGACTCGGCGCGCCGTGGATGGGCACAGAGATCGCGCTGATCCAGAAGCGCGAAACCGGGACTTCCCTTGTCTCGGGGAAGTCCCGGTATTCGCTTGATTCGTCAAATGATCCAGATCACGGCAAAAGCAATGGCACCTCCCAGGGCTGCCAGCGCCAGGACCGTCGGGACGACCACTCGGGCCGACCACAACGGATCATCGACGTAGCTCATGCGGGCGAGAAGCCCGAATGCGGCTGTGAGCAGGAGACCGCCCGCGATGAACATCGCAAAGGGCCATCCCTCGACCAGTCCCCCGAGGAACCAGTCGGTCGGGATGTAGTACATCCACACCCCGACTCCTGCCGCCAAGACGCCGGTGATCCCGAGCACCCATTCGGTGACTTGGGATCGCCGTGTCGGCATCCGGGTGATCTCCGTCATCGAAGTCTCACGAAGAGCTGTCACGAAGATCACCTCCTTTCCGGGAGCCCGAGGTTCCCGGGCTCTCAGTACCGATCATCCACGGGTGGCGGTCGCTGCCTAGAGGCTTTCGACCCAACCTCGCCCGCGTTCTCGTCAGGGAAGGGCCCAGAGGCCGAGAACTGATTCCAAGCGAGCGTCACCGAGACGTGCACGTCATCACGGGTGCTCAGGCGACGATGAGGATCACTGAGTGGACCGAGGCATACGGGTGGAGAGGGACTTTCGCCAGGCCCCCGTTTCGGCCGAGATAGCGATACGCGATCAGGGGTGTCGGCTAAACCGGAGACCTCCCCAGTCTCTCCAGCTCCGTTCAGCAGGCAAACTGGTTCCAGTCACGTCTCAGTCGCCACTATCACGGCGGTAGCGGGCCGGGGGGATGCCGAAATGTTCCTTGAACAACCGGTAGAAGTGGCTGAGGCTGAGGATGCCGACGTCGGCCGCAATCATTGAGATCGGAGTGTCGCTTCTGGTCAGCTTGGCGGCCGCGTCCTCCATCCGGATGCTGTTGAGCACGTCGATGGCAGGACGACCTGTGACCTGACCCAACACTCGATTCACGTGGCCCCGGCTGCGGCAGGCGATCTCGGCAAGCCCGCTGACACCCCGACCCATGGCTTGGGAATCGATGCGCCAAGCGTCGATCGCCTCCCCCAGCCACCGAGGCAGGCGTCGCTCGGATCTTCCTGCTCTCGTCTGTGCGAGCACTTCGATCAGGAATCGGTCAACCGCCAAACGATCGAGACCCGACGGTGAGCCCAGGGTCTGGGCCCGGCGGAGCCCGGTTCCGGAGAGGCGGTACTGGCGTGGTGGCACTGCCTCCCATGGGAAGCCGCCGGCCTCGAAGTACCGGTGGCGGAGATGTGCGTATTCGTGTTTGCTCAGGGCCAGGTTCGTCATTTCGAAGTCGTGAGACGGTTGCCGCAATCGATGCGTGTCGTTGGGAGCTACGAGCACCACGTCCCCGGTCTGGACCCGATAGCGGTTGTGACCCAGGTCATGGACCGCTTCTCCGGAGTCGATCCAGAACACCTCGGCGAAGTCATGGGTGTGAGCCGGCGAGCCTTCCACCGACCGCCCATGACGGGCGATGTGAAAACTTCTCTCTCCCAACTCCATGGACTTCCACTGCAGACGCGCCGGGCTCATGTCGGACAAACGCGAGACAACGCGCGCTGGGCAGAAGACAACGAAGCTCCCGATCGACGACGATGAATGGGATCCCACGAAGGAGCAAAGACAGAATGGACAGCATCGACAGCAGCGACGCCCGCCGCCGATACAACGAGGACGGTTATGTGATCTTCCGGGGGGTACTCGACCCCGACCTGGTGGCCGAGGCAAACGATCACGTCGATTGGTTGCTGCAACGCAACCCGGGGCTGCGGCCCGAGGATCTTGGGCACGAGCTCGCCACGTCGGATCCATTCTGGATTCGCCTGGTTTCGGACGCTCGGCTGGTGGACATCGGCGAGCTCTTCCTCGGCTCGAACATCGGACTGTTCGCCACCCATTACATCTGCAAGCCGCCCAACACGGGACGTGGCGTGCCATGGCATCAGGATGGGGCGTTCTGGCCACTGGAACCTGTGGAAGTGACAACGCTCTGGGTGGCGGTCACCGACTCCGCTCCGGACAACGGATGTCTTCGGGTCATCCCGGGCAGTCACCGCAGTCCGCTGTCCGCGATGCGGGAGACTGCCGACGACAGTGTGCTGTCGGCGGAGATCGCGGTCGACGTCGACGAGTCCGATGCCGTCGACCTCATCCTCGCCCCGGGCGACGTCTCTGTCCATCACCCGTTGATCCATCATGCGTCCGATCCCAACGGCTCGGATCGGTGGCGTCGAGGGTTGACCGTCCGTTACATCCCTACCACCACTCGCATCACCGATCCCGACGCAGCAAGTCCCTTTCTCCTCCGCGGCTCGGCACCTGAAGGGCTCAACGAGTTTCTGCCCTTCCCCGGTTACGACCCCGATGCGCACATGGCCTTCCGAGGTGCGGAGTCGTGGCCGGATCACCGGTAGAGCTCCGGACGGCGTAAGTCGAGTGAGGGCTCTCGGGCTCGCTCGTTCGACACGGCTTCCAGGGCGAGATCGGCGATGACGGTCTCCTCCCCCGTGCCTGCTTGAGCAAGAATCTCTCCACGAGGATCGACGATGACAGACAGGCCGCAGAACGGCGCCGACATGTTGCATGCCACCGCGAACACCTGGTTGTCCTGTGCCCGGGCCCGAGTACGCAAAGCGAGGACGTGCTCGTATCCGATGGGGACTGCTGAAGGGATGACGAGAACCCTTCCCCCTTCCAAGGCGAGTGTGGTGGCGATCTCGGGAAAGGCATGCTCGAAGCAGATCATCAACCCCATCTGCGTGCCGCTGGTGTCGTCGAAGACGACCAACGAGTTCCCGGGTGTGAACACCGGCATCTCCGCCGGATACAGATGGGTCTTCCGATAGACCACAGGATCGCCCCCGGCGGCACTCACCGCAACGGAGTCGTAGAGCTGATCACCCTCCGATTCCAGAAAGCCGACCACCAGAGTCAGGCCGGCCCTCTTCGCCAATGACACCAACCGCTCCACCGCCGGCCCGGTGACCGGCTCTGCCAGTTCGTGACCACGTCGCGCCACCAGATCGAGGTCGTAACCGGTGGTGTACAACTCGGGAGCGACAGCGAGAGTCACACCGGGCGGTAGAGCCCCGATAGCCTCCTCGAGCCGATTCAGGTTGGATTCGACCTCGCCGGCGACCGCCGAGAGCTGGAGGGCCGCGGCGCGCAGGATCATCCCTTGGTACCTCCGGCGAAGAGCCCACGCACGTAATAGCGGTTGAGGGCGGAGAAGAGGACGAGTGGAGGGAGAATGGCGAGGATGGCCCCAGCGGAGACGAGATCCTGCTGGGCGAGATGAGGCGATTGGAGGTTGGCCAAGCCGACCTGGATCGGCTGGAACTCGCGCTGGAGCAGGGTCAGGGCGAGGAGCAAGTCGTTCCAAACGAAGATGAAGTCGATGATGGCGAACGAGACGATGCCGGGCAACGCCAAGGGGAGCACCAGCCGTCGGAACTGGTCCCAGTGGCTTGCCCCGTCGATCTGACCCGCTTCGAGCATCTCCTTGGGGACGGCGCGGAAAAAGGAACTGAGCATGAAGACGGCCCATCCGGCACCGAACCCGGTGTGGACCAGAACGATGCCGACGAACTGCCAAGCACCCTGATCGAGGCCCAAAGTGCGGAACCAAGGGAGGAGAGGGATGAGGATGAGTTGGATGGGGACGATCATCGTGGTGATGAGGAGGAAGAACCAGAGCCGCTTGAACCGAAAGGAGAGGTGGACGAAGGCGTAGGTGGCCAGTGCGCCTGTGGCCACGGTCAACGCCACGCTGCCCAGGGTGATGATGAAGCTGTTCGCCACGAAGCTGGCCAAGCCCTGGTCCCAGGCCCGCACATAGTTGTCGAAGGTGAAGGTGGCGTTGTCGAAGTTCCACCACCCACCCCGGATCTCGTCGAGAGGGCGAATCGAGGTCATGAATGCGGTCATGACAGGGACCAGCCACAACAGGGAGAAGACGGTGAGCCCTCCATAGAGCAGCGTGAGCGTCAGCCTGCTCTGTCTCATGTCTTCTCCCGGGTGAGGCCACGCAGGTAGGGCCAAGCCCCGACGATGAGAACTGCCGACATGATGATTGCCACTGCAGTGGCAAGTCCTGCCTGCGGTGAGTCCAGGAATACGAAAGCTTGCTTCCACAGCAGCACTGCGAGCACCTCACTGTCCTGAGCCGGCCCTCCCTGAGTGATCACCCAAACCACGTCGAAGGTGCGGAGGGCGAAGATCACCGAGATCGTGGCAACGACGGTCATCGGGCCCTTGAGTTGTGGGATGAGAACGTTTCGAATCACCTGGCGGGTGGTCGCCCCATCCACCTGGGCCGCTTCCACCAACTCACTCGAGACCGCAGTGAGACCGGCGGTGAAGGTGATCACCCCAAAACCCGTGAATGCCCAGAATCCGGCGACAATCAGCGACAGGTTCACCAACCGGATCTGAGAGAACCCCAGATCGATGATGCCCGGATCCGAGAGCCACTGGCTGGTCTGGAACCGGATCGGCCCCCAGTCGATTGCGAAGTCGATACCGGCCCACTCCACGAAACGGGTGAGGACCCCGAAGTCGGGGTCGTACATGAAGGTCCAGATCACACCGGCCGCAGCGAGCGAGATGGTCATGGGGAGGATGAACACGGTGCGGAAGGTGGCCCCGGCCCGGGGCGTCTGCCAGATGCGGATCGAAAGCACCAGCGACACGACGGTGACGAGGATGGGGAAGATGACCAACCAGATCCCGGTGTTGATCGCTGCGTTCCAGAATCGTGCGCTGGTCAGGGTGTCCACGTAGTTCTGAAGCCCGACGAAGTCCCAGTCTGCGGGTTGGGCGATGCTCCAAGGGTTGAGCAGGCCCCATCGGAAGAGGCTCCCCGCCAAGGTATTGAAGGCCGGCCACAGGTAGAAGAAGACAAAGGCGAGGAGCAGAGGGAAGACGAAGGCGTAGGCCAGTCGAG
>Ga0214468_1000232_pt1 | contig 17927 bp, 23 predicted proteins | sample RVTome_9_FD_187334 | JGI IMG/M metagenome (GOLD analysis project Ga0214468, IMG submission 187334) | Soil microbial communities from uranium-contaminated site in the Upper Colorado River Basin, Wyoming, United States - RVT155D38 HiSeq ...
CGGGCGAGGAGGCGCCGGTCGGCTCGGCCGTCGCGATCGTGATCTCCGACGGCCCGTCCTCGGTCACCGTCCCCGACGTCCGCGGCGAGGATCAGGAGACCGCGGAGGACGCGCTCGAGGAACTCGGGTTCCAGGTGCAGGTCGAGGAGCAGGAGACGAGCAATCCGACGGAGGAGGGACGCGTCATCTCCCAGAATCCGGCGCCCGGCGTCCAGGTCGCGCCGGGCAGCACGGTCACGATCTTCGTCGGCTCGCTCGCGGAGACGGCGACGTCGGGCGGCCGGGCGGGTCCCGACCCTCCGGGTAACGCGGTCGGGCTCCGACGGCGCGCGGACCGGTGAGCGGGGGGCGGCTGCGCGTCGCCGTCCTCATGGGCGGGCGCTCGAGCGAGCACGAGGTCTCGCTGAGCTCCGGCCGGTCGGTCGTCGAGGGGCTCGACCCGGAGCGCTACGAGGTCACGCCGATCGAGATCCCGCGCGAGGGACCGTGGCTCATCACCCGCGAGGAGGCGGCCGCGTACGACGTCGTCTTTCCCGTGCTGCACGGGCCGTTCGGCGAGGACGGGACGGTGCAGGGCCTGCTCGAGCTCGCGGACGTCGCGTACGTCGGCGCGGGCGTGGCCGGGTCGGCGCTCGCGATGGACAAGGATCTCTTCAAGGCGGTCATGCGCGACAACGGGGTGCCGGTCGCGCGCTCGCTCACGCTCCGGGGCGGCGCGGGCGGCACGGCGGAGAGCCCGTTCGGCTTCCCGGTCGTCGTGAAGCCCGCGCGGCTCGGGTCGAGCGTGGGCATCTCGATCGTCCGCACGCCGGACGATCTTGGGGCCGCGGTCGAGCTCGCCTTCGCCCACGATGAGAAGGTCCTCGTGGAGGAGTTCCTCGAGGGCGTCGAGGTCGAATGCTCCGTGCTAGGGAACGAGGAGCCGGTCGCGTCCGTCCCGGGCGAGATCGTCCCGCTCGCGAGCGACTGGTACGACTACGAGGCGAAGTACGCGGAGGGTGGGATGGAGCTCGTGGTTCCCGCGCGGATCCCCACGGAGACGGCCGCGCAGGTGCAGAAGCTGGCCGTGGCCGCCTTCGTCGCCGCCGACTGCGAGGGCATGGCCCGCGTCGACTTCTTCGTCGCCCCGGACGGCGCCGTAACCGTGAACGAGCTGAACACGATCCCCGGCTTCACGTCCACGAGCGTCTACGCGAAGCTCTTCGAGGCGTCCGGCGTCCCGTACGGCGAGCTGCTCGACCGGCTCGTCGCGCTCGCCGTCGAACGCCGCGAGCGCCGCCGCGCGCTGCGGTTCTAGTCCGCGGCGCGCACCTCGTTGATGATCGCGCGGCCCTCGAGGCCGGTGATCCAGACGACGTAGAACCGGTACGCCTCTCCGCCCGTGTCGAGCTCGAACGTCGTCTCGCTTTCGACGGCCTGCTCGCGGGAGACGCGCTCGAACGGCCCGCCCGCGCGGGCGCCGGCCTGGACGACCGCCGTCCAGCCGGGCTCGTCGGTGACGACCGTCAGCCCGCCCAGCTCCGCGCGGCTCCCGGCGTCGACCACGATGCCGACGCCCTCCTTGTCGAAGGACGTGTACGTCTCGGTCGGCCAGTACGTCGCTGGATCGCCGTCCGTCGCGCGAGCCACCGCCTCGGGATGCTCCCCGTCGCCGCCGAAGGGATCGTGGTCCCGAACCGCCGTGAGACCGACGCTCTCCGCGGGCGCTGCGTTCCCGTTCCCTCCCGCGGGATCGATCCGGCCGTCCGCGATCGCCCAGATCGCCGCGCCGCCCGCGAGCGCGACGAGCAGCATCGCCAGGAGCGGCCACGGCACGCCGCGCCCGCGGCGGCGCCTCGGCGTCGGCTCCCGCTCTCGCGCCCGCTGCCGCGCCGGTGCGGACGCGACCGCCGGCAGGATCTCGGTGGCACCGTCGCCGTCGGGCCCGCGCAGCTCCTCGGCCTCGGCCATCGCCGCCTCGAGCGCCGCGATGAACGCCTCCATCGACGGGAACCTGTCCTCCGGCCCCTTCGCCATCGCGCGCGCGACGAGCTCGTTCACGCGGAGCGGCACGTCCGGGCGGCGGTCGAGCACGCTCGGCACCGGATCGTTCACGTGGCGCGAAGCGACGGCGACGACGCTCTCCCCGCGGTAGGGCACCTCCCCGGCCAGGAGCTCGTAGAGGAGCACGCCGAGCGAGTACTGGTCGCTCGCCTCGCTGACCGGCTGCCCGGTCGCCTGCTCCGGGGAGAGGTAGTCGGCCGTCCCGAGGATCGCGCCCGTCTGCGTGAGGCCGGAGTCGCGGCCGATCGAGCGCGCGATCCCGAAGTCCGTCACCTTGGCGGCGCCCTCGTCGTCCACGAGCACGTTCTGCGGCTTCACGTCCCGGTGCACGATCCCGTGCTCGTGCGCGAACGCGAGCCCGCGCGCCGCCTGGTGGACGATCGCGAGCGCCTCCCGGACCGGCAGGTACTTCCGCTGGTCGAGGAGCTGCTTCAGGTTCGCGCCGCGGACGAGCTCGAACACGATGAACTCGCAGTCCTCGACCTGCCCCCGGTCGATCACGGTGACGATGTTCGGGTGCGAGAGCCGGGCGATCGCACGCGCCTCGCGGCGGAACCGCTCGACGTACGAGGGGTCGTCGGAGAATCGGTCGTGGAGGACCTTCAGCGCAACGTCGCGCTCGAGCACGTTGTCGTGCGCGCGGTAGACATGGGACATGCCGCCGCTCCCGAGGATCCCCTCGAGCCTGTAGCGGTCGGCGATCGTGTCGCCGGTCTTCACCCAGACAGTCTGCCGCGCGTGGGGGTGCGGCGAACCTGGAACCGGCTTCTAGCCGCCCGTCGCCGCCTCGAACGCCTCTTCCCAGGCCCCGAGGGCCTCGGTCAGCTGCTCGTCCGTGACGACGAGCGGGACGAGGACGCGGATGCAGTTCCCGTAGAGCCCGGCCTTCAGAAGCAGGAGTCCGCGCGAGGACGCCTCCTCGACGATCCGGGTGGCGAGGTCGACATCCGGGGTCTTCGCGTCGCGGTCGGAGACGATCTCGACCGCGAGCATCGCGCCGAGCCCGCGGACGTCGCCGACACAAGCGAAGCGCTCGCGCCAGCTCTCCATCCGCGCACGGATCGTCTCGCCAAGCTCGTTCGCACGCTCGACGAGGCCCTCCTCGTCGATCACGTCGAGGACGGCGTGCGCGGCCGCGATGCACACAGGGTTGCCGACGTACGTGCCGCCGATCGCGGAGTCGCCCGGCGCATCCATGATCTCGGCCCGCCCGACGACGCCGGAGAGCGGGAGGCCCGCCGCGACCGATTTTGCGATCGCCATCAGGTCCGGCTCGATCCCGAACTGCTCGATCGCGAACATCGTCCCGGTGCGGCCGAAGCCCGTCTGCACCTCGTCCACGATCAGGACGATCCCGTGCTCGTCGGCGATCCGGCGAACGGACTGGAGGAACTCCTTCGGCGGGACGACGAAGCCGCTCTCGCCCTGCACCGGCTCGAGGATGATCGCGGCGACCTCCTCGGCGGCGACGCGCGTCTTGAAGGCGCGCTCGAGCTCGGCGACGGCCGTGGCGGTATCCGGCCCGCGGTACGGGTCGGCGTACGACACGCGGTAGACCTCCGGCGCGAACGGCCCGAGGCCGGCCTTGTACGGATGCGTCTTCGACGTGAGGCTCATGGCCATGAGCGTGCGGCCGTGGAAGGCGCCGTCGAAGGCGATCACCGCGGGGCGCCTCGTGTACGAGCGCGCGAACTTGACCGCGTTCTCGACCGCCTCGGCGCCGGAGTTGAAGAAGCCCGCGCGCACCTCGCCAGAGATCGGTGCGGCGGCGCAGAGCCGCTCCGCGAGCGCGACGTAGTTCTCGTACGGGACGATCGTGTAGTCGGTGTGCGTGAAACGCGCGATCTGCTCCTGCGCGGCCTCGACGACGCGCGGGTGCGAGTGGCCGACCGCAAGGCAGCCGATGCCGCCGGTGAAGTCGACGAACGTGTTCCCGTCCACGTCGGTGAGGAGCGCGCCGCGCCCCTCCGCGATCACGAGCGGGAGGTAGATCGAGAGCGGCTCCGCGATCACGCGCTCGTGGCGCTCGAGGATGGCCTTGCTGTTCGGGCCGGGGATGTCGGTCTTCCGCTGGATGGAGGTCGTAGTCGCCATGCGGCGCATCGTATGCGCTCCGGGGGAGGACGGGCCCGACCTACAATGCGCGCCGATGGTCCTCTCCGACCGCACCATCCGGCGCCTCCTCGAGGAGGGCCGGATCGGCATCGACCCCTACGACGACGACCTCCTCCAGCCGTCGAGCGTCGACGTGCGCGTCGACCGCTTCTTCCGCGTCTTCCGCAACTCGCGCTACCCGTACATCGACGTGAAGGAGCCGATGGAGGACCTGACGGAGCTCGTCGAGATCGACGGGGACGAGCCGTTCATCCTCCACCCCGGCGAGTTCGTGCTCGGCTCGACGCTCGAGCGGATCACGCTGCCCGACGACCTGGTCGCGAGGTTGGAAGGGAAATCGAGCCTGGGGAGGCTCGGCCTGCTCATCCACTCGACCGCCGGCTTCGTGGATCCCGGCTGGGACGGGCACGTGACGCTCGAGCTCTCGAACGTGGCCAACCTCCCGATCACGATCTACTACGGGATGAAGATCGGGCAGCTCTCGTTCGTCCAGCTGACCGAGCCGGCCGAGAGCCCGTACGGCTCCACGGCGCTCGGCTCGAAGTACCAGGGCCAGGCGGGGCCGACGCCGAGCCGCTACTGGCAGAACTTCGCGCCGTCCGAGTCGGGCGCGCCGCGGTGAAGGTCCTCGTCACCGGCGGCACCGGCTTTGTCGGGCCACACGTGATCCACGCGATCCGGGCCCAGGGCCACGACGTGCGCGCGCTCGTCCGGAAGCCGGGCTCGAAGGGCGCCCGCACGCTCGAGAGCTGGGGCTGCGAGCTCGCCGAGGGGAGCATGACGGACGCCGAGAGCCTGAAGCGCGCGGTCGAGGGCTGCGACGCCGTCGTCCACCTGGTCGCGATCCTCTTCGGGACGCCCGAGGACTTCCGGCGCGTGATGGAGCAGGGCACGCGCCACCTAGTCGCCGCGGCACAGGACGCGGGCGTCGGGCGGTTCGTCCTCATGAGCGCGAACGGGAGCGTCGAGGGGCGTGACCTCACGCCGTACTTCGCCGCGAAGTGGGACGAGGAGCTGGCCGTGAAGGAGAGCGGGATCGACCACGTGACGTTCCGCCCGAGCTTCATCCTCGGCCCGAACGGCGGCCAGCTGCCACCGCAGCTCATGCTCGTGCGCTTCTCGCCGGTGACGCCGGTCATCGGCCGGCGGCGCTTCCAGCCCATCTGGGCCGACGACGTCGCGGCGTACTTCGCGGCCGCGCTGACGAACGAGGCCGCGACGAACAGGGCGTTCGAGCTCGGCGGGCCCGACGTCGTCACCTGGGAGCAGTTCCACGCCGAGATCCGGCGGGTCCTCGGCAAGAAGCGGCTCGCGTTCACGGTTCCGCCGGGGCTCCTGAAGGCTGCCGCCACGGTCGGGCAGATCCTTCCGCCGTTCCACGGAGCCCGGGCCGCCGTCGAGATGCTCGACTTCGACGACAACGTCGTCGACCCGGCGCCCGCGATCGAGACGTTCGGCATCCGCCCGCTCGACCTCCGCACCCAGATCCGCCGCGCCGTCTCGTAGGCGAACGGAGGGGAGAAAGCGCAGCGGGGCCCTTTCGGGCCCCGCGCGATTAGGTCGGTCACTCGCCTGGATTCGTAGGAGCGCTCGGCCCCCTACGCTGGCTAGGCGATTCCCCTTGGGTCTCGGGGACACGCCCCTACGAGCGAGTACCTCCACTGCCCGTACTGTCAGAATTCAACGTCGGACCACCTCCTTTCCGTGGTGCGAGCATGATACGCACAGGAGGCAGACGGGCGCGAGGGGTTCTAGCGAAGAACCACGGAGAGCTCGAGGCCGCGGTCGAGCGGGACGGTTACGCTCGTGAGCGTCGGGTCGGCCTGGCGCGCCTCGCTGTACGCGCCGAGCGTCTCGACGTGCGAGAGGACGTTGTCGGCGACGACGAGCCCGCCGGGCTCGAGCCGCTGCCGCGCGAGCTCGAAGAGCCGTTCGTAGTCGCCCTTCCACGCGTCGAGGAAGACGACGTCGAAGACGTCCTCGAGCTCCGCGAGGGTCGCGAACGCGTCGCCCTCGGCGAGCTCGCACCAGTCGGCGAGGCCCGCGTCGGCGATGTTCGCGCGCCACGCCTCGGCCTTCGCCGGATCCTGCTCGAGCGAGAGCACGCGACCGCCGAGGTAGCGGACGCCCGCCCCGAGCCAGATCGTCGAGTACCCGCGTGAGCCGCCGATCTCGAGCACCTCGCAGGCGGTCTGCGGGGCGACGAGCGAGAAGAGGAAGCGACCCGTCGTCGGCTCGACCGCGAGCGAGCGCCGCTCCATCGGGAGGTCGCGGTCGCCCTCGGTTTCGTCCTCCCGCTCGAGCCGGGCGAGGACGGCGAGGACGCGCTCGTCGAGCACTACGAGCGCGGGTCGTTGTCTTCGGCGATGTCGGCCGGGACGCCGTCGCGTTTCGCCACGATCGTGAAGCCCTCGGTTCGCTCGATGACGTCCTCGACGTCCGGCACCTCGTGCCCGGGGCGCACGAAGAAGCGGGCGCCCTCCTTGCGGACCGCCTCGTACTGCGCGAGGGACATCGACACCGGCTCGACGCACTCGGCGTCACCGCACTCGCAGAGGAACTCCGACTCGCCGCTCGCCGGAGCCAGCTCGCGGATGCGCTCGTTCACCTCGCGAAAGAGCACCTCGTTCTTTGCGACGCGCGCTTCGCGGAAGGTCATTGCGTCGATCGTACTGAGTCTGTGCACGACCCGCGCCACCGCGGGAGGGCTCACGAGACGTCGACGACGACCATCCCGTCCTCCACGCGCACGGGGAACGTGTCGACCGGCAGGTAGGCGGGCAGCGTGAGCGCCTTCCCCGTGCAGATCTCGAACGTCGCGCCGTGGCGCGGGCAGATGACGACGCCGCGGTCGGGCTCCCAGTCGCCCTCGACGAGCGGCCCGTCGTCGTGCGAGCAGCGATCCTCGAGCGCGCAGAGCGCCCCGTCCACGTTGTAGACGCCGACGGAGATCTGGCCGGCCGGGACGAGCCTCATCGTCCCCGGCGGCAGCTCGTCGAGCGGGCAGACCTCGTAATCCAACGTTCTACGAGATCTGGAGCTCGTCGACGCCGGCCCACTCCTCGGGAAGCGGCGTGCCCTTCGCCTTGTGAAGCGCGACCTTGAGCACGCCGAGGCCGAGCAGCGCGCACTTGAGCCGGATGGGCGTAAGCGGGATCCCCACCTCGTCGAGCAACTCGTCGCGCGGGAGGGACGCCACCTCGGTCGCCTTCCGGCCCTTCACCATCTCGGTCAGCATCGAGGTGGCCGCCTGGCTGATCGCGCAGCCGCGGCCGCGGAACCTGACGTCCTCGATCGTCTCGCCGTCCGCGCCGAACTCGACGTAGATCGCCACCTCGTCGCCGCAGAGCGGGTTCTGCCCCTCGGCATGCGCGTCGGCGTCCTCGATCTCCCCGTGCCCGCGCGGGTTCTTGTAATGGTCGAGGATGACCTCGCGGTACATGGCGTCGAACTCGTTCACAGGGTCATCGTAGCCGCCTGACTCCTGCCCGGAACCCGTCGGCGACGAGGGTCGCCATGCGGCGACGCGCGTGCGCGAGCGCGTCTGCAAGCGCAGTCGCGGCTTCGGGGCCGTGGACTCCCTCGCCGTGGCCGACGAGGACGTGTTCCGGCTCGAGGCCGTCAAGGGCACGACGGGGCGGGAACGGCCTGAGCATCGGATGGACGCCGAGCCGCTCCCCGCCGGCGGCCATGTAGCCGAGCGTCCCCAGCGCGTCGGCGAAGACGAGCACCCGCCGCTCGGGCCACCAGAGCGCCACCTCGCGCCAGAAGCGGCTGCGGAGGATCCGGCGAATCTCGAACGGTGTCCCGGGCAGGCCGTCGAAGGGCGTCTCGTGCACCGGCACGCCGAGCCGCCCCGCGACGGCGTCCGAGTCGCGCCGGTGCCGGTCGAGCAGGACGAGGACGCCCGCCGGCTCGCCGAGTGCCCGCAGGCGCTCCTCGAGGCCGTCGACGAGCACGGGGTCGACCACCCAGACGCGGCCGTCGGCGACCAGCGCATGCGACGTGCGCGGGACCGAGCCGGACTCGTCGACCCAGCCGAAGCCGAAGTCCGTCTCGTCGACGACGCGCACTCAGGCGAACGTCTTGGTGACCCTGTGGAGGCCCTCGACGAAGCGGTCGATCTCCTCCGGCACGGTGTAGAGGTAGAAGCTCGCGCGCGTCGTCGCCGGGACGCCGAGCCGGGTCATGAGCGGCTGCGTGCAGTGGTGCCCCGCGCGGACGGCGACGCCGTCGTAGGCGAGGATCTGGGCTACGTCGTGCGGGTGGACGCCGGCGACGTCGAAGGAGACGATCCCGCCGCGGCGCTCCGCCGGCGGCCCCCAGACCTTCACCCCGGGAAGCTCCGAGAGCCGTCCGAGCGTGTAGTCGAGGAGCTCGCGCTCGTGCGCCTCGATCGCCTCGAGCCCGGCCGCCTCCAGGTAGTCGATCGCCGCGGCGAGCCCGACCGCCTGCGCGAACGGCGGCGTCCCCGCCTCGAACTTCTGCGGCAGCTCGTTCCAGGTCGTCTTCTCGACCGAGACCGAGCGGATCATGTCGCCGCCCAGCCCGAAGGGAGACATCGCCTCGAAGAGCTCGCGGCGCCCCCAGAGCACGCCGATCCCGGTCGGCGCGCACATCTTGTGGCCCGTGAACGCGACGAAGTCGGCGCCGAGCGTCTGCACGTCGATCCGCCGGTGCGGCGCCGCCTGGCAGGCGTCCACGACCGTGATCGCACCCTGCTCGCGCGCCCAGGCGGCGACCCGCTCGACCGGGTTCACCGTGCCGAGCGAGTTGTTCACATAGCCGACCGCGACCACCTTCACGCGCCCGCGTGCGGCGAGCGCGTCGAGCGCGTCGAGCTCGAGCTCGCCGTGCTCGCTCGCGCGGATCACCGCGAACTCGGCGCCCGTGCGCCCCGCGATGTACTGCCAGGGGACGAAGTTCGAGTGGTGCTCGAGCTCGGTCGACACGACGAGGTCTCCCGGGCCGAGGTTGTCGAGCCCCCAGGCGTACGCGACGAGGTTGAGCGCCTCGGTCGCACCCCGGGTGAAGACGATCTCACGCGTCGTCTCGGCGTTCAGGTAGCCGCGGACCGTCTCCCGCGCGCCCTCGTAGCCGGCCGTGGCCTTCTCCCCGAGTTCGTAGAGCGCGCGGTGCACGTTCGCATACGAGGTCTCGTAGTAGGCCCGCTCCGCGTCCATCACCTGGCGCGGCTTCTGCGAGGAGTTCGAGGAGTCGAGGTACGCGAGCGGCTTCCCGCCCATCGGCCGCTCGAGGATCGGGAAGTCCGCGCGCAACGCGCGCGCGTCGAGCGTCAGCTCCCGGGAGACGGCCACGACCTCATCGTACCGCCCGCGCGGGTCCCTACCGGTAGCGGTACACGATGCGGCCGCGGTTGAGATCGTACGGCGAGATCTCGATCTTCACGCGGTCGCCGGGGAAGATCCGGATGCGGTAGCGCCGCATCTTCCCTGCGGTGTAGCCGAGGGTCTCGTGGCCGTTGTCGAGCTGCACGCGGAACATCCGGTTCCGCAGGGCCTCGACGACCTCACCCTCCATCTCGATCTTTTCCTCTGACATGCCGCTCCCTTCCTGTGAATACGACGAGGCCGCCCGCGCGGATCCCGAGCGAGCGGCCCCGGTCGGCAAGCGGTCTAAGCGATCGTGGCGACGTCGGTCGCCTCGGGGCCCTTGGCGCCCTCACGCGCCTCGAACTGGACGCGCTCCCCCTCCTGCAGGCTCTTGAAGCCCTCGGAAGCGATGTTGCTGAAATGGACGAACAGATCCTTGGACCCGTCGTCAGGGGTGATGAACCCGTACCCCTTGTCGTTGGAGAACCACTTCACGGTTCCGGTTGCCATTGAAACACCTCCCTCACAAACACTCACGAACCGGGTAAGGAAGGGCGAAGCCGCTAACCGAACACCGTGCTCTTGATGTACCCGGAAAGGGTAGCAGGCGCGCGGTTTCGGAGGCCGGTCAGAAGGCCGAGATCTCTTCGTCTCCCTCGTCGACCTCGAGCGGCTCCTCGCCGGGCGCGCGACCGGGATCGTCCTCGATCCCGACGTCCTCGCGGCCACGTCGCTCGCGTGCGTCCTCGGTCGCGTCGGCGGCGTCTTCCTGCACCTCGCGGATGTCGTCCTCGCGTTCCACCATGGGCGCGGGCTTCCCGCCTCGCGCGCGGCGGAAACCGCCCTACGCGGAGGGGATGCGCGCCTCGAGCACCTCGCCGAGCGCCCGCCGCACCGGCTCGAGCTCGATCCGGTCGAGGATGTCGGCGAAGAACCCGCGTACGATCAGCCGCTCCGCCTCGGCGCGCGAGAGGCCGCGGGCCATGAGGTAGAAGAGCATCTCGCGATCGACCTGGCCGAGCGTCGCGCCGTGCGTGCAGCGGACGTCGTTGGCCATGATCTCGAGCCCCGGGATCGAGTCGGCATGCGCCTTGCTCGAGAGCAGGAGGTTCCGGTTCTCCTGGTAGGCGTTCGTCTTCTGGGCGTCCGGCTCCACGCGGATCATCCCGCGCCACACGGCGGTCGCGGAGTCGCGAAGCGCGCCCTTGAACGCGAAGTCGGACTCCGTGTTCGGCGCCTCGTGCTCCTGGAACGTGTCGTAGTCGAGGTGCTGGTCGCCGTCCGCGAAGTACGCGCCCGTCACACGGGAGGTCGCGCCGGGGCCGGCGAGGTCGTTCTGGATCCGCGTCTTGCCCTTCTTCGAGCCGAAGCCGCCGGCCACCCAGTCGAGCTCGGCGTCGCGCTCGACCCGTGCGTGGTGCGACGCGAAGTGCCACGTCTCGCGCGAGAGGTTCTGGATCGAGACGTACTCGAGCTTGGCCGCCTGGCCGACGAATAGCTCGACCGCGGCGTTCGTGTACGCCGGGAGGTCGGCGGACGAGGACACGTACTCCTCGACGAGCGTGAAGCGCGACTCGGGCTCGGCCTCGACGAGCAGCCGGAAGAAGAGCGATCCGCTCGGAACGCTCGACGCGATCCGGACGTAGAGCGGCTGCTCGAGCACGACGCCCTTCGGGACGCGTACGAGCAGGCCGTGCCGCCAGAGCGCGGCGTTGTGGGCGGCGAACTTCTCGTCGGGACCGACGAGCTCGTGCAGCCGGGGATGGTCGTCCGAGAGCGGCTCGAAGGTGATCCCATCGGGTGCGCGCTCGATCTCGATCCCGGCTTCGCCGACGGACGCAATGCCGGCAACCTCGAGGTCGAGGAGCGAGCCGGGCCGCTCGACCGTGGTCGCGCCGTTCCCCGTGAACGCCTCCGGGTCGAAGCCTCGAAGGTCCGTGAAGCGCCACGACTCCTGCGTCGTGTCCGGGAACGGGAGCGCCCGGTAGCGCTCGAGGACGTCGGGACGGGCGCTACTCATACGCCGCGTACCTCCGGTGGAGCATCAGGTCGTTGCCGTCGGGATCGGCGAAGAAGGCCATGTGGCAGACGCCCGTGTCGAGCGTCTCGCCGAAGAACTCGATCCCCTTCGCCTCGAGCTCGGCGCGCGCGGCCGCGACGTCGTCCACGTGTAGCGCGAGGTGCGCGTTCTTCTGCGGCGCGAACTCCCAGCCCATGCGGGCGGGCTCCCAGATGCCGAAACAGGTCTCACCCGCCCAGAACTCGAACCGTGCCTTGGGCTCCGGCCGCAGGCCGAGCGTGTCGACGTAGTACGCCCGCGAGCGCTCGGCATCGGTCGACGGCACGGCGACGAAGTCCACGCCCCGGATCACTGCGCGTACCTCCGGTGGAGCATCAGCGCGTTCCCCTCCGTGTCCTGGAAGAAGGCCATGTGGCAGACGCCCGTGTCGAGGATCTCGCCCTCGAACGCGACGCCCTGCTGCTCGAGCTTCGCGCGCGCCTCGGCGACGTCCGGCACGCGGAGCGCGATGTGCGCGGTGTGCGGCGCGAACTCCTTGCCGATCCGCTCCGGCTGGATCAGGTACAGGCTCACGTTCCCGGTCTCGAACTCCGGCCACCCGTCGTCCGGCGAGGAGTTCCGGATCCCGAGCGTCTCGGCGTAGAACCGCGTCGCCCGCTCCATGTCCCGCACCGGAACGGACATGAAGTCCGTCCGCTCCACCTCGATCAACCGACCGAGCCCTCCATCTGGAGCTGGATCAGCCGGTTCAGCTCGACCGCGTACTCGAGGGGGAGCTCCTTCGTGATCGGCTCGACGAAGCCGGAGACGATCATCGCCGACGCCTCCGCCTCGGAGAGGCCGCGCGACATGAGGTAGAAGAGCTGCTCCTCGCCGATCTTCGACACGGTCGCCTCGTGGCCGATGTCCACGTCGTTCTCGTCGATGCGGATGTACGGGTACGTGTCCGAGCGCGATTCCTCGTCGAGGATGAGCGCGTCGCAGACGACCTTCGAGCGCGCGCCGTGCGCGCCCTTGGCCACCTCGAGCAGCCCGCGGTAGCCCGCGCGGCCGCCGTTCTTCGAGATCGACTTGGAGGTGATGACCGAGGTCGTGTGCGGCGCGACGTGGACGCACTTTCCGCCCGCGTCCTGGTGCTGGCCCTCGCCCCCGAAGGCGATCGAGAGCACCTCGCCGTGGGCGCCCTCGCCCATGAGCCAGATGGCCGGGTACTTCATCGTCAGCTTCGAGCCGAGGTTCCCGTCCACCCACTCCATCGTCGCGTTCTCGTGCGCGACGGCGCGCTTCGTGACGAGGTTGTAGACGTTGTTCGACCAGTTCTGGATCGTCGTGTAGCGGCAGCGGCCGCCCTTCCTCACGACGATCTCGACGACGGCCGAGTGGAGCGAGTCGGACGAGTAGATCGGCGCCGTGCAGCCCTCGACGTAGTGCACGTAGGCGTCCTCGTCGACGATGATCAGCGTGCGCTCGAACTGGCCCATGTTCTCCGCGTTGATGCGGAAGTAGGCCTGGAGCGGCAGGTCGACCTTCACGCCCGGCGGCACGTAGATGAACGAGCCGCCCGACCACACGGCCGAGTTCAGGGCGGCGAACTTGTTGTCGTTCTGCGGGATGATCGTCCCGATGTGCTCGCGGACGATGTCCTCGTGCTCGCGGAGCCCCGAGTCCATGTCGAGGAAGAGCACGCCCTGGCTCGTCAGCTCCTCCTTGAGCTTGTGGTAGACGACCTCGGACTCGTACTGGGCGCCGACGCCGGCGAGGTACTTCTTCTCCGCCTCCGGGATCCCGAGCTTGTCCCAGGTGTCCTTGATGTCGGCCGGGAGGTCCTCCCAGGTGTTCGCCTGCTTCTCGGTCGGGCGGATGTAGTAGTAGATGTTCTCGAAGTCGATCCCGGAGAGGTCGCCGCCCCACTCGGGCATCGGACGAGCGTAGAAGTAGTCGAGGCTCTGGTGCCGGAACTTCCGCATCCAGTCGGGCTCGTCCTTGTGCGACGAGATCGCGTCGACGAGCTCGTGCGAGAGCCCGCGGCCGCTCTTGAAGAAGTAGTCCTCCGCGACGTGGAACCCGTACTTGACCTCGTAGTCGGAGCCGATTCCCTGGACGACCTCTGTCTCGGTGACGGCCACTACGACTCACCTCCCGCAAGCGCCTCGGCCGGGACGAACGCCTCGTAGCCCTCCGCCTCGAGCTTGTGCGCGAGCTCCGGGCCGCCCTCGGCAACGATCTTCCCGCCGACGAAGACGTGGACGTAGTCCGGCGTGATGTAGTTGAGAATCCGCTGGTAGTGCGTGATCACGAGCGCGCCCATCGTCTCGCCGACGAGGCCCTTCACGCCGCCCGCGACGACGCGCAGCGCGTCGATGTCGAGCCCCGAGTCGGTCTCGTCGAGCACCGCGATCCGCGGGTCGAGCATCGCCATCTGGAGGATCTCGATCCGCTTCTTCTCGCCGCCCGAGAACCCCTCGTTCAGATAGCGGCCGGCCATCTCCTTCGAGACGCCGAGCTCGTCCATCGCGGCCATGAGCCTCTTGCGGAACTCCGGCACGGGGACGGGGTCGTCGGCGCCGCCGTTCCGCGCCTTGCGCACCGCGTTCACGGCCGAGCGCAGGAAGCTCGCGACGGTCACGCCCGGGACGGCGTACGGGTACTGGAACGCGAGGAAGAGGCCGCGCTGGGCGCGCTCGTCGGCCCCGAGCTCCACGAGATCCTCGCCGTCCAGGAAGATCTCGCCTTCGGTGATCTCGTAGGCCGGATGGCCCATGAGCGCGTACGCGAGCGTGCTCTTGCCCGACCCGTTTGGGCCCATGACGGCATGCACCTCGTTCGTGTCGATCGCGAGGTCGACGCCCTTGACGATCTGGGTGCCGTCTTCGAGCGCGACGTGCAGGTTCTTGATCTCCAGCAAAGCCAAGTTCGTGACAGCCCTTCGCTCGAAGTTTCCAGGGCGAGCCGGGGAGGCTCGTGACGCATCCAGTGTAGCGGCTCGGCCATGGCCTTCCGCAGGCGGCGGGCGACCTAACAGTGTCGGAGGAGAGCCGCGGTGCTATCCTCGGTGCATGCCTGGAAGCATCGGCTGGCAGGGCCTCGTCGTCATCCTCCTAATCCTTCTGCTCGTCTTCGGGCCGAAGCGCCTACCTGAGATGGGCCGGTCGCTCGGGCGCGGGATGCGCGAGTTCAAGGACTCGATCACCGGCAATGATGTCGACGACGAGCCCGAGCACACCGAGCTCGTCCCGCCGGCGTCCGAGCCGGGCGACCGGACGACCGCGCCGAAGAAGCCCGAGAGCGAGCGCGTCGGCTAAGGGAGGGTTCGGTCGGTGCCGCGGCTTCCGCGTCGCCTGAAGCACGGCGAGAGCGCGACCCTCGTCGAGCACCTCGAGGAGCTGCGGACGCGGCTCATCGTCTCGCTCCTCGCCGTCGTCGTCTTCTTCATCCCGACGTACGCGTTCCGCAAGACCCTCATCGACTGGCTGCAGGGGCCTGTGCCCGAAGGGTTCGAGCTGACGACGCTCTCACCGGGCGAGCCGTTCATGACGTCGTTCACCGTCGCGCTCTACGCAGCGGTCGCGCTCGCCGTGCCCGTCGTCGTCTGGCAGATCTGGGCCTTCCTCGCGCCGGCACTCCCGGAGCGGAGCCAGCTCGTCGTCGTCCGCCTGATCGCGGCGGCCACGGTGCTCCTCTTCTGCGGGATGGCGTTCGCGTACTGGGTCGTCCTCCCGAACGCGATCGGGTTCCTGCTCGAGTTCGACTCGGAGATCTACGCGACGCAGCTCCGGGCGCGGGAGTACCTCTCGTTCGCCGCGCTGCTGCTCGTCGGGCTCGGGGTGATGTTCCAGCTTCCGATCTTCGTCCTCGGGCTCGTTCGTCTCGGGATCCTCTCCTCGGCGCGCCTGCGCAGGAACCGGCGGATCGGCTACGGGTTCGCGCTCCTCGCGGTCGTCTTCCTCCCGGGCGTCGAGTTCGTCTCGATGGCGCTCCAGGCGGCGCCGGTGATCCTGCTCTTCGAGGCGTCGATCTGGCTCTCGGTCTTCTTCGAGCGGCGCTGGGAGGCCTCTGGCGCCCTGCCCGAGCCGCGCTTCGGCACCGGCGACTCGTGAGCCGCGTCCTCTCGGCCGACTGGGTCCTTCCGATCGAGGGGCCGCCGATCGAGGACGGCGCGGTCCTGCTCGAGGACGGGCGAATCGCCGCAGTCGGCACGCGAGCCGAGCTCGGCGACGGCGAGCGCTTCGAGGGTGCCGCGCTGCTCCCCGGGCTCGTGAACGCCCACACGCACCTGGAGTACGCCGTGTACGCGGGCTTCGGCGACGGGCTCCACTTCGGCCCGTGGCTCGCGCTCCACATCGAGCGGAAGGCGCGGATCGGCTGGAACGAGTTCCTCGCGATCGCGCGGCTCGGTGCGGCCGAGTGCCTGCGCTCCGGCGTGACGACGGTCGCGGATGCGAGCTACAGCGGCGCAGGCGCGGTCGCGGCGTCCGAGCTCGGCCTGAGAGCGCTCGTCGGCCTCGAGGTCTTCGGCGCCGATCCGGCCCGCCTCCATGACGTGGAGGAGCGGCGCCGGGAGCTCGCGGCGCAGCTCGACGGGGACGTGGAGCTCGGAATCTCGCCGCATGCGCCGTACTCCGTCTCTCCCGACCTCTACCGGGCCGTGCTCGCGGGCGGCGGCCTGGCGATCACCCACGTGGCCGAGTCGGACGACGAGCTCGCCTACCTCCTCCGCGGCGAGGGGCCGATCGCAGCCGTGAGCGACATCCCTCCGCCCGGGATGACCCCGGTCCGCCACCTCGCCGCGGAGGGCCTGCTCGGCCCGTCGCTCCTCGCCGCGCACTGCGTGAAGGTCGACGCGGAGGAGATCGTGCTCCTCGCCGAGCACGACGTGCCGGTTGCGCACTGCCCGCGCTCGAACGCCGTCCTCGGTTGCGGGATCGCCCCGCTCGCGGAGCTTCGCGCCGCAGGGCTCCGCGTCGGCCTCGGTACGGATAGCCCGGCGTCGACCCCCTCCTTCGACATGTTCGAGGAGCTCCGCGCGGCCGTCTTCGTCGCGCGCGCACGCGGGGCTTCGCCGGACGCGTTATCGGCGAGGGACGCGCTCGAACTCGCTACCCTTGGCTCGGCGAGCGCGCTCGGGCTCGACGCCGAGACCGGGTCGCTCGCTCCGGGGAAGCGCGCCGACCTCACAGTCGTCTCGCTCGCCGGGTCCCCGTATCTTCCCTGGGAAGACCCCGCCGCGGCGGTCGTCTTCGGAGGGTCTCCCGAACGAGTAGAGCTAACCCTCGTCGCAGGCGAGGAGCGGTACAGGAAAGGAACCACGGCATGGCGCGATCTTCGACGAAGAGCAGAAAGCGCGCGACTCCGCCTGCTCGGCGCCCTGCCTCCAGCGCCGAAGACCTGATGTTCTTCCCGAAGCTTCGCCGCAAGGCGAAGTGGGTGTTCGCGTTCATCGCGCTCGCCTTCGGGCTCTCGTTCGTCGTCGCGGGCGTCGGGAGCGGCTTCGGGTCGGGGATCGGGGACTACCTCTCGGAGCTCTTCAACCGCCAGCCGGGCACCGGCGTGAGCGCCTCGATCGAGGACGCGCGCGAACGGGTCGAGGAGAACCCGAACGACACCCAGGCGCAGATGGACCTCGCGAACGCGCTCACGGCGGACGGCCAGACGGCCGAGGCGATCACCGCGCTCGAGGCTTACGTCGAGCTCGACGCCTCGAACGAGGACGTGCTCCAGCAGCTCGCCGGCCTGTACCTGATCGAGGCGAACGAGGCCGACCAGCGCGCCGAGCGCGCACGGGCGGCGAGCGGCGTCGCGTTCTTCAACGTCGAGCTCTACGGCAACACGCTCAGCCAGGCCTTCGGAAGCGGGCCGTTCGCCGAGCTTCAGCAGCAGCGCACCTCCGAGGCGTACTCGAACGCCGCGCTCGCCGCCCAGAACTTCCATGCGCAGGAGGCCGAGGTGTGGGAGAAGCTCGTCGCCCTGCGGCCCGAGGACCCGTCCTACCTCCTCGAGCTCGGCCGCTCGAAGCAGCAGGCGAACGAGATCGACGGGGCGATCGAGGCGTACGAGAGCTATCTCGAGGTCGCGCCGGAGGACGATCCGACCGCCGAGCAGGTCGAGCAGTTGATCGAGCAGCTGCGGGCGAGCCAGGCCGCGTCCAACCCGGAGGCGAACCCCGGCGCGGGCGGATAGCCGCTCCGTTAGGGTACGGCCTCACCCGGCAACGAAGACGAGGGCGGATGAACTTCGAGATCAACACCGAGAAGCTCAAGGACGACGCGTACGTGATCTCGCTGGGAGGCGAGGTCGACCTCTACACGGCGCCCGAGTTCAAGCAGCAGCTGCTCGAGGTGATCGGCGAGGGCGCGACGCACGTCGTCGTCGACCTCACGAAGACGACGTTCATCGATTCGACCACGCTCGGCGTGCTC
>Ga0214468_1000234_pt1 | contig 17839 bp, 15 predicted proteins | sample RVTome_9_FD_187334 | JGI IMG/M metagenome (GOLD analysis project Ga0214468, IMG submission 187334) | Soil microbial communities from uranium-contaminated site in the Upper Colorado River Basin, Wyoming, United States - RVT155D38 HiSeq ...
GCCGCGGTCGGCGCGAATGGATCGGGCGAGCCGATGCCGAACGATGCATCCCTGGCCAACAAGGTCGAGAGCGAGCTGTTCCGCGACCCGGACATCCCGAAGGGAGCCATCAACGTCAACGTCGAGCAGGGCGTGGTGGTCCTTCGCGGGGAGGTCCCAGACGCGGAGCTCGGCGAGCGGCTCGAGCACGAGGCCCGCGCGATCCCGGGCGTGTGGGAGGTGGAGAACCTGCTCCACCTGCCCGGCGAGCCGGCTCCGACCCAGCGCTAGGCAGTCGCCGGGGCGGCGCTGGCATCCGGCGGAGGGGCCGCGCCGAGCAGGACGTGCTCCCGCTGAAGCCCCCGCCGCCAGGCGTCGGCCGGCATCGCCGCCCTGCCGGCGGGCTGCACCGCCTCGAGCAGGAGCGCGCCCTCGCCGCACGCCACGTGGGGCCACTCACCGGGGAGCAGTGACCCGATCGGCACGCCGCTGACGCCGGCCGCCGGCCGCGCCGCGCGGACGTGGAGCCGTTCTCCGTCCATCGTCGTCCAGGCGCCCGGCCAGGGCTGCAGCGCCCGGACCTGCCGGTCGATCTCCTCCGCCGGACGGCGCCAGTCGATCCAGCCATCGGCCCTTCGGAAGGGACGGATCATCGTCGCCAACGCGGGATCCTGCGCGGTCGCGACGTCGGCCGACGGAGGCCAATCGGCGAGGCGCGCGGGAACGACGTCCGCGGCGAGCGCGGCGAGTCGTTCCTCGAGCTCGGGCGTGGTCTCGCGCCCGCCCAGCGGCATCGGCCACTGGTCCACGATTGGCCCGGCGTCCAGCTCATCGGTCATGATCATGAGCGTCAGGCCCGCGACCGAGTCACCGGCCAGGATCGTCGACGCGACCGGCGCCGCACCACGGTGCCGCGGCAGGAGCGACGGATGCACGTTGAGCGGTGGCCGGCGACCCATGGCCAGGACGTGCGCCGGCACGAGCTGCCCGTACGCCACGAGCAGGAGCGCATTGGGGTCGTAGCGCTCGAGGATGTCGCGGGCCTCGTCCGAGCGCAGCCGCCGCGGCGTCTCGACCTGGAGGCCGGCCTCGCGCCCGAGGGTGGCGATCGGCGACGGTCGCTGCTTCAGGCCACGGCCGGCGGGACGATCAGGCTGGCTGAGGACGAGCGGCCGCTCCCCCATCTCCACCAGCCGGGCAAGCAGCGGGACGCCGAAGGCTCCCGTCCCGATGAAGACGAGCCGGCCGAGGCTGCTCACCGCGGATCCACTAGATGCCCGCGGCGGCCTGTTCCTCCACCTCGCTCGGGCTGTCGCTGACGCGGACCAGCTCCTCGAGCGACTCGAGGTGATCGATGTAGAGGATGCCGTTGAGGTGATCGATCTCGTGCTGCAGCGCCCGCGCGAAGAGCTCCTCGCCCTTCACCCGGAACTCCTTGCCGTGGCGGTCCTTCGCCTTCACGGTGACCTTCTCGTGGCGCTTCACCTCGGCCACGAAGCCCGGGATCGACAGGCAGCCCTCCCAGTCGAGGATCTCGCCCGATGTCCGCACGATCTGGGGGTTGATGAGCTCGGTCACCTTCTCCTCGAGCTCGATGACCGTCACCTGCAGCCCCACGCCGACCTGGTTCGCCGCCAGGCCGATGCCCGGCGCGTCGCGCATCGTCTCGAGCATGTCGTCGAGCAGCCGATGGAGGGAGGCGTCGAACTGCGTCACCTTCTTCGCGCGCTCGCGAAGGATCGGCTCTTCGGCGGTGAGGATGCGACGGACGACCATGCCGGCATTGTACCGATGCTCACAGGAGCGATTCGGGGTCGACGTCGATCGCCACCCCGGGCGGCACGCGCTCGAGCGCAGCGCGACGGGCGGGCTCGCCCTCGGCGCGCAGGACGACCTGGAGCCGCCACCGGCCGGCGCGTCGGGGCACGTACGCCGCCAGCGGGCCGTGCACCTCCACGCCGTCGAGCGCCACCGCCTCGGCCGCCGCCGCGGCGCGCGACTCGGCACGGACGCGATCCGGGTCGGCGACCAGGAGGCGGGCCAACACCGTCGCCGGCGGGTAGCCGAGCAGCCTCCGCCGTGTGAGCTCCTCGTCGGCGAACCCGTCGACGTCGAGCTGCGCCGCGGCCCGCACCGCGTAGTGGTCCGGCGCATAGGTCTGGACGAGCACCCGCCCCGGCAGCTCTCCGCGTCCGGCGCGGCCGGCGACCTGGGCGAGCAGCTGGAAGGTGCGCTCGGGCGCGAGGTAGTCCGGCAGGTTGAGCGTGACGTCGGCGGCGATGACGGCGGCCAGGGTCACCGACGGCAGGTCGAGCCCCTTGGCGGCGAGCTGCGTGCCGACGAGCACGTCGGTGCGGCCCTCGCGGAAATCGTCGTAGATCGCCTCGAAGGCGCGCCGCGCCGCGAGCGCGTCCGAGTCGAGGCGCGCCACCCGCAGGTCGGGCCGCAGCGCGCGCAGCTCGGACTCGACCCGCTGCGTACCGGCGCCGAAGTAGCGGATCCGGGCTGAGCCGCAGGCCGGGCAGCGGTCCGGGGCTGCCGCCGCGCGCCCGCAGTGGTGGCAGCGCAGCGCCTCGCCGACCGAGTGGTACACGTACGGCAGGTCGCAGTCGGGGCAGCGCAGGCTCTCCCCGCAGTCCCGGCACAGGACGAACGTCGCCGCCCCCCGGCGGTTGAGGAGCAGGATCGCCTGCTCACTGCCGGAACGGAGCGTGCCGAGCGCGTCCCGCAGCGCCCGCGAGAAGATCGACCGATGGCCCTCGGCCAGCTCGGCCCGCATGTCCACCACCTCCACCGCCGGCGCGCTGCCGACGCGACGCTCCCGGAGGCGGGCCCGCTCGACGAGGCCGCCGCGGACGCGGGCCAGGGTGACGACGTCGGGCGTCGCCGTGCCGAGGACGACCCGCGCGCCGGCGAGGGCGGCGCGGCGCCGGGCGACCCAGCGCGCGTCGTAGCGCGGCGTGCGGTCCGACTTGTAGCCACCGTCGTGCGCCTCGTCGATCACGATCAGCCCGAGATCGGGCAGCGGCGCGAAGACAGCTGACCGGGTGCCGACCACGACACGGGCCTCGCCGCGGAGGATCCGCCACCACTCGTCGTGCCGCTCGCCGGGCGACAGGCCGGAGTGGAGGACCGCCAGCTCGTCGCCGACGATCGCGCGCACGCGGTCGGCGAGCTGAGGTACGAGGCTCAGTTCCGGGGCCAGGACGATCGCCGTGCGGCCGGCGTCGAGCGCCTCGGCGGTCGCCGCCAGGTAGACCTCCGTCTTGCCGGCGGCGGCGACGCCCTCGAGAAGCAGCTCGCCACCCGGGGGCAGCGCGCCAATGGCATCCACCGCCCGCCGCTGCTCGCCGGCGAGGTCGTGGCGCGCCGCGGCGACGTCCATCCGGTGCGCGAGCGGGGCTCGTGCCACCTCGCGCCAGTCCAGCGCCGCGGCGCCGATTCCCGCCAGCCTGCGGGCCGGTGCGAGCAGCGAGGCCGGCTCGACGCCGAGCCGCGCCGCGAGCTCGGGCAGCGCGACCTCTTCGGGGCCCAGTGCCTCGAGCATCGCCCGCTGGAGCGGCGCGCGACGCGAGGGCTCCGGGCCGCCGGCGACGGCGCGCAGCACACGCACGCGGCTGGCGCGCACCTCGGGCGGCAGAAGCTCCCAGCGCGGCACGGCGACCCCACTGCGCCGCAGCCGCTCGATCCACGCCTCCCGGCCGCGCGTCGGCGCGTGCCGCCGCAGCGCGGCATCGCTGATCGCCCGGTCTGGCGCCTCCCGCACCTCGGCGCGCAACGCGGCCGGCAGCGACGGGTCGTCGGCCACGGTCCAGCGCCGCCGCAGCCGCGACTCGAGCCCGGGCGGCAGCATGGCGGCCAGCGTCGTCCCCAGCGGCGCGCGATAGTAGCTCGCGATGTCCTCCGCCATCGCCAGCAGGTCGGGCGTCAGCATCGGCGTCGAGACGATGCCCTCCACCGGGCGCAGCTCGACGCCGGGCTCCGGTGGGTCCGGTTCGCCGGCGAGAAGGTAGCCGAGCGCCAGGCGGCGCCCGTACGTCACGAGGAGCAGCGACCCGGGCGCGGCATCCCCGAGCGTGGGGGGCAGCCGGTAGCTGAAGGTGCGCTCGGGGCGGTCGGCCACCGCGTCGACGGCGACCCGCACCACCCGGCCGGTGCCGGCCTCCATCGGTCCGGGCTAGACCTGCACCCGTCGGGGCGGATCGCGGCGGGCCTCGGCCTGGATGATCTCCCAGATCCGATCGGCCGCTGCATCGGGGTGCCCAGTCTCGTTGACGATGACGTAGTCGTAATCGCCGCTGGAGGCCATCTCCGCCTCGGCGCTGCGCCGGCGGCTGGCGAGCGAGGCAGCGTCCTCCGAGCCACGCTCTGCGAGGCGGGCGGCGAGGTCCTCGATCGACGGCGGCATCACGAAGATGAGGAGCGCATCGGGCACCCGACCGCGCACCGCGCGAGCGCCCTGCGGGTCGATGGTGAGGATCGCGTCACGACCTGCCGCGAGGATGCCGCGCACCTGGCCGATCGGCGTGCCGTACCAGTGCGCGCCATGGACGATCGCCGATTCGAGCAGCCCGCCCTCGGTCCGCAGTCGCTCGAACTCCTCGTCGGCCAGGAAGTGGTAATGGACCTTGTCGATCTCGCCCGGCCGGCGGGGGCGGGTGGTGGCGGTGACGATGGGCACGACCTGCGGCCGGCGCGCGGCCAGCTCCGCCACGATCGTGCTCTTCCCCACGCCCGACGGCCCGGACACGACGACGAGCATCGGGTTGGGGAAGGTCATCCGCTTGTCGGGCTCGGACGCCTCTTCGGCGCCCGCAGCGGCGGCGGACGCGGGCAAGGTCAGCTCATCGGTCAATCGGCATCCTCCAGCTCGGCCCCCACGCCCACCGGCAGCCCCTCCGCCATGATGTCGGCCGCGGCGAGGCTGGCAGCCAGGTCAACCGGCAGCTCGCTCCAGGCGCGCAGGGTACGCCCGTCGGCTGGACGCGCGAGGCGCAATCGGCCCGCGTGCAGGAACTGGCGCTCGAGGCCGCCCGGCCCCTGGCCGCCGCCGTAGCGGCGGTCGCCGGCGATCGGCAGGCGCAGGTAGGCGAGGTGGGCGCGCAGCTGGTGTGTCCGGCCGGTGAGCGGTCGGAGGGCGAGGAGCGTGTAGCCGCCCCGCGCCGCGAGCACCTCGTACTCGGTCACCGCCTCGCGGCCGCCGGCCACGACCGCCATGCGCTGGCGGTCGGCCGGGTGGCGGCCGACCGGCGCCTCGACGCGCCCGCGCGGGGCGGGCGCCTCCCCGTGCACGAGCGCCACGTACTCCTTCGCGATCGCATGCTCGGCGAACTGGCGCATGAGCGACGCCTGGGCGGCATCGGTCTTCGCCACGAGGAGGAGGCCCGAGGTGTCCTTGTCGAGCCGATGGACGATGCCCGGCCGCCCCACGCCGGCGATCGAGCCGAGCGGCTCGCCGCGCCGCTGGGCGCGGCCCAGGAGCGCGTGGACCAGGGTCCCGGTAGCGTGGCCCGCGCTCGGGTGGACGACGAGGCCGGCCGGCTTGTCGACGATGAGCATGGCGTCGTCCTCGTAGGCGACCCGCAGCGGGATCTCCTCGGGCACGAGGCGGGCGTCCGGCGGCGCCGATAGGACGACACGCAGCGGCTCCCCGCCCCGGAGCCGGTCGCTGGCGCGCGCGCGCCGGCCGTCCACCAGCGCGCGCCCATCAACGATGAGCCGCTGCGCGTGGGCCCGGCTGATGCCCGCCAGTGCGGCGACAGCGAGGTCGAAGCGACCGGCTGCCGCCGCGCCCTCGACGACCCGCTCCTCCGCGGCGGTCGCCGTCACGCGCTCGGCTCCGCGGTGTGCCGCGGTTCGAAGAGGACGAGGTAGGCGACCAGCAACACGATCCCGACCGTGATCCCCGCGTCGGCGATGTTCCAGGTGGGGAAGCGCACGTCGCCGATCCCGACCGAGACGAAGTCGGTGACGTATCCCTGCCGGATGCGGTCGATGAGGTTCCCAATCGAGCCACCCAGCAGCAGGCCGAGGATCGCCTGCAGCCAGAGGCTCCGTCCGCGGAACCCGCGATGGAACCAGGCCACCATGCCGAGCGCCACGACGTGGACAGCGTAGAACAGCAGGAGGCTCCCCTCGAACTGGAAGAGGCTGAAGGCGGCCCCCGAGTTGCGCACGTGCCAGATCAGGACGAGGTCGCCAACGAGCCCGACCCGATCCCCCACCTCGAGCGCACCGACGACGGCGGCCTTCGTCAGCTGGTCGGCCGCGACGACGAGCGCCGCGGTCAGCCCCAGGACCGCGAGCTCGGCTCGCTGCTGGTCCCGGGGCGCGACGCTGCTCATGCGCCGATGGTACGCGATCCCTCCGCCACGACCCCCGCTCAGCCGCCGGCGCGGCGCAGGGCCAGTCGCAGGCTCGCCCCGTCGATGCTCGCCGCCTCGCTCCGGTCGGCGCCGGCCAGCTCGGCGTCGGGATCGAGCTCCAGCCGCGTGGCGAGCACCTCTTCGGCGAGCCAGTCGCGGTACGGGCGCAGTCGATCCACGGCCGCCGGCTCGCCGCCTACGGCCGCCTCGATGCGGTCGCTGATCTCGTACCCGGCTGTCTTGCGCAGGTTCTGCAGCCGATGGGCCACCTCCCGGGCGAGGCCCTCCGCCGCGAGCTCCGGCGTCAGCTCGGTATCGAGCGCGACGAGCACGCCACCTTCCTCGGCCACCTCGTGCCCCGGTCGCGCGCGAGCGGTGAGCTCGAACTCGTCCGGCGCAAGCGTGATGCCGGCCACCTCGACCCGCCCGTCGTCGAGGAGCTGCCACGTCCCGGCACGCGCGCCGGCCATGATCGCGCCCACCTCCTTCCCGCGCCGCGGGCCGATCACCGGCAGCAACGGGAACAGCGTCCGCTCCACCATCGCCGACTCGTCGTCGAGGATGGCCAGCGCCTTCACGTTCAGCTCCTCGAGCACCTGCTCCACGAGCTGGGCGTCCACGCCGGCGTCCGTGCTCAGCGTCCCGCCCGCCGCGGCAGGCAGCTTCACGCGAACCGCGGGCAGTGGCTGTCGCGTGCGGATCCCGGACGCTGCCCGGGCCGCCCGACCGAGCGCCACCACCTGTCGCGCGAGCTCGACCGACGCCTCGACCGGCGCGTCACGCCACCCCTCTCGCTCCCGCGGAAAGTCGGCGAGATGGACGCTGTCCGGCGCGCCCGGGTCGACGGCCACCACCAGATTGCCCCACATCGCATCGGCGACGTGCGGGACGAACGGCGCGAGCAGCCGCGTCAGGTCGACGAGGACGCGATGGAGGGTCCCGAACGCGGCGCGCTTGTCGTCGTCGAGCTCGCCCTTCCAGAAGCGGCGCCGGTTGCGGCGCACATACCAGTTCGACAGGTCGTCGACGAAGGACTCGATGGCTCGCGTGGCGCGGGCGGGGTCGTACCCGTCCAGGGCAACCCGCACCTCGGCGACCAGGCCGTCGAGCCGCGACAGGATCCAGCGGTCGAGCAGCGTCCGGGCGGCGGCCACGCCATCGGTCCCGTCAGGGCTCCAGCCGTCGAGCCGCGCGTAGGTCACGAAGAAGCCGTACGTGTTCCACAGCGGCAGGAAGAAGCGGCGGACCTCCTCGTGGGCGAGGTGGTAGCCGAAGTTCATGTTGGTGGCCGGATTCGTGCCGCTGAACATCCAGCGCATGACGTCGGCGCCGATCTCGGCAGCCGCGTCGTCGAACCAGATCGCGTTGCCCTTGCTCTTGTGCATCTCCTCGCCCTGCTCGTCGCGAAGCAGGGCGTAGCCGAAGACGGACCTGAAGGGCGCCTCCCCGGTCATCACCACGCCCTCGACCAGCAGCGCGTAGAACCAGTTCCGGAACTGGCCCGGGAACGACTCGCTGATCCAGTCGGCCGGGTACCAGCGCGCCCATTCCTCGCGGTCGGCGATCCAGCCCATGGTCGAGACGCCGACGATCCCGGCGTCGAGCCAAGGGTTGCCGACGTCGGTCGTGCGCCGTGCCGGCCCGCCACAGGACGAGCAGGCGATCTCGACTCCGTCTACCCAGGGCCGGTGGGGCGAGTGCCCGTCGAACTGCTCCCAGCCGGCAGTGGCGCGATCGCGGAGCTCGTCGCGGGAGCCGATGATCTCCCAGCCCTCGCACTCGGTGCATTCCCAGATCGGCAGGGCCAGGCCGTAGTAGCGCTTCTTGCTGATCATCCAGTCCGACATGTTCCGGAGCCAGTCGAGCTCGCGCTCCTCGAGGCCGATCCCCTCCGGCAGCCAGGTGACGCTGCGCGTCGCATCCGACAGCTCCTGGCGCAGCGGGTCCATGGCGATGAACCACTCGTCGACGAGGCGGAACACGACCTGCGTGCCGCAGCGCCAGCAGACCGGGTAGGAGTGCCGGAACTGCTCGCCGGAGACGAGCAGGCCCTTCCGTTCGAGGTCCTCCCCCACCTCGCGCGCCAGGTCGCCGCCGGCCGGGTCGTCCGCCCCGGCGTAACGGCCGCTCTGCCAGCCGAAGCCGTCGCGGAATGCCCCGAACTCATCGATGGGATCGATCACCGCCAGGCCGTACTGCTTCGCCAGGGCGAAGTCCTCCTGGCCGCAGCCCGGCGCGATGTGCACGATCCCGGTCCCCTCCGCATCGGACACCTCGGCCCAGCCGATCACCCGGTGCGCCACCCCGGCGGCGGCCGGCAGCTCGTCGAAGGGGCCGGCGTAGGCGAGGTCGAGCAGCTCGCTGCCCGGCGCCTCCCGAATGACCTCCGCCTCGGGGGCCACTCGGGACCGCGAGCCGGCGCTCAGCCACCAGCTGCGGCCCTCGGCGCCCTCCACCAGCTGGTAGGTGAGGCCGGGGTGGACCGCCGCGGCCACGTTCGACGAGAGGGTCCAGGGCGTCGTGGTCCAGACGAGCAGGTCCTCGCCCTCGTGGCCAGGCGAGGTGATCGGCAGCCGGATCGTGAGCGACAGGTGGCTCAGCTCCCGGTAGCCCTCGGTGGCGAGCTCCATGTTCGAGAGGCCGGTGCCGCAGCGTGGGCACCAGGGCATGACGTCGTGGCCGCGGTAGACGAGGCCGCGCCGGTGGCACTCGGCCAAGAAGGCCCAGATCGTGTAGTTGTTCTCGTCCGAGTTCGTGTAGTAGCTGTGGTCCCAGTCCATCCACATCCCGAGTCGGATGGACTGCTCGGTGATCCGGTCGGCGAACTTCGCAACGCGCGCCTTGCAGAACTCCACGAAGCGGTCGATGCCGTACCGCTCGATGTCGCGCTTGTTCGTGAAGCCGAGCTCCTTCTCGGCCTCGACCTCGATCCACAGCCCCTGGCAGTCGAAACCGTTCTGGTAGCGCTGCCGGTCGCCGAGCATGGTGTGGTAGCGCTGGAAGAGGTCCTTGTAGGTACGGCCCCAGGCGTGATGGACGCCCATGGGGTTGTTCGCGGTGATCGGCCCGTCGAGGAACGAGAAACGCCGCTCGGACGCCTCGTTGCGCGCCAGGTAGCGCTCCATGGTGCGGCGCTCCCGCCACCCCTCGATCTGCTCCAGCTCCAGGGCTGGCAGGTCCAGCTTGCTCGACACCGGTTTGAACACGATTCGCTCCATAAAAAAACCGTCCCGGATCACCTCCGGGACGGGAGCGCCAGCTTTGGCGTCCCGCGGTACCACCCGCGCTTGACCGATCTCCCCATCGGCCCACTCGTGCGCCACGGGCCAGGTCCTGGCCGATGGCGCCGCCTCGACTATCGGGTGGCGCACCCGGGAGGCGTTACCCACGGCCACCGCCGCTTGGCGCCTCCGGCTCGAGAGGGATCGCCCACCGTCTCCGGTCCGCCCGCTTCCACCGTACCGGGCTCGCTCTGGACCGATGCTGACCGGGGCGCTGGCTCCGTCATCGCCGTCTGCTGTTGTGCGGCGGATGGTCGCAGCGGGCCTGCCCCCGTGTCAATTCGATTCGGGCTCAGGCCAGGAGCGCCCGGCCGGCGAGCACCAGCGCGCAGACTGAGCTCACCGCCACGAGGCCGAGCAGGCGCGGGAACCAGGCGCGGGCCGCCAGCGCGCCGAGCGCGGCGGCCGGCCCCACGAGGGCAAGGGTCAGCCCCACCAGCCGCGCCTCGTCATCGGTCAGAGTCAGCCGGCCAGACACCGATGCGTAGGCCCAGACCACCGTGGCGAGCAGGAGCGGAATCACCGCCACGAGGTAGCGAGCGGCGGCTTCCTGCGGCAGGCGGCCGAGGGCGGGCAGCGCGATCCGCGGGCGCGGGACGGCGGGGCGCCGAAGCGACGGACGCGTGAACGATGGCCGCCGGATGCGGGCCGGACGCTCCACGCTGGCGCCGGCGGCGCGCATGGCGCGCCCTTCGGCTTCCGCCGCGGCACGCGCCACGGCGTCCTCCGAGGCCTGTCGTCGTTCCGCCTCGGCCGCGGCAAGCGCCGCGGCGCGTTCGGCCGCAAGCCGCTGCTCGAGCTGGACCCGCTCGATGCCGGTGAGCGCCCGCCCTGGCTCGGGCGTCGGCGGCGCGGGCGCCACCACCCGCGGCGTTTCGACGAGGCGGTCGAGCGGGACCGCCCGGGCGCGCGCCGCTACCTGGTCGAGCCGCTGCTGGACTCGCGCTGCCGCGCCGAGCGCCGCGATGAGCTGCTCCTCGGAGGCCGGGGCGATCCCGACCCGGCCGGCGTCGGTCGGCACCAGGATGAGCGAACGGGTGGGCGCAAGCCGCACCGTGGTGATCGTCTCGTCGCCGCGCAGCCGCGCTCGGCCGGCGCCCCAGCCGAACGGCCCCAGGCGCTGGCGGAGCCGAGCGGCGCCGTCGCCGCTGAGCGGCACGCGCGTCACCGCGCCGCGGACCAACTGGAAGCGCAGGTCCGCGCCGAGGCGGCGGACGCGCAGCGTCGAGACCTCGACCTCGAGTCCCACCGAGAGGGTGCGGGCGGCGAGGACGACCGCAGACGCCACGACGGCCACCCCGGCCGCCAATGCCGCCAGGCGAGCGAGCTCCGGGGCAAGCGTCAGCCAGCCCAGCGCGGCGACGAGCGCCCCCGCCACGACGAGGGCCAGCGGCCCCAGCAGGACACGAAGCGGAGCGCGGGCGAGCGGGATCCGCGCGATGGCGACGACGGAATCGTCGGTCATGTCAGACCTTCTCGGTGACCCGGTACTCGAGGTAGCGGCCGGTGAGCAGCCGCGTCTGCGCGTCGAGCGCCGGCAGGGTGCTGAACAGGATGCCAACCACCGGCAGGGCGACCCACTGCGCATAGCTGAGGAAGCGCTGCAGGGGTCCCCATTCCTTCGGCCGGGGCGGCACGATGCGGAGCTCGACGACGACCAGGACGACGAGCACGACGAGGCCGGCGGTGAGCATCGTCGAGGCGTAGATCGGCAGGTTCTGCCCGAGCGTCGTCTCGCCGAAGGCCGGGTTGATGATGAGCGGCAGCGCCGCCCCGAACATGAGCACGAAGGGCGCGATCGCCCAGTTGATGTGCTCCCCGAACAGGTTGAGCAGGCGCCAGATCCGCGACGAGAGCGGGATCTCGGCATGCCGGATGGCGTTGTCGATGACGAACGGGATGTCGGTCACGCCCCACGCCCAGCGCCGGACCTGCGTGTACTGCTGGGCCATCGAGCGCCAGTATGTCTTCGCGCGGACCGCGTCGCCGTAGATCGGGATGAAGAGCGGCACCGCCCGAAACCGATCCCCGTAGCGGAAGTAGCTCTTCCAGTAGAAGCGGCTGTCCTCGGGGATCGCGTCGGTCGCCCAGTAGCCGACGTCGTGGACGAGCTGGAGGGTGGTCGAGTAGCTCCCGAAGCTCTGGAGCTTCTCGGGCAGGACGCTGCGCCACATCTGGAGCTGGGTGAGCACCGCGGCGAACAGGCGCTGGAAGGCCGGCACCTCCCAGATGTTGTTGTGGAAGTACGGGATCGGCTGGTAGAGCTGCGTCTCGCGGTTCGGGTCGGTGACGTGCATCCAGGTCAGGTACGTGAAGTACTGCGGGTGGACGCGGTAGTCGGCATCGAGGTCGGTGACGATGATGCGGCGTGGGTCCATGTCCTGTCCGCGGACGAGCATCCGCCACAGGTAGCGCCCGCCCCAGGCCATGGCGCTGCTCTTGCCGACCACGATCCCCGGCTCCAGCGGATCGAGGATGTGGATGAACTGGGCGAACGCGTCGCCGAACTCCTCCCGCAGGGCGGCGACGTTCTCGCGGCCGGCCCGGTCCGTCTCGCGGGTGATGATGGCGCAGATCTTTCGCTCCGTCGGCCACTCCGCGCGGGCGAGGGCGCGGACCGTCTCGCGCAGCTTGTCGAGCGGCTCGGTGTAGGTCGGGATGAGGGCGAGGTGGGTATATCCCCGCCACTCGGGGATGTCGCCGTCGAGCGCGCGCGCCGTGTCGAGCGACCGCAGCTCCTCCTCCAGGCGCCGCCGCTCGCCGCGGTCGGGAACGGGCCCGGCGGCGAAGCCGAGCGCGCCGGCCGGACGCTCTGATCCGGCGAGCCGGCGCAGGACCGCCTCGCGGTGCCGATCGAGGTCGTCGAGCTGTTCGAGCCGATGTCCCCAGTCGACGGCGAGAACTCGACCGATGCGCCGGAAGCCCACGATCACCGCCGCGCCGAACCAGATCGAACGGCACAGCCAGTAGAAGTCGAAGCTGAGCACGAAGTACGCGACGAGCCACGGATAGCTGACGCTCAGCCAGATCGGCCCGATGATGATCGCCCAGCTGATGACGCCGGGCACCATCTCGAGGGCCCGCTGCAGCCAGCGATGATCGTCGGTCTCACGCGGCTCGGACATATGCCCTCGTCCGGGTCGCGGCGGCCGGGGCGCGTCCGCGGCCGCCGGTCATGGCTCCCGTCAGTAGACCGGAGTCAGCCAGTCTCGGTAGGCTTCCTCGCGTCCGCGCACGGCCCCGAAGTAGACGTCGTGCAGCTGTCGCGTGATCGGACCCGGCCGGCCGTTGCCGATCTTGCGGCGGTCGATCTCGACGACCGGCGAGATCTGCGCGCCCGTGCCGCACAGGAACACCTCGTCTGCGGTGTACAGCTCGGTGCGGTCGATCGTCCGCTCCTCGCTCGCCACCTCCAGCCGCTCGCGTGCCAGCTGCATCATCCGCCGGCGGGTGATCCCCTCCAGGATGTTGTCGGTCACCGCCGGCGTGATGAGCTTACCCCCCTTCACGATGAACAGGTTCTCCGCGCTCCCCTCGCTGACGTGGCCGTCCTGGGTGAGGACGATCGCCTCGTCGTAGCCGTTCAGCTGCGCCTCCGACTTCGCGAGCGCCCCGTTGACGTACGCGCCGGTGATCTTGCCGCGGGCCGGGATCGCGTTGTCATCGGTCCGGCGCCAGGTGGAAACCTGGGCCCGGATGCCGCCCTCGGTGTCGATGTACTGGCCGAACGGCACGCCGAAGATGACGACGTCGGCGTCCAGGTTGTGGAGCCGCACGCCGATCGTCTCGCTCGACTTGTAGACGATCGGGCGGATGTAGACGTCCTCCCGCAGGCCGTCCCGCCGGAGCATATCCACGGTTTGCGCGGCCAGCTCGTCGGGGCCGTACGGGATCTCCATCATGAGCAGGCGAGCGGACGACTTCAGCCGCTCGTAGTGCGCGACGAGATCGAGCGCGAAGAGCTGCTGCTCGTCGCCGTTCCAGTAGGCCCGGATCCCCTCGAAGACGGCGGTGCCGTAGTTGAACGCATGGGTCATCACACTCACGCGAGCGTCGGCGAGCGGGACGAGCTCGCCGCGGAAGAACGCCCACAGCACCGGCGTCGTCTCCGCCGATGCCGTGGGACTGGAAGTTTCCTGCTTCAGCACGGAGGTTCTCTCCTCGTTCATGCAGCCACGCTTCCGGCGCGGTGCCGGCGAGAGCTCACCGGCGCAAGAAGTATACCCGCGCGCACCCGCTGGACGGCCGAAACCACCCGAAGGTTGCGGAATCCGTGGACCGCATCAGTGGATGGGCGGTGCCGCCGTCCCGAGGGGCGTGAACAGGGCCAGGTAGACGTAGATGAGGTAGAGCGGACCGCCGATGAGCAGCGTCCAGGCGGATAGCCGGCCGGTTCGCAGCATGTTCCCGAAGATGAGGATGGTGGCCACGAACGCCACGCCCGCCGAGGCGAACGTGATCGCGCTCTGCGGGGTGAACGCCCAGCTCGTGAACAGCAGACCCAGAACGGTCGGCAGGCAGCTCTGGAAGACCATCGCGCCGGTGATGTTGCCCATCGCCAGCGTGTCCTTGCCGTTGCGGACCCACAGCACGCTGTTGAACTTCTCCGGCAGCTCGGTGGCGATCGGCGCGATGATGAGGGCCAGGATGGTCGGATCGAGCCCGATCTGGGTCGAGAGGTGCTCCACCGCCCCGACGAAGACCTGGGCGCCCACGATGATGAGGCCGAGGGCGAAGAGGACCTGGACGACGATGAGCGACATCGACGGCTCGTGGCCGACGATCGACACGTCGCCGGGAAAGACGTCGACCTCGATGTCGTCGCGCTCCGGCTTCTGCGCCGGCCGGGCCGCGCGGTTCGACCTGCGAGTCACCCGGGTGATGTGGAGTCGGTTCAGCTCCTCCCCGTCGCTCTCCTCGGCGGCATCGGTGAAGTGGAGCCGGACGTACACCGCATAGATGACGAACAGGGCGACCGCGGCCACCCACTTCAGCCAGCCGAGCTCGCCGGGCAGGAACGCGGTGCCGATGGCGATGCCGTAGCCGACCATGAAGAAGCCGACGTCGCGGCCGAGCACGGCGGTGTTCACCCGCATGTCGGTCGTGCGCCGCCCGCGCCGCGTGAAGATGACGATCGCGGTACCGGTCACGAACATCGCGAGCGTCGACAGCATGAACGGTGCGCCGAGGATGGCGCCGACGCCCACCGCCTGGGCGCCCTCGCTGGCCGTGCCGCCCACGATCACCGGGCCGAGGATGGCGATGACCGGGATGAGCGTCTCGGGCATGGCGGTGGCGACGGCGGCCAGTACGCTGCCGACGGCCCCCTCGGCGAGGTTCAGCTTATGGCCGAACCACTCGATGCCGTTCGTGAACAGCTCGGCGGCGACCAGGATGATCGCCAGCGAGCCGATGAGCAGGACGAGGTCCACCGCCGGTCAGCGGGTCAGGGACGAAGGTGCTGCGGCGCGTACGGGAGCAGCGCCACCTGGCGCGCCCGCTTCAGCGCCACGGTCAACATCCGCTGGTGTCGAGCACAGGTGCCGGTCTTCCGGCGCGGCTCGATCTTCGCCCGCTCGCTCAGGTAGCGGCGCAGGCGGTTGACCTCCTTGTAGTCGATCGACTCGGCCTTGTCGACGCAGAAATTGCAGACCTTGCGTCGACGCCGGTCACGGTAGTAGTCCGCCGTCTCGCGGCGGGATCGTGGGCTTGGCATTGGTCGTGGCTACCTCAGAACGGAATGTCGTCGACGTCGATCGACTCGGTGGTGCGGGCGGCCTGCCCCTCGCCGGCGCCGCGCGGCCGGGCGACCGGCTCGCCGCCCCCGCCCTCGCTGCCGGGTCCGACCGGACTGGCGTTCTCCGAGAACGAGCCGGCGTAGCCACCCTCGGACGGGTCGCGGCGCTCGAGGGACTGGACGCGCGCGAAACGGATCTCGAGCGAGGTGCGCTTCTGGCCGTCCTTGCCCTCCCACTCGCGGGCGCGCAGCGCCCCCTCGGCGAAGACCTTGTGGCCCTTGCGCAGGCGTTCGGCGGCGCGCTCGGCAGCCTGCTCCCAGAGCTCCACCCGGAACCACTGGGTCTCTTCCTGCCATTCGCCGTCCGGCCCGCGGCTGCGATCGTTCACGGCCACGCGCAGCTCGGCCACGGCCTTGCCGCTGGGCGTGTAGCGCAGCTCCGGATCCGCCCCCAGGTTGCCGATGATCATCATCTTGTTCAGCGTCATGGTCGACCTCTCCTACGCCTCGACCGGCTCGGTCGTCGGCGACTGCTCGGCGGCGGCGTCGGCCTCGTCGGCCGGCTCGTCCGCCTCGTCGGTCTCCCCCTGCTCGGCCTCCGCTGTCTCGCGGGCCGACGCGTCAGCCGGCGCGTCCACCGACGCCGCGACCTCGGGCTGCGGCTCACGGCGCTCATCGTCCTCGCGAGCCTCGCGCTCGCCGGCCGGCACGGCTGCCGGCGGAAGGTCCTCCTCGGACAGCTCGCCGCGGTCCTCGAGCACGGTGGCGAGGTGGCGGAGCACCTCCTCGCTGATGAGGAGACCGCGCTCGAGCTCACGGATCTGCGTGGGCGCGATGTCGAAGTGGAGCAGGAAGTAGCTCGCCTCGCGGAAGTGCTGGATCTCGTACGCCAGGCGGCGCTTGCCCCATGGCGAGACCTTCGTGAGCGCACCACCCGCATTCACGATGGCGCGCGTGACCTTCTCGACCGCGGACTGGAGCTTGTCGTCCTCCAGGTCGGGTCGGAAGAGCAGCATCAGCTCGTATCGGCGCATAGGCCGTTTCTCCTCCTCTCTATGGGCTTGCGGCACCCTGGCATCGGCTCGGCACTCGGTGCGGCAGAAAGGAGCCCAAGACATGCGAACCGCCTCCGACGTCGGAGGCGCAGGCGGAGTATACGCTCCCGGCGGCCGATACGGCAACGCCACCGGGCGCGTCTATACTCACCGCCACAAAGCTGCCGGGGTGAGCATGCCAGCTAATCCGATCCTGATCTGCGCGCCGTCCGACGATCTTCGATCGGAGCTCGAGGCGCAGCTGGCGAACGCGGGCTACGCGACGCAGAGCGTCCATACCCCGGCCGAGGCCAGCGCGGCGCTCCGCGACGCGGGCTACGACCTCGTCATCGCGGAGGGGCTGGCGGTCAGCGGGGCGATCGGACGGCTGCGGACCGCTGCGGCGGTCCCCACCCCTGTCCTCATCGTGGCCCCGGCCGGCGACGTCGAGGCTCGCATCGCGTTCCTGGAGGCGGGCGCCGACGACGTCATCACCGCCGGGTTCGCGCGGAGCGAGCTCGACGCCCGCGTCGAGGCCCTCCTCATCCGCGCCGGACGGGTGCGGCCGCAGTCCGCCCGCAGCGAGATGCCGACCGGCGAGATCACCACCTTCTTCTCCCCCAAGGGCGGCGTGGGCACCACGACGCTGGCGGTGAACACGGCGATCATCCTCGCCGGCGGCGTGGGCACCGGCCAGGGCCCCGGTGCTCGCGTCCTCCTCGTGGACCTCGACCTTCAATTCGGGCAGGTCGCCACGCACCTGAATCTGACCCCACGCTTCGACCTCGCCGGCCTCGCGACCGATGAGCAGGCGCTCGCCGACGTCGAGCTCGCCGCGAGCTACCTCACGCAGCATGCCTCGGGCCTCCAGGTGCTCGCCGCGCCCTCCCATCCCGACGCCGAGTTCCGGGTGACCATCGAGAACCTCGAGCGCGCACTGGATCTGCTGCGGACGCGCTTCGATCACATCGTGGTCGACTGCGGCTCGCGCCTGGATCCGCGGACCGTGTGGATGATGGAGCAGGCCTCGACCCACGCCTTCGTCATCTTCCCGGAGATCGCGGCACTGCGCGCCATGAGCCTCCTCCTCGGGTTCCTGGCGGAGACGACCACGCTCCAGGCACGAACGCTCTTCGTGGTGAACCACATCTTCCCCAAGGAGCTGCTGAAGACCCGCGACCTCGAGAACCTGCTCCGTACGAAGCCGGCCGCCGAGATCCCGTACACCGAGGTGGAGATGATCCGGGCGGTGAACGAGGGCGTGCCGGTGGTCACGAGCCGGCCGGGGACGCCGGTGGCGCTGGCCATGCATCGGCTCGCACAGGCGGTGGTCGGCATTCCGAACGAGCCGAAGACGGGCGCGGCTGCCTCGACGAAGCGGCGGGGCCTCTTCGGGCGCCGCTGAACGAGGACCGGCCGCTCGCGGTGGTGGTGCCGGAGGAG
>Ga0214468_1000235_pt1 | contig 17795 bp, 21 predicted proteins | sample RVTome_9_FD_187334 | JGI IMG/M metagenome (GOLD analysis project Ga0214468, IMG submission 187334) | Soil microbial communities from uranium-contaminated site in the Upper Colorado River Basin, Wyoming, United States - RVT155D38 HiSeq ...
CTTGTTTCGACCCAGGCTCACTGCCATGCTCACCGGCCTCGGGACGGCCGTGCTGGCTGCCCCGATTCTCGCAACCGTTGCCCTGGCAGCCGATGAGGTGATCGTTCGACCGGGCGATACGCTGACGGCCATCGCTGGGCGACACGACGTCACGATCGAGCGCCTGGTCGATCTCAACGCGCTGGCAAACCCGAATCGAATCTTCGCCGGCCAGCGGCTCCAGCTGGTACCGGCGCAGCCGGCACCTCCCGCTCCGGCGGCGGCTCCCGCCGCGGCCGCGCCGAGGGTGCACGTCGTTCGTGCCGGCGAGCACCTGACCGGCATCGCCCGCCAGTACGGGGTGGCCATCGCCGCCGTGGCCTCCGCCAACGGCCTCAGCGACCCGAGCCGCATCCATGCCGGACAGCGCCTCACCATCCCCGGCACCGCCGCCCCGGCCGCCACCGCCCCCGCTCCCCCTCCGGCGGCGGCTCCCGCCGTGGCCACGCCGAGGGTGCACGTCGTTCGTGCCGGCGAGCACCTGACCGGCATCGCCCGCCAGTACGGGGTGGCCATCGCCGCCGTGGCCTCCGCCAATGGCCTCAGCGACCCGAGCCGCATCTATGCCGGACAGCGCCTCACCATCCCGGGTACCGCCGCCCCGGCTGCCGCGGCGTCGAAGGGCCTTCCCGCCTCGATGGCCGCACTCGTCGCAGCGCGCGATGCCGTGCGCCGCGTCATCGTGGAGGAGGCCGATCGCTACGGGGTCCCGCCGGGCCTGGCGCTCGCCGTCGCCTGGCAGGAGTCGGGATGGCAGCAGGGTGTGGTGAGCCATGCCAACGCCGTCGGTGTCATGCAGCTGCTCCCGGCCACCGGGGAGTGGGTCGGCACCGCGATGCTGGGCACGACCGTCGACATCCGCGACCTGCGCCAGAACGTTCGGGCCGGCGCCCGCCTGCTCGCCCACTACCTCGACCGATACGACGGCAATCGCGACCTGGTACTGGCGGCCTATTACCAGGGCCAGACCGCGGTCGACCGCCACGGGGTGTACCCGGTCAGCCGGTCGTACATCGCTTCGATCAAGGTCCTGGAGTCGCTCTTCGGCGGCTGACGCCTAGCCGATGCCCGGGATCCGGACGAGCCGCCACCGCGAGGATCGGTCCTCGACCGGCTCGGCCGTGACGAGGTCGACGCGCAGGCCGGTGTGGCGCTCGCCGGCCTCGCTCGCGATCGTGGCAAGCGCACGCCGCAACCGCCGGACGCCTCGCGGGTCGATGCTCATCGCCGCCGATCCGGCCCGCGCCGTGCGTCGCGCCCGCACCTCGATCGCCACGAGCACGCTGGCAGGATCGAGCGCCACGAGATCGATCTCACCACCGCCGGGCGATCGCCGGCGACGGGCGATCACCCGCCACCCCTGGCCGGTCAGCCATTCGCTGACCGCATCCTCGGCCGCATGGCCGAGGGCATGGCGCGGATCGGTCATCGGTGCATCCTGCCATGGCCGGCCGTACCGGCGGCTTACCGCGTGATTTCAGGGAGGTTTCAGGCCGGGACGAGGAGCTCCTTCGGGAGCCGATCGGCCTCGAAGGCGGGCTCCGGCTCGGCATCGGCGAGCTCGAAGGCCATCTGCTCGCCGACGGCGACGGCGCGCACACGGGCGAACGATCGTCGATGGAACGGGGTGATGCCGTGCTCGGCGATGCCGCGCCGATGGTCGAGCGTCGCGTAGCCGGCGTTGCGCTCCCAGCCGTAGGCTGGATAGCGGATGGCCAGCCGGTCCATGAGTCGGTCGCGGACGACCTTGGCCACGATGGAGGCTGCCGCGATCGAGTAGCAGCGGGCGTCACCGCGGACGATGGCGGTGTACGGGCCGACGTGGTCCTCGAGGCGGTGGACGCGGAGCCCATCGATCAGGACGTGCTGTCGCTCCGCGACGCGGCAGATCGCGCGCCGCATGGCGAGGTTCGTGGCGTGGTAGATGTTGATGCGGTCGATGTCCCGGACACTGGCGGCGCCGATGCCGACCGCCAGCGCGCGCCGCATGATGAGCGGGTACAGCCGTTCGCGCTGCGCACGCGAGAGCATCTTCGAGTCCCGGACGCCGGGGATGCGTCGCCCGAAGGGGGGCATCACGACGGCGGCGGCAAGGACCGGGCCACTGAGGCAGGCGACCCCGACGGCGTCGGCGCCGACCACCACGCTGCGGCCGGCCTGCCAGTGGGCGCGCTCGACCCGCGTCGAGGGCTTGATGATGCGTCCCGGGCGCCTGGCAGCGGTCACGGAGCCAGTGTATCGGCGTTCGGCGGCGGGAGTCGGGCGATCACCGGCACGGTGGCCGGCGGCGGGTCAGTTGCTGCGGCGCTCGCGGAGCGTTGCGGCCTTGCCGACCCGGTCGCGGAGGAAGTAGAGCTGGGCGCGGCGTGCCACGCCGTGACGCACGACCTCGATCTTCTCGATGCGTGGCGCGTGGACCATGAAGGTGCGCTCGACGCCGACGCCACTGGCGATGCGGCGCACGGTGATCGCCTGGTTGAGGCCGCCGCCGCGCTTGCGCATCACGGTGCCCTCGAAGACCTGGACCCGCTCCCGGGTGCCCTCGACCACCTTGACCGAGACGCGGACCGTGTCGCCGGGAGCGATCTCCGGCACGTCGGTGCGGAGTTGCTCGCGCTCGAGCTCCGTGATGGCGTTCATGGTGGGGCGACCTCGTTCTCGCGGGCGGTACCCGCGGCCTGTGGAATGCGACACACGAACGCGACCGCGCTGTGCGGCCGCGACCGGTGGGAGTATAGCAGCGGCCCGATCCGGCCGGCAACCGGGCTCGCGGGCTAGCTGTCGGCGTCGAGGCCGGCCAGGAAGGCGCGGTCGTCCGCGGTCAGCTCCGCCTCCTCGAGGAGGTCCGGCCGGCGCGCGTGGGTCCGGCGCAGCGCCTCGCCACGCCGCCAGCGCTCGACCTCGCCGTGGTGGCCGCTCAACAGGACCGGCGGCACCGGAAGGTCGCGGAACGACTCCGGCCGCGTGTACTGCGGATGCTCGAGCAGCCCCGCCGCGAACGAGTCGCCCTCGTGGGAGGCCTGGGCGATCACGCCGGGCACGAGGCGGACGACGGCGTCGACCAGCACGAGCGCCGGCAGCTCTCCCCCGGTGAGGACGTAGTCGCCGATGCTCACCTCGCGGTCGACGAGCGTCCGGACGCGTTCGTCGATCCCCTCGTAGCGACCGCAGACCAGCGCGAGGTGCGGAATGGTGGCGAGCTCGCGGGCGAGGGCGTCGGTGAGGCGCTCCCCGGCCGGATCGAGGAGGATGACCTGCGCACCGGCGGCACGCAGCGGCTCGATGGCCGCGAACAGCGGCTCGGGGCGCATCACCATCCCGGCTCCCCCGCCGTACGGGTAGTCGTCGACAGACCGATGACGCCCGAGGCCATGCTCGCGAAGGTCATGCACGCCGAATTCGACCAGACCGGCTTCGGCGGCGCGGCCGACGATCGAGGTCCGCAGGGGCAGCTCGATCAGCTCCGGGAACAGGGTCACGACGTCGATCCGCATCGGGTCAGCGGACCTCCTCGGCATCGTCGGCCGCCACCGTCATCCGATGGTGCTCGAGATCGATCTCGAGGACCACGCTCCGGAGTGCCGGCAGCAGACGCTCGCCCGCGGGGCCGACCACTCGATAGACCTCGTTGTCGCCGGCGCGGAAGATCTCGACCAGCTCGCCGACGGCCGCGCCGGTGGTGTCGACCACCTCGAGCCCGACGAGCTGATCCCAGTAGTACGTCGCGGCGGGCAGCGGCCGCGCCGGGGTCTCGAGGAATCGACCCCCGAGCGCCTCCGCGGCCTCGCGAGTCTCCACGCCATCGAGGTACAGCACGAGCGTGCGCCCGCCCGACTCGACCCGGGTGATCCGCGTCGGCTCGTCGGCGCCGTCGAGATGCAGCTCGCTGCCGACGGCGAGGCGCTCGGGCCAGTCGGTGAGCGGCTCGACCCGAACGCCGCCCTTCAGCCCCTTCGGGCCCAGGATCCTGGCCACGGCCAGGCGGCGGTCATTCGGCGTCGGAGACGATCTCGAGCTCGACGTGGCGTCCATCCCGGGTCGCCATCACGCGCAGCAGGCTGCGGATCGCATTCGCGATTCGTCCGTCACGCCCGATGACCCGCCCCATGTCCTCCTGGTCGACGCCGAGGGTGAGGATCGTCTCGTCGCCCTCCTCGTCGACCTCCACCCACACGGCGTCCGGCTTGTCCACCAGGCCGCGGGCGACGTACTCCAGGAACTCCTTCACGCCTCGGCCTTCGCCGCGTCATCCGACGCGGCAGCCTCGGGGGCCTCTGGCTCGGTCGAAACAGGCGCGGCGCTCTCGACTGGGGCAGCATCCGCGGGTGCGTCGGCGTTCGCGGCCGGGGCCTCGGTGGACGCCTCCGGTGCGGCTGCCTTGGCCTGTGCCTTCTTCGAGGGCTTCGGCTTCGTCGCGCGGGTGGCGCGCTTCGGCTTCTCCGCCGCGTTGGCCTCGACCGCCTGGCGCTCGGCCTGCCGCATCAGCTTGACCACGGTGTCGGAAGGCTGGGCACCCTTGCCCATCCATTCCTGGATCCTGGTCGTGTCGAGCTGCACGGTGGCGGGCTCGGTGAGCGGGTCGTAGTAGCCGAGGATCTCGAGTGCGCGGCCATCGCGCGACCGCCGCTTGTCGATGGCGATGACGCGGTAGGCGGGGCGTTTCGTCGCTCCCACGCGCGTCAGTCGAATGCGAACTGCCAAGGAATCCGTACCTCAGTTATGGATTGAGAGACTGGTTCATTCGGGTGACGGATCGACCGTCAGCACCGCGTGGAATTCGAAGGAGTCATCACGGGATGGGGCGGTGAAGGCGAACGTCCCGATCTGCCCAAGGATATCGCGCGCATCGTCCGGGAGCTCGACGCCGTCTCCGAAGAGATCCACCACGGCCCCGATGTCGACGAATCCCTCGTTCCCGGCGCGCGTCCCGGCGACCTCGAACGTCCTCGTGTAACGGTCGCTGGCGCCGAGCGACGACCCTTCCGCGTGCGCCTCCACCGCCGCGGCCACGTCCTCGGCGCTGAGGCCGAGGATCACGATCCCGTCGACCACCGTGTAGGCAACCTCGCCAGTGTCCGGGAGGCTGAGGACGGTGACCTCGATGCTGCCGCTCGACACCGTCTCGCGCGTGGCGCCGATCGCCCCCAGGCCACTCGCGATGCGATCGAGTGCCGTCCCGGCCGCCTCCGGATCGCTCGGTCGCAGGAGGAGCTGTCCGGTCGGCAGGTCCCCGTCGATGCCGGAGATGGCCAGCGCGACCTCCCGATCGAAGAGCGGGAGCACGTCGTCGTCGAGGTCGATGCCCAATCCGAAGGCGGCGAGCGTCCGAACCGTGTCGAGCATGCCGCCCACCTCCTCCCCCTCCGGGGTCGACCCAAGCGCCGCCTCCGCGTCCTCAAGGGTCTGGCGCAGGCCGAAGACCACGACCTCGGCGATCGTGTCGCCGGGCATCCAGTCGACGAGGCTGCTCGGCTCGCCACCGAGGGCGAAGCCGGCCTGTGCGGAGGGATCGGCCTGATCGCGGTCGTACGGCGCGTTTCCGCTCAGCCGCAGGCCGTCCCGCTCCGCCACCACGACCGCGCCGGCCGTGCTTACGCCGGCCAGCTGGTCGCTCGCTCCGCTCGCCTCGCCGACGGCGGCCAGGTCGAGGAACATCGCCGCCAGGTGATCGGGCTCGAGCGCGTCCATGGTCTCCCGGAAGTCGGCCCGATCGGCCAGGCTCTCGGCTCCGCCGTGGGCATCGATGACCGGGCGGATGACGGCGGCGTCGGGCCCGATCACGAGCATCTCGCCGACGAACGCATACGCGCCGCCGGTCGAGACCTGGATCTCGACGCCCTCGTGGGTCTCGGCGTCGAACGCTCCGCCACCGGTGGCGACGAGGTCGGCCACCGCGGCGCGGGCGGCCTCGGGATCCTTGACCTCCGCGATGACGACCGGTTGCGCCTCGGCGACTCCGTCGTCCCCGGGCCAGCCGGCGAGCGCAATCTGGTTGCCGAGCCACGGCTTGACCTGCTCGCGATAGTCGACTCCCGTGCCCGACAGCAGGTTCTGGACGACCTGGTCGACCTTCTCGTCGAGCGAGGCATCGTCGGCGAAGCCAGGCAGCCGGCCGATCAGCTCGGACAGGTTCATCTGCTGTCCGGTGGACGGCTGGAGGTAGACGTTCACGTAGAAGGCGGTGTTGGACGGCGCCATGGCGGCGGCGCGGTCGACGGCCGCGGAGAAGAGCAACAGGTAGCCGGCGACCACCGCGACGGCGGCGACGCCGAGCAGGCTGACGGTCCCGATGACGAGGCGGTGCATTCGCTACCGACCGAGCAGGGCGCCGAGGCCCCCGCCGGCGCGGGGCATCTTGCCGGCGCTGATCATCTTCATCATCCGCTGCATCTCGGTGAACTGCTTGAGCAGCCGATTCACCTCGGCGGTCGAGGTGCCGCTGCCGAGCGCGATGCGCCGGCGTCGGCTCGCCTTGATGATGTCGGGGCGCCGACGCTCGGCCGGCGTCATCGAGTCGATGATGGCCTCGATCCGCTTCATCTCGCCCGAATCGACGGCCGCCTGGGCGGCGCCCGCCATCTGTCCGGCGCCCGGCACCATCTGGAGCAGCTGCCCGATCGGACCCATCTTCTTGATCTGGTCGAGCTGGTTGCGGAAGTCCTCCAGGGTGAAGCGGTTCTCCATCATCCGCCGGGCGGCCGCCTCGGCCTGGTCCTGGTCGACGTTCTCCTGGACGCGCTCGACGAAGCTGAGGATGTCCCCCATCCCGAGGATGCGCTGCGCGAGGCGGTCGGGGTGGAAGGCCTCGAGCCCATCGATTCGCTCGCCGGTTCCGAGAAATGCCACCGGCAGGCCGGTGGCGGCGCGGATGCTGAGGGCGGCTCCGCCGCGCGCGTCACCGTCCATCTTCGTCAGCATCAGGCCGGTCACCGGCAGCCGGGCGTGGAACGCCTCGGCCACGCGGACCGACTCCTGGCCGGTCATGGCGTCCACGACGAGCAGGGTCTCCGCCGGCGTGATGGCGCCGGCGATGCGCACGAGCTCGTCCATCATCGCATCGTCGACGTGGAGCCGGCCGGCGGTGTCGAGGATCATGACGTCCACCCCGCGCTGGCGGGCTGCCTCGTACCCGGACCGGGCGACCTCGAGCGCGGGTGTGCCGACGGACCGAGTGTGCACCTCGACCCCGACCTGGTCGCCGAGCTGCACGAGCTGGTCGACGGCGGCCGGACGGTAGACGTCGGCCGCGACGAGCATCGGCGTGCGGCCCTCCTTGCGAAGGTGCACCGCCAGCTTCGCGGCGCTCGTCGTCTTCCCGGAGCCCTGGAGGCCGACCATCATCAGCACGGCCGGGCGGGCGTCGATCTGGAGGTGATGGCGCTCACCGCCGAGGACCGCGACGAGCTCGTCGTGGACGACCTTGACGATCTGCTGGCCGGGATTGACGCCACTCAGGAGATCGGCGCCGACCGCGCGCTCCCGGACGTGGGCGACGAAGTCCTTGACGACCTTGAAGTTGACGTCCGCCTCGAGCAGGGCGAGCCGGATCTCGCGGAGGGCGACGTCGAGATCGGCCTCGGTGATCCTGGCCTTGCCGCGCAGGCGCGCGGTGATGCCCTGCAGGCGTGACGAGAGAGATTCGAACATGGGTGAACCGATACGGGGTCGGGGCCGGCCTCACGGCGCCGGCAAACGGCTGCCCATTCTAGGGGTCGCCGGGCGACCCGGCAACGAAGCTACTCGGCGAAGAGCCACTCCACGAAGGCCTCGGGGTCGAATGGCGCCAGCGCGTCGATCTCCTCGCCGATGCCGGCGAACAGGATCGGGACCTCGAGCCGATCGGCCGCGGCCAGGGCGACGCCGCCCTTGGCCGTCCCGTCGAGCTTGGTCAGGACGATGCCGGTCACGCCCACTTCGCGGCTGAAGGCCTCCGCCTGCAGGAGCCCGTTCTGACCGGTCGTCGCATCCAGGACCAGGAGCACGTGGCGCGGCTGGCCGGGCAGGCGGCGTTCGATGACGCGGCGGATCTTGGCGAGCTCGTCCATGAGCTGCTGCTTGTTCTGGAGGCGTCCGGCCGTGTCCACCAGCACGGCGTCGAGGTTCCGCGACTCGGCGGCGGCCACGGCGTCGAACGCCACCGCCCCCGGGTCGGCCCCGGCGCGCTGCGCGATGACCGATATCCCGAGCTGCTCGCCCCAGATGCGAAGCTGCTCGATGGCCGCGGCACGGAACGTGTCCGCCGCTGCGAGCGCCAGCGACCGGCCGTCGGCCTGCAGGCGATGGGCGAGCTTGGCGATCGTGGTCGTCTTGCCCGTGCCGTTGACCCCGACGAACAGGATGACGGACGGGGCCGGCCCGAGCTCGAACGTACCGGAGCCGACCCGTGCCAGCCGATCGCGGATCTCGGTGGCCAGCGCACGGCGGGCGTCCTCGCCGCTGGCGCCGCAGTCGGCGCGGAACCGCTCGCGGGCGGCGCCGACCAGCTCGAGCGTGGTCGTGGCTCCAACGTCGGCGGCGATGAGTGCCTCCTCGACCTCGTCCCACGTCGCCTCGGTGGCCGGGCCACTCCCCCCCAGGATGGATCGCAACCGTGCTCCGAAGCCGGACGGCCGAGCCCGGATCCCCATGCCGCGCGGCTCGCGCGCCGGGCGGGCCATCGTCGCCGGGACGACCTCGGGCGCTGCCGGCTCCGCGGCCGGCTCCTCCGCGGGCTCCGCGGCCTCGGCCGGCTCGTCGCGTCGGCGCCAGAACACTAGGCGCCGACCTCGGCCGGCACGTCGGCGAGGCGCAGGGAGAGGACCCGGCTCACGGCGGCATCGGTCATGGTCACTCCGTAGATCGTGTCGGCCACCTCGATGGTGGCCCGGTTGTGGGTGATGACGACGAAGTCGATCGATTCGCTCAGCTTGCGGAGCGCATCGGCGAAGCGACCGATATTCGCCTCGTCGAGCGCCGCATCGACCTCGTCCAGGATGCAGAACGGTACCGGGTTCACCGTCAGCATGGCGAACAGGAGGGCGACCCCGGTGAGGGCCCGCTCGCCACCCGACAGCATCGCCAGGCGCTGGAGGCGCTTCCCGGGTGGACGGACCACGATCTCGATGCCACCGGGGGCGTCGCCGTCAGCCTCGTCGCCCATCTGCAGGGACCCGGAGCCCCCCGCGAACAGGAGCCGGCAGAACTCGTCGAAGCGCTCGGCGATGGCCCGGAAGGCGGTGTCGAACTGTCCGGCGATCTCGCTGTCGAGCCGCTCGATCAGCTCCTCCGTCGACGCGATCGCCGCGCGCAGGTCGCGATCCTGGGTCGTCATCTCGTCGAGCCGGGCGGCCAGCTCGCGGTGCTCCTCGACCGCGAACGGGTTGACCGAGCCGATCTGCGACAGCATCCGGCGGACGCGACGCAGCTCGGCGGCCAGCTCGTCGTCACCGAGCGCCTCGACCTCCTCGATCGGTGGCGGGGCATCCGTCTCCGGCAGGCCATCGAGGGCCAGCTCGCGCTCGCGGGCCAGCGCCGAGAGCGCCTCGTCGCGTCGCGACGCCTCGATGGCCGTCGCCTGGGCGGCGCGCTCGAGCTCGGCGAGCCGCTGCGAGCCACCTCCCTGGGCCGACTCGAGCTCGAGTAGGGCTGCCCGCAGCTCGCTGCGGCTCGTCTCGGCAGCTGCGTGGGCGGTCACCGCGGCCTCGTCCGCGGCGCGCACGGCCGCCAGCTCATCCGCGAGCACCCCGCGGTCGGCCGACTGCTCGGCGAGCATTCGCTGGCGGTCGGGAATGGCAGCGCCCAGCTGGGCGACCCGCGCTTCGGCGAGCGCGCGCGCCTGCCGCTGCCCGGCGATGCGGGTCTCGGCGACCTCCGCCGCGGATCGGGTCGCGGTCCATCGTTCTCGTGCCGCGTCACGCTCCCTCGCAGCATCGTCCCGCCGCCGTCGCGCCGCATCCGCCGCGACCTGGAGCCGTGTGACGTCGTCGGCGGGTCCGTCGTCGGCGCCCGCGGACGCGTCCGGGGACGGCGCCGCCTCGTCGAGCTCCGCGATCTCGACATCGAGTCCGCCGATGCGCTGCTCGAGCCGCTCCACGCCGCTGGCCGCGGCCTCGCGCTCCTCGACTGCAACGCGCCGGCTGCGGTCGGCCTGGTCCTGGGCATTCCGCGCGGCCAGGTGTGCGTCGCGTGCCGCACGGAGGCGCTCGTTGGCGCGATGCGCCGCGTCCTGGGCGGTGGCGAGCTCGGCCTCCAGGGCGGCCGTCGCCCCGGTGAGCTCGCGCCGGCGGGCGTGGATCCGCGCGGCTGCGCCGCCCGGCGGATCGGCGCGGCCCCGCAGGACGACGAGGCCGCGGGCATCGGCGAGGTCCCCGTCCGGTGTCACGGCACTCCACCCGGCCGGCAGCCGCCGCCAGCCGCCGAGGAGGGTCGCCAGGTCGGAGGCGACCGCGGTGCGATGGAATGCGAGCGGCGCATCCGCGGCCCGCACCCACTCCGCCAGGGTCTCCCGGGCGCCGACAGCGGCGAGGGCCTCGTCGCGGCCCTCGGTCACCGGCCCGCCGCCGGTCGCGAGCAGGCGCGCCGCGCCGCGGGCATCGCCCACCTCGACCGACGGGTCCTCGTCCGACCACAGCAGCGCACCCTCGAGCTCACCGCCGACGACGGCCTCGATGGCCGGCCACGACGCGGCCGGCGCGTCGATCGTGTCGAGCAGCGTCGCCCAGCCCGCGGTCGCCAGACGACGGCCGAGGCGCGAGGCCGCGTCATGCGGCTCGGCGATCGCATCGAGCTCGGCGCGGGTGGCGCGCAGTCGCTCGGTCAGCTCGACGGCACGGTGCGCGGTCGCGTCCGCGGCCGCCTGTGCCTCGTCGCGGTCGGTGGCAGCCGCGTCCACGGCCGCAGCCGCCTGGTCCGCCCCCCGTGACGCCCGTTCGTCCGTTTCGAGCGCGCGGCGCAGCCCGTCCCGTGCCGCCGCCAGCGTCGCATTGACCTGGTGGCGCTCCGCGGCCAGCTGGTCGTATCGCGCCCGATGGCGTGCGATCTCCTCCCCGGCGCGCGCGGCTGCGGCGATCCGGTCGGCGTCGCGGGCTCGGACGGCCGCAACCGCCTCCTCGGAGGCGAGCAGGCCCTGGTCCGCGGTCGCGAGCGCCTCGACCGCGGCCCGCCATGCCTCCTCGGCAGCGGCCGCGTCGGACAGGGCGGGCGCGACGGCCGCGCCCGCCGTCCCGTCGTCGAAGGCGGCGAGCTCCCGCTCGGCGTCGACGAGGAGTGCAGCATCGCGCTCGACCGCGGCGCTGAGCTCGCGGATGCGGGCGTCGAGCGCCTCGATCCGGCTCTCGGCGCGGATGACCATGGCGCGCGTCTCCTCGCGTTCGCGACCGGCGTGTCGCGCGGCTTCCTCCGCCTGCCAGTAGCGCGCCTCTGCGGCGGCGAGCTGTTCACGTCCGGCGTCCTGTGTCCGACGGAAGTCGTCGAGGGCGGCCTCCGCCGCCGCGGAAGCGCGTCGCGCGTCGCCCAGCGCCGCCCGAGCGGCCTGTTCACGGCGCCGATGGGAGGTGAACACGAGGGCGCGTGCACGGGCGCCGAGCGCGTCGTGCTGCTGCGAATGCTCCGCCTGCAGGGCCAGTCGCCGGACCTGGGGCTTGAGCTCGCCGAGGATGTCGCTCACCCGGGCCAGGTTGTCACGCGCCTTGCCGAGGCGTCCGGATGCCTCGTTGCGCTTCACCTGGAGACCCTTGACGCCGGCCGCCTCCTCGAAGAGCTGCCGCCGTTCCTCGGGTCGCAACGAGAGCGCCGCATCCACCGTCCCCTGCCCCACGACGACGAGCTCGTTGGCTCCCAGGCGGCCCTCCCCGAGGAGCTCCACCACGTCCCGGAGGCGCGCGCGCGCGCCGTTGACGAGGTACTCGCTCTCCCCGGAACGGTACGAGCGCCGGCCGATGCTCACCTCCGCGAACTCGATCGGAAGCCATCCGTCCGCGTTGTCGAGGGTGAGGACCGCTTCGGCCATGCCCTGCGCCTTGCGCTGCTCGGATCCGGCAAAGATGACGTCATCGGCGCGGCGCGTGCGGAGCGACCGATTCGATTGCTCCCCGAGCACCCAGCGGATGGCATCGGCCATGTTGCTCTTGCCCGACCCGTTCGGACCTATCACGGCGTTGACGCCGGGCTCGAACACGAAGCGCGTCTGATCGGCGAACGACTTGAACCCATGGAGCCGCAGCTCCTTGAGCCGGCTCACGTCGCCTCCACGGTGGTGTCGCGATCGTCGCTGAGCTCGGCGAGGGCCGCGCTGGCGGCCTGCTCCTCCGCCCGCTGGCGGCTCGACCCGGCCCCGGAGCCGACGCTGCGACCGTCCAACGAGACTGCCACCTCGAAGTGCTGCTCGTGCGGCGGCCCGCTCGTTCCCGTGACCAGGTAGGCCGGCTTCAGCCCGAGGTGGCGCTGCGTCCATTCCTGGAGCCGTGACTTCGCCGACTTCGGGGGCCCGGCGATCTCCGCCAGTGCCTCGAGGCGGGCGGCGAAGAGGCGAGCGAGAATCCCCTCGGTGTTGTCGTGCCCCTCGCTCAGCGACAGCGCGCCGGCCAGGGCCTCGAAGCAGGCGGCCAGGAGGGAGGGACGGGTCGCGCCACCGGCCTCGGCCTCTCCCCGGCCGAGCAGGAGGAGCCGGTGAAGCCCGAGCGCGAGGGCCATGGATGCCAGCGCGTCCCGGTTCACGAGCGCGGCGCGGCGGGCGGTGAGGAAGCCCTCGTCCTCGTCGGGATATCGCTCGTAGAGCAGGCGGCTGACGGCCAGACCGATGACGGCATCCCCATAGAACTCGAGGCGCTCGTTGTGCCCCGACGCGAGGGCGGGATTCTCGTTGAAGAAGGAGCTGTGGACGAAGGCCTGGCGGATGAGGTCCGGCTCACGCGGGACGATGCCGAGGAGTTCGTGCAGCTCGTCCAGTGCCGGACCGTCCATGGGCGAGTCCGCCTACTGCTGGTGCTCCTCGATGTACTCGACGGCGTCGGAGACCTTCTGGATGCCCTCGGCGTCCTCGTCCGAGATCTCCATGCCGAACTCCTCTTCGAGGCTCATGATGAGCTCGACCAGGTCGAGCGAGTCGGCGTTCAGGTCCTCGACGAACGAGGCAGTCGGCGTGACCTCTTCCTCGTCGACACCGAGCTGCTCGACGATGATCTTCTTGAGGCGTTCGTACGTGGTGCCGTCTGTCACGACTTCAGGTTCCTCCACCCGATGATCTGGAAACGCTTCCTAGCACGCCATTGACGAGGCGTCGCGCAGCGTCGCCGGCGTAGATCCGGGCGAGGGATACGGCGTCGCGCATCGTCTCCCCGCTCGGGGTCGCGGCGGAGTATAGCACCTCGTAGATCGCGCTCCGGAGGATCGCTCGCTCGATGCGGCCGAGCTCGGCGACCGGGATCAGCGGGGCCTCCGTCGCGATGCGGGCATCGAGCTCGACACGGTGCCGGGCGACCCCTTCGACGATCGTCGACGCGTGGGTGCGGATGTCGTCGGGAAGGTCGCGCTCGCCTGCCATCCGAGCGAGCGCCGTCGACGCCTCCCCCGGCCGGAACTCGTCCTCGAACAGGGCGAGCAGCGCGATGCGGCGGGCGAGGAGGCCGGGGGAAGCCGGGCGCGGACGGCGCCGCGAGGTCCCTCGGTCGGTCACGAGCGCTCCCGGTGGAGGCGCGCCGCGATCCGCGAGCGGACGCCGCGGTGCGCCAGGGCCGGATGCTCCCGGGTCCATTGCACGATGAGCTCGGGGACGCGCGCGTGGGCAGACTCCGAGGCGACGCGCAGCGCGTTCTCGATCATGCGCGCCTTCGCCCGCCCGTGGGTGACGATGCTCACCCCCTTGACGCCGAGCAGCGGCGCCCCGCCATACCGTTCGTAGTCGAATCGAGCCTTCATGCGGTCGAAGCCAGGCTTGAGCGCCAGCAGCGCGAGCGGCGCGATCGGTCCCTGCTGGAGGTCTTCGCGGAGCGCCCGGAAGATGAAGCTGGTGATGCCCTCGAAGAACTTGATCACCACGTTGCCGACGAAGCCGTCGCAGACGACCACGTCGGCACGGTGGGCGATCATGTCGTGCGCCTCGACGTTGCCGACGAAGTGGAGGTCGAGCGCCGAGAGCTTGGCATGCGCCTCGCGTGCCAGCTCGTTGCCCTTCTCGACCTCCTCGCCGATGTTGAGCAGGCCGATGCGTGGGTTGTGCACGTGGAGGACGTGCTCGGCGAAGATGGCGCCCATCGCCGCGAACTGGACGAGATTCTCCGGATCGGAATCCACGTTGGCGCCGACGTCGAGCAGCATGACCGGTCCCGTCGCGGTGACGAGATGGGCGGGAAGCGCGGGGCGGTCGATGCCCTCGATGCGTCCGAGGCGGAAGATGGCCGCCGCCATGGTCGCCCCGGTCGATCCGGCGCTGACGACGGCGTCGGCGTCACCGTCGCGCACGAGATCGGTGGCCACCACGATCGACGCCCGCCGCTTCGTGCGCAGTGCCGTGGCCGGATGCTCCCCCATCCCGATCACGTCGGGTGCATCGACCATCTGGATCGTGCCCGGGCGGCCCTTGCCGTAGGCGGCGATCTCGCGCTCGAGGCGCGGAACGTCGCCGACGAGGATCACCTCATCGGCGCTGGATGATGCGTAGTCGATTGCGCCGCGAACGATCTCGCGAGGGGCGTGGTCGCCACCCATCGCGTCGACCGCGATGCGCATCTGGGTTAGCGCTGGCCTTCGACCGGGGCGACCGGCTCGATCGCGACCGCCTCACGGCCGGCGTACCAGCCACAGGTCGGGCACACGTGGTGCGCGCGCTTCAGCTCATGGCAGTGATCGCACTCGACGAGCGGCGGTGCGCTGATGGCGAGGTGCGCGCGGCGCTCACCCTGGCGCGCCTTGGATACTTTTCGCTTGGGGACGCCCACGCGTGACTCCTTGACCGACGGGAAACGGGACGCCGCAGTATAGCCGTAGCGTCATGAACGCGCGAACGGGACGGCCCGTGAACCTAGGACGAGGAGCCGTCGCGATCGGGATCGCGCAGGAGGGCGGCAAGGCCGGCCAGTCGAGGATCGATCTCGTCGCCGCCATGGGCGTGTGGCCCGGCGTCCAGGCGCTCGCCACACTCGACGCACAGGCCGGGACAGTCCGGCCGGCAGAGCGGGTGCATCGGCTCGGTCAGCGCGAGCTCATCGTGGAACACCGTGTCGAGGCCGATCTCGTGGTGCTCGTCGATCCGCAGGGTGCCGGCGTCGGGCTCCTCCTCGGTCACCACCGGCGCGCCGGTCACGAGGTCGACGCTCGGCAGGAACTCCTCGTCGAGCGTCGCGCCCACCTCCTCGACGTACGAATCGGTGCAGCGCGCGCAGGTCCGCCGCAGCGGGGCGCGCACCTCACCACGGACGATGATGCCGCGGTTCGTACGCTGGAGGCGGAGATCGGCGTCGAGCGGGCCGGCCAGCTCCACCTCCGGCCCCAGGTTGACGTAATGATCCCGCAGGCGAAGCGCGCGCGTCGCCCCCGATGGCTCGTGGAGCAGACCCGCGACGTTGAACGAGGTCACGGGCGTGATGCGGTGTGCGCCTGCTCCTCGGGATCGACGACGATCCCTTCCGCCGTCGCACCGTCGCCGCTCGGCGGACGGTGCCGCTCGTCGAGCATGTCGATGCCGCGCTTGATGCTGGTGAGCGCCTTGATGCACTCCCCCTCGAGCCGGATGAGGACGCCGGCGGCGTACTCGTCGGCGCCGCGGCGGACCTCGCGGCCCTCCGCCTGGGCGTGGTCGATGATCTCCGCAGCGCGCTGCTGCGCGGCTCGTACGAGCTCTCGCTCCTCGAGCATCTGGGCGGCCTGCTCCTGGGCTCGGGCGATGACGGCGTCGCCCTCGTCGCGAGCGCGCTCGGTGATCCGGGCCGACTCCTCGGTGATGCGGCGCGCCTGGCGCACCTCGTCCGGCACGGACACGCGCAGCTGATCGATCAGCTCGAGGACGGTGGCCTGGTCGAGCACGACGTTGTTGGTGAGCGGCAGCTTCTTGCCGGTCGCCACCAGCGACTCGAGGCGTTCGACGAGGAAGATGATGTCCGTGGCCCGGGCCCTCCTTGGCCGCGATTATACGCGCGGGTCGGCGGCCACTCGTGCGGCCAGCGCTTCGGCGACGGGCGCGGGAACCATCGGACGGATGTCGCCGCCGAACCGGGCGACCTCCTTCGTCAGCGAGGAGCTGACGTACCCGAACTCGAGGGCGGTCATGAGGAACGTGGTGTCGACCTCGGGCGCGAGCTTGCGGTTCGTGAGCGCCATCTGCAGCTCGGCCTCGAAATCGCTGACCGCGCGCAGGCCGCGCACGATGAATCCGGCACCGTGACGTCGGGCGAACTCGACCGTCAGGCCATCGAAGGCATCGACCGTGACGTGCTCCCCGAGGTCGGCCACCGAGCGCTCGATGAGGGCGACCCGCTCGTCGATGCTGAACAGCGGCGCCTTCCTCGGGTTGTTGAGGACGCCGATGATGAGGCGATCGAACAGCCCCGACGCCCGGCGCGCCACGTCGAGGTGGGCGTTCGTCATCGGGTCGAACGACCCGGGAAAGACCGCGACCCGCGTCATGCGTTCTCCTGCTCCAGGAAGGTGAGCATCGTCTCGCCGAAGCGCCGCTGGCGGATCGGCACCAGGTCCTCGATCGCGGGCACCTCGGTCCGCCAGAAGTGCTTCACGACGACCATCGCCCCCGGCGCCAGGTGCGGCCGCAGGGCGCGAAGCGGCGCCACGATAGCACGCAGCTCGTACGGCGGATCGAGGAATACCAGGTTCCACCGCGTGGCCGGGCGTTCGGCGAGAAAGCGGTCGACCTCGAGGGCATGGACCCGGGCGGCGTCCGCGAGGCGGGTGGCGGCCAGGTTCGCGCGCAGCGCGTCGAGCGGGGGCCGCCCTCGTTCCACGAAGTCGGCGGAGGCGGCGCCGCGCGACAGCGCCTCGATGCCGATCGCGCCGCTGCCGGCGTACAGGTCGAGGACCCGCGCGTCCGGAACCCGGTCGCCGAGGATGGCGAACAGGGTCTCCTTCACACGGTCGGTGATCGGGCGCGTGGATCGGTCGCGCGGCGCGGTCAGCCGCATTCCACCGGCGCTCCCGGCAATGACGCGCATCAGGCGGCATCCCCCTCGTCCTCGATGGCGGCGAAGTCCGCCTGCAGCCGCGCCAGCGCCGGCCGATGGCGCAGCGCGGCGTCATCGGCGACCACCGCATCGGCCAGGATGCGAGCGCGCTCGGCGAGGCGCACGTGGCGAGGCTCGAAGAGCGAGGCGACCCGCAGCGGCGGCAGGCCCGACTGGCGGGTGCCGAGCAGGTTGCCGGCGCCACGCAGCTCGAGGTCGGCCTCCGCGATCGCGAATCCGTCCTGCGAGCCGCGCACCACCTCGAGCCGGCGGATGGCGATCTCGTCGGTCGCGTCCGACAGCAGGATGCAGAAGGACCGATGACCTCCACGCCCGACCCGCCCGCGCAGCTGGTGGAGCTGCGCGAGGCCGAAGCGCTCGGCGTCCTCGATGACCATCACGCTGGCGTTCGGCACGTCGATCCCGACCTCGATGACCGTGGTGGCCACGAGCACGTCGAGTTCGCCGGCCGCGAACGCGGTCATCGTCGCGTCCCGCGTGTCCGCTCGCTGCTGCCCGTGGACGAGGCCGATCCGCAGTCCGGGCAGCCCCGCGGTCAGCCGCTCGAACTCGGCCTCCGCGCTCGCGGCCTGCTGGACCTCGGACTCCGCG
>Ga0214468_1000237_pt1 | contig 17709 bp, 17 predicted proteins | sample RVTome_9_FD_187334 | JGI IMG/M metagenome (GOLD analysis project Ga0214468, IMG submission 187334) | Soil microbial communities from uranium-contaminated site in the Upper Colorado River Basin, Wyoming, United States - RVT155D38 HiSeq ...
CCGTGACCCGCGGTGATCGCATACGTCTGCATCGCTCCGTGGCCCCGTAGCTCGATGGACCCGCGCGGCTCCGCGGTCATCCGGTGCCTGACCTGCAGCCAGGTCGCGTGGCTGACGTGCACCCGGTTCGGGAGGCCGTGAGACTCGAGGCGGCTGGCGATGTTGACGGTATCGCCCCAGAGGTCGAACGCGAACTTGCGGGTGCCGATGACGCCCCCCAGCACGGAACCCGAGTGAATGCCGACGCGAAGCGAGCAGGCGGCGTCCACGCCGGACCCCTGGCGGGCGGCGGCCTCGATCATGGCCATGCCCAGGTCTACCGTGCGGAGGGCGTGATCCTCGAGCGGTAGCGGCAATCCGCCGGCCGCCATATACGCGTCACCCATCGTCTTGATCTTCTCGAGACCGCGCTCGGCCACGAGCTCGTCGAAGGTCTCGAAGAGCCGGCTCAACAGCTCGATGACCTCGGACGGCGCGAGCCGGGCGGCGAGCGGTGTGAAGCCCACGATGTCGGCGAACAGGACGGACACGGAGGGGTACTCGTCGGCGATGGCGACCTCGCCCTCCCTCAGCCGCGCGGAGATCGACGCGGGCAGGACGTTCAACAGCAGCCGGTCCGACTTCTCCTTCTCTCGCTCCAGCGCGCCGGACTGCTCCGCGATCACGAGATCCTGGAAGAAGACACGCCGGCGCGACTGCTCCAGGTTGCGCAGTGCGAGCAACGTCCCCAGCACGGCCGCCACGAGGATGAACCCGTCGACGAGGAGGCTCTCCGGGCCACGGTAGAGCATCGCGGCCAGCAGGAAGCCCGCCGTCACGACCACCGATCGCAGGACGGCGAATACGAAGCGGGTGCGTGAAACGAAGCCGTAGGCGAACAGCAGGATGATCGCGCTCACCCCGTATCCGGGGAGGGCGCCGCCAACCGACGCGAGCCACAGGAGGACAAGTCCGTTGGCTGACGTGAGGACCGAGGCGATGGCGTGCTGGCGGTCGAGGGTGGCTGCACGGGCGGCGACGACGAAGGCGACGGCGCCGACGCCTGACATCAGGAGCGACACCGGCGTAGCCACGGCGACCGGCATGCCGGTTCCCATTGGAATCAGGAACGCCGACATGAACCACATCAGCGCGGAGGTGGCGGTGATGATGCGGAGTCCGGCCAGGCTCTCGGCACCCGCCCGGTGCTGATACGCCCGCTCGAGGCGCGGGTCGAGAAAGCGGAGCGTGACGGGGTGCTCGGTCCCCGCCGGCAGGGGTCCGTCGTCCGTCCCGACCTCCCGCACCGCCGTTGGCTGAGCGGCGGAAGCGCGTCGTCCCGCATGAACCACGAGCGCAGCGGCCCACTCCCGGCTTGCGGTCTGCGGGCTGAGGTTGCTGGCCATATCGACGACTGTGGCCGCCGATCGTCGTGCGGTCATCGGCGCATCCGCCGCCATCGCACTGGCGCAATGACGCGGTTTCCGAGCGGCTACGCTTTGCCGATGACCACCGGCGACCCCCGACTGAACAGCCGCGCGGCTCCGCCACGGTGACGCTCCAGCGATCCGGCGGCGCCTCCGCCTTCTCGTCCTCGGCCGAGGCCTACGCGGCCACGATGGCGCCGGCGCTGCGGCCAATCGCCGCCGAGGTCGTGCGCCGGGCGGCCCCGCGGGCCGGCGAGTCGGTGCTCGACGTGGGGACCGGCACCGGCAACGCCCTCCCCATGCTGGCCGGCGACGGCCGCCGGGTGGTGGGGGTCGACGCCGCCGCCGGCATGCTCGCCCTCGCCGCCGGCGCCGCCCCGGACGTCGAGCTGGTGGAGACCGACTTCCACGACATGCCGTTCGACGACGGGACCTTCGACCTCGTCGTCGCCGTCCACGCGCTCCTCTTCGCGGATGACCGGGTGGCGGCCCTGCGCGAGTGGCGGCGCGTCACGGCCCCTGGCGGCCGGGTGTCGCTGTCGGTGCCCGGCCCGCGATCGGTGGTGCCGGTCTCGGTCCTGGCCCCCGTCTACGACCGCTACGGCATCACCTGGGGCGACGACTACCCGACCGAGGCCGACCTGGCTGGCTGGGCGCGAGAGGCCGGCTGGTCGGCACTCGAGACCGATGCCGATCCCGCGACGGCGATCCCGCTCCGCGACGAGGTGCACTTCCGCACGTGGCTGCGCGTCGGCGCCCGCGGCCGGGCCACCGCCGACTGGGACGACGAGCGGCGCGACGCCTTCACGCGGGACCTGATGGCGGCGGCGCCGCGCGGCGACGACGGCGGGTATCGGCTGCCCTTCGGCTGTCTCTACCTGGTCGCTCGTCGCTGACGCGTCGCGAAACGCGAACCGTACCTGTGGCATGCGACGGAATCGATGGATCCTGGCCGCGGTCGTCATCGGCGCGCTCCTCCTGGCGGGCTGTGCGCCGGACCCGGTGGTGGCGCCGGGTGACGGGACGGAGCCCGCCGTGTCCCCGCCGACGAACGACCGGTACGACTACTGAGCGCGGGGCTCGGGCTCAGCCGGCGTGCTGGAGGCAGGCCCGGGCGAGGTCGAGGAGGGCGGAAATGGCCCGAGGCCCGGCGTCGCTGCCGCTCGAGAGCTCGATCTTCGGGTCCTCGGCGACGAGGCGCCACACGGAGCGGCTCTCGTTCGTGCGCTCGTCGAGCTGGGCATCGCCCTGGAGCCGCAGGCCGCGCACGGACGGCCACCGGTGCAGCTGCCCGCGCAGGATCCAGTCGCCATCCGGGTTCGAGCCGACCGGCTGGTAGCTGTAGTCGAACAGGCCGACGTCGGTCGCCACGTAGATCCGCAGCCGTCCGTTGTCCGGGTTGACGGTCACGTGCGCCGAATACTCGGCGGCGCCCAGCTCGCCGAGCTGGCGCTGGAGCAGCCCGCGCGCTCGGCCGAGGTTGTCCCATTCGCCGATCTTCACGCGGCGAGCATAGCGCCTCGGCGTCGGTACAATCGAACGCATGGCGGTCGGCGCGCGCACCGAGTACGAGACGGTCATCGGCATCGAGGTCCATGCCCAGCTGCGGACCGAGTCGAAGATGTTCTGCGGCTGCCCGACCGCGCCGCCGCCGGACGGCAGCGACGAGCCGAACAGCCGAGTCTGCCCGATCTGCCTGGGCCTGCCCGGCACGTTGCCGGTCATCAACCGGCGCGCAGTCGAGCTCGTGATGCTCACCGGCCTCGCGCTGAACTGCCATGTCGAGACCGATGCGGTCCGCTTCGAGCGCAAGAACTACTTCTACCCCGACCTGCCGAAGGGTTACCAGATCAGCCAGTACGCGCTGCCGCTGACCTCGAGCGGGCGGCTCGTCGTGCCGGTGCCGAGCGAGGGTGGAGAGGTCACCATCAGCATCACCCGGGCGCACCTCGAGGAGGACACGGCGCGCATGCAGCACGCCGGGCGTGGCTACAGCGTGGTGGACTTCAACCGGGCCGGCGTGCCGCTGATGGAGATCGTCACCGAGCCGGACCTGCGCTCGCCGGCCCAGGCACGCGCCTACGGCGAGGCGCTGCGCGAGGTCCTGCGCGCCATCGGCGCCTCGAACGCCGACATGGAGGCCGGCAGCATGCGGATCGAGGGCAACGTCAGCGTCCGCCCGCGGGGCTCCACGACGTTCGGCACGAAGGTCGAGGTCAAGAACCTGAACTCGTTCCGCTCGCTGGAGCGAGCGCTGGAGTACGAGGTCGCGCGCCATGCCGAGGCGCTCGACCGGGGCGAGACCCTCGTCCAGGAGACGCGCGGCTGGGACGAGGAGGCCGGGCGCACGATCGTCCAGCGCTCGAAGGAGGAGGCGAACGACTATCGCTACTTCCCGGAGCCCGACCTGCCGCCGCTCCGCCCCTCCGACGCCTGGGTCGCGGAGCTGCGGGCGCAGCTGCCGGAGCTGCCGGCGCAGCGCCGCGCGCGATACACCGACGAGCTGGGGCTCTCCGCCTACGACGCCGGCGTGCTGACCGCGGACCATGCGCTGGCGGGCTACTTCGACGCGGTGGTCTCGGCCGGCGTGGACCCGAAGAAGGCGGCCAACTGGGTCACCGGCGAGTTCAGCCGCCTGCTGAACCAGCACGCCGCGGCCGGCCTCCGGGCCGATGGCGTCGCGCTCCGGCCCGAGGGACTGGCCGATCTCATCGGCGAGGTCGAGGCCGGGCGGGTGTCGCAGACGAACGCGAAAGCCGTGCTGGCGACGACCTTCGAGACCGGGGAGTCGCCGGTCGCCGTCATCGAGCGCGAGGGAATGGGCCAGGTCTCGGACGCTGCTGCCATCGGCGCCGAGATCGATGCGGTCCTGGCGGAGCATCCGTCGCAGCTGGAGCAGTACCGTGGAGGGAACGAGAAGCTCTTCGGGTTCTTCGTCGGCCAGGTGATGAAGCGGACGGCCGGCCGCGCCGACGCGCGTCTCGTGAACGAGGAGCTTCGTCGCCGCCTCGGCTGACCCGGGACCGCGTCGTGGTCACAACCAACTTGCCCCGAGGGGATACGCTGGTCATCAACGGGCGGACGGAGGTGCCCCAGTGGCTCGAGTGACGGTCGTGAACGACAATTCCGAGTTCCTGCAGCTCATGGACGAGGTGCTCGAGAGCGAGCACTACGACACGACGCCGATCGACGGCGATCGCCCCGACGCGCTGGACCTGGTCCGTGCCTCCGAGCCGGAGCTGCTCATCCTCGACCTGCGCATGGGCCGCGAAGGGCTGCACGGCTGGGACCTCGCCACCGAGATCCGCCGGGATCGGCGCTTCCAGAACCTTCCGGTGCTGCTGTGCAGCGCCGACCTCCAGGCCCTGCGGGAGCTCGAGTCGCAGCTCGAGGGACAGCGCGCGGTCGAGGTCCTGCCGAAGCCGTTCGGCATCGACGAGCTCACCCAGGTCGTCGATCGCCTGCTCTCCACCGCGCCGGACGGCTGATCGCCGAGGTCACCCTTGCCGCCGTCCACCGCGAATCGCCGTGACGGCTACGGACGGGCTCTGCGGCCGCCTGATCCCATCGATCCTCACCGATCTGCACGCGAACCCCTCCGGATACGGAGTGAGTTATCCGTAGTCGGGTCCGTACTGCCCCGGATATCCATGGCCTGCCCGCAGCCATACCGTGAGACCCAAGAAATCGGGCGGACTGTGTCCACCGACCGATCAAGAGGGGATGAGGGATTCATCACATCATGTTTGGAAAGCGGTTCTCACGGGCGCTCGCCGTCACTACGGCTGGAACGCTCATCATGGCCTCGGCGGCCTTCGCCGATACGTTCCAAGTCAACGATCTCGACCTTGTTGAGGGCGTTCGAACGACTCAAGTTACCGTTCCTGCGAGCGGTAGTACGTCGTTCTCGCTTGAATTCCGGCTGCAGGGCGTCGGAGGCGATGGCGGCCCGACCGGCGGTGGGGCGGGCGCATGCAATGTTTCCTCGTCGGCGCCCGGAACAATGGTGTTCGGATCACCGTCGACCCTGCCTGCGGGCGTGGCAGCCACTGCCGGTACCTCTTGGTCGACGTGCGACACACATGACGTAGCGTTCTCTGTCGCTAGCACGGCGCTTCCCGGCACGTATGCCATCACGCCGATAATGACCGGTGGTGTGTCAGGGACGTACGACAATTCGGGGGCAGCCTTCAACCTCATAGTCAGTGCGCCTACCCCTTCCGATGCAGTACCGCCCATTACGACAGCGTCAGTGACGTCGGGTACCCCAGGTAACAACGGGTGGTACACGACCGATGTCACCGTCTCGCTGAGCGCGGCGGACGATACGGGTGGAAGCGGGGTCAAGGAAATCATCTACAGCCTGAGCGGTGCCACTACGCTCGGTTCGACCACGGTCGCCGGTACGAGCACTCTGGTGAACCTCGGTAACGAGGGGACGACGACGATCACCTTCCAGGCACGTGACAACGCGGGCAACCTGGAGACGGCACAGACGCTGGATGTCAAGATCGACAAGACCGCTCCATCGGCTAGCCTGGCAGTCTTCGCCGGAACGGCGGGGACGAACGACTGGTACACGACCGATCTCACCATCCGAACCTCGGGAAGCGACGCCACTAGCGGAATCGCATCCTGCACCGGAGACCAGTTCCAGACGGCGGAGACGACCGGAGCCACGTTCAACGGTGCGTGCACCGATAGCGCGGGCTGGACCACCAACGCGGCTTCGCTGTCAGTGAAGCTCGACAAGACAGGCCCGACGGCGGCCTTGTCCGTGTTCGACGGCACGCTCGGCTTGGGTGGCTGGTACGTCACGGACGTGACCGTACGTACGACGGGCACGGACACGATCAGCAATCCGACGACCTGCTCGGCGGAGCAGACTCTGACCGACGAGGCCACCGGGCAACCCGTCAACGGCAGCTGCACCAACGACGCGGGGCTCACAACCAATGCCGCCCCGCTGACGATCAAGATCGACAAGTCCGGGCCGACCGTCACCCCGGGCAGCGTCACCGACCCGGCATGGCGGAATACTCCGCTGTCGGAGGAGTTCACCGCCTCAGACGACTACTCGGGCCTGAACCTGAGCGCCGGCGCACTGTCAGGTACCAACAAGTTCACTCTGACGGCAGCCGCTGAATCGGCCGATGCGTTTACGCCGACGGTGGTCTCCGGAACCGTGTACGACAACGCCGGCCACGGCACGACGCGCTTCGTCTCGGCGAAGATCGACCTCACGGATCCGACGGTCACGTGTGGATCGACGCCGACGTTCGCGCTGAACCAGAGTGGCGCCACGGTGAGTGCCACGGTGAGTGATGGTCTCTCCGGCCCGGTGAGCGCCTCCGTGAGCGGCGCGGCGAACACCGCGCTCGTGAGTGGAGGGACGGTCGCGCTGACCGGGACGGACGCCGCCGGCAACAGCACGACCGTGAACTGCCCGTACAACGTCGCGAGCGTCATCTTCGGCAAGCCCATCGAGGGCCCGTCGGTGATGAACATCGCGAAGCTCGGTCGAGTCATCCCGGTGAAGGCCACGGTCCTCCTCAACGGCACGGCGATCGGCTCGAGCGACGGGCCGGTCTCGATCGGGGGTCTGGGCAATGTGAACTGCCAAACCGGTGTCACCAGTGACACTGTTGAGGAGTACGCAGCGGCTGGATCGTCCAACTACGGCAACCTCTTCCGCTGGGACTCCACGGAGGGTCGGTGGATGTACAACTACGACACGAGTGCCCTCAAGGGAAACAACTGCTATCGCATCAACGTTCACCTCGGTGGCGCGGCCGACGAGAACGGTAGGGTCACCGGCGGCACGAACATTGGGTACTTCCTGATCAAGGTCGGCAAGTAACCGACGCAGAAGGCAACAGAAGGCCGGCCCGACAAGGGCCGGCCTTCTGCGTTGCCCTTGCGATGTAGTGCAACAATCCGTGCGTGCCAGAGCTGCCCGCTGACCCGGCCGTTGTGGGGGAGCGACGCCTTCGGATCACACTCGGGCTCCTCTTCATCGGCCTGACGGCGATCACCACTATCGTCTTCCTCTCGCCGGCGATCGGCGTCGCGATCGTCGACGAGCGGCTCGACCTCATCATCAACACCGGCGCCACGCTCGGCGCGCTCGCCATCGCGGCCCTGGCCTGGGCCCGATACCGGGTCACGCGGGAGGCCTTCGCCTTCGCCCAGGCCGCGGCCTTTATGACGCTGGGCACCGTGAACGGGCTCGTGCTGATGGCGCTCACGCTCGACCGGGGGCCGGCGCTCGGCTTCTCGCTGGACGATCCGGGACCGATGCCGGTGCTCTCCTTCGTCCTGGCGCGACTCGTCGCTGCCGCGGCGCTGCTCGTCGGCGGCGTCGCGGCGATCCGGCGAACCGAGCTGAAGGCGCGCTGGTCAGTCGTGCTCGTGCTTGCTCCGGCCCTTCTTACCGTCGTGCTCCTGAGCATCCTGCGCCGCATCGACCCGGCGTCCCCGCTCACGCCCGATGCGCTCGAGCATCTCCAGCGCCTGCCGGACCAGCCGCTGGAGCTCGCGACCCTGGCCCCCGGGCTCCTCGCGGTCCAGCTCGGCATCGGCGCCACGTTCCTCGTCGGCGCCTGGTTCGCCTATCGGACGACGATCCGCGACGCCCGACCCGCCGACGCCTACCTGGCCATCGGGCTCATCCTGGCGGCCTTCAGCCAGATCCACTCCGCCCTCAATCCCGGTTCGTACGCCGCCCTCGTGACGACCGGCGACGTGCTGCGCGTGGCCTTCTACGGAGTCATGCTGGCCGGCGTCATCGTGCAGAGCCGATCGGACGTGCGAGGACTGCGGGACGCGAACGCGGAGCTCGTGCTCCTTCGCGAGGCGGAGCTGAAGCGCGTCGTGGCCGAAGAGCGCGCCCGGCTCGCGCGCGAGGTCCACGATGGTCTGGCTCAGGACCTGTGGTACGCGCGGCTCAAGCAGGGCCGGCTGGCGCAGATGGTGACCGGCGAGGAGCAGCGCGCGTTGGCGCAGGACGTGATCGACGCGATCGACAGCGGCATCGCCGACGCGCGGCAGACGGTGATGGCCATGCGCGCCGGAAGTACTGATGCGCCGCTGCTGGATGTCGTGGAACGCTATGTCGAGGACTTCGGCGAGCGGTTCGCGCTGGATGCTCGGTTCGAGCGCGACGGGGAGCCCGCGGGACTGCCCCCGCGGACCCAGGCCGAGCTGCTGCGCATCCTCCAGGAGGCGCTCAACAACGTGCGGAAGCATGCCGACGCGACCGTCGTGAGGGTGACGGCGTCGACACAGGACGGGGGGCTGCAGATCGTGGTGATGGACAACGGGCACGGATTCGAGCCGGACGCGGACACCAGCGGCTACGGTCTGACCGGGATGCGCGAACGTGCTGAGCTCATCGGCGCGCGGCTCGAGGTCACGTCGGAGCCCAGCAATGGCACCTCGGTCCGCGTGACGCTCCCATCCGCCGAGGCCAGCCGATGAGCAGCCCGCTGCGCGTGATGCTGGTCGACGACCACGCGCTGGTCCGATCGGCGGTGCGGGGCGCGCTCGAGGCGCCGGACATCGAGATCGTGGCCGAGGCCTCCAGCGCGGAGGCCGCCTTCGACGAGGCACTCAGGGCGCGCCCGGACGTGATCCTTCTCGACGTCGACATGCCGGGGATGAGCGGCCTGCAGCTCATTCGCGAGCTCCGTCCGCGGTTGCCCGAGGCGAAGATCGTGATGCTGACGGTCAGCGGCGACGATCGAACGGTGCTCGAGGCGATGCGCCTCGGCGCCGCCGGGTACCTGACCAAGGACCTCGGGCCCGAGGCGCTGCAGCGTACGGTCCGTGGGATCCGCAGCGGCGATCTCCCGATGTCACGCCGCATGGCGGCGCGGGCCATGCGCCGGTTCATCGAGGGTGACGTCCACGGGGTCGGCGTCGAGGAGTCGCTGCTCGGAACCCTGAGCAGCCGCGAGCTCGAGGTGCTGGCCCACCTGGCGGACGGCCTGACCGACCGCGAGATCGCCGGTGCGCTCGTGATCTCGCCGCGGACGGTCGAGACGCACGTGGGGAACGTCCTCCGAAAGCTTGGCGTCCGCAACCGGGCCGAGGCGGCCCGCAGCTATCGCGAGGGGCGAGAGGGGGCGTTCTGAGCCTCGACGCGCCCGGTGATCAGACCGGTCTGCTCGGCGCCCAGCTCGAGCGCACGCAGCAGCGTTGCCTCGGACGAGGGCACGACCGCCAGGCGGTGGGGGCGCGACGGGATGACGATCAGGCTCGAGACCGGTGAGAGCCGCACGACGTCGACCGCCTCATCCGAGTGGGCGCGCCCGAGGCCGATCTCGACGCCGAACCCGCCGAGCTGGGTGCCGAAGATGCCCCTCCTGGCCTCGACGGTCATCCGGGTCACCGGGCCCGGCTGCATCGGGTACCTGCGCCGAACGATCAGCGACGCAACGCGCACCTCGCCGGGGAGGACCTCGAGCCGCAGGCTCAGGACGTGCAGCGTCAGCAGGACCACGTAGCCGAGAACCGCGACGCCGGCGAGTGTGACGGCGACGCCGATGGCGCCAGGAGTCTGGAGACCGACGACGATCCCCAGCTCGGCGATCACCAGGCGGATGCCGAGCCAGGCGATGAGCCGGATCGGATGCCGCGCCAGGCCGACCCGGAGGGGAAAGCGTGCGCGGCGCGCGAGCGGCGGCGCCGGTGTCGTGCGGCGCGGGACGTCCAAGCGGCCCGCCGCCAGGTCAGCGCCCTCGGAGGCGCCGGAGCAGGCTGCGAACTCCCGATGGCCGCTGTTCCTGCTCGTGCTCGTGCACGCGGCGCCACGAGAGCTCCTGGCCGACCACGGCGTCGATGCCACGAGGATGGTCGGCCTCGATCGGGATGGTGACGCGCGGAGCCGCGTCCCAGCGTTCCTTCTCGTGGAGGGCCGCCTCGTATGTCTCCTGGGCGATCGCCAGGGCGGCCAGATCGGCCGGCTTGCCGCTCCGGGACGCGCGCATCGCGGCGGTCCAGGCGTCCCGCGCGGCGACGTAGCGCTCGTCCGCCTCCTCGCGCGACCGGGGCCGGTGGAGGCGTCGCTCGGCGATGCCCGGCGACGGGTGCAGATGCCGGAGGGCGACCGGTTCCTCCGTTTCGCTCTTGGCTGGACGGACCCGCGGCTGATCCGTCACTGCCGAAGCCCTCGCAGCGCGGCGGCGATCTCGGTCCGGAGGACGCGCGGCCGATCGAGGTCCACGGACAGGCCCTCGCCGTTGCGCAGCGTGATGAGGATTCGCTCGCCCGCGAGCGCGGTCTCGACGATATCGCTCAGCTGAACGTTCACAGTCACCTGCCCGATGTGGATGAGCCGGTGGGAGGTGAGGTACAGCGTGCCCCCATACCCCAGGGCTCGGTCTCCTGGTGGCCTAAGGATGGCAGAGTAGCGCAAGTCATGGACCACCTCGCCCGGGCCGAGGTGCCGTTTCACCTCGGCGTCGGGCTCTCTCGACCCGAGTGGCTCGTCGCGAAGGCGCTCCCGAGCAGCCAGCGCCTCGCGCTCGTCGGCCTCGGCGCGGGCCGCGGCGGCGGTGGCGTCGCGCAGAGCGGGACCCTCCTCCGTGGAGGCCCCGGTCAGTCTCCCGACCGCGGGCTCCTGGTCTCGCTCTGTGCTCGGCATACGGCCGACGATACGGTCGGGCCGCGCCGTGGGCATCGGGGAATCTACGGACCGGGGTACGGACCCATCGCTCCGTACCGCTCGGATCGGGGTCGTCCCCGGCCTCCGGGTCAGGGCGCGCCCTGACGGCCGATCGGGCCCGGCGTGACACCCTCCGAGCATGCAGGAGCTGACGTTCCGTCCTAGCGTGCCGGTCGTGGCCGAGCTCGTCCGCGAGGCGAGCGCGGGTCGCGAGACGGTGGGCGTCCTGCTGCACGGATCGCGGACGGCGATTGCGCAGCCGGGCCTGGACTACGACGTCATCCGGGTCGTCAGCGATCGTGAGTTCGAACGGAGGCGGCGGTCGGGGACGGTGCGAGGACGGCTGTCCGTGGCGGGGGATCGTTCCGTCGAGGTCGTCCATCAGACGCTGTCGAGCATCGAGCGGCACGCCTCCGAGCCCGGCGCATCGACGGCCGGCTACCTGTACGGCCGCGTGGTGCACGACCCGACCGGGGACGTCGGACGCCTCCTCGACCGCGTGGCCGAGGCCGCCGGCCGGCGCGCGCGGGCATCGGTCCCGTCGGCCTGCGATGCGTACCTCGAGGCCTTCGCCCGCTCGGTGAAGGCGGCCCGCCGCCACGACCAGCTCGGGCAGCGCATGGAGGCCGCGGAGTCGGCACGCGCCCTCGTGCGCGTCCTGTTCGGCCTCGAGGGCCGGTGGCCTCCGCACCTCCACCAGCTGACCGATGAGATGGCGCCCGTGGAGCACGCGCAGGGCTGGCCGGCCGGCTATCTCCGCTTCGCCCTGCTGCAGCTGCTCCGCGATCCGGCTCCCTGGCGGCAGCAGGAGCTAGCGAGGCGGGTGGATCGGCTCCTCACGGCTCGCGGCGTGTCGCACGACTGGGGCGACCGGCTCGAGGCCGTGGCCGCCCCCGCCCGGTCGACGTCTGGCACGCGCACTGCGGTGCATCGACGCATGAGTGACGCGCGGCAGAGCCCGATCCCGCAGGACCGGGTGAACGAGAACGTCGACCAGCGCCAGCGGGCGCACGACTCGAAGCACGACCAGCGCCAGCGGGAGCGCCACCTGGAGAAGCAGCGTCCCGACGACCAGCCCGGCATGCCCGGCGAGCCGACCGGACCCGCCGAGGGCGGCGACTGACTCGAGGCCGATGCAACCGAAGAGCCCGGGACGAACCGTCCCGGGCTCTTCCATCCCTGGTGGGAGGGCGTGATCGGGTCAGCGGCCTCCGCGACCGGAACCGCCGCCACCGGCCCAGGCCGGTCGGCCGCCGCGATCGGCACCCGATGCGTGGACCTTCTGCTGGCCCGGCGCGTTCGCCTTGCCGTGGGCGCGCGCGTCCCCGGACTTGCCGGGTCCTGCGGAGGCGGTGGAGCCGTCCTCGTCGTCTTCCTCCTCCTCGAGCGCCTCGGGATCCTCCTCGTCGGCCTCGGCGTTGCGGCAGGTGAAGCGAGCCGCCTCGCTCACGGCCCAGCCGTGGGTGCCGTTGATGCCGACGGCGGTCTTGTCCTTCGCGACCTCGGATACGCAGGCGCCGTGTGACTCGGACTCGTCCTCGCTCTCGGGCTCGTCCTCCTCGACGACTTCCTCGTCGATCTCCTCGTCCTCATCGGTCTCCCGGCAGAGGTCTCGGGCGGCGTCGCTCACACGCTCCCCGTGGCTGGCGTAGTCGGCGTCCTCGGGGTCGTTCTCGCCGTCCTTGTCGTGGGCGACCTCGGATACGCAGGCGCCGTGCGTGTCGGACTCCTCCTCGACCTGCTCCTCCTCGACCTGCTCCTCGTCGACCTGCTCCTCGTCGAGCTCCTCGACGTCCTCGGACTCCTCCTGCTCTTCCTCCTGCTCCTCTTCCTCCTGCTCTGGCTCGTCGTCGGGAGCCTGCTCGCCGAAGATGAGCTCGTGGACGAAGCCGGCGACCGTTTGGCCGCGCGGACCCTCGTCGTCGGACGGCGGTGCGCCGAAGGCGGCGGAGATGGAGAGCGTGACGAGCAGGATCCCGCCCATCAGCGCCATCCAGGTCGTGCGAAGTCGCTTCATGGCCGATGTGTCCTCCAGGGGCTGGCGACGCCGCGGGCAGCGCGGGGCGCCTTCATGACCGGTGGGCGCGATACCACGCCCGTTGATATCGGTCCGAGCATGGCAGCGCGTCGGCGGCCTGTGGGCGGTACATGCGGCCAACGCGGGGCGGACCTTGGTCCCAGCCGTGCGAGTCGGAACCTCCCGCTTACCGCCCAGCGACGCTATCGGCCAGGTTGGGCCCTCAGCAGCCGTCCACGTGGCCGCCACGTGCACGGGGCGGTCAAATTCAACCACTTTGGAGCCCCGAATCGCCGCAAGGTGGCCGATAGATGCCGCCCACCGCAAGCGGCGGAATCCACCGAATGTGCCCGTCGTCGGGCACGCCCTAGCGCGAGTACCGATGCTTCCGCAGGAGGATCTCGATCGCGTCGCGGTAGCGCGCGCCCGACGCGTGGCGGCGCAGCCAGTCGAGGTACTCGGGGTCGCGCCGCACGACCTCTCCGAGCGTCCAGCCCTCGTATCGTCCGAAGTCGAGCCGGCGGTCGGCGCCGTCCGCGTCCAGGGGACCGCGCCGTGCGCCGTGGGTCGGGTCCTGGCGCGGCGTGGGCGGCGCCGCCCGTCGCTTCTCGGACTCCCAGGCCTGCTGCTTCACCGGGTCGCGGACGATGGCGTAGGCCCAGTTGAGGTCGGTCATCTTGCGCTCGGTGCTCGGATCCATCGGCCCGGCGTCCGGGTGGAGCTTGCGCGCCAGCACCCGGTAGGCGGCCTTGATCACGTCGGGGTCGGCGCCCGGCTGGACCTGGAGGATGCGGTACGGGTCCCGGCGATCGGCCACGGCGGCGGCCCGGTCAGCGGAGCTCGCGCTCGACGACGCGTCGCAGCACGGGGAGCGGCAGGGCGCCCTCACTCAGCACGACGTCGTGGAAGCGGCGGATGTCGAACCGATCGCCCAGACGATCGCGCGCCTCGGCGCGGAGGCGCAGCATCTCGAGCTGGCCGAGCTTGTAGGCGAGGGCCTGGCCGACGTAGGCGATGTATCGGTCCACCTCGTTCTCCACGTTGTTCGGTCCCAGCGCGGTGTGCTCGATCATGAAGTCGATCGCCTGCTGGCGCGTCCAGCCAAGCGCGTGCATGCCGGTGTCCACCACGAGCCGCGAGGCCCGCCAGGCGTCGAAGGAGAGCACCCCGAACCGATCCGTCTCGCTCGACAGCAGCCCCATCTCCTCCGACAGGCGCTCGGTGTACAGGCCCCAGCCCTCGATGTAGGCGGTGCTGCCCTGGAACCGACGAAAGTCGGGCAGGCCGTCGCGCTCCTGCATGATCGCGAGCTGGAGGTGGTGGCCGGGGACCGACTCGTGGAAGGCGAGCGTCTCCGCCTCGTAGCGCGGCCGCGTCTCGGGGGCATAGGTGTTGACGTAGTACTGGCCCGGCCGCGACCCGTCGGCGGACGGCTCCCGGTAGTAGGCGATGGTGGAGTGCTTCTCCTCGTGGGCCGGCATGCGCACCACCTCGCAGCGGGCCTCCGGCAGGCGTCCGAACCACTGGGGCACCGCGGCGGTGGCGCGCTCGAGCGAGCGGACCGCCGTCTCGAACACCTCCTCGCGGGTCGCGAAGTGCAGCGCGGCGTCCTCGCGCAGCGTTCGCAGCGTGTCGGCCAGCGTCTCCGTGCCGAGCAGCCGCCGGCCCAGCTCGATGAACTCGGCGTCGATGCGGTCGATCTCCTCGAGCCCGATGCGGTGCACCTCCTCGGGCCGCAGGTCGAGCGAGGTGTGGGCCCGTGCCAGGTGGGCGTACGCCTCGGCGCCGCCGGGGACGTGCATGATCCCGGGCCGCTCGGCCGGACGGGCGCGCGGCGCGATCTCGTCGAGCAGGATCGCCCGGTACCGCTCGAACGCGGGCCGGATCTCGTGGCCGATGATGTCGAGCAGCTCGTCGCGGATCTCGGGGCGGCCCTCGGCCGGCCGCGCCAGCGACCACTCGGCATCGGGGCGCGCCAGCAGCTCGTCGACCTGCTGCACCACCTTCTCGACGAGCGGCGCCACGCCGACCCGATCCGCCGCGGCGCCCCGGCGCAGGTTGGCGCACGCCTGGTCCAGGAAGTGGGGCATGGCGCGCCAGCGGGCCAGCAGGGCGGCCGCCTCGGCATCGGTTCGGATGGATTGATAGTCGGGGATGTTGAGCAGGTGCGTCTGCGGCCCGTCCATCGGGTCGACGTTGAACGCGTCGAGGTCAGCGTCCAGGAAGGCGTGGTCCGTGCCCAGTGCTTCGCGCAGGGCGGCATGGGTCACCCCGTCGCCGGGGTCGACGGCGCCGAGGCGCTCGCCGAACTCCTCGAGCTGCGCACGCCACTCGGCGTCGGCGGCGGGAGAGCGATCCTCCAGGCGATCGTCGAAGCGCCGGTCGCCGATGGCCGTCGCGGTGGTCGGATGGCGCCGCAGCCAGGCCTCCCAGTAGTCGGCGGCGAGGCGCTCGAGGGCGGTGTCGCTCACGCGACCATCATGCCTGAGCCGATCGCGCCCCGGCGCGGCTCAGCGCGGCATCTGGGTCGTGCGCGGCGCCGGGCCCTCGAGGTCGTCCTTGTCGCGCTCGGGGTCCTCGCCCTCCGGCACGAGCGCGTCGCCGGCCTCGCCCAGGGCGATGTCGTCGTCGGTGATCGGGTTCGGCATCTCGCGCTCCTCGAGCTGCTCGACGCTGTCGGGGGTGCGCTCCTCGCGGGTGCGCTCGCGGTCGGCGTCCATCGGTCGGGTACCTCCTTGCGGGGGATCCGATGTGCAAGCGGCGCGCCGAGAAGCCGTGCGCGGCTACTGGATCGAGCCGAAGAACTCGATGGTGGCCATCATGCGGTCCATGACCGCCTTGTTGAGCTCGTAGTCGCCGCCGTGCTCGTCCGACGTCTCGACCAGCAGGTTCGGGCCCTCCTCGGGCGTCGGACCCAGGTAGATGAGGTAGTGGTACGTGTCGTCGTCCCACTCGGTCCGGCTCGCGCCCTGGCCGCCGACGATCACGTCCTCCTGCGTGACGATGTCCGCGTCGTGGCGTCCCACGTCGCCGGGGAACCAGGTGATCGTGATGGCGATCTCGTCGGGCACCTCGTCCGGGTCCGGCACCGCGTAGAAGGTCGGCGAGAACCACACGCACGCCGGGGTGCGGCCGATCTCGGTGTTCGTCCACCAGTCGTCCGGGAAGGCGAGCGAGTAGTTGTCGCGCTCGTTCGTGCACGTGTCGCGGTCCACGAAGAGGGCGTCGGCCTCCGGATTCGGCAGCACCGCGAAGCCGCCGGGCGGTCCGCTCGTCACGGGGCTCGGGGTCGCCGTCGCTTCCTCGGTCGGCTCGACCGTGGGTTCGGCCGTCGGTTCCTCGGTCGCCGACGGGGTCGGCTCGAGCGTGGGGACCGCAGTCGACTCGTCGGTGGGTGACGGGGACGCATCGGTTCCGCCTGCGCAGGCGGTCAGCAGCAACCCGATGACCAGGATCGGCGGCAGCAGTCGGGGTCGTGACATCGGGTTCCTCGGGTGTGGTTGAGTGCGGTGCGCATCGTAGGCGATGCCCTCCGCGGCGGCCCTAGTACGAAGGGGCCGTGGGTCCTCATGACGGGCCCGGGCGACCGGTTGTGACACGGCTGGCGCGGCATGACCCGCGCGACACACGCGCTCAGCCGGCCGCCATGCCCCGCAGGCGCAGGAACTCCTCGCTCGAGGGAGCGCGTCCGAGGAAGGCGCGAACGAGGTCGTCGGCGTCGCGCGTGCCGTTCGGCTCCAGGATCTCGCGCCGGTACACGGCGCCGACCGCCGGCGACGCCACGCCCTCGCGCACGAATCGCCCGAACATGTCGTCGCCGATCACCTCGGCCCACAGGTAGCCGTAGTAGCCGGCGTCGTAGCCGCCGAGCAGGTGGCCGAAGCCGGACAGCATGAACGTGCCCTCCGGATAGGGCATGCCGGTGACGGCGTAGGCGCGGCGCAGGGCCTCGTCCAGGTCGCCCACCTCCGGCTCCGCGTGCAGGGCGAGGTCGATCCGGCCGTAGAAGGCCTGCATGCCGATGACGATGCCCACGTTCAGCCAGCGCGCGCGCCGCATCTGGTCGACCAGGTCGGCCGGGATCGGCTCGCCCGTGCGCCAGTGACGCGCGAAGCGCTCCAGGACCGATGGCTCCCAGGTCCAGTGCTCCATGATCTGGGACGGCGCCTCCACGAAGTCCCACTCGGTCTCCCCTGCGGAGAAGCGGGCGTGGGACGCGCGGGTCAGGCTCATGTGCAGGATGTGCCCGAACTCGTGGAAGAGGGTCTCCACCTCGCCGTGCTTGAGCAGCGCGGGCCGATCCGCCGAGGGCGGCGTGAAGTTCGCCAGGATGGCGCTGACGGGCGCCACGCGCCGGCCGTCGGCGGCGCGATGCCCGACGACCAGCGGGAAGGCGGCGGCATGGCCGAACTTGCCCTCGCGCGGGTGCAGGTCGGCGTAGAAGTCGGCGATGTGCTCGCCTGTGGCGCGATCGCTGATCTCGTAGAGCCGCACGTCGGGGTGCCAGGCGCGGGCGTCGGGAATCCGGCGGTAGGACAGCCCGAAGACCTCACCGGTCAGCGCGAACATGCCGTCCATCACCGATTCGAGGGGGAAGTAGTCGGCGATCGCGTTCTGGT
>Ga0214468_1000238_pt1 | contig 17681 bp, 12 predicted proteins | sample RVTome_9_FD_187334 | JGI IMG/M metagenome (GOLD analysis project Ga0214468, IMG submission 187334) | Soil microbial communities from uranium-contaminated site in the Upper Colorado River Basin, Wyoming, United States - RVT155D38 HiSeq ...
CCCGGCGACCGGGCTGGTCGACGACCGCTGGCCGACCCGCGACTTCGCGTCGATCGCGGCGACCGGCTTCGGCCTGACCGCGTATCCGATCGGCGTCGAGCGGGGGTGGGTGAGCCGCGACGCGGCGCGAGGGCGGGTGCTGGCGACGCTGCGCTTCCTGATGCAGGCGCCGCAGGGTCCGGAACCGGCGGGGATGGCCGGCCACCAGGGCTTCTTCTACCACTTCCTCGACCCGGCGACGGGCGAGCGGCACGAGACCGTCGAGCTGTCGACGATCGACACCGCCCTGCTCCTGGGCGGGGTGCTCTTCTGCCGCGGCTACTTCGACGGGGACGACCCGCAGGAGGCGGAGATCCGGCGCCTCGCCGGCGAGCTCTACGCCCGGGTCGACTGGACCTGGGCGCAGCCCCGCCCGCCGGCCGTCAACCACGGCTGGAAGCCGGAGGTCGGCCTCCTCGACTACGACTGGCTGGGCTACAACGAGTCGATGCTGCTCTACCTCCTGGCGCTCGGCTCGCCGAGCCATCCGATCGACGAGGCCGGCTGGGCCACCTGGACGAGCCGCTACCGCTGGGCACGCTTCCAGGGCTACGAGTACGTCGCCTTCGCGCCGCTCTTCGGCCACCAGTACAGCCACGTGTGGGTGGATTTCCGGGGGATCCAGGACGACTACATGAGCCGGCGCGGCATCGACTACTTCGAGAACTCGCGACGGGCGACGCTGGCCCAGCGCGCCTGGGCGATCGACAACCCGCGCGGCTGGCTGGGCCTCGGCCCGGACGTCTGGGGGATCACCGCCAGCGACGGCCCGGCCGACCTCGAGCTGCCCTTCCACGGCGAGACCCGGCAGTTCTTCACCTACGCGGGGCGGGGAGTGGGGGCCGACTTCATCCGCGACGACGGCACCATCGCGCCGACCGCGGCCGGCGGCTCGGTCCCCTTCGCCCCGGAGGTCGCCATCCCGGCGCTGGTCGCCATGCGTGAGCGCTGGGGCGAGCATCTCTGGGGGGAGTACGGCTTCCTCGACGCCTTCAACCCGAGCTTCGACTTCGACGTGCCGGTGCGGCACGGCAAGGTGGTGCCGGGCGAGGGCTGGTTCGACACCGACTACCTGGGCATCGACCAGGGCACCATCCTGGCGATGGTCGAGAACCACCGCTCGGGGCTGATCTGGCGGGTCATGCGCCGCGACCCCGACCTGCGCCGCGGCCTCGAGCGGGCCGGGTTCACCGGCGGATGGCTCGACGAGTGAGCCGGCGAGCCCCGGCGCGCCTCGCCGGGACCCTCGCCCCCGGCCGGATCCTCGCCGGCGCCGTGCTCCTCGCCGGCGCCCTGGTCGCCGCGGCCGCCGGCTGCGGCGGCGGCCGCGGCGAGGCGGAGACCGTCGTCCGCTTCTGGGGGCTGGGGCGCGAGGGCGAGGTGGTCCGCGAGCTGGTGCCCGAGTTCGAGCGCCGCCACCCGGGGATCCGGGTCGAGGTCCAGCAGATCCCGTTTACCGCCGCCCACGAGAAGCTCCTCACCGCCTTCGTCGGCCAGGCGACCCCCGACGCCGCCCAGCTCGGCAACACCTGGGTGCCGGAGCTGGTGGCCCTGGGCGCGCTCGCCCCCCTCGACGAGGCGATCGCGGCCTCGGCGGCGATCGACCCGGCGGACTACTTCGCCGGCGTCTGGGACACCAACGTCCTCGACGGCACGGTCTGGGGCCTGCCCTGGTACGTCGACACCCGGCTGCTCTTCTACCGCACCGACCTCGTCGCCGGCGGCCCCTGGCCGCCGCGGAGCTGGGCCGAGTGGCGCCGCGCGATGGAGCGCATCCGCGCCGCCGGCGGCCCGGCCCGCCACGCCATCCTGCTGCCGATCGACGAGTGGCCGCAGCCGGTGATCCTCGCTCTCCAGGCGGGGGCGCCGCTGCTCTCCGGGGACGGCCGGCGGGCGGCCTTCCAGGAGCCCCGCTTCCGCCGCGCGATGGAGTTCTACACCGGCCTCTTCGCCGATGGGCTCGCCGCCCCCCTCGACCAGTCGACGATCTCCAACCTCTACCAGGAGTTCGCCGCCGGCTCCTTCGCGATGATGATCACCGGGCCCTGGAACCTCGGCGAGCTCGAGCGGCGGCTGCCCGCCGAGATGCAGCACCTGTGGGCGACCGCGCCGCTGCCGCCGCCCGAGGCGGGCATGGCGTATCCCGGGGCTTCGCTCGCCGGCGGCTCCAGTCTCGTGGTCTTCCGCCGGGCGCGCTCCCCGGCGGCGGCGTGGCTCTGGCTCGAGTACCTGTCGCGGCCGGAGCAGCAGGCGCGATTCCTCGAGCTGTCCGGCAACCTGCCGGCGCGGCGCTCGGTGTGGGAGGCCGGCGGGCTCGCCGAGGACCCCCGGACCGCGGCCTTCATGGCCCAGCTCGAGCACGCGGTGCCGACCCCCAAGGTGCCCGAGTGGGAGCGCATCGCCACCCGCATCGCCCAGGCGGGCGAGCAGGTGGCGCGCGGCGCCCGCAGCCTCGACGCGGCGCTGGCCGGGCTCGACGCCGACGTCGACCGGATGCTCGAGAAGCGGCGCTGGATGCTCGACCGCGAGGCGGAAGCGGCCGCCGATCGCGCGGCCGAGCGGTCGGAGGGGGCCGAGCGGTCGGACGGGGCCGAGCGATGACCGCTGTTCCGGCCGCCGCCCGCCGCGAGCGCTCGGAGGCGCGGGCCGCCTGGGGGTTCCTCGCCCCGGCGCTGGCGGCGATCGGCCTCTTCTTCGCCATCCCGCTCGCCGGCGCCCTGCTGCTGTCGCTGACCGACTTCGACATCTACGCCGTCGCCGACCTCGGCAACGCCCGCTTCGTCGGGCTGCGCAACTACCTGCGCCTGGTCGCCGACCCGCTCTTCTGGACGGTGCTCCGCAACACCCTGGTGTTCGTCGTCCTGGGGGTGCCGCTGACCCTGATCGCGGCCCTCGGCGGCGCACTGATGGTCCACTCGAGCCTGGCGCGCCTCCCCGGGCTCTACCGCACGGTCTTCTTCGCCCCGGTGGTCACCACCCTGGTCGCCGTGGCCGTCGTCTGGCGCTACCTCTACCACCCCCGCTTCGGGCTGATCAACCACGGCCTCGGGCTGGTCGGCATCGGGCCGATCGATTGGCTGGGCGAGCCCGGGTGGGCGATGGTGGCGATCACCCTGCTCGCCGTCTGGCGGACCTTCGGCTACGGCCTGGTGATCTTCGTCGTCGGCCTCGAGACGGTCCCCGAGTCGCTCTACGAGGCGGCCTCGCTCGACGGCGCGGGCCGCTGGCAGAAGCTGCGCGACATCACCCTGCCGCAGCTCAAGCCGACGGCGCTCTTCGTCGCCGTCCTGGTGACGGTGCAGGTCTTCCAGATCTTCGCCGAGCCCTACGTGATGACCCGCGGCGGGCCGCTCCACGCCACCACCTCGATCACGCTGCTGATGTACGAGCAGGGCTTCCGCTGGTGGAACATGGGCCAGGCGGCGGCGATCGCCTTCGTGCTCTTCGCCCTGATCCTGGTGACGACGGGCCTGCAGGTGGCGCTGCGCCGGTGGGGGAGCGGCAGGTGAGACGGCGGCGGTCGAGACGGAGCTGCGCGTGAGGCGGACGGCGCCCGTCCTCGCCCTGAACGCCGCCCTGGCGTTTCTCGCCCTGCTGACCGTGGCGCCGATCCTGTGGATGGTCTCGGCCTCGTTGATGGCCAGCGGCGAGGCGGCGTCGCTGCCGTTGCGGCTGCTGCCGGCGGCGGCGCCGAGCCTCGAGCACTACCGGGTGCTCTTCGCCCGCCTCGACTTCGCCCGCGCCCTCGGCAACTCGCTCTTCCTCGCCGTCGCCATCACCGGCGTCTCGCTGCTCGCCAACTCGATGGCCGGCTACGCCTTCGCCAAGCTGCGCTTCCGCGGCCGCGACCGGCTCTTCGCCCTGCTCGTCGCCACCCTGATCGTGCCGCCCCAGGTCACCGTTCTGCCGCTCTTCCTGGAGCTGCGCGTCCTCGGCCTGGTCAACACCTTCACCGGGGTGATCGTGGCCGGGATCGCCACCGTGTTCGGCATCTTCCTGGTGCGGCAGTTCGCCCTCGGCATCCCCGACGATCTCCTCGACGCGGCGCGCATCGACGGCGCCTCGGAGCTGCGGATCTACTGGACGATCGTGCTGCCGCTGCTGCGCCCGATCCTTCTCACCCTCGGGGTGTTCACCTTCCTCGCCGCCTGGAACGACTTCATGTGGCCGCTGATCGTGCTGACCGACGAGAGCAAGTACACCCTGCCGGTGGCGGTCGCCAACCTTTCGGGCGAGCACGTGCAGGACACCGAGCTGATGATGGCCGCGGCGGTGGTCACCGTGGCGCCGGCGCTGCTGCTGTTCCTCGCGCTCCAGCGCTACTACGTGCGGGGCATCCTGATGGGCGGGGTGAAAGGGTGAGGGGGTGACGGGGGTGAGGGGGGTGGGTGGAGATGCGGGCGTTCTGGCGGCGCTGGCGGCGCTGCTCGCGTTGGCGGCGCTGCCGGCGGCCGCGGCCGGCGAGGAGACGATCCGCATCCCTCTCGACCCGGCCGCCTGGGAGGCGGTGCCGGCGGACGGCGTGGAGCTGGCTCTGGCCGCCGTCGCCGGGCCGGCGGGGCGCCCGGCGCTCGGGCTCGATTTCGACTTCGGTGGCCGCGGCGGCTGGGCGGCGGTGCGCCACCCGGTCGACCTGGTGCTGCCGGCGAGCTACGAGATCCGCTTCACGCTGCGCGGCGAGGGGACGGCGAACCATCTCGAGCTCAAGCTGGTCGACCCCTCGGGCGACAACGTCTGGTGGCACGTCGAGCGCGACCTGGAATGGCCGGCGGAGTGGGTGCCGGTGCGCATCCCGCAGCGGCGGATCGTTTTCGCCTGGGGGCCGCTCGGCGGGGGAGAGCCGGGGCGCCTCGGGGCGATCGAGATCGCGGTGACGGCGGGCGGCGGCGGGCGGGGCTCGATCGCCATCGCGGACCTGGCGGTGGTGCCGGTCGAGCCGCTGCGTCCGCCGGACGGGCCGCCGCGGGCGACGGCGACGAGTGCTGCGCCAGGGCACCCCGCGGCGGCCGCTCTCGACGGTGATCGGGGAACCGCCTGGCGGCCGGCGGAGAGCGTCGAGGGGGCGGCGGAGCTGACCGTCGACCTCCGCGGCCGCATCGAGCTCGGCGGCCTGTCGCTCGTCTGGGAGGCGGGGCGCTCGCCGGAACGATTCGGTGTCGAGCTGTCCGCCGACGGCGAGGCCTGGGAGCCGGCGCGCGAGGTCGAGAGCGCCGGAGCTCCCGAGAGCCACCTGCGGCTTCCCGAGACCGAAGCCAGCCTCCTCCGCCTTCGCTTCGACACCGACGCCTGTCCCGCCGGCTGCGGCCTCGCCGAGCTGGTCGTCCGGCCGATCGACTTCGGCGAGTCGCCGAACGCCTTCTTCGGCGCCCTGGCGCGCGAAGCGCCGCGCGGCGCCTACCCGCGCGGCTTCTCCGGCGAGGCGGTCTACTGGACGGTCGTCGGGCTCCCCGGCGACCCGGCGGAGGCGCTGTTCTCGGAGGACGGGGCGCTCGAGGTCGGGGAGAAGGGGTTCTCGCTCGAGCCGTTTCTCTTCCTCGAACGGGAGGGCGAGCGGGGGCTGTGGAGCTGGGCCGACGTCGAGGCCGAGCAGTCGCTCGACGAGGGCGATCTGCCGCTGCCGACCGTCACCTGGCGGCTACCCGGCGCGCGGCTGGAGGCGCTGGTCCTGGCGGTCGCCGCTCCCGGCCCCGCGGCCTCACACTCGACGCTGCTGGCGCGGTACCGGGTGGTCAACGAAGGCGCCGAGCGGTTGCGCGGCCGCCTCTTCGTCGCCGCGCGACCCTTCCAGGTCCATCCGCCCCACCAGTTCCTCGACGCAGCCGGGGGAGTGGCGCCGATCGGGTCGGTGGCCTGCCTCGTTGACGGCCTGCGGGTGGCGGGGGAGCGGCGGCTGTGGACCAGCCGGCCGGCGGACGGCTGCGGTGCGATCGCGTTCGACCGCGGGCGGCTGACCGACGCCCTCGCCGGCGGTGGGCTGCCCGCCGCTGCCGAGATCGACGATCCGGTCGGCGCCGCCTCCGCCGCCCTCGCCTGGGAGCTCGACCTGGCGCCCGCCGGCAGCGCCGAGGTGGTGGTCGCCGTGCCGCTGTCACCGGAGGCGGCGGAGCACGCCGCCTCCCTCGCGGCGGGCGGCCCGCAGGGCTTCGCGGGCACGCTGGTCGACGTCCGGCGCTTCTGGCAGGCGACTCTCGGCCCGCTCGAGCTCGACCTTCCCCCCGAGGCCGAGCCCCTGGTGCGCACCATGCGCTCGAGCCTGGCCTGGATCCTGATCCACCAGGACGGCCCGGCGATCCAGCCCGGCTCGCGGGCCTACGCCCGCTCCTGGATCCGCGACGGCGCGCTGACCGGAGCGGCGCTGCTGCGGCTCGGGCATGTGGGCGCCGCCCAGCAATTCGCCGAGTGGTTCGCCGGCTTCCAGTACCCGGACGGCAAGGTGCCCTGCTGCGTCGACCGCCGCGGCGCCGACCCGGTTCCCGAGCACGACAGCCACGGCGAGCTCGTCCACCTGATCGCCGAGGTCCACCGCTTCACCGGCGACGGCGCCTTCGCCGAGCGGATGTTCCCCCACGTGGAGGCCGCGGTCGATCACATCGAGGCGCTGCGCCAGGAGCGCCGCACGCCGGCGTACCGCGAGGGCGAGCGGCTCGCCTTCTTCGGCCTGCTGCCGGAGTCGATCAGCCACGAGGGCTACGCGGCGAAGCCGGTGCACTCCTACTGGGACGACACCTTCGCGTACCGCGGGCTCGACGACGCGGCCGAGCTGGCGCAGGCGCTGGGGCGACCGGAGCTCGCCGCCGAGTGGGCGCGGCGCCGCGACGAATTCCGCGCCGACCTCCTCGCCTCGATCGAGCGGGTGCGGGCGCGGGACGACCTCGCCTACGTGCCGGCGAGCGCCGACCTCGGCGACTTCGACTCCACCTCGACGACCACCCTCCTCGATCCTGGCGGGCTCGGGCCCTACCTGCAGGCCGAGGCGCTCGAGGCGACCTTCGAACGCTTCTGGCGGCAGATCGAGGCCCGACGCGCCGGCGCCACCGATTGGGAGGCCTACACCCCTTACGAGATCCGCCACGTCGGGGCGTTCGTCCGGCTCGGCGGGCGCTGGAAGGCGCGCGCCCACCAGTTGCTCGACCTCTACCTCGCCGACCGGCGGCCGCTCGCCTGGAACGGCTGGCCGGAGGTCGTCAGCCGCGACCCTCGGGAGCCGCGCTTCCTCGGCGACCTGCCGCACGGCTGGGTGGCCTCCGATCTCGTCCGTTCGCTGCTCGACCTCTTCGCCTACGAGGACCGGGACGCCCGCGCCCTGGTGCTGGCGGCGGGGGTGCCGGAGCGCTGGCTGGCGCGACCCGAGGGGATCGCTCTCCGTCGCCTCGGCACTCCCTGGGGGAGCCTGACCTACCGGCTGGAGCGGCGTGCCGAGGAGGCGGGCGGGGGAGTCCGCTATCGCCTCGGCGCGGTTCCGGGAGGAGGCGTCGAAGCGGCGCCGCACTTCGACAGGCCGCTCGAGCCGCCGCCCGGCGGCCTCGTCTTCACCTGGCCGCTCGCAGGTCCCGTGGGCGGGGCGCTCGTCGACGGCCGGCCGGTCGTGGTCGGGAGGGATGGCCGGTTGGTGGTCCAGGGCGTGCCGGCGACGGTCGAGTTGCTGCCGGCGGCGGACGCGAGGACGGAACGATGAACGGCCGCTACGGCCATTTCGCGGCGGGCGGCGCCGAGTACGTGATCACCGACCCCCGCACCCCGCGGCCGTGGGTCAACGTCATCGCCAACCCGCGGGTCGGCCTGGTCGTCTCGCAGACCGGCAGCGGCCTCTCCTGGATCGACAACTCCCAGCTCGCGGTGGTCACCCGCTGGCGCCAGGACCTGGCCGACGACGCCTCCGGCCGCTTCCTCTACCTCTGGGACCGCGACGACGACGCCCTCTGGTCGCTCGCCCCCGCCCCTTGCTGGCCGGCCTACGACCGCTTCGCCTGCCGCCACGGCCTGGGCTCCACCGCCTTCGAGAGCGAGCACCGCGGCGTGCGGGCCTCCTGGACCCTGTCGGTCCACGAGAGCGAGACGGTCGAGCTCTGGCGGGTCCGCCTGGAGGATCTCTCCGGCCGGCCGCGCCGCCTCGCCCTGGTCGCCTACCTCGAGTGGAACTGCGGTGTCGCCCCGGCCCCCCGGCGGGAGTTCCAGAAGCTGTTCCTGGAGACCGGCTTCGCGTCGATTCCCGGCGCCGGCCCCGGGCCGGCCCGCGGCGTCGTGACCGCCGGCAGCCACATGTGGGACGTCGGCGGTGGGCGCTGGGGCCACTGGAACCGCGACTTCCCCTACTGGAGCGCCTTCGCCGCAGCCCAGGGCGTCACCGCCGCCGAGGGCGACAAGGCGGCCTTCCTCGGCCGCGGCGAGAGCTGGCGGCGGCCGGCGGCGTTGCGGCCCGGCGCGCGCTGGGAGGGGGCCTTCGGCCGCCACGGCGATCCGGTGGGCGTTCTGCGCTCGGACCTCGAGCTCGCCGGCGGCGGCGCCTTCGAGGGCGGCTTCGCGCTGGCCACGGCGGCCGGCCGCCCCGAGGCCGCGGCGCTCGCCCTCCGCTTCGCCGAGCCGGCGGCGATGGACGGCTCCCTCGGCGGGGCGCGGGAGGGTTGGCGCCGCCGCCTGGCGGAGCACCGGGTCGAGATCCCGTCGCCCACCCTCGAGCCGCTCCTCAACGACTGGCTGCGTTACCAGGCGATCTCGGCGCGCCTGTGGGGCCGCGCCGGCTACTACCAGCAGAGCGGCGCCTACGGCTTCCGCGACCAGCTCCAGGACTCCCAGCTCTGGCTGACCCTCGACCCCGAGCGCTGCCGCGAGCAGCTCCGGCTCCACGCCGGCCAGCAGTTCGCCGACGGCTCGGTCCATCACTGGTGGCACCCCCTGACCGAGCAGGGGCACGTCACGAGGATGAGCGACGACCTCCTCTGGCTCGCCTTCGTCACCGCCAACTACCTCAAGGAGACCGGCGACCTGCGGGTCCTCGACGATCCGGCCCCCTACCTCGACGACCCCGTGCCCCGGCCGCTCCTCGACCACGTCGAGCGCGCCTTCGCCCGCGCCTTCGAGCGCACCGGGCCGCGCGGGCTGCCGTACATCGGCGGCGGCGACTGGAACGACGGCCTCTCGGCCCTGGGGCTCGAGGAGCGCGGCGAATCGGTGTGGCTGGCTCAGTTCCTGGCCGGCCTCTGCGCCGACTGGAGCGAGGTCCATCGCCGCCTGGGCGACGACGAGCGGGCCGGCGAGCTCCTCGCGCGCCGGACGTCGCTGGTGGCAGCGGTGAACGAGCACGCCTGGGACGGCGCCTGGTACCGGCGCGCCACCCGCGACGACGGTTCCTGGATCGGCGCCGCCGAGAACCGTTTCGGCCGCATCTTCCTCAATCCCCAGACCTGGGCGATCCTCGCCGACGCGGCGCCGCCGGAGCGGGCCGCGCGGTGCCTGGCCTCCGTCGAGGAGCACCTGGTGACCGATGCCGGCGCCCTCCTCCTCGCTCCGGCCTGGGAGGAGCCGGACGAGACCGTCGGCTACATCACCCGCTACGCCCCGGGCCTGCGCGAGAACGGTGGCGTCTACACCCATGCCGCGGTGTGGGCGATCGCGGCGGCGGCCAAGCTCGGCCACGCCGCCCTCGTCGGCCGCCTGCTCGCCGCGATCGACCCGACGACCAAGGACCCGGACCGCTTCTGGGCCGAGCCCTACGTCCTGCCCGGCAACGTCGACGGCCCGGCGTCGCCCCACCACGGCCGCGGCGGCTGGACCTGGTACACCGGCTCGGCCGCCTGGCTGCCGCGGGTGGTCTCCGAGTGGGTGCTCGGTGTCCGCCCGACCTGGGACGGCCTCCTCCTCGACCCCTGCCTCCCCCCCGGCTGGGACCGCGCCCGCATGCGCCGCCCCTGGCGCGGCGCGAGCCTCGACGTCGCCATGGAGCGCGACGCCGGGATGGCGCCCGGCGAGGTCGCGGTGGAGCTCGACGGGCGGCCGGTCGCGGGCAACCTCCTGCCGCCGCTGCCGGGCGGCGGCGAGGTGAAGGTTCGAGTCCGCTGTGGTTGACGGTCGGCCGGCTCGGAGGCCGGCCGCTACGGCGTTCCAACGAAGGGTTCAGTCGTCGATCGCCGCGCCGTGCGAGCGAATGACCTCGGCGTAGAAGCGGGCGCTCGCCTTGGGGGTGCGCTGCTGGGTCGCGAAGTCGACGTGGACGATGCCGAAGCGCTTCGAGGTGCCGTGGGCCCACTCGAAGTTGTCGAGGAGCGACCAGGCGAAGTAGCCGCGCACGTCGGCGCCGGCGGCGATGGCGCCGGCCAGGGCGCGCAGGTGGTCGCGGAGGTAGGCGACGCGCAGGGGGTCGTCGACCCCGCCCGGCGGCGCCGTCTCGGGGTCGGCGAAGGCGGCGCCGTTCTCGGTGACGTAGAGGGGAACGGAAGGGTAGTCGCCGGCCACCCGGCGCAGCGTCTCCTCCAGCCCCGGCGGATAGACCTCCCAGTCGAGCTCGGTGTGGAGCCGGCCCGCCTGGGGGACCGGCGCCGCCCCGGCCCAGGCGGTCGGATCGTGGCGCACCACCGAGCGGGTGTAGTAGTTGATCCCCAGCCAGTCGATCGGCTCCGCGAGGCCCGGCGCCTCGGCCTCGAAATCCGGGCTCCAGGCCTCGCCGTAGATGCCGGCGAGCTCCTCCGGGTAGCTGCCGAGCAGGAGCGGCTCGAGGAAGTGGCGGTTCATGTAGGCGTCGGCGCGCGTCGCGGCGTCGCGGTCGGCCGGCCGGTCGCTCGCCGGGTGCTTGGGCTCGATGTTGACCACCACGCCGATGCCACCGCCCGCGGCTGCCGCTGCCGGCGCCGTCGCGCGGTACGCCTCGACCCCGAAGGCGTGTGCCCGCAGCAGGTTGTGGGCGGCGCGGGCCGCCTCGGCGGCCGATGCGTGGCCCGGGGCATGGACACCGTGGAGGTAGCCGCCGTCGGTGACCACCCAGGGCTCGTTGAGGGTCGCCCACAGCGGGACGTCGGGGAGTGCCCGGAAGCAGATCTCGGCGTAGTCGGCGAAGCGGCCGGCGCTGTCCGGGTCGACCCAGCCGCCGCGGTCGTCGAGGGCCGCCGGAAGGTCCCAGTGGTAGAGGGTGGCGGACGGCGTGATCCCGGCGGCGAGGAGCGCCTCGACCAGTCGCCGGTAGAAGTCGAGCCCGGCCTGGTTCGGCCGGCCGCGGCCCGGCGGCAGCACCCGCGACCAGGAGATCGAGAAACGGTAGGCGGTGAGACCGAGCCGGCGCATCAGGGCGACGTCGTCCGGCCAGCGGCGGTAGTGGTCGCAGGCGACGTCGCCGGTGGCGCCGTCGGCGATCCGCCCCGCTTGGTGGCTGAAGCGATGCCAGTTGCTGGCGCCGGCGCCGTCGGCGAGCGGCGAGCCCTCGACCTGGTAGGCGGAGGTGGCGGCGCCCCACAGGAAGCCGGGCGGGAAGCCGGTGCCCGTCCTCCCGGGCGCCGGCGGGCTCACGCCGGCGTCCGGCCGTCGTCGAGCCTCGCCTGGCTGGCGGCGTCGAACAGGTGCAGGGCCTCGGGGTCGAGCGTGAGCTCGATCGAGGAGCCGAGCTCGGGGACGCTCTCCGGCCCGAGCTTGGCGATCACCGTCTGCTTCCCGTGGCGGGCGTGAACCACCACCTCCGAGCCGAGCGGCTCGGCGAGCGCCACCTCGGCCCTCAGCCGGGCGCCCTCCGAGGAGCCGCCGGCGGCCTCCGCCAACCCCTCCGGCCGGATGCCGGCGACCAGCTCGCGGCCGTCCTGGCCGCCCAGGGCCTGGCGCGCGGCCCGCGGCACCGGCAGCTCGAAGCCGGCGCCGGTGAGCAGCGTGCCGTCGCCGCCGACCCGCACCGGCAGCAGGTTCATCGGCGGGCTGCCGACGAAGCCGGCGACGAACAGGTTGGCCGGCTGCCGGTAGACCTCGAGCGGCGTCCCCACCTGCTGCAGCCGGCCGTCCCGCATCACCGCGATCCGCTGGCCCATGGTCATCGCCTCGACCTGGTCGTGGGTGACGTACAGTGCGGTCGTCGCCAGGCGCTTCTGGATCTGCGCGATCTCGGCGCGCATCTGCATCCGGAACCTGGCGTCGAGGTTCGACAGCGGCTCGTCGAAGAGGAACACCTGGGGCTTCCTGACGATCGCCCGGCCGACGGCCACCCGCTGGCGCTGGCCGCCCGAGAGCTCCTTGGGCTTGCGGTCGAGCAACGCGCCGAGGTCGAGGATCTCCGCCGCCTCGGTGACCAGGCGGGCACGCTCGGGGCGCCCCACCCGGCGCATCCGCAGGCCGTACTCGAGGTTCTCCCGCACCGACATGTGGGGGTAGAGGGCGTAGCTCTGGAACACCATCGCGATGTCGCGGGCCTTCGGCGGCAGGTCGTTGACCACCCGGCCGCCGATCGCGACGGTGCCCGCGCTCGCCGCCTCGAGCCCGGCGACCATCCGCAACACCGTCGACTTGCCGCACCCCGAGGGCCCGACGAGGACCATGAGCTCGCGGTCCTCGACGGTCAGGTCGACGGCGTCGACGACGGTCGTGTTCCCGAAGCGCTTGGTCAGCCCGGAGAGGACGATGTCGGCCATGGTCCCGTCATTCTCCCACCTTCCGGAGCCGGCGGCGGCCGGTCGACGAACCCCGAGCACGGCGAGAACCTCTGGACCGTCTCCGAGCGCGAGACCGGCGTCACCTTCGACGTCGCCGCCAGGGCCCAGGCCGCCCGCTGAGCGGCACCGTTCGGCGCCGCGAACCGCCCGCTCGCGCTATCTGGACCCGTCGAAGTACGCCTGGTACTTCGGCCAGCTGTAGACGGCGATCCGACGCCCCATCGCGAGGCCCTCGTCGTTGTCGGCCCGGATGTGGTACCCGCCCCACAACCGGGACATCGCCGCCATCTCCGCGGTCGCGGTCCACGTCGGCATCCCGATTCGAATCTCCTTCGTGTCCGGGGCGTCTTCGGCGGGCTTTCCATCGACGGCCTGCATCTGCGCCGGAGTGAACGCCCCTTCGCCGGTGAGATCACCGACCTGCATGATCTCGACGGCTTCGAAGCGATCGGTACCCGAGATCAGCTCGAGCAGCTTCGATGCCGCGCCGCTCGCGGTCGCATGACCCGACGTGTACCCCGGGAAAGGCGGCGTCGGGAAGATTGCCGGCGAATACGGATGCCATCGCTCCGCGGGAACGTCGCCGACTCCCTGCCCCGGACCCCTCCACGCGCGCAGCGTCTTTCCGGGATAGAGCCAACGCGCCCACCAATAGGGCCGGCCCGTGTCGTAGTGCCGCTTGCTGTCCCAGCAGGCGATGAACGCGTCCATCACGACGTTGCTGACCGCGAAGAACAGCTTGACGTCGTCGTCGAGCCCGTAGCCGTCGCGCCGCGAAAGGTCCTGGGCGAACTGGAGCCAATGGCCGGACTGCCCCGTGGATCGCGGTCCTTCCCTCATGAACTCGACGATCGCCTTCTGCTCGAGCGTCAACTCGCCGTTGACCGCGATGACTTCCGCGACCTCGTCCTTGAAACGCCTGGAACCCCAGGCGGGCGGCTCGGGCGCGCGGAACTGATCGCTCCGCTCGAGTGCGAACGGCTTCACGCGATACCACTGCGCGGTCAGGAATCCGGGCCGCGTCTCACCGCCCTTGCCGTCCGAGGCCGGGATCGGCATCCAGTGGAGCGGATCGACGACGTGATCCGGCGAGTTCCTCGGCCGGTAATACGTATAGTCCGCGTAGGGCGAACCGTCCCCGCCGATCTCGTCGCCGAGCTGGTTCGCCCCGTCGTGGCGCCGGTGCTCGATCAGCGCGGCGGCGGCGACGTTCCCCACGCCTTCGGGCGTCTCGACGTCGATCGATGTTTCGTCGGGGTCGTAGCCCTGGCGCCGCATCGCGCTGCGAATCCACTTTTCGTCCTCGGGATACACGAAGAGGAGGGCGCGATATGCGGCGTGGGCGATCGCCTGCTCCTTGTTCGCACGGGTGCGCTCGGCGGCGGGGCGCCGAAGGTCTCCGCCGAGCCTCGTCCCCACGGCCTTTTCGTCATACGCGGCCCACGCGTCGTACATCGCCGTGAGCACGATGGCCATCGTCCGCGAGAGGATCGTCGGACGAGGCTCATAGCGAACGGCATCCCGCCCCGAGGCTTCGAGGAGAACGTCGACCCATCGGTAGGCCGCCGAGGGATCGGGGTGCTCCGCCTTGTGGATCACAGCGCCCTCGTGGGCCGGTACGGACGTCGCGTCTGCGACGCCCGGCGCCGCAGCGAACGCCATTCCCGTCGCCAGCGCCAGGGCGGCGCCCTTCCGTGGTCGGCTCGTCTTCGTCATTTGGCACCTCCTCGACGCCGTCGCGGCGCAAACACTGGAGAATACCGGTGATCGCGAGTGCGATCAATGCGCGGCACGATCCGCGTTTGGGAGACGGAACCGACATGGTACTCCCCTGGCCCGTCTGTGGGTCATCAAACGCCCTGGGAGATCGTCCACGACAAGGACCCGACGATGCCCAAGGACATCGCGGGTCTTCCCCGTCGTCCTTCTCGACCGCTACCTCTCTCGACGAGCTGCCTCAGGGGGGTACCATGTGGTTCCGCATCCCTGCGCGGTGTTCTCAGACCGCTTCCGGAGCTCCCCGCGCTCCCGCCGCCAGCCGGCCCTGCATCCGCCGCGCGTCCGCCGCGAAGCTGCGCGAGGCGAGGAAGACGAACACCGCCGTCAGCAGCAGGGAGACCGGGATGAGGAACATCGCGTCGTGGAGGCCGACGGCGCGGAAGGCGTCGGTCATCTCGGTGGCGCCCGCGGCAGCCATCGCCGAGCGGGCCAGGGCGTCCGAGAGGCCGCCGACGACGACCGGGCCGAAGGCGCCGCCCAGCAGGTACATGCCGGCGAAGTAGAGCGCCACGGCGGTGGCGCGCAGGCGCGGCTCGACGACGTCCTGGATCGCCGGGTAGACGCTGGTGTAGTAGCTGTACTGGGCCAGCCAGCCGAGGCCGAAGAGGGCGGCGAACAGCGCCACCGACCCGCGCCCCGAGGCGAGCGCCGCGGCGGTGGCGAGCGCGGCCACCACCAGGCTGCCGGCGCCGAAGACCAGCCGGCCGCGCTCGGAGCGCTGGTACACCTTGTCGGCCACCCAGCCGCCGGCGGTCAGGCCGACCAGCCCGGTCACGCCGACGATGAACCCGGTCGTCACCGCCGCCGCGGTGAGCTCGAGGCCGAAGTAGCGCTGGATCATCGGCACCAGGAAGCCGTTGCCGGCGTAGGCCGCGAAGTTGACGGCGACGCCGGAGAGGATGATCCAGGCGATCGTGCGGGTGCGCAGGACAGTGCGGACCGGACCGGCCGCCGGCGCCTCGCCGCCGGCCGCCGCCGCCGACCCCGCCGACCCCTCCGCCGTCCCCACCGCCCCCGCCCCCGCGCCGCGCACCCTCTCGCTGGCCCCGCGCCGCGGCTCGCGGAGGAGGAACATCAGCGCGGCGAGGAGGAGCCCCGGCAGCGCCGCCACCACGAAGGGCGCCCGCCAGTCGCCGAACGCCGCCACCATCGGGCCGACGGTGAAGAAGGCGAGCATCAGCCCCATCGGCAGGCCGAGCATGAAGATCCCCAGCGCCCGCGACCGGCGCTCGGCCGGGAAGAGGTCGCCGATCAGCGAATTGGCCGCCGGCGCATAGCTCGCCTCGCCCACCCCGACGCCCATCCGCGCCACCAGGAACGAGCCGAAGCTCCAGGCGAAGGCGTTGGCCGCCGTGAAGGCGCTCCACACGGCGATCCCCCAGCCCATCACCCTGGCGCGCGAGCCGCGGTCCGCCAGGCGGCCGAGCGGCAGGCCGGCGACCGCGTAGACCACCGTGAAGGCGGCGGCGATGATGCCGAGCTGGAGGTCGTTCAGCCCCCACTCGAGGCGGATCGGCTCGTTGAGGATCGCCGGGATCGTGCGGTCGAAGAAGTTGAGCAGGTTGGCGAGCAAGAGCAGGAAGAGCACCCGCCACGGGTTGGACGGCGGCTTCGCGATGCGATGCTCCATGGGGGGCTCTCCGCGCTGGTCGGCGAACCGGCTTCCACGGCCGGCTTCCTCGATCGGCTGAACGTGGGGACGCAGTGCTTCCTACCACGTCTCTTCCGGCGGCGGCATGCGCGGGCCGTCGGCTATATGGCCCCGCGCCGCGACGACGAAACGAGCAGGTCTCAGAGAGGCCGATCCGTGAGGCGCCAGCCGCGAAAGGCGTCCCGCCACTCTTCGTCCGTGTATCTCGCCTCGTCGAAATGGCCGGGCCCGGGCATCCGATGCTGTGCAGAGACGATCAAGGCGTCGAGCCTTCCGGAGAAGTGATTCGGCAGAGGGCGAGGAGTCGTGCGGGTCGCGACGCTGACGACTCGCACTGCGTGACCTTGGCTCCACCGCTCGGGCACGTGCCCGAAGATCGAGCCGAAGGCGCCCTTGTAGGTTATGAGCGACCGGGTTTCGAGTAGACGAGTGAAGAGCTGCTCGGCTTCATGAATCGCATCGATCATCGCGAGATCTCCTGGATGAAACTCGAGTCGATCATGGCCGATTTGCCGCGGTCCCCGCGGCGTCCGACCCCTCCGGCGACCGCCCGATCCGCCGCAGCCAGGCGTCGTGCTCGGGCTTGCCCCAGTGGTTGACCAGGATGGTGTAGCCGTCGGGGTCGGAGAGACAAAGCTCGCCGCTGGGCATGTACTCGGGGTAGCCGATCGGCGCCAGATCGAGGCGGGGACGAGCCGCGTTCCCGCGCAAGCCGACTCCGGAATTCGCCCGGTTACTGCCTGTTCCGGCGCCAAAGGATGTCAGAAAAGGGCTCGAGCGAAGCACTCGGCCGGCCAGGTCTAATTACCGACTCACCATCTCGGGTTCGCCTGCGGTCCGGAGGCGGGCGGGCACGGCACGGGGGCACGATCGTCCGCGAGATCTTTTCCTTCCCCGGCGGCCGGCGATTCCACTTCGCGGACCCCAACGGCAACGAGCTCGCCGTCTGGTCGGACCGGTAGAGGATATGGCCGAATGTGTCGGGCCGGCGACGCCGACCTCCTGGTTCTGGAGCGCTATTCGGAGATCCCGATCCTCCGCCCGGGCGAGTTCTGGGCGCTCGAGGCCGGCAGGGAGGTAGGCTCAGGTCGGCCACCTCCAGGACAGAAGGGAGAACACGATGTCGACGGATCAGAAGATCGACTATCTCGAGCTCCCCGCTCGGGACTTCGACGCGGTGCAGAGCTTCTACGAGGGAGCGTTCGGGTGGTCGTTCACCGACTACGGGCCGGAGTACCGGGCGTTCAGCGACGGCACGATCAACGGGGGCTTCCGGAAGGCGGAGGCGGCGTCGTCGACGCGCGACGGCGCCGCCCTGATCGTGCTCTACGCGGAGGACCTGGAACGGACGCGGGACGTCGTGTCGCGGCACGGCGGCACGATCGTCCAGGAGATCTTCTCCTTCCCCGGCGGCCGCCGGTTCCACTTCGCCGACCCTCACGGCAACGAGCTCGCCGTCTGGTCGGATCGCTAGTGGTCTGAGTCACCCATCCCTTTCCTTCCGTTGCGGCGGCGTGGGGTCGGATACCAGGCGCCGCGACGCAGGCGATGCCGTAGCATCGTTGAGGAGCGGCAACGCCGTAGACGGCCCCACG